>Ga0116151_10006328_pt1 | contig 10097 bp, 9 predicted proteins | sample AD_UKC117_MetaG_FD_89893 | JGI IMG/M metagenome (GOLD analysis project Ga0116151, IMG submission 89893) | Active sludge microbial communities of municipal wastewater-treating anaerobic digesters from Hong Kong - AD_UKC117_MetaG | ecosystem: Engineered > Bioreactor > Anaerobic > Digestate... | reverse complement strand
ACGCCTTGTGCGCGAGAAACCTGGGACTGGCCCATGCCGTCGCGGATCACCTTGCCGCCGCCGAATTTCACTTCCTCGCCATAGGTCGTGAAATCGCGTTCGATCTCGATGAACAGGTCGGTGTCGGCGAGGCGCACCTTGTCGCCGGTAGTGGGGCCGAACATGTCGGCATAGGCGGCGCGCGGGAGCGAGGTTTTCTTCGCGTTGCTCATCGGTCTTTCCTCACACCCTGCCCATCACGTCCTGCCTGAACCCATAGACCTCGCGCTTGCCCGCAATCGCCACCAGCCGCACTTCGCGCGATTGTCCGGGTTCGAAGCGCACGGCCGTGCCGGCGGGAATGTCGAGGCGCATGCCCTTCGTGCGGTCGCGCTCGAATTTGAGCGCGGGATTGGTCTCGAAGAAATGATAGTGCGAGCCGACCTGGATCGGCCGGTCGCCGGTATTGGCGACGGTGAGCGTCAGCGTCTCTCGACCGACGTTCATCTCGATCTCGCCTTCGCCTGTGACGATCTCGCCGGGCGTGAGTTTCGAATGCGGTCCACGGATCGGATGATGCACGGTGACGAGCTTCGTGCCGTCCGGGAACGTCGCTTCCACCTGCACGTCGTGGATCATCTCGGCGATGCCGTCCATCACCTGCTCTGTCGTGATGACATGAGCGCCGGCTTCCATGAGTTCGGCGACGCTCCTGCCGTCACGCGCGCCCTCGACGACGAAATCGGTGATGAGGGCGACCGCTTCGGGATGATTGAGCTTCACGCCGCGTTCCAGACGCCGGCGCGCCACCATGGCCGCCATGGCGATCAGCAGCTTGTCCTTTTCACGCGGCGTCAGGTTCATCGGAAACGCTCCGCAGATCTTTTCTGATTGTCATTGCCAGACGCGCGGCGCGGCGCGGCCCAGCAGGTGTGAAAACAGCGACAGGATAGCCAGCCGCAGACTTTCTGGCGAGGGCGAAAGGAGGCGCGCGACGAGGAAACCGTCGAGCGCGCTGACGCCGGACTCGCAAGGCGCGCCTTCGAGCGCGGCGCGGCATTCGTCGAGCCGAGCAGAGGCGTCGGGGGCGACGTAGAGCAGGGTTGCAAGGGCGCGCGCGCCGGCGCCGATTGCGGGCCGGTCGAGCAGGCCTGCGGGCGTCTCGAGCCGCGTGTCCTCGGCGAAGATCAGCTTGCCTGCGCGGCGCACGCGCCAGCGGTCTCGGAAATCGCCCGCAGCGCATGTCTCGCCCATGGCGAGGCGACCGAAGACGACGCTCTCGCAGGCGACCAGACTTGCGTCGGCCTCCATGTCGACGTCGAGCGAGCGGGCGAGCGCTGCGCGATCGAACAGGATCGTCTCTTGCGGCAGCCAGTGGAGTGCGACGCCGGCGCCGAGTTCCAGCGACGTCTCGATGCGGGCGGGCGGGCCGTCGGCGCGGTAGATCTTTTCCGCCGACTGCGTGGTGAGAACGACGCGCGAGCCGGGCCCGGCGCCGAACGACAATCGCGCGCGATCGCCGCCGACCACGCCGCCAGCCGTATTGACGATCACGCCCTCGCAGATTTCTTGCGCCTTCGGAAAGCGCAGGCGCAGGCCGCCGGTCTCGTAAAGCCGGCCGATGCGCGTGCGCGCATCATGCGCGACGAAATCGGCGCGGATTTCGCCGTCGGCGCGGGGCGGTGTGGGTGTCTGAGCAGTGTGGGCCGTCATTGCGAGCGAAGCGAAGCAATCCATCTCCGGACATTGGGGGATGGATTGCTTCGTCGCTCCGCTCCTCGCAATGACGGACGCCACCCTACACCGAAATCTTCTGCCGCACGTCCTTTTCGTTCATCGAGGCGCGGTCGCCTTCCATTACGACAGCCCCGCGGTCCATGACGATGAAATCGTCGGCCAGCTCCTTGGCGAAGTCGAAATATTGCTCGACCAGCACGATGGCCATGTCGCCCTTGTTGCGCAGGTAGGAGATGGCGCGGCCGATGTCCTTGATGATGGAGGGCTGGATGCCCTCGGTTGGCTCGTCCAGCACGAGCAGTTTCGGCCGCGTCACGAGGGCGCGGCCGATGGCCAACTGCTGTTGCTGGCCACCCGAAAGGTCGCCGCCGCGCCGGCCCATCATCGAGGCGAGCACGGGGAAGAGATCGAATATCTCGTCCGGCGTGAAGCGTTCGCCACGTGGGGCGGCCGCATAGCCGGTCTCGAGGTTCTCCTTCACGGTCAGCAACGGAAAGATCTCGCGGCCCTGCGGCACGTAAGCGACGCCTTTACGCGCGCGCGCCTGCGGCGGCAGGCGCGAGATGTCCTCGTCGCCCCAGAGAATCCTGCCCGCCTTGATCGGCTGCTGGCCGACGATGGCGCGCAGCAGCGAGGACTTGCCGACGCCGTTGCGGCCGAGCACGCAGGTGACCTTGCCGACAGCGGCCTTGAGCGACACGCCGCGCAACGCCTGCGCCGCGCCGTAGTAGAGATCGATGTTTTCGACGGCGAGCATGTCAGCGTCCCAGATAGACTTCGATGACCTGCGGATCGGACGAAACCTGATCCAGCGGGCCTTCCGCGAGCACCGCGCCTTCATGCAGCACGGTGACCTTCACGCCGAGTTCGCGGACGAAGTCCATGTCGTGCTCGACGACAACCACGGAATGGTCTTTCGCAATTTCGCGCAAAAGTTCCGCCGTCTGCATCGTCTCGGCGTCGGTCATGCCGGCGACGGGTTCGTCGACCAGCAGGAGTTTCGGATCCTGCGCGAGAAGCATGCCGATCTCCAGCCATTGCTTCTGGCCGTGCGAGAGATCGGCGGCCATCCGGGCGCGATGATCGGTCAGTTTGGTCGTCTCGAGAATCCGATCAATGCGCTCGGCCGTCTCCGGCGCCGGCTTGCCGAACAGGGTCGCGCGCGCGGTGCGCGGCGCCTTGAGCGCCAGAAGAATGTTGTCCTCTACCGACTGGCTTTCGAAGACGGTCGGCTTCTGGAACTTGCGGCCGATGCCGAGTTCGGCAATGGCGGCCTCGTCGAGCTGTGTGAGGTCCTGCGAACCGCCGAAATAGACGATGCCTTCATCGGGCCGTGTCTTTCCGGTGATGACGTCCATCATGGTCGTCTTGCCGGCGCCGTTCGGGCCGATGATGGCGCGCATCTCGCCGGGCTCCAGCGTCAGCGACAGGCCGCGCAGCGCCTTGTAGCCGTCGAACGAGACCGCCACGCCGTCGAGATAGAGCAGCGAACTCGTGAGGATTGCTTCGTCCATCCCTTAACCTCCACTCGCCTTGGCAGCCGGCTGTGCGCCGTTTTCAGCGACATCGGTCGCGGCCTGCCTGCGCCTGAGCTTGTCGATGAGGCCGAGCACGCCCCTGGGCAGGAACAGCGTGACGAGCACGAACAGCAGGCCAAGCGCGAACAGCCAGTATTCGGGCAGCGCGCCGGTGAACCAGGTCTTGGCGAAGTTGACGATGAGCGCGCCGAGCGCGGCGCCGACCAGCGTGCCGCGGCCGCCGACCGCAACCCAGATCACCGCCTCGATCGATTGTGCCGGCGAGAATTCGGATGGGTTGATGATACCGACCTGCGGCACATAGAGGGCGCCGGCGACGCCGGCCATCATCGCCGAGAGCGTGAAGACCGCGAGCTTGTAGTTCTCGACGCGATAGCCGAGGAACCGTGCGCGGGACTCCGCATCGCGAATGGCGATCAGCACCTTGCCGAATTTCGACGTGACGAGAAACCGGCCGATCAGGATCGACACGATCAGCGTGATCGCCGACACCGAGAACAGCGCCGCGCGCGTCGCGTCAGACTGCACGTTGAAGCCCAGAATATCCTTGAAGTCGGTGAGGCCGTTGTTGCCGCCGAAACCCATGTCATTGCGGAAGAAGGCGAGCAGCAGCGCGTAGGTCATGGCCTGCGTGATGATCGACAGGTAGACGCCTGTCACGCGTGAGCGAAACGCGAGCCAGCCGAAGGCGAAGGCGAGAACGCCTGGCACGAGCAGCACCATCAGCATGGCGTAGGGGAAGAAGTTGAACCCCCACCAGGTGACCGGCAATTCCTTCCAGTTCAGGAAGACCATGAAGTCAGGCAGGACGGGATTGGCGTAGACGCCGCGCGCGCCGATCTGGCGCATCAGATACATGCCCATCGCGTAGCCGCCGAGCGCGAAAAAGGCGCCGTGGCCGAGCGAGAGAATGCCGCAATAACCCCAGACCAGATCGAGCGCCACGGCGAGGATGGCGTAGCACAGATACTTGCCGAGCAGCGCGACGATATAGGCCGGCATGTGCAGCGGAAAGCTTTCCGGCGTCATCAGCAGCAGGATCGGCACGAGGACGGCGGCGGCGGCCAGGAGGCCGACCGCGATCAGCGAACGTCTGTCCAGCAGCGCGAGGAGGCGAGAGGTCAGCATGGATCAGGCCTCCACCGCGCGGCCCTTGAGCGCGAACAGGCCGCGCGGGCGCTTCTGGATGAACAGGATGATGAAGACGAGCAGCGCGATCTTGCCGAGTACGGCGCCTGCGAATGGCTCCAGAAATTTGTTGGCGACCCCGAGCAGTCCCGCGCCGAGCAGCGTGCCCCAGAGATTGCCGACGCCGCCGAACACCACGACCATGAAGGAGTCGATGATGTAGCTCTGGCCGAGGTTCGGCGAGACATTGTCGATCTGCGACAGCGCGACGCCCGCCATGCCGGCGATGCCCGAGCCGAGACCGAAGGCGAGCGCATCGATGCGGTTGGTGTCGATGCCCATGGAAGACGCCATGCGGCGGTTCTGCGTGACCGCGCGCATGCGCAGGCCGAAGGAGGTGAATCGCAGCAGGAGTTGGAGGGAGGCGAAGACCACCAGCGCGAAGACGATGATCCACATGCGCCCGTAGGTGATCTCGAGACCGCCGAACTGGAACGAGCCGGACATGAAGGAGGGCGCGCCGACCTCGCGATTGTTGGCGCCGAAAATGGTGCGTACGGCCTGCTGCAGAACGAGCGATACGCCGAAGGTGGCAAGCAGCGTCTCGAGCGGACGACCGTAAAGAAAGCGGATGATCGTGCGTTCGATCAGCACGCCGACGGCGCCGGCGACCAGGAAGGCGAGCGGGACGGCGATCAGCAGCGAATAATTGAAAAGGCCCGGCGCATGCGTGCGCGCATATTCCTGCACGACGAAGGTCGTGTAGGCGCCGAGCATCACCATCTCGCCATGCGCCATGTTGATGACGCCCATCACGCCGAATGTGATCGCAAGCCCGATCGCCGCGAGCAGCAGCACGGAGCCGAGCGAGAGGCCGTACCAGATGTTCTGGAGATTGCGCCACATCGAGAGGCGCGACTCGATGGCCGCGACAGCCGCCTGCGCGGCCTGCTTGACGATAGTCTCGGGACCGCTTGCGAGGCCCGTCAGAATGGCGAGCGAATCCTGGTCGCCTCTCGCGCGCAGCGTGGCGACGGCTTCGATCTTGTCGGCGTCGCTGGCGTCGGACTTTGCGAGGATGACGGAAGCGCGCGCCTGCTGCAGCGCGGTCTTGCTCGCCGCATCGCTTTCCTTGGCGATGGCGGCGTCGAGCGTCGGCAGCGTGGCTTCGTCGCGCGACTTGAAGACGGCGTCGGCCGCCTCGCGCCGGCGCGCGGGATTGGGCGACATCAGGGTGAGCGCGCCGACGGCGGCGTCGACCGCGCGACGCAGGCGGTTGTTGAGGCGCACCGCCTTGAGATCCGTGGGCGCGGTCGCGACCTTCGCGCCGGTCGCGGCATCCGTCAGGACGCCGTCCTTGCCCTTCACGAAGACGGTCTTGCCCTCGGCCGAATAGGAGAGGCGGCCGTCCTGCAACGCCTCGATGATGACAGGTGCGCGAGCGGCGCCGCTTTGCGCGACAGCCTCGATCGCTGAGCCGGTCGCCGAAAAGCTGTCGGAAGCGAAGCCCTGGAGAGCGGGCGCGAGATCGGCTTCAGCGGCGCGCAGTGGCGAGAGATTCACGAGAAGCGCGAATGCGAGACCGATAAGGAGGAGAATTTTGCGCATGCGCTTTCTCTGGGAGCGTTCTTGTCGGGCGTCCGGCGCGGGCGCGTTCGACGGGCGCGGCTGCATTGCAGTCGCGTGGCTGCGTGGCGTCGGAGGCGATTCGGGTTTTCTGGTCGTCGCGGCCTCTGACCGCGAGGGAACGGGAGCGCCGTAGCGCTCCCGCCCTGGGCGTCAGATCAGGCGCCGCCGCACTTGCCGGTCTTGGTGTTCCAGTTGCCGCACTTCTTGTCCTTCCAGTCCCCGATCAGGTCCTTGGAGCCTTCGAGGTAGTTGGACCAGGCGTCGCCGGGCACCAGTTTGTCGGTCTTCCACACCACGTCGAACTGGCCGTCCGCCTTGATCTCGCCGATCAGGACCGGCTTGGTGATGTGGTGGTTGGGAAGCATTTCGGACACGCCGCCGGTCAGGTTCGGAGCCTTCACGCCGACGATGGCGTCGATGACCTTGTCCGGATCGGTGGTCTTGGCCTTCTGGACCGCCTGCACCCACATGTTGAAGCCGATGACGTGCGCTTCCATCGGATCATTGGTCACGCGCTTCGGATTCTTGGTGAACGCCTGCCACTTCTTGATGAACTCCTTGTTGGCCGGGGTATCGACCGACATGAAGTAGTTCCAGGCCGCGAGATGGCCGACGAGCGGCTTGGTGTCGATGCCGGCGAGTTCTTCTTCGCCGACCGAGAAGGCGACGACGGGGATGTCGGTGGCCTTGATGCCCTGGTTGCCGAGTTCCTTGTAGAAGGGCACGTTCGCGTCGCCGTTGATGGTCGACACGACTGCGGTCTTCTTGCCCGCCGAGCCGAACTTCTTGATGTCGGCGACGATCGTCTGCCAGTCGGAATGGCCGAACGGCGTGTAGTTGATCATGATGTCCTCGGCCTTGACGCCCTTGGACTTCAGATAGGCTTCGAGGATCTTGTTGGTTGTGCGCGGATAGACGTAGTCGGTGCCCGCCAGCACCCAGCGCTGCACCTTTTCTTCCTTCATCAGATAGTCGACGGCGGGAATGGCCTGCTGGTTCGGCGCCGCGCCGGTGTAGAAGACGTTGCGCTCACTCTCCTCGCCCTCGTATTGCACGGGATAGAAGAGAATGTTGTTGAGCTCCTTGAAGACCGGCAGAACCGACTTGCGCGACACCGAGGTCCAGCAGCCGAACACCGCCGCCACCTTGTCCTTGGCGATGAGTTCGCGCGCCTTCTCGGCGAACAGCGGCCAGTTTGAGGCCGGATCGACCACGACCGCCTCGAGTTTCTTGCCGAGCAGGCCGCCCTTCTTGTTCTGCTCCTCGATGAGCATCAGCATGACGTCCTTCAGCGTGGTCTCGCTGATGGCCATCGTGCCCGAGAGCGAATGCAGGATGCCGACCTTGATCGTATCGTCCGCAGCCTTGGCGCCGAAGGCCGACAGGGCGATCGCCCCGCTCACGGCCATACCGGCGGCGCGCATTACAAATCGCCGTGTAAAGGACATACGCTTTCCCCGTTTTGGTGCGGGACCGTTCGAGCGGTCCGGGTTTCCGTCCGTCTGGACGCGCAAGGGGATTGCAACCGGCGTGCCACATGGGCAATGCGTTGGAATCCAAGGGCAATCTGCCAAGGAACCGACTTTTTCGGTCCATTTTTCGGCGCCCAACCGTTTTTTCGGTCGCCTTTCACGCTGCGGCGCCTATGACAGCGGCTCCGGCAGCACAAAAATTCATCACCATATGTATGCCAGCTCGATTCTTGGGCGCCGCGCGATGAGGCTGCGATGATCGAAATTCGTCCCGGCCTCTGGCTCGACGAGCGGGATCTGGAGGAGCGGTTTGTCCGCGCCGCCGGGCCTGGCGGCCAGAACGTCAACAAGCTCGCGAGTGCGGTCGAGCTGCGGTTCGACCTCTGGAATTGCACGACTCTGCCGGGCGAGGTGCGGTGGCGGGCGTCTCAGATCGCTGGCCGCCGGTTGAACAAGGAGGGCGTGGTTGTCATCCAGGCCCAGCGGTTCCGCACGCAGGACGCCAACCGGCGCGACGCCATGGCGCGCCTTGCCGAACTGATCGCGGCCGCCGCCGAACCGCCGGCGCCGCCGCGCAAGGCGACTAGAGTGCCGAAAGCGCAGAAGCGCGCGCGGCTCGAGGCCAAGAAAAAGACGTCCGAGCGCAAGGCGGGACGAGCGCGCCCAAGTGGCGATGACTGAATCTTAGCCATCGCGCGAGATCGTGTCGGGGTGTGGCCCCGGCTCTACAGGCGCGAGCGGCGGAGCATTGTAGATTCACGCAGTTCTCCCCCTATCGGGATGCTCAGGTTCGCGTCATGCCCGTGAAGCCGTCTCGCCACTACGAAGACCCGGTCGCCGGCGCGGCCCATATCATCACGCGGCTCGCAATCGCGCTTCTCCTCATCGTGACGCCCATTGCCTCGGTCGGCACGCGCAGCGCCATCTACGTGCTGGCGCCGGTCGGCGTCGCGCTGACGCTGGTCGCCTGGCTGCTGGAGCCGGGCTCGCGCGGGCCGCGCCAGTTGCGCGCGGCCATCTTCTCGCCGACCGGCATGATCGCCGTCTTCTTCTTCTGCTGGGCGGCGCTGTCGCTGATCTGGACGCCGTTCGGCACGGGCCCGTCGGAACGCTTCGTGAAATCGGCGAGCACATTCGTGCTGGCGGCGGTCGCGGCCGCGCTGCTGCCCGAGCGCACGCGCACATCGAACCTCTATCTGCTGCCGATCGGCGCGGCGGCCGGCGCGATCGCCATCGTCGTTCTCGCCGTCGTCTCGAAATCGCCGTCCGTACATTCGGGCGACCCGGACAAATCCTTGATGGCGCGCGCAGCCTTCGGGCTGGCGCTGCTCGTCTGGCCCGCGCTCGGCGCGCTCGTCGTGCGGGCCAAGCCGCGCTGGGCGATCGGGCTCGCCGTCATCGTCGTCGTCGCCGAACTCTTCGCTGGCGTGCCGCTGGCGCTGGCCGCGACCGCGCTCGGCGCGCTCGTCTTCGCCGGCGCCATGGTCGACAAGCAGACGGCCGCGCGGTGGCTCGCCATAGCTGGCGCGGCCCTGTTTCTCGTCGCGCCGATTGTGGCGCTGATCGCCTATGCGACGATCACGATGACGCCGTCCAGTCCGCTCCTGCCGGCGCTGGTCTGGGGCTCTTATCTCGTGCGCGACGGATTCTACGCGCTCGTCGGGCACGGGTTCGACGCGGCGCGGCTCGGCGTCGCCATGGGCTACCTGCCGCGCGCGACGCCACATTCGCTGCTGTTCGAAACCTGGTTCGAACTCGGTTTCGTCGGCGTCGTCGCGGCCGCGCTTCTGTGGGCGCAGATCGTGCGCCGCGCCGGCCGTTCCGGGACCACGCTCGCGCCTTTCCTGCTGGCGGGCCTGACCTCGGCCTATGTCATGAGCGCCTTTGGCCTGGGCGTCGCGCCTGTCTGGTGGGTCACGCTGCTGGCGCTGGCGGGCTTCGCCTTCGCGCTGCTCCAGCACGGCCACGGCCGGGCGCAGCGGCCGGGAGTCTCGGATTTGCCGCCGGGCGAATAGATCGCGTGACGTTAGCGCGCCGATCTCATGGCCAGCTGAAGATCATCTCCTGAATGCCTCGCATTCGGGTCGCGCGATCTTCCGGGGCGATCGGGCGGCCGAAAGCGGCCTCGCCGATGAATGCATAGTAGAGCAGCATCGCGCGCTCGCGCGCCCGCTCCGCTGGAATTCCCGCGCGCGCGATGATCGATTGCAGATGCGAAATCCGCACTTCGTCGATCCTGACGATGATTTTGTAGACCTCGTCGTCCGTCGCCGCCCAATGGCGCAGGGCGACTTCCAGTCCGACATTCATGTCCCCGATATGGGCGATGACGTTGGCCAGGATTTCCCGAGGCTGGCCGCCCACAGCTTCCACATTGTCGATGACCGCCGTGGTCTGCTTGTCCTGCCAGGCTTCCAGCAACGCCTGTAGCAGGGCTTTCCTGTCCTTGAAGTGCCAGTAGAAACTGCCTTTGGTGACGCGCAGGCGTCGCGCAAGTCTTTCAACGCGCACGTTGTCGATGCCGCCTTCAGAGGCAGCTTCGATCGCGGCCGCTATCCATTCCTTGCGCCCGAGCTGTTCCGCAGTGTCTTCCATACGCTGCCGTATTGACTTT
>Ga0116151_10006325_pt1 | contig 10100 bp, 7 predicted proteins | sample AD_UKC117_MetaG_FD_89893 | JGI IMG/M metagenome (GOLD analysis project Ga0116151, IMG submission 89893) | Active sludge microbial communities of municipal wastewater-treating anaerobic digesters from Hong Kong - AD_UKC117_MetaG | ecosystem: Engineered > Bioreactor > Anaerobic > Digestate... | reverse complement strand
TGCTCTCGGCGGTGATCTGGAACGTGCTTACCTGGTGGCTGGGCATTCCGTCCAGCTCTTCCCATGCCTTGATTGGCGGCTTGGTGGGCGCGGTGGTGGTGCACGCCGGCATCGACGCCATTGAGAGCCGCGGCCTGATCACGGTGACGACGACGCTGTTCATTTCGCCGATTATGGGCATTGCCCTGGGCTATTTTTTGATGCACCTGACGCTGTTTTTGGCCCGAGGAGCGACGCCGCGCATCAACCAGATGTTTCGCGGCGCGCAGATTTTCACCACGGCCGGGTTGGCGCTGATCCAGGGGGCCAACGACGCGCAAAAGACGATGGCGATTATCACGTTGGGGTTGTTGATAAACGGCCGTATCCCCACCTTCACCGTCCCGCTCTGGGTCGTCTTTCTCAGCGCCCTCACCTTTGCCCTGGGCACGGCCGCCGGCGGCTGGCGGCTTATCAAAACGCTGGGTTACCGCATCTACAAAATCCGGCCGGTGCATGGTTTTGTGGCCCAAATCTCCGGCGCGATCATCATCCTGGGCGCGGCGCTGATAGGCGGTCCGGTCAGCACCACCCAGGTCATGAGTTCGTCGATCATGGGCGCCGGCTCGGCGGAGCGGCTGTCCAAAGTGCGCTGGCTGGTGGGGTATGAAATGGTCGCCGCCTGGATGTTGACGATACCCATTTCGGCCGTGCTGGCTGGTATCATTTATTTGCTGACGTCATTGGTAATCCCGCAGTAAGTAAACCGCAAAAGGTTTTGGTAATTAGACCCGAAGGGTTTTGCACCAATTGAGTCGAGTATCCTGGGTTTCAAACCCTTCGGGTCTCCTGAAAATTTTCTACTGAGCAGTAAAAGAGGTCGTGTATGGAATGGTTTAAGCGCTTTCTCAAACCGCGCCAGAGCAATTTTATCGAGCTGATGATTCGCCAGGGCGAGTTTGCCATCGCCGTGGTAGAGGCTTTGCAGGCCTATCTTAAAAAGCAGACCGACAAAAAAAGCATTCGCGCCCGCCAGTTGGAAAAAGAGGCCGACGAGGTGCAGCGGATTCTGGTGCACGACCTGATGGATACCTTTGTGACGCCGATCGACCGGGAGGACATTTTCTCGTTGTCCCGGGCGCTGGACAATTTCATCGACTACGTCTACGACACGGTGGAAGAACTGGAGATATTTGACCTGGAAGCGCAGGAGCCTGTGCTGGTCATCGCCGATATGCTGCACGAGATGGCCACCGAACTGCATCTGGCGCTGCAGCGCCTGATAGATCATCCTGGTGTGGCTTCGGAACACGCCCGGCGGGTGAAGTCGTTGGAAAACCGGGTGGAAGACGCCTATCGCCACAGCCTGGCCGAGCTGTTTCAGGGGCCGCAGGATATTGCCCAGGTGATGGAAATCCTCAAAATGCGCGAAGTCTTGCGCCATCTCTCCAACGCCGCCGACCAGGGCGACATCGCCGCGGACACGATTATGGATATTGTGGTGAAGTGGAGCTGACAGAGAGACTGACAAGGTGACAAGGTGACAAGGTGACAAGGTGACGAATGTCTCTTCACCCAGTCACCCCTTCACCTTGTCACCCGCTCACCCCTTCACCCGCTCACCCCTTCACCCCCTCACCCCTACATCCCCAATTGGCTTTCGGCTTGTTTTCGGATAAGATGTGGGCTGAAGGCATCATGGACATGAATAATACGTGGTTGACAGCAGACAGGCCCCGTCGCTGGTGGGTGGCGGGGCTTGTTTTTATTATCTTGCTTACGGCCGTTTCCCTCCGCTTCCACCTCCTCGACACGACCGGCATCTGGGGCGACCAATCCTTTACCCTGAACACCGCGCTGCGCTGGGTGAAAGGCGGCCAGATTCCCCTGGCGGCCAATAAATCCTCGGTGGGCATCATGAACCCGCCGATGATTGAGTATCTCTACGCCGCCGCCCTGCGCCTGTGGCCCGACGTGCTCAGCGTGGCCTGGCTGACGCTGGCCGCCGGCATGGCGGCGCTGGGATTGGCCGCCTGGGCGGCGTATCGCGTCTTTGGCTGGCGCGCCGGGCTGTGGACCCTGGCCCTGTTTGCCTTCAACCCCTGGAGCGTGCTCTACAGCCAGCTCATCTGGAACCAGACGATGATTCCGGTCTTTGCCGCCCTCACGCTGACGGCGCTGCTACTCTATTTTGCGGTGCGGCCGCGCGGCGTATACCTGGTGCTGGCCTTCGTGGGCGCGGCCTGCATGACCCAGGTGCATCCCGGCTCGGCGATGCAGGTGGGCACGATGGGGCTGATTATGCTGCTGTTTTGGCGGCGGCTGCGCCCCTGGCCGCTGGCGGCGGGCGTTCTGGCTTTTGTGCTGCTGTACGTGCCCTTTTTGATGTACGAGAACAGCGTGGGCTGGCAGGACATAACGGCAACGCTGGCCCTGGCCGGGGAGCCATCCACCTTCAGCCCGGCGGCCGTTTTGGTAAGCCTGGATTTGCTGCATGTGAAGGGGCTGCTGCCCACGGCCGTTCTCACCACCCCCCACGACACCTTCATGACCATCCTCTTTGCCCTCGCCCTGCTCATCACCCTGGGGTGGGGCGGGCGGCAGTTTGTGCGGCGGCGGCAGGATGAGGCGGCGCGGCGGCACAGCACGGCCGTTATCATCCTCTTCCTCTGGCTGATTGTGCCGGTGCTGTTTTATTTGCGCACGGCCGTTTACCTGCAAGTCTATTACGTCATGGGTCAGTGGCCCGCGCCGTTTATCCTGATGGGGCTGGCCGTGGCCCTGACCCAGCAGTGGTTGGAACGGCCGTGGCGTCGTTCCTGGGGCCGCTGGGCCAGCCTGGGCCTGGCCGGGCTGTTGATTGTGGTCCTGGCCGGGCAGGTGGCCCTGAACCTGCAAATCCAGAACGCCCGCCTGAGCGAAAACCGCATCCAGATTCGCCACGTGCGCCAGGCCATCGCCCGCATCGACGAGCTAACGGCCGTTTCCCCCAACTGCCCCCTGGTGCTCATCTCCGAAGGCCACCAGATCGAGATCTCGCGGCTGGCCCTGCTGCAAGAATTTACCGCCGCGCCCACGCTGCTGCTGGCCGACGGCGAATTGGCCCTGCCCCTGCCCGCCCCCTGCGCCCTCTACCTGGACGCCCGGCCGGGCAGCCGCGCCTCCAACTGGCTGGCGGCAACGGCCGTGCCCCTGCCCGCCGCCGACCTGACCGTGCAAGCCGAAACCTGGCGCTTCTACGAACTATCGCCCGAGGACATGGCGCGGGTGGTGGCGGATATGCAAAACGGCCGTCAGCCGGACGCCTGGACCAACGGCGCGGCCCTGGCCCAATGGCAGCGCGGCCCGCTCCAGCCTGGCGCATCCCTGCCCCTCACCCTGCTCTGGCAGGTCGGCGAGCCATCGCCGCACAAAACCTACCACATCGGCGCTTACCTGCTCACCCCGGACAACCAGGTAGTGGCCCAGGCCGACGGCCCCGGCTTCGACAGCATCCAATGGCGACCCGGCGATTATTTCCTCACCTGGTTCCAGATTCCCACGCCGCCCGACATGCCGCCCGGCCCATACCGGCTGGCCCTGGCCCAATACACCTGGCCCGCCCTGGAGCGCGTCGATCTGGCCGCCGGGGACAACACGCTGTACCTCGAAGACCTCACCCTGCCGGAATCCTAACCGGCCGCGCCGCGCCCCCGCCGCGCCTTCACCCCCCCATTCACGCCCCCACACGTCAAATCCCCCGGCAACTGTCGCCAAAAGATAGCTATCTAACGATGTAAAGGATAGCTATCTAACGATGCAAAAGATAGCTATCTAACGATGCAAAGGATAGCTATCTAACGATGCAAAGGATAGCTATCTAACGATGCAAAAGATAGCTATCTAACGATGCAAAGGATAGCTATCTAACGATGCAAAGGATAGCTATCTAACGATGCAAAGGATAGCTATCTAACGATGTAAAAGATAGCTATCTAATGATGCAAAAGATAGCTATCTAACGGTGCAAAGGATAGCTATCTAACGATGTAAAAGATAGCTATCTAATGATGCAAAAGATAGCTATCTTTTTAGGAAAGTTGCCGGGGAACGGCCGTCATATTGCGCCGGGGTTTGCGGGCTTAAGGCGGCGGGAACTGGTTGGGGTCCAGGGGCGCCTGGTCCGGGGGGCGGGGGATGGCGAAGTAGTGGGTGAGGCTGTAGGTGAGCACCGGTTGGATGAGGCGCTGGGTCAGGTCGGCCAGGTTGGTGTGGGTGGGGCCAAGATACCAGATGGCCGCCCCCTTCACCTGCGGATAGGGCGCGTAGAGGCGCGCCGCCCAGTCGATATCGATCATGGCCTGGGGCGGTTCCGGCACTTCGTCGTAGGTCCAGCCCCATTCGGTGACCAGGATGGTGGGCCGGGGGATGCCGTATTTGTCAGCTACGCGGAAGATTTCCAGAAAACGGCCGATTTTGTAGGGGTAGCCGTCGCCGATTTCGTCGAGGTTGTAGCTGTATTCGTGCACGGCAATGGCTAACTGGTCGGGATGATCGCCGGCCAGGCGCAGAAATTCCAGCATGGCGGGACTTTCCCAATCGGTCGGTTCCGGCTCGCCCGATGACCAGCCGAAGGCGGCCCATTTACGGCCGTCTTGCAAGGCCAACTGCGCCGTCGTCAGGGCAAATTGAGCCAGCCACTCCGAGCGGTTCTTGTCCACCTCGTTCATGGTTTCCATCCACACCAGCGATGGGTCCAGTTCTGGCGGGAACGCTTCCGTGTGCAGCTGCCAGTGCTGGCGCGCCGCTTCTGCGGCCGGCAGGTCATAGTTGGGCACGCTGACAAAGTTGCCGCCGGCCACTTTGCGGTAGACCAGGGTGTGGGGCACGCCGCTCTGGCGCATCAACTCCTGGGCCACGTAAATGGGTTCGGCGTTGTCGGCGCTTTTGAGGAAAAAGGGCACGCCGGCGGCGTCTAGCTGGCGCATCCACTCATCCAGGCCGTCGGTGTTGCCGCCCACACTGACGTGGAAGCCGATTTTGGCGTAGGCCAGGTCTTGCCCCTGGGCCTGGAGGTCGGCTTTTACGGCGGCGAAGTCGACGGTGGGGATGGGTGTGGGCGAGGGGGCCGGTGTGGGCGGCGACGGGGTGGCCGTGGCCTGCAGACCGTTGTCGATGAAGGGCAGGTAGGTGTCCTGGCTGCCGGGGGTAACGGGCGCGGGATAGCCGTCGGGGGTGGGGGAGGGCACGGCCGTTGCCGGCGCGGGATAGGCGGTTGGCTCCAGGGTGGGCACGGCCGGATAGGCGGCCGAATTGGCTTCGGGCGCGGCCGTGCTGATTTCGGCGGTGGGCAAAGCGGCGGCGGTGGAAGTTGGTAATTGCGTTGGCGCGGCGGCGATGGGATCAGGGGTAGTATTGGCGGTGCGGCAGGCGGAAACGGCCGTAAGCCAAAGCAAAACGGCCGTGCTCCGCAGCAACCATGTCCGGAAGCTATGCAGTTGAATTCTACCCAACGGTGAGCAGCTCCCGGGTAAAACTGGTCAGCGAGCGACGGCCGTCGGCCGTCACCACCACGTCGTCTTCGATGCGCACGCCGCCCCGGCCCGGCAGATAAATTCCCGGTTCCACTGTAAACACGTTGCCCTCGGCCAGCGGTTCCCGATTTCCGGCCACCATCGACGGCGATTCATGCACTTCCAGCCCCAGGCCATGCCCGGTGCGGTGGATGAAATACTTGCCATACCCGGCATCCTCGATCACTTCCCGCGCCGCCCGGTCAACGGCTTCGCCGGTTGCGCCTGGTTTGGCGGCCAGCTTGCCCTGCTGGTTGGCCAACTGCACCACCTCGTAGATGCGGGCCATTTCCGGGTCCACATGCCCCACGGCAAACGTGCGGGTAATGTCCGACGGGTAGCCATCGACGTAAGCGCCCCAATCGACGACCAGAAAATCGCCGTCGGCCAGCGCCCGGTCGGTAGGCACGGCGTGGGGCGACGCGCCGTTAGGCCCGGTGGAGACAATGGGGCTGAAGGCCATGGTATCTGCGCCTTCCTCGTAAAGCAGGTTGGTGAGCATGTTGGCCACCTGCTTTTCGGTTTGTCCGATTTTGATGAGCGGCAGCAGTCGCTCGATGGCCCGTTCGGCGATGGCGACGGCGCGTTCCATCGTCGCCAGTTCGTCGGCGTCCTTCACGGCGCGCAGGGCCATGATAGCCGGTTCGGCGTGGGACGTGCGCAGGCCGGGGGCGGCTTTTTGCAGCGCTTCCAGTTCCAGCACCCGCATGTACAGCGCCTCGACGCCCCAATGGGCGTCGGCCAGTCCTAAGACCTCGGCGGCGCGGGCAAACGCGCCCGCAAACCATTCCTCGTCGGTCCAGGCGAAGATGCGGTTTTCCGGCACGCCGGCGTCTTTGGCCTTCATCGCTTCCAGGCCGGGAATAATCGCCGCCGGGGCGTCGTTGGCCGGCAGGAAGAGCAAAATCGGCCGTTCGCTGACGTGGGTGTGCATGCCGCTGAAGTACACCTGGTTGGGGCCGGGCATCAGGATGATGCCATCCAGGCCGCGTGTGGTCATTTCTTGTTGTAGACGGGCTAAGCGTTGTTGGTTCATGTTCTCTCTTTATAGGGGGAGTGGAGACTGGAGATTGGAGACTGGAGATTCGTATGCAGTCTCCAGTCTCTAGTCTCCACTCTCCAGTTCTTTAAGTTCAATAAGAGGCACGCCGGCCTGGACGGATTCGCCGGGCTGGCAGTGGACGCCGGCGACGAGGCCGGCGCGGGGGGCCAGGATGGGGATGACCATTTTCATGGATTCTAGCAGGATGAGCTTGTCGCCTTCGGCGACTTCATCGCCGGGCTGGACGAGCACGGCCGTTACCACCGCCGGGATAGAGGCAGCCAGGGAGCCGTCGCCGGCTTGCCCGCCGCTGCCGCGCTGCTGGACCCGCTGGTAGGTGAGGACACGGCCGTTCACCCACATCTGCCGTTGGTCGCCGGGGCCTATATGCCCGGCCAGGCGAATGCGGCGGCGCGCGCCGTCGGGCGGTGTGTATTCCAGCAGCAGGGTTGGGCCGTCGGCGTGGATGAGCGTGATTTCGGCGGAACGGCCGTCCTGGCCAGCGCCAATGACATGCAGGCGATTGCCCTGGCGGGTCACTTCCAGGTCGATTTCCTGGTTGTTGAGCTGAACGGTGAATTTGGCCATAGGTTGGTGGACGCCGCGCGCCGGGTTAGCGCTGCACGCCGGTGATGTAATCTTGCAGGTGATCGATCAGCACCTGCTGCTCGGCTATGATAGCCTTAACCACGTCGCCAATGGAAATGATTCCTATCAACTGCTCATCCTGGTCTAAGACGGGCAGGTGGCGAATGTGCTTGTCGGTCATGAGGGTCATGCAGCGGTTCATGTCTTCCTGGGGGTGAATGGTAAAGACCTCGCCGGTCATCACGTCGCGCACGGGGGTATGGCGGGAGGAACGGCCGTGCAAAATCACTTTGCGCGCATAATCCCGTTCCGAGAAAATACCTACCAGACGGCCGTTTTCCACCACAGGCACCGCGCCGATATTTTTTTCGGCCAACAGTTCCAGGGCAGCAAACACCGTCGCCTCCGGCGTCACGGTCCAGACCGCCGTTCCTTTGTTCTGCAAAAGCTGACTAATCGTGGTCATTGGGCAAGCCTCCTTTTTGCCAGATGATTGGGATCCAACTGCACTCCATCATGCTCCACCCGCCCATTACACACGTTTCACTTGCAGCGTAAAACCTTGCACGGCCGTTACCTCCACCTCTTCCCCCTCGTCGATCCGGTCGTGGGCGGCAGCGCGCCACAATTCTCCCTGCACCTGCACCATGCCGGCGTAATAATCTACGCCCGGCTGGGTGGCAATCGCCTGGCGCACCGTCCCCTTTTGCCCAATCAGCCCTTGCTCCCCGGTGATGGGTTTGCGGCGCTGCGCCCGCAGCACCATAAACACCAGGAAAATGAAGAAGGCCGCGGTGGGTAGGGTGATGAGGACGGCGCTGATCATCGATAGACGGGCGAAGGCCGGCGTGCCCGGTGAGTTAAACAAAACCATAAAGCCGGCAAACATGGTGACGACGCCGGTGACTGCCAGCGCGCCATGCACCGGCGCTTTGACCTCTAACAAGAATAACACAAAGGCGACAAGAATCAGCCCCAGACCAAACCAGTTGGCCGGAAGCTGACCCAGTCCATACAGCGCCAGCGCCAGAAACACCACGCCCACAAATCCGGCTACCCAGCCGCCGGGATGGGAAATCTCGATGAGAATGGCCTGCACGCCGATGGCCAGCAGGATGCTGACCAGCACGGGGTTGGACAGGGCGTGCAATATGACCTCGACGACGTTCATGAGAAACGGCCGTGTCTCCGCCGCCGCCGTGTGCAAGATAACAGGCTGATCGTTGACGATGACGGTACGGCCGTCTAGCTGGCGCAGCAGGTCGGGTACGTCGCTGGCGATGACGTCGATCAGACCGGCGTCCAGCGCCTCTTCGGCGTGTACGGCGCGGGCGTCGCTGATCATCGCTTCGGCCAGGGCCACGGCTTCCGGGCCGCGGCGGGCGGCCAGACTGCGCACCTGGGCCTTCAGGTCTTCGGTTACCTTGCGGAAGAGGGTTGTGTCCAGTTCAGCCCCATCCTGCCCCACGGGCGAGGCCGCGCCGATGACCGTTTCCGGGGCCATGGCTGCGGCATGGGCGGCCATGGTGATGATGCTGCCGGCGGAGGCGGCCTGCGCTCCGCGCGGCGCGACGTAGACGATCACCGGCACCGTGGCAGCGCGGAAGGTTTGCACGATTTCCTGGGTGGTGTCGATGGCTCCGCCGGGGGTGTCCAGTTCGATGACGACGGCCGTGGCCCCGTCCGCTTCGGCGGCGCGGATGCCGCGGGCAAAATATTCGGCCATCGCCGGGGTGACCGGGCCTTCTACTTGCAGCTGCAGCACGGCACGGCCGTTTTGGGCGATGGCCTGCCCGATACCGACCAAGATAAAAACCGCCAGCAAGACAAAAAGGGCACGTTTACGCATTGATTAAACCTTTGGCTCAAGCGGCAGGGCAACGGTGAAGACACTGCCCAATTCCACTGTGCTTTCGGCCCAGATACGGCCGTTATGCAGCTCCACTAAATCCTTGGCAATAGACAGACCCAGCCCTAGCCCTTCGTAGCGGCGGCGCAGGGCCGGTTCTACCTGGCAAAAGCGCTTGAAAATCCATTCCAGCTTGTCGGCGGGGATGCCGATGCCGGTGTCGCAGACGCTGAACCAGGCTTCCTGGCCGCGCGATTCCAGGCGCAGGTCGATCCGGCCATCGGCGGGGGTGAACTTGATGGCGTTGTCCAACAGGTTGGTGAAGGCGGTGAGGATCACGTCATGGTCGAGGCGCACGAGGATAGGATCGGGAGGCAGGTGGGTGGCGATGACCTGGCGCTGGGCGACGGCCGTTTCGTGGGGAACGGCCGTTAGCTCCGCCACCAGCTCGCGCAAATCGAGCGGCTGCAAATCGAGGATCGATTCTCCGGCGTCCACGTAGCGCAGGTTCAGCATATCTTGAATGAGGTTGCGCAGATGGACGGCCGCGTCCATCACCGTGTCTAGCTGCTCGGCCATCGTTGGATCGGCTTCCTCGCGCAGAAACGAGACGTAGCCCATGATCACCGAGAGCGGCGTGCGCAGTTCGTGCGAGGCCACGGCGATGAAGTCGGTTTTGATCTGGTCGAGTTCGTTCAACTCACGGTAGGCTTGCTGCAGCGCTTCGGCCAGTTGGGCGCGGGCGATGGCTACCCCGGCGATGTCGGCCAAAATGGTGAGGGTTTCGGCGTCCTGGCGGGTGAAACGGCCGTGCTGCTTGTTCAGCGCCTCCAGAACCCCCATGGCCTGCCTGTCGGCGTCGTGCATAGGCACACCCAGGATGCACTTCGTCTGAAAGTTGATCGCCTGAGACACACCGGGATTCCAGCGCGGGTCGCGGGTGACGTCGGCGATGAGCATGGGTCGGTTTTCCTGCAAAATCGAGCCGGCGATGCTGTTGTCCAGCGGGATGGGGATGTGGGTCAGGCTGTTATCGGGCGAATTGGAGGCGGCTTTGAAGTAAAGCTGGCGCGTCTGTGGGTCCAACAGC
>Ga0116151_10006324_pt1 | contig 10102 bp, 11 predicted proteins | sample AD_UKC117_MetaG_FD_89893 | JGI IMG/M metagenome (GOLD analysis project Ga0116151, IMG submission 89893) | Active sludge microbial communities of municipal wastewater-treating anaerobic digesters from Hong Kong - AD_UKC117_MetaG | ecosystem: Engineered > Bioreactor > Anaerobic > Digestate... | reverse complement strand
TGGCGGGCAGCAAAACCAGCGGAACCTGGGAAGAAGTGTTCGGCAAGAATGTTCCGCGGCCTGCAGATAATCCGCCGGTGCCAAACAGTCCTGACCGTCAGCTTCGTCCTGCAGATGCCGAACTGCTGACCCACACCGATGAGATCTTTATGGCATGGAACTACTCACAGTATATTGGTTATATAGCAGCACAGGGCAAGAAGGAGTATCCGCTGCCGATGTTTGTGAATACATGGATCGTACAACCTAATGACCTTGGTCCGGGTGATTACCCGAGCGGCGGTCCGGAACCGCTCGTTCATGACATCTGGAGGGCCGGTGCACCGGCAATCGACATACTGGCTCCTGATATTTACCTGCCCCAATATGAAGAGATTATCAGGGCTTTCGCCCGTAACGGCAACCCTGCTTTTAATCCTGAAACCAGGATGGATGCAAATTTATGCTGGAAAGCTTTCACAGAACTGGATGTTCTTTGCTATTCCCCTTTCGGTATCGATAATCTGGATCCTCAGGGATCGTTTGCCCGGGCATATGGTTTCATAGGAGACCTTTCGGGCGCTATAGCGGAGGCTCAGGGCAGGAAAGATGCCATCAGGCTTATCATTCCGGAGCCGGGAGAGCATCCGGGCAGGGTTGAGATGGGCGGCTATATATTTGATTTTGCTGTCAGCCCGGTGCGGCGCGGCATTGCAGTTACGGGACCGTCGCCTTCAGCTGACACTGCTGCCATCAGATCAGGTAGAGGCAGTTCTCTGACACTGTCATTTCTGGAAGATCCTTTCGTGCTGATTATAAACACAGATCCGAATGAGTATTACTTTGCAACAAACAGCAACTATTCTTTCCGGGTGTCGCCAGCTTCAGGAGGAGGCATTGCCGCCCCGGCAAGTATCGATCAGGGAGCCTTCGTCAACGGTAAGTGGATGATGTCGAGGAGACTTAATGGTGATGACCTCATGCGGGGTGGTTATGACCTGTCTGGTGCTGCAGCAAATAACCAGGCAGGAACCCTGATACCATTGCGCAGAGGACGTGGTTTTTCTCCGGGTGAAGCAGGCCAGCCGGTTCCACCAACAGTTACAAAAATAAGGTTCTACAGGTACAATTGAATTATACTGGGGACTGTTCCGGAGCTTAAACAGTGGAAAGTATGCTGGTACCAGAGAACGGGGAAAAATTTATCAAAGGGGTTGAAAGTCTCATCAATCCCATGGAAGTCAGCGATATACTGTTCTTCCAGAAACTTAAAAGAATGTTGCCTGCAGGGATTATGAGGACCTTGTTGTACAGGGCTTCAAAAAAAACTCCCTACATAGGTTTTGCAATAGATCCTTACAGCCTTTTTTTGTTTTTCAGGATCAGGGATATTGATTATGCCAGATCACTGCTGACAGACAGGTATGAACTGGGAAAGCCGATGACCTTGACCAACTTTAGCCGGTATACACTGACCACCATTCGCCAGATATAAGTTACTGTTAATATGTATCTTATGTTTTTGAGTAAATTACTGGCCAAATGTGGTCAAGCCTTCCGGCTTTTGCAGTCAAATACTGCCACTGCCACAGCAATTGCCAGCCAACTAATCAAACCTTGCTATTATTTCATTGGAATTGACTTCACCCAGTCATAAATGGCACAATAAAATTGGATTAAACAAAAGTGACCATTTCACTAGGTTGAATATCCTAAAAGAGAAATTAGTTAAGTAGAATGGGAATTGTTTACTCAAATTTCCTTATTGCTTTCAGCAATTCCTTTTCAATCGGTTTTTCGCTAATCAGATGTCCGGCTTCTTCGACAGTGTAACATTGTACAAGTTCTGCATCCTGATATCAATATTGGAAATAATATCAGCACAATCTTTCAGTTCTTTTGTAACACTTTCCGGCTTCCCACTGGTCAGCTTATATGACAGTTCATGTTCAAGTGAAGCCCATAAATCCATTGCGATCGTTCTTATCTGGACTTCAACTTTCACAAGTTCAGTGCTTTCTGACAAAAATACAGGAACAGTTACAATAAGGTGGAGACTCCTGTAGCCGTTTCTTTTTGGTTCCTTTATATAATCAGATCTGCGGATAACCTCAATATCATCCTGGGAAGTAAGCAGATCGGCTATGAGGTAGACATCATCAATATATGAACAAATTACCCGGACACCAGCTATATCAGTAAGATTTTCCCTGGCAGATTCAACACTGAGTTCAAAGCCCCGTTGCGACAGCTTCCTGATAATGCTTCTTGGAGTTTTCACCCTAGCCTTTATTATATGTATCGGATTGCGATCTTTCACATGTTTAAATTCCTCATTAAGGTTTTCAAGCTTGGTTGTAATTTCCCTGGTGGCTGAAGAATAAAGATTCTCAGCAATAATAAGAGAATTAATAACGCCAATAATTTCTTTGGATAATTTCTTGTCTGATAATCCGTCAAGAAAATAGAAAGCTTTGGTTAAATCAATCCTGGCCATTTCTTATATAGATTTTATTAATGAATTCGTATTTCTGATTTTTTGTTTTACAGTTGAGATTAAGTGTCCTAAAATTACTGGTTTATGCTCCCATATAAAACAAAAGTTAATAAATACTTTTCACAATACTCAATTTTAAGAAGATCCAGCCAGAGGCCAATATTTATACACTCAAAGAAATTTAAAATGAACCGGAGATTGGAAAGAGCAAGAGTGGATGCTGAATAGTATCATTTTGCTAACCCGAAGCAAGAAAGAGATTTCATTCGATGTCTAAAGGATTAGATTGCCGGGTCCAGATTGCCATATTCGGAATAATCCTGAAGTCCCTTCATTGCGGTAAATCTGCTGGGTGAAACCGCCTTCCATTTAAGTCTCATAATGTAAAAAATTTTATTTTCTGCCGTAAAACACAAAAATTGATGGACGAGTTCAGAGGTCAGTTGAAAGTGGTCAGTTTGTCTGGCTTTTGCAATAACCTTTTTGCGTTAATTCAATTGATCTGAATGTATTATATTTTTCCTGGTCAAATGGATAATCCCAACATCCAAGTGTATGATACATTTCACCACCGAAACCTGACTTGAATCTGAACAACCCGTACAATGGGTGATCAGGATCGGATGCAGGAGCAACACCGAACATATCATATTCATTGTAACCCATCTCTTTCGCAATATTCATGGCTTTCCACTGCAGGGCATAACTTGCCATCATGTTCCTGTTTTCCGATGATGAAGCTCCATAAAGGTATGTTCCACGGTTCCCTGAAAGCACGAGAAACATTGAAGCAAGTGGTTTGCTGTCGGTTTCTGCGATAAGCAGGATCACCTCTGCAGGCGACTGGGTGTTGGTTGCGTCAACACTCAGTATGTTCCTGAAATAATCAATTCCGTGAAGATGAAGACGATTTCTTGAAGAAGTTTCAGAGTACAATCTGTACCAGGTATCCAGCTCATTAATTCCTGCAATGCGTACTTTCACCCCTTTCTTTTCCGAAAGGCTGATATTATATCTTGTTTTCTTTTTCATTGATCTCAGAAGATCATCATTGCTTTTCTTAAGATCAATAAAAATGGTGTTTGATGGCAGTATGTTAGAAAATGTTTTTCTGAAATTCCAATTGATCGTGCTGAAGTTGAATCGTATTTCCTGAACTGAATTTTCAGGTGGTCCCATCCATCTTCCGTCAGAAGTGAAAAAATCAGGTTCATTAGCCCAATATGATTCCCAGACCAGATCAAACCTCACCATTATACAGTCTTTTGGAAGAAATGATCTCAGACTCTCCGCCAGTTCTTCCAGGAATATTCCCTGTTTTTGTTCCTCCGGCTCAATTTCAGGCCCGTACGGGACGTACGCAATCGAGTTGTTGTTATCTATTTTCCTTATTACAATCAGCACATCTCCCTTTACATTGCAATTATCACCGGGATCAGGTACGATCTCATTTTTCCTGACATTAAAATCAATTGCAGCTGTCTTCAGGCCTGATTTCCTTTTTACTTCCGACCAGAAAGCGGTTTGCTGTACTATAGGTGTTTTATAGACATCATCAATATTCTTCTTATATACTCCTGTGATCATAATTTAAATCTGAATTAGTTTTAAAAGGCCTGATCATATTTTCAGGCATTAATATCTGATCAAGCTTTTCTCTGGATAAAAGACCTTTAGTAAGCACCAGTGAATAAATACTCCCGTTGCTTTCAAGAGCCTCCCTGGCCAGTTCATTCAGAGTGTCATAGCCAATCCATGGAACCAGTGCAGTTATCAATCCAATACTGTTCATTACCAGGTTTCTGCAACGTTCTTCATTTGCAGTAATTCCATCTATGCACCTGTATTTAAGGGTATTCATTCCATTTATAAGCATCTCAATCGATTCAAATATGCTTTGAACAATAACCGGCTCAAAAACATTCAGCTCCAGTTGCCCGGCTTCAGAAGCAATTGTAACCGTTAGATCATTCCCGATAACCTTAAAGGCTACCTGATTGACTACTTCGGGAATAACAGGATTAACTTTCCCAGGCATAATGGATGATCCTGGCTGCATGGGCGGCAGATTAATTTCATTGATCCCGGTTCTGGGACCGGAGGAAAGCAACCTCAGATCATTGCAGATCTTCGATAGTTTTATAGCCAATCGTTTTACTGCTGATGAATACATTACAAACGCTCCTGTATCCTGTGTCGCTTCCACTAAATTTGAGGCTAGGACCAAATCAAGACCTGTGATCCTTCTTAAATGACTTATTACTTTTTCCGAATACCCGGGCTCTGAATTTATACCGGTTCCAATTGCTGTTGCTCCCATGTTGACCTCAAGGAATAGTCTGGCATTCTGATCCAGCCTTTCAACTTCTTCTTCCAGAGTGATTGCATACGCCTCAAATTCCTGCCCAAGTGTCATCGGAACGGCATCCTGCAGTTGTGTCCTTCCCATCTTTATTATGCGAGAAAATTCCTTGCCTTTTTTGTTGAAAGAATCCAGTAATGTTCTGAGAACGGAAACAATTTTTTTATTTGAGTTGTAAAGGGCTATTTTGATTGCAGTGGGATATGCATCATTTGTTGATTGAGACAAGTTTACATGATTATTCGGGTGACAATGAGCATATTCCCCTTTTTTATGACCCAGGATTTCCAATGCAATGTTTGCGATCACTTCATTAGTATTCATATTTGTCGAGGTTCCGGCTCCACCCTGTATCATATCGACAACAAACTGGTTGTGGTATTTTCCGTTTTGCAGTTCATGACAGGCGAGAACTATTGCATCTTTTATATTATTGTGTAGCAAACCAAGCTCAAAATTTGCCTCAGCGGCAGCTTGCTTTACCATTGATAAAGCTTCAATCATTGCAGGAAAGAAGTTCAGGGTAATCCCGGAAATATTAAAGTTTTCCGCAGCTCTTAATGTCTGTACGCCATAATATGCCTCATGAGGAATTTCACGTTCGCCAAGAAGATCATGTTCGAGCCTTGTCCTCCCTGATTCATACTGATTGGATAGGTTTAACACACGGTTATTTACATTGCGCATCCTTCTTGAAATAATCCGGGTTATATTAGACAAGATTTTCAGGGTAGTTTCAGGATTGTAATTGAAAATCTTCCTGTTAACAACAAATAGTGTGGTCTTCTCCCGCACTATTGCGGATGTTGTATGAGGAGAATTACTGTCCCAGATCCCTTCACCAAGAAAATCACCTCTGCTGAATAAAGCCAGTCTGACTTTAATCCCGAAGGAATTATACTTCCAAAGCTCAACTTCTCCATTATAAATGATGAAAATAGCTTCCCTTGGACTATTTTCATGAAACAGTACTTCACCAGGGCTGCAGTATCTCTCTCTAATAATTTTAACTACCCTGTTTAACTCCATATTATTTAATCCACTGAAGAGTTCTATTCCTTTCAGGAATTGGATAATTGTGTTTTTGTCCATAACTGAAATATATTATTTACACATAATTTTAATTATTATGAGATTATACCTAGGCCACTTTTACATGCAAACATCGTTAAAAGTCACCTGGTGCAAAACTATTAAATGACTTAGTGTCAGATCATTTTATAAATCTAATTCCCTTTTATGTTCGGCAATTCTCTTGAACAGTTTTTCTATCACTTCATCGGTATCAAATCTATGTCTATATATTTTTACTAGCAGATTATTAAGCTTATTGATTAATTCACTTTGCTCAAGGATAAGACTTCTATACTTTTCTGTCAGGATTTCAGCATATTCCTTGCAAACCAGATCATGATACTTATTCCTACTATGCTCGCTCAATGCATCCCAGTCGAGATGCACGTGCCTTTGTGTTATCCTGTTTTTACATTCTTTCAGGATTGTATCTTTTGTATTCATGTTAATGTTTATTTATCCTATTTAATACCTTTTCGGGTCTAATTATCTCGTACAATTCTTTAGCTTTATTGGTCTCTGAATATTAAAAATTTTACTTTCGACATTTTAACGGAACGTCTTTTGCCAAATATTGTCATTACATTCAGATATTTGACGCCTTGCCTGATAAAAATATCAGTAACAATACCTCTGTAAATACTGCCATCTTCTGTCCACCTGACCATTGCATTCAATATATTATCATGGTATTCAGATTTTAATCTCAAATTGTCGTTATTTTCCACGGGAATTTCTTTTATTACGTTGATTTACCAGGAGAAAAACACTTTAGAACATCTTAGCTTTTTTTCAGTATTATTTTTTGTATGATCGTTAAATCAGGACAAGTAAGGCAGCTTGGGATTTGATTGTAATAATTGCTGACAACATAGCATACCCTTTAATTCTGATTGAATGTTTACAGATCAAAATCACCTGCTGCTTCTGGTTGATAAATAATTTCGTCAATCCGTAATTTAGTCAGACCAGAAGGAACAATCCATTCTATTTCGTCAGATACTCTGTACCCGATTAAAGCTGTGGCGACAGGAGAAAAAATGGAGATCTTGTTTTCTTTTATATTTGCCTGATCAGGATATACTATAGTAAATTTTAATGTCTTATTCGTATTCATAAAACTGATTTTAACAATAGAGTTCATAGTTACCACATCCTCCGGGATTTCATTTGGTTCGACAACTTTTGCAGAGTTTAATTCATTCAGAAGATTTTCAGCTTCATTTACACCGATTGTATTCATCAACCTGGCATCGTGTATACATTTATGGATTCTGGAAAAATCCAGTTTACTCAATATTATTCTCTTCATAATTTCAATTTTATAGTGATAAGATTTTTTTCTAATACTAACTATTATAATGATTTATCTTAAATCAGGAATAATTAAGCATCATTCCGGACTTCTATCAACTTGTTTTAATTGTTGCAGTTTAACAGTAAGATAAGTCCCGCAAAAACATCCAATGATTATAGGTATTGCATTCCAATGGTTCCTGATGATCTCTATTGTACCGAAAAGTGACATACCCATTATAATTGATGAAGTAATTGCTGACTTAAATGCTTTTGATTCTGTCAGGGCAAGTATATAATGAGCATATAGCATGTCAAGCACAAGGTAGAATACAAATAATATTATGTATGTAAGTATCATCCGTTTTTCAAGAATCTTTAATTACTGACGTCCATCTGAGATCAATCACCCAGAGGTCAAAATGGAAAATCAGCGATCGATTCTGGTTGGTATAGTATTTTTTCGATCCGTATTTTAGTTACTCCGGATGGTTCCTCCAGTTTTATTTCATCGTTCATCTTTTGTCCGAGTATAGCTGAAAAAAGAGGTGAAAAAATGGAGTATCTGTTTTTTCTGTGATTCTCCTGATCCGGATAAACTATTTGACAAATGACATATTTTTCACTATCCATGAATTTTAATTCAACAATTGAATTCATTGTCACAATATCGTCAGGAATATTTATTGGTTCGACTATTTCAGCGTGTTGTATTTTTTTAATCAGATTTGCCATCTCTGAATTATTTATTGAATTAGTAGATCTTGCTTTTTGAATACAACTTACAATTTTTAGAACATCAATTCTGGTTATAATAGTTTTGTCCATGATTCATCATTTTTAAGTAGAAAAACTGAAAATTTGGAACTGATTTAATGATATCCACTTGTTTATCGATCTGAACATTTGCATCAGAAAAATTTGTCTATTACACTAATCAATGTTTTGAATAACCAGCATGTCAGAATCCCCATGACCGTAACAAATCCAGCTAATAACAGAGTTATTAATGCCATTGGAGGATTTCTATGGTAATCCTGTATCATCTTTTTTATCAGTTCCTGTTTGTTGTCCATTATATTATCAGAAATAGTCGTTAAGACTTAATCATGCTCTTTTTAAATCAGCGGTTAATGAAGGCCGGATTTGTTTTTGTTCCCATAATTTTTTTCTTTTTTTAGAATAGGCAAGCTTTAATTTTACGGCGAGCATATTTATTAAAAGCCGCTCATGACCGGGCAGGTAGCAATACACTTTAAGTTTTCCTAATCCCCGATCCGGTCTGTTATCGTTAACCATGAAATCTGTAAAGTGCCAGATAATGTCTTGAAGAACCTCAAGCTCGTCCAGCGAAAATGATATTTTTATCTTTTTTCTCACCTCTTTTTGTTATATGATTATTAAATAATTTATGTCAGGAGAAATACTTTTCTATTCTTCATCCTCATGATTATATCGATATTCATCCATTTCTTCATCATAAGAACTACCGTCCGGGTATAACCACAAGCCATCCGATACACAGATACTGCAATCTGCAGAAAGTATATCTTCATTTGTATAGAATTGAACAAAAAGTTCATCACAATCTTCCCTGTAATAAAGCCTGCCATTATACTCAATTGGGTATAATATGTCATTTTCAGATCTTTTTGTTTTTGCCATGCTCTTTGCCAAGAGTAATTCTGGTTAAAAGAGGGGTGCTTATTAATGCCCCCCTCTCTGCAAACCTAAAACCAATCGATAAAAACTATTAATTCTCAAAGCAACATCTTGCTTATCAGCTTAGCTTAATTAATATCAAGGACTTGCAATCAACAGTATTAATCTCTTATTTCCACAATTTTATTCTAATCACATTGCATTTGTCTGCCTTTGTGACCAGTGGTTACACGGGACCCCGGATGTATAAACATTAAAAGTATTTATATTCCGGCTGCATGTTTTTGAGCCGTAAAAATGATTATTACAGGAGAAACACAGTTTATTTTCAGGATTTGATGGACATTTGCTTTCATGAATTCGCATTTTTCCATGCTTTGTGTAGGTTTCATTACAGAATCCACATTTCCAGATATGTGACATTTTTAACCTCCTTTCTTTATTAAATTATAAGTCTTTTATCCAGGCTTTGAACACTTCTTTTTGCGCATTAGTCAGGTTCGTACCATAGAGATTAATATTATCATAATCGTCAAACAACCATCTGAAGAAATTAGGATTAGCCATAGACTTGTGCTTTATATAAGTGTGAATGTTATATGTCCTGCAATTCTTCTCTTCAGACTGATTCCGTTTGTTGACATAATTCATGTTTTTTAACAGAATCTTTATTGCATCTTTTCTTATCGCCTTCATGCCACGATGAATCATCACTTCGTGCGGTGCATCAATTTTAGTCATTGTCATTTCTTTATTACTAGGTAATATTTCCTAATTATATTTAAAAAAAAAGGGGACTATAAAGTCCCCCTTCCAAGTGTTCTTTATAAGTCCAATAATAATTAATGATCACTTATCATATAATCGTAAAGTTCTCTTTGTGCAACCGGTTTCATTCTTGTAAATATTATATCAGACTCACAATATATAATTCATTTATCTATAAAACAAATATTTGAAGTATTTTAGAATGATTCTAATTTATTCTTTTATTTTCAAAAAATTGAAGATTTAGTCTCTCCGTTTAATAACCAAAAGTAATACACCTATCAGTCCGATTAAAAGGGTGGTAAGGATAAAAAACCTTCTATTCTTGGTTGAGGTCCGGTTACTTTTAGAAAATGTGTTTAGTAAAATTAATTCTGATATAAGAACAACGAATATCCAGCAAGTAATGATTATTATTAAATAAGCCGGGGAATTCCCTGATGTTTTTTAATTACGTTCTTAGG
>Ga0116151_10006318_pt1 | contig 10110 bp, 9 predicted proteins | sample AD_UKC117_MetaG_FD_89893 | JGI IMG/M metagenome (GOLD analysis project Ga0116151, IMG submission 89893) | Active sludge microbial communities of municipal wastewater-treating anaerobic digesters from Hong Kong - AD_UKC117_MetaG | ecosystem: Engineered > Bioreactor > Anaerobic > Digestate... | reverse complement strand
TGCGCCGTCCTTCACAACGCGGTACGGGCAATGTGATGCCATGGTTTTGATCCGCTTTGCAGTCGCGTCACCTGACCAGCAGTCCGCCACCATTTCAGCCAGACCGCCACCCATGTGCCGGGCGCTCGCGTCATCGTCCATGCTGGCGCGCGCGGCAAATTCCCATTCCGCAGCACTGAGCAGACGGTAACGGCGTCCTGTGTTCTGATTGAGCCAGCCGATATAGGACTGCATCTCGTGGGCCGTAACACATGCTGCCGGCGCACTGTGGTCGATCTTTGTGGTTGCTTTGCACGTGTCACCGCCACGCGGTGTGATCCCGGCCGCCCGCAACTGAGCTACCGTTATTTCGTCTCGTGCAACAGCATAACCCGGCCAAACACGCATTTTCTGCTGAGGCATGAGCCCTAAAGCGGGTGCGCTTTCGCTTTTGGGATCGCCAATCAAACGCACACCAGCTCGAATGCGCACCATTTCTGGACATGCCTGGCAGTCCTTGAAGTCGCGGACGTGCACTAAGGACGGAGTGCTCGCGGGTTTCCCGCCAAGCCACGTCTTTAGCCAATGACTAAGGGAACGGCTCGTGCCTTCGAATGCGGTACGCATATCTGTGCCACCGGCCGCTTCCATTGGCTCGGTGGCTTCATTGGAAGCACTATGACGATCCTCTGACTCGGTATCCATTTGTGAGGCATGGGCTTGCCCGGCATTGCGGCCTGATCTTTTCTGTTGGCGCTTGGGTGTGGTGGGTTCACTGACGTCGAAGCCATTTCCGAAAGGCGTTGATGTGACAAAGAAGTAGTCTGCCCCGGCGATTGTCAAAAGCGCCAGCATTGCTGCAATTCGCGAACTATTGAGGCGCCGGTTGAAGTCGGCGAAAAGAAGCAAGCCAATGGTTGCTAGCACAAGCGTGATGCACAAAATTTCAGCGTACGACATGATCACGTCCACAAATATTTGAAATGGTGTCAAATGTTGTGCACGTCCAATGCCAGAACGACGTGTACTTCCTAAAAGGACACGCCAATTGCAGCGCTAACTGTTTGTTAGGATTAACGGTGGCCGCTGTTGCCAAGGACCGGTCGCCGATTTTGTGGATTTGACGGCTCAGTCCGTGGCGTGGCTGCCAAACGTCAGCCGATCTGGAATACCAGGGGGCAGAAACTGGGGGCCGGTCATCGTGCTTTCGACGTTTTATTCGCCGTAAAGCTGGCGCGTGCCGAGGTTGCGGAACAGCTGCTTCAAGATGCCATCATCCTTGCCGCCGGGGGCCGCTGTGGTGCGTGAGATGTAATCGAACACCTTGCCGTCCTTCATGCCGTAGTGGGCGATGTGATCGACAGAGCCCATCGGATTGAAATAGACGGCCAGCACCTTGCGATCGATTTCCTTTTCCTTGAGGAAGGCTGCCTGGCTCATGGTCGAGGCAATGTAGTAGTAGGCCTGCCCATTATTGATCGTGGTTGTCGTGGCGGGCGTGCCAAGTTGCAGTTTGACCTGTTCCTGCGACATGCCAGGCTGGATCTGCTGGATATCGGTCTCTCGGAATTGATGACCGTGCTTGATGATCTGTGGACTGCAACCGGCGAGGGCGGGAAGCAGCGTGATGGCGCACGTCACCGCCAGCAGCGAAGAGCCCGCGGTGGCGCGTAGCCGCCCAGCGTGCCGCATGACGCCATTGGTGCATCCTGCCTTCATTGCTTGGCTCCTCCCCCTGAGTGCAATAACCAGCCATATCCTGTCTGTCCCGATATGGAATATGCACACCCCGATATGAGTACGCTGTCAGCGCGGGAATCACCGCCATCGTCCCCTCTTGCGCCGATTAGCCCGAGACAGAGGCTTATGCAACGCGCTAGACCACTTCTTCCCCGCCATTTGCAGCGGCTTACAGTGGCGGCACAACGATTAGCGAGAAGCAACGAGGACGGATGGTTGATGTTGAAATGGTTTGCAGCCCGCGCCAGCAACACGCGTAAAGCTAAGCAGCTTTATGGCGCAGTCGTGGCCGCTGCACGGCAGAGCGAATTCTACCGCGACTATGGCGTGCCCGATACGCTGAACGGCCGTTACGAAATGATCGTTTTGACGCTTTTCCAGGTCCTGGAACGGCTGCGCGCAGAGGGCGAGCTTGCCAAGGAGACGAGCCGCCTGACGCTGGAAGCGTTCTTCACCGATATGGACGATTGCATGCGCGAGATCGGTGTTGGCGATCTTTCGGTGCCCAAGAAGGTGAAAAAGGCGGCTGCCGGGTTTTACGAGCGGACAAAAGCCTACCGCGCGGCGCTCGATGCCGATGACCGTGAGGCGATGGCTGCGGCGCTGGACCTGTTCATTGCCGGGGAAGGTGTGATCGGGGTGCAGGACAAGGTTGGCGATAGACCGCCCGCCAGTGCTTCGCATCCGCCTCAATCCAAGCCGGACGCGCCGACCCAAGTACGGATCAAGTCCGCACTGCTGGCAGCACATGCCTTCCGCCAGCGTGAGGCGCTTTGTGCTGCGGACGGCGAAGCGGTCATTGCCGGCTTGGCATTCACCACACCGCTTCCCGCTTGACGCAATGGCACAGATGATGATGCGACGATAAAGGGCGTGGCCATGCCGACAACAACACCCACAACGACGATGAGCAGCAATCCACCAGAGCCGCTTGCGCACTGGTCCCACCGGATTGCCGATATCCCCGAACGTGGTCTTGATGTGGAACGCGAGGCAACACCACTGGAGCTTGTAGCACTTGCCGCGACACTCGAGCTTCCCGCGTTTTTGCTGCTGAAAGTGTCCTATCGCGTTGGCCCCATCGGTGCGGGGCGATACAGAGTGAAGGGCGAGCTGTCGGCGGCCGCTACGCAGGCATGTATCATCACTCTGGAGCCGGTGCACACTGACATCAACGAGTCGTTCGAGGAAGAGTACTGGCCCGAGGAGCTGCTGACCAAGTCCCGTCGATGCGAAGAAACTGAGGAACGCGAGGCGCTCGCCGTATCTGCTCCAGAAGTTATTCGACAGGGTGTGATTGAGGTGGGGCGGTTGATCTATGAGCAGTTGTCCACTGCGATCGAGCCATATCCGCGCGCGCCTGGCGCTACCTTCGCGTGGTGTGAGAACGGCGGCGAAGCGGGCAAAGACAAAAGCAATAATCCGTTCGCTTTCCTAGCAGTCTTGAAGGATAAAACTTGAGACGATCCCGCAGAGGTGTGCGCTCTCCGGTATTGCTGTTACGGCTCGACCGCGCGGGCAGAGCCGACGACGTTGAAGAAAGCTGTTGTTCGACATCTGCAAAAAGCTGTTGTGTGGCATCCGCAAAAGGTTATCTTCCGGGCCGTTTGTCGGGGGACGAGGGGGGCTCCCCTACAAAATGTCACGACCAGTTGCCAGGAGCGAAATAACGCTCTGAGAATTCTCGAGCATTTTCCGACGCAGTGGACGCCGGTTCGTCGAGGAAAATGCGAAAAATCATGGAGTGAGAGTGCCGTTCCGATCCCATCGGGGCGTAAGACTCTCTGGGGCATGTTGAGTTGAAGTGTACAGCGGTTTGACAAAAAACATGCTTAAAACAAGGGTCTGGGTCGTATTCATGTTTCCATTGGGCATGAACATGAGCTAGTCGTCGCGATCTGATGCAGCACTTCAAGACCATAGCGCTTGATGGCATGGGCGGAGACCACGGTCCTTCGGTGGTCGTCGGTGGGGCAGCCATATCCATCGAGCGCCATCCAAGCCTCAAATTCCTGATCGCCGGTCGGGCCGAGGAGCTCGAGGCCGAACTTGAAAAGTATCCGCGCCTCAAACAGAGTTGCCGCGTTTTGCCTACCGACATTGTCGTCGCCATGAATGACAAACCCAGTCAAGCCTTGCGTCGGGGCAAGGGATCGAGCATGTGGCTGGCGCTCGAGGCGGTCAAGAAAGGTGAGGCCCATGTTGCCGTCTCGGCTGGCAATACGGGCGCGCTGATGGCCATGGCCAAACTTATCTTGCGCCCCATGCCAGGCATCGAACGACCCGCAATAGCGGCGCTTTGGCCTACGATCAATGCTGAATGTATCGTCCTCGACGTCGGTGCCAACATTGGCGCGACGGCCCGCCAGTTGGGCGATTTTGCCATGATGGGTGCGGCGATGGCGCGCGCGCTATTCCACATCGAGAGCCCCACGGTCGGGCTGCTCAATGTCGGTGTGGAGGAGATTAAGGGAGCCGATGAGGTCAAGCAGGCCCATGGATGGCTGAAGGACGCTAAGCTGCCGCTCATCTATAAGGGCTTCGTTGAAGGCGATCAGATTGGCAAAGGCGATGTTGACGTCATCGTTGTTGAGGGCTTTACCGGCAATATTGCGTTGAAGACCGCCGAGGGCACTGCGCGCCAGGTCGGCCAGTACCTGAAAGACGCGATGGGACGCTCACTGTTTTCCAAGCTTGGTGCCATGCTTGCGAGCGGCGGTTTCAAGGTGTTGAAGCACAAGATGGATCCGCGGCGCGTCAACGGTGGCACGTTCCTCGGCCTCAATGGCATTGCCATCAAGAGCCATGGTGGTACCGATGCTTTCGGTTTCGCCAGCGCCGTTGATCTAGGCTTTGAGATGGCGGAAGCCGAACTTGTCGGACGCCTTGCCGCAGATCTCGACACATTCCACGAGGCGCTGGAGGCCGAGATTAACGGGAAGAGCTGAACAGTGGTGGTGAAAGTCCACACAATTCGGCTTTGCCCTGCTGAAACCGACGAATGGAGAAATGGGTCTTGTCAGCGTGTCCGGATTACTTTGCCGGTAGAGCTGGTCTGACCGGAAAGCGAGACGAGAGTGGTAGTAGTCAATCGATCGGTGATCCGCGGTGTTGGCGCCTGCCTACCAAGGCGCGTCATGACGAATGCGGACATGGCCAAAGTGGTCGACACCTCGGACGATTGGATTGTTGAGCGATCAGGCATTCATTCCCGATACATTGCGTCTGACGATGAACTGACGTCGGATCTTGGGATTGCCGCCTGCCGGCAGGCGCTGGTCCGCTCGGGCATCGATCCGCTCGACATCGATCTGGTGATTTGTGCCACGGCGACCCCGGACAGAACCTTCCCGGCAACGGCTGTGCGCATCCAGTCGGGGCTTGGCATCACGCGCGGTGCTGCGTTTGATGTCCAGGCGGTATGTTCCGGTTTCGTTTATGCACTCACGATTGCCGATAGCCTCCTGCGGACCGGACAATTCCGCCGGGCCCTGGTTGTTGGCGCCGAGACGTTTTCGCGGATTATCGACTGGAGTGATCGCAGTACGTGCGTGCTCTTCGGCGATGGTGCCGGTGCGGTCGTGCTGGAGGCGCAGCCGACGCATGGCGCACGCGAGGACCGCGGCATCTTGTTCTCGCGGATCCGATCGGATGGGCGCCATGAGGACCTTCTTTACGTCGACGGTGGGCCCGGTTCGACCAAGACCACCGGTTACCTGCGAATGAATGGACGTGAGGTTTTCCGACACGCGGTGCAAAAGATTTCCGGCGTGATCGAGGAAACCCTGGTGGCGACCGGATACGCCGCCGACGACATCGATTTGTTTGTGCCTCATCAGGCCAACAAGCGCATCCTCGATGGCATTGCCAGGAAGCTCAATGTCAGCCCAGACAAGATCATCGTTACGCTTGATAAGCATGGAAATACGTCCGCGGCGTCCATCCCGCTGGCCCTCAACCACGCGTTTGAAAATCACCTCCTGAAGGAAGGTAGCCTCGTGCTCATGGAGGCGATGGGGGGTGGGTTTACCTGGGGCGCGGTGCTGGCGCGCTGGTAGTTTTCAGCCTCTCATGGCGTGCCAAAAGCACCGAGAGGCTCCATTCCTAAAGATTATGCTTTGAGTTTCAGTCGGTTGACCGTTTCCGTGATTGACCGCCGCCGCCGCCACCGGTAGCATGGCCAAAAAGCACGGCGAAAATGATTTCGGGAGCGAGTGGACGAGGATGAGTGGCAAGACGTTGACGCGTGCCGATCTGGCTGAGGCCTTGGTACGTAAGGTGGGGCTGCCCCGCAACGAATCCCAGGAACTGGTCGAACTTGTGTTGAGCGAGATTTCCAGCACGCTGGCGCAGGGCGAGCACGTCAAGCTGTCGTCATTTGGGTCGTTTGGCATCCGCGAGAAGGGTGAGCGCGTCGGCCGCAATCCGAAGACCGGGCAGGAAGTACCGATCACGCCACGCCGGGTGCTGGTGTTCCGCGCTTCGAACATCATGAAGGACAAGATTAACGAGGGCCTTTCCAAGCGCTCATCTGCGGTCAACGGAACGGGCTAGAGCATTTTCCGACGAAGTGGACACCGGTTCGTCGAAGAAAATGCGACCAAACAAGAAGCTAGAGCGCCGGTTCCGTTCCATCGGATCGAAAAGCGCTCTAGCTGCATCCCCATTCCAAGGGGAGCAAGAGGGGGAGGGGGAGCGTCAATTCGCACAAGGCAGATGTTGTGGGCTGCGGTTGCGATGCCTGGCACCTGGTCGGTTGTGTCTGGGTGAAGGGTGTTTTGGTGATTTGAGTGATTGTTTGCGTTCAACCATTTGTATTTGGACGCGCGTGCGGTTCGTCACAGTGAGCGGGTTTGATGCTGTGATGGTCGCGAATAGGCGGTGAGACTGTGGCGGGGGAACCGTCTTGATCATCGTTGTAAGGTCCCCCGCGATGAATCGGGGTTTGAATTGAGAGGTCAAGCAGCAGCGACGTAGCGAAAAGTCAGAGCGCAAGAGGGCGGCAATGGCGAAAGCGGCAGAAGCATTCCGGACCATTTCCGAGGTGGCCGAGGAATTGAACTTGCACAAGCACGTGCTCAGGTTCTGGGAGGTCAAATTCCCGCAAATCAAACCAATGAAACGTGGTGGCGGGCGACGTTATTACCGTCCGGCGGATATGGAGTTGCTGCGTGGCATACGCCACCTGCTGCACGCTGAGGGGTATACGATAAAGGGTGTGCAGAAGATTCTGCGCGAGCGGGGTGTCGATGCGGTCAAGCGTGTTGGCTCGGCGATGGTTTCGGGGGGGCCTGCCATGGGCACTTCCCCGCCGCTCTCCTCGCTGCCTGACAGTGCGGAAAGCGTAGCTGCTCTCACACCTGTGGAGCGGGCTACGGCAAAGTCGAATAGCACTGGCAGTGCACCCAGGGCCGCATCCAAAATGGAAGCGGGTTCATCACCACGCAGTCCAGAACGCGACTCGGCAGAAACAGACCGTGTTGGCAATATTGCCAAGGCAATTGCTGAATTGCAGGAATGTCGTGCGATCTTGACGGATACACCCGCTGCCAAGCCAGACAACACCGCGGCAGTTAAATCGAAACGGGTGGTCCGCGCGGCTGGATGAGCAACATTGCAGTCCGGCCCGTGGGCTCTCTCGCAAGGGAGCGTGTGTGGTGTTGGAAGTCTGGCTGGTTGAACTGGAACAGATCGCAGCAGCCCTTGAGGGCGAAGAACGGCAGCGGCCGCGTCTTGATGAGGACGACCTGAGGCATATTGGCGATGTCAATCACGCGCAGCTGCGGCGCCAGAGGCGGCTGGCGACGATTGCATTGCGCGTGGCAATTGGTGCATTCACTGGAAATGACAGTTTGGCGCGCGCGCCCATCGTGCGCCTGCCTGGCGGCAAGCCGGTGTTGCCCGGTTTGCCCGTTTCGTTCAGCATCTCGCATGCGGCGGGGCGCGCGCTCATTGCCCTCACATCGGGGGTGCCTGTCGGTGTCGATATCGAGCCCCAGCGCAGCCTTCGCATGTCGCCAGCACGGCAGGCCGCGTTGATCGAGGCGGCGCGCGTTCTGCCGCTCGTCCCTCGTGCTTCAACCTTGCAGACATTACCGTCCGATCACGAGGCTCCTGTCCAAAGCGATCCGGTTCTGAGCGCCTGGGTGCGGCTTGAAGCGCTGGCAAAGCTGGATGGGATGGGCATGGCGCGGCTTTTGACGCATGCGGGTGTGCTGGGGCGGCGCAATCAGTCCGGGGGACAAAGCGCCGAGACGGTGGCCGGGGCGGCAACGCCAGACTGGCCAGGGTCGTTTGTCGAAACGGGCACTGCGATTGTGGATCTTGCGGTGCCCCCCGATCCCTCTTGCGACGCGTGGTATGCGGCCCTGGCCGTGCCCGCAGCGCTGTTGCGCGTGCAAAGCGTTAAGGTGCGTACACTCTCGCTGTAGCTCTTTGGTTTGTCGCATTTTCTGTGACGAACCGGTCACCACTTCGTCGGAAAATGCTCTGGCGTTGATGATCGGCAAAGCCGGCACCAGCGTTGAGCCCACAGTTTGCGTCAAAGCAGCAAAGCCGTCGGACAATGCTTTCGCCTGTCATACGCCGGCTGAATGCTGCGCGCTTCCCTTGCCCAGATAGGTATCGAACTTGGCGCAGATCGTGCGCACGAAGATGCGACCCTTGTCGGTGACCTCAAAGCCGGCTCCCGCGCCGCGCGGGGCGATCATCTCGTCGCTCTCGGCTGCGCAAAGGGCATCGGCTTCGGCAATGATCGGTTCGGCGATCTCACCGAAGCGGGCCCGCAGTTCCTCGGCCGGGAACGTGAAATCGCACATCAGCCGCTCGATCACCAGCCCGCGCGCGGCATCCTCCGCGCTCATCTCGTGGCCACGAACGGTGGCAAGCGCGTCATCGAGCACGCGCCGCTCATATTCGCCGATCGCCGGCGTGTTCTGCACGTAGCCCTGCGGCAGACGCCCGATTGAGGAGGCGCCAAGTCCGATCAGCGCGGCGGCCGTATCTGTCGTATACCCTTGGAAATTGCGGCGCACGGTGCCACCCGCAAGCGGGTCGTGCGGCAGGGCGTAGTGATCGAGCCCGACGGTCACGAAGCCGCCCTGCGTCAGACGCTCGGCCGCGCGTGTTGCCAGCGCCAGGCGGGCCTCCGTCCCGGGCAGTGAATTATCCGGGATCAATCGTTGGTGCTTGATCCGCCCGGGCAAGTGCGCGTAGCCGAACAGTGCGATCCGGTCGGGTCGCATCGCCAGGACGTGGTCCATCGTCGTGTCCAGCGTCTCGAGCGTCTGATAGGGCAGCCCATAGACGAGATCGACGTTGATCGCGGCAATGCCATGGGCGCGGAACGTGTTGACCACCCACGCGGTCTGTTCCACCGATTGCAGCCGGTTGATGGCCTTTTGCACGGCCATGTCGAAATCTTGAACACCGATGCTGACGCGATTGACGCCGGCCTCGGCAAACGCGGCGACACGTGCCTCGTCAAGGCCACGCGGATCAATCTCGACGGCAAACTCGGCATCTTCGGCAAACGCGAAGCGCTCCTTGAGCTGGCCTGCCAGGGCGCGGATCTGGTCGGGTGAAAGAATGCTTGGGCTGCCGCCACCCCAATGGATGTGCGACACGCGATGGCGTGTCTTGATCCGCCCGGCGACGGCATCGATTTCGCGCGAAAGCGATTCCAGATAGCGCGCGATCGGCGCTTTTTGCTGTGTGATCTTGGTTGTGCAACCGCAGTACCAGCACAGCTCGTTGCAAAACGGGATGTGGACGTAGAGCGAAAGAGGCGTGTCGTCCTCCAGCGCCGCGAGCCAGGCGCCGTAGCGTGAGGGGTCAACCGCACTGGTAAAGTGTGGCGCCGTTGGATAGCTCGTATAGCGTGGCACGGGAGCGGCATAGCGCCGGAGAAGTTCGGGTCGCATCGCCTCTCCTTTGGAACAGGACCGCGGTGTTTCTTAATTAGGAGCGTGCTTTTTGAACAGGACCAGGCTCTAGAGGAGACGGGTTGCCGCGCCGACGCCACGATGGAGTCCTGCGCCATGTGGTGCTGTGGCCGAAGCCCATGGGCCGGACACATTACCGTAGCACCGAGCGCGGCCCGATCAATCTAGGTGGAGCCGAGGACAAGCATATTGACTTTGGTCAACGCTTGCCAAGAGGCAAATTGTCGTTGCCGCTGTTGGTAGGTTGCAAACGCCAATTGTCCGCCAGACCCGATTTGCACCGGTTCGCGCGAGGCATTCGGCCGCAGGATGCATATCTTGCGGCTGCAACGGCCGGGTGGGCGAGGCTTGGCGGGGCACGTGTTGTGATGGCGATGATGCTCGCTATGTCAGGGCGGGCTGGGTCAGGTTGGCTGAGTATCTACTGTGGACGGCTGGCGGGATTGAG
>Ga0116151_10006314_pt1 | contig 10114 bp, 10 predicted proteins | sample AD_UKC117_MetaG_FD_89893 | JGI IMG/M metagenome (GOLD analysis project Ga0116151, IMG submission 89893) | Active sludge microbial communities of municipal wastewater-treating anaerobic digesters from Hong Kong - AD_UKC117_MetaG | ecosystem: Engineered > Bioreactor > Anaerobic > Digestate... | reverse complement strand
GGATATCGTTGCCTGCACCGCCATAGCAGGCATCATCGTCATCACCGCCGGAGAGGAAGTCGTTCCCACCCCGCCCAAGAGAGCATCGTTGCCAGCCTTGCCATGGAGTCCGTCGCTTCCGCCGCGCCCATCGAGACTGTCGTCATTGGCATCGCCGGTCAACTCGTCGACCCCGTTGCCACCCCGCAGGACCAAGCTGCCGTCGTTGCGAAACGTCTGTTCAAGGAACGCGGAGCAGATTAATTGTCCACGCCGACACGCCTAAGCCGCGGTGAGATCAGCGCGGAACTGATGTCACCGATTTTCGTGACGCCGCAAAGGCCCATGGTGCGGTCGATCTCCCGGCGAAAGATCTCCAGCACATGGGCAACGCCGGCCTCGCCGCCGATTGCAAGACCCCACAGCTGGGGACGCGCGATCAGGCAAGCCGTTGCCCCCAGCGCTATGGCCTTCACCACGTCCGCGCCGCGGCGCACGCCACCGTCGAGGAGGACAGGAATGCGCCCGCCGATCGCCTCGGCAATCCGCGGCAGCGCATCAAGGCCGGCGATGGCGCCATCGAGCTGGCGCCCGCCATGGTTGGAAACGATCACCCCGTCGACACCCCGTTCCACGGCTTCGCGGGCCTCCGCAGGACTGAGAATGCCCTTCAGCACCAATGGGCCTCGCCACGTGGCACGGAGCGCATCGACATCCGCCCACGACATGCCGGGGTCGAGCCGGGCGGCGAGCTGGCCGGCGATCTCGCGAATGCCGGCTGTGTCGCCGGGCTTGACATAATTGCCCATGGTGAGGCGCGGCAGTTCGCTGCGCATCCGCCAAAGCCATTGCCATTTGACCGCCATGGCGGCCACTTCGGATGGCCCGAAGCGCGGCGGAATGACGAAGCCGTTGCGGATATCCCTCTCGCGGTTACCCATGAGCTGGTTGTCGATCGTCAGCACCAGGGCGTCGTAGTTCACGGCCGCCGCGCGTTCCGCCAGTTCGCGCGTGAAACCGCGGTCACGGTAGACGAACACCTGCATCCAGCGGTTCCCATTTCCCGAGGCTTCAGCCAGCTGTTCCAGCGAACAGACCGAGCCATGGCTCAGGCAATAGGCCGTGCCGGCGGCGGCCGCGGCACGCATGGCGCAGCGCTCGCCGTCGGGCCAGAACAGCCCGGCCAGACCCGTGGGACCGACCATGACCGGCATGTTCAAGGTCTTGCCGAACAGCACAGTCGAGAGGTCGCGCTCGCCCGCCCCGCGCAGCGGTTCCGGCACCAGGTCGACATCAGCGAAGGCTTCCTGGTTCCGCCTGAGCGTTCGCTCGTCTTCCGCACCGCCATCGGAGAAATCGAAGACGGGACGCGGCAGGGCACGGCGCGCCAGTTCGCGCGTGGCCGCAATGCTATAGGCTTGTCTGGCGAGCGAGGGCGAAAGGGTGGACATGGGGGCGGTCGAGCCTTCAAATGCGATCGGGTAACGGCTTCACTGTCATGCTGGAAGGGCCCGGCCTTTGCAAGCTGCTTCGGGGATGCGGCCGTATCGTGAAATCCCCGGTTTTCTCCCGGCACAAATGGGATATACCACCGGCACGATGACAGGAGATTTCAGCGTGGCAGCCTACTTCGTTTGCACCATGAGCGTTCACGATCCAGAGACCTACCGCAAATACACGGCTCTCACGCCGGCAACGCTGGCGCGGCACGATGGCAAGTTCCTGACCCGTGGCGACACTGTCGAGACCGTCGAAGGCCCTACCTTCTCGGAACGGCTCGTGCTCATCGAGTTTCCCGACCGGGAGGCTGCGCTGGCCTGGTACAACGATGCCGACTACCAGAGTGCGGCCGAGTTCCGGCGCCTCGCATCAAAGGGCCGCATGATCCTGCAGGTGGGGCGGGACAACACCAAGGACCCGGACCCGAAGGTGTGAGCAACATCCCGCAGGGACAGTTGAATGGCTGAAATGATCCTGCACCACTACGCGATATCGGTTTTTTCCGAGCGGGTGCGGCTTGCTTTCGGATTGAAGGGACTCTCCTGGCGATCCGTCAACATCCCTCACATGATGCCGAAGCCCGATCTCCTGCCGCTCACGGGCGGCTATCGGCGCACGCCAGTGATGCAGATTGGTGCTGACATCTACTGCGACACGCTGCTCATACTGCGCAAGATCGAGGCGCTCCATCCGGAGCCTTCACTCTATCCTGGCGGCAGTAAAGGACTGGCCACCGCCCTCGCCTGGTGGATCGACAAGTCGCTGTTCTGGCCGGCGCTCGGGGCCCTCGCCGATACGATCGGTCACCGTATCCCGGCAGACTTCGTCGATGAACGCAAGGCCTTCGGCTTTCCGCTCGGGGCTGAGGATGTGAAGCCGCACCTGCACCGCCATCTGCAACAGGGCGCCGCTCACCTCGCCTGGCTCTCCGACATGCTGTCCGACGGCCGGCCGTTCATGCTGGGCGACTCCGTGAGCGTCGCAGATCTCGCGGCTTATTCGACCTTCTGGGTTCTGAGCGAACAGGGAGGAGAGGAAGCGGTGGCGAGATTGCCCTATGGAGCCTTGCGCGGCTGGGCAGCGCGCATTGCAGTACTGGGCCATGGCAACCCCATCGACATGGACGCAGCGGAAGCGCTGCGCATTGCACAGAACGCAGAGCCGGAACCGGTGCCGCCCGAAAGCACCGATCCCTCGGGCCTCAAGATCGGAACCACTGTGATCGTGAAGGCCGATGATACCGGACGCGACCCGGTGCGCGGCCAGCTTCTCGCCGCCGATGCAGAGAAAGTCGTGATCAGGTCCGCGCATCCCAGCGTCGGCGATATCAACATCCATTTCCCCCGGGCTGGCTTCGACATCACGGCGGGATAAAGTCTGGGCATGGCAATGTCAGCCTTCCTCGATCATCTGCGGCAAGGAACTTCTCAACGCGTCGCTGCCAGAACATTCCTTGCGCCAATGCACGGGGCCTGGAAGTCCAAGGGATGACACAGACAATGAAAGAAGGACGCGAAGCACCAGAGCCAGAACGCGCGAATACGCTTGCCGGCACGCAAGGCGGATTGGCGCGTCTCATTGGCCCCCTCCTTATCGTGACCATCATTGCTCTTCCGGTCTCCTGGCATCTGCCTCTGTTCCGCACGGAACTTCTGATCTTCCTCGAGAACCAGGTAACACTTCTCGGCGCCGTTGCAACTCTGGCCGAGGCCGACCTGCTGCTTTGTGCGATTGTCGTTCTCTTTGGGATGGTATTCCCACTCGCAAAACTTTCGGCGCTGCTCTACGCCTGGTTTGCCTTGCCCAGGACCCGGGCCCGCTCGTGGATCGGGGTCATCGGCAAGGTCAGCAAGTTCTCGATGCTGGATGTCTTGCTGATCGCCATCGGAATCGTCGGACTGAAAGGCGTGGGAATGGGCAAGGTGAAGGTCGAGTACGGACTCTACGTCTACGCAGGCATCGTAATAGTTGCTCTGGTCTTGTCGTGGTGGATGCAAATGCTCGCCGGGAAAGTTGGCGCCGGCGCGGCAGCGCAGACCTGACCCATTCAAGGTGGTGGGACTCATCAACATCGACCCGCAGCGAGATTGTTGGCATAGGCCGCAGGAAACTCTCAGATCGTGAAGCAAAGAAAGGGCACCCTTCAACAGGGCGCCCATCCGCAAGAGGCTCCGGGCCGCCCATCGTCACTCATTATCTCTCCAGACGAAGTCGACACGACCGCCGGCGAATGCAGAGAGCGACATGACCATGCTCACGCCCGCCGTCACCGGCTGACCGTCGTCGAACAGCGCGAAATGCACGCGGGCATTTGAGGGGAAATTGGCGCAGGACTTGCCTCCGGGCGCGGCCCTCAGCGCATTGATGTTGGGCTGGGCGTGGGTGAATGTCTTGGTTCTGTCAGAACGGTTGATGACACAAACACGGGTCAGCGATGCCGCTTGCGTGTTCCTGGTGATGCGCTGGGTCATCGAGCCCGTTCCGGCAGCGGATGTCGCCGAGATCTTCTGAATGACCTGTGCCGCAGCTGCCGGTCCCGCCATGGTCAAGCTGAAGCCGGTGCAGGCCGCGATGGCAAGCGCCATGCCAAGAGCATACTTTCCGATGATGGTGGAGGTGATTGAGTTGTTGGCCGTGTTGAACATTGTCGCTTCTCCTCGGTTGTCACGCGGACCATTTCCGCGTTGATGGTGGAGAATATGCAAGACGCGCTGAGCCATCTCTATGGGGCCGATACCCCATATTGCCTTCCTACCGGCTTTGCTTCACGCCGGCCCGGCATCTGCCGCCGCCGGCCGGGTGACGCAGGCGATGGCGGCTGCCCACTCGATTGAGGTACGGTGCCATGATATGCTTACATGCTCTCGAAATTGACGTCCCCTTGATAGCCGCCGCATGACTGAGAAAAAACGCTACAGCATCGTCATCGCCGACGATCACGAGTTTGTCCGCCAGGCTCTGCGTAACGCCCTCGAGACGCCGGGGCTCGTAGAGGTGGATGGGTTGGACGTCGTGGCCGAAGCCCGCAACGGCCGTGAGGCGCTGACTGCCATCAGGCAGTTTCGGCCGGACGCAGTGACACTCGACGTGTCGATGCCTGAAATGGGTGGTCATGAAATCATCCATGAAATCCGGCGCTGGAGCCCGCACACCCGAATTGTGGTCATCACCGGCGTGACGGCGCCGGGCCTTGTCGCCGGTCTCGTTCAGAACGGTGTCGACGGCCTGTTCCCGAAGTCCGGCAGCAGCCAGGCGATCTATGGCAAGTTACCGCTCATTCTGCGCGGCCAGAAGCACATCGACGAGACATTCACGCGCATCCTGGAAAGCAAACCGGACATCCCGACCTTGACTCCGCGCGAACAGCAACTGCTGAACCTGTTGGTGTCGGGCTTTGCCAACAAGGAGATCGCCGACAAGCTGGGGATCAGCGTCAAGACGGTCGAAAAGCATCGCGGCAGCCTCATGGCCAAGCTCGATGTCAATTCCATCGCCCAATTGCTGGCCAGAGCGCTGAAAGATGGGCTCATCGACGCGGCGCGGGAAATCTGACGGGTGGCACCGCGGCTTCGATTAGCCTGGAGCCGCCTGCCGCAGGTGCTGCTCGCTCTCCTGCTGCTGTGGTCATTCATCGTGGCTGGCAATCAGGCCAAAGCGGCAGAATGTGACCTGACGCCGCAACTCGATGCAAGTGCAAATGTGGATTTTACCGGTACGCCATTGCGGCAACTGGCACCGGCCATGCGCTATTTCAGCGACCCGGACGGCAATCTCGATCTCAAGTCCGCGCTGCAGCGGTTTCGCCGCGGCGAGGTGTCGAAGCTGAACGGCAGCGAGCAGTTCTCCCTGCCCTATTCGACGTCCATCTACTGGCTGGCCTTCAACATCACCAACCAGCAGGATGTGCCGGCGTTCCTGCACCCGGCCGCCAACCAGCCATTCTTCCGGCTGCTTGAATTCTACGTAATCCGCCCCGACTGTTCGGTCCAGCTGGTGCTCGATCACCAACAGGCAACACCTTACCGGGCCGAAGAGTTCTACGGTCCGAACCTCACCGGCCGTCCGTTCCGCATCGATGCCGCCGAAACGGTGACCTTCGTCCTGCGGTACGGCAGTTACGGATTCACCTTCTTGCCCCTGTCGCTCGAAACGCCGCAGTCGATCGAAAGAGTTGCCAACGCGGCCGAAACCCGGGTCGCCATCTTCTACACGCTGGCGCTCACCGCACTGATCTTTTTCCTTGGCCTCAACATCGCCATCGCTGGTGCCGAGTCATTCAGTCTGGCACTCACCCTGTCGGCGGCGCTGGTGCTACTCGCCCAGATCGATGGCCTGCTGTTTGCCCATGTCTGGCCCGATGCGCCGGTGTGGAACAGCAATGCGAGCTTCTTCATCCTCACCGCCGTTTCGGTCCTGGCCTTGCTGACAGCCCGCCGATTGGCGAGGCGGCGACTTTCGCCGTTGTTCCGGAGACTCTTCCTCGCCGCTATCGCTGTCTGTCTTCTGCCCATGGCGTTCCTGCCAGTCTACAGCACCGCGACGCTGACGCTGTTTTCGCTGCTTCTGGCACCGCTGGCCATCGCATCCATGGCCTATGCCATCGTGATTTGGGCCAAGGGTGTGAGGCTTCAGAACGAGCTGGCCTATTTCGCTGCAGGCTTCATCGGCCTGCTCATGCTGGGGCTCACGATCTCGATGCTGCTCGGCAATGCCAGCATCAATTTCGTCAATCACGATCTGGCGAAACTCACCTATCTCATCATAGCGACCGGCCTGATGATCGCTTTCTCGACGCGCGCCCGCGCCTTGAACCTCGATTATCGCGCCTCGCTGGAACGAGAACTCGATACGGCACGGCGGGAAGCGGAGAAGTCCAGGCTGTTGCTCGAAACCGAGCGCGCCTTCAACCGGACCCGGGAGCTGGCCGAACGGCGCCGCGCGCAGCTTGCCGAAGCTTCACATGACTTGCGCCAACCCCTCGCCTCGCTGCGCTTTGCGCTGGACAGTTTTGCCGGCAGCGGGAAGAGCGAGGCACAAAATACCGTGCACAGCGCGCTGCAATATGCCGAAGACCTGCTGCTGAACTACCTCGAAGACAGCCGCCCAGAGGCGCCCGGCGCAGAGGCCAACCCAGCAACGCCGGACGAGGCCGGCACCGGCGGCATCGAAACCTTCAGGATCAACCTCATCCTCGACACGCTGGCTGCCGTCTTCACGCGGGAGGCCAGCGCCAAGGGGCTCAGTCTGCGCATCGTCCCGAATTCGTTGCCGGTGACCGGCGCTCCGACGCCCCTGCTCCGCATCGCCAGCAATCTCACGAAGAACGCCGTGAAATATACGGCCGAGGGTAAGGTGCTGATCGGGATCAAGCGCCAAGGGACCGCCGTCGAACTTGTCATTGCCGACACCGGCCCGGGCATGAGCGAGGACGAACAGGCAACGTTTGCCCGGAGCTACGAGAAATCGCAATCCTCGGATGGACATGGGCTTGGTCTCGCCATCGCATACCAACTGGCGCAGGAAAATGGCTACAGAATACACGTGAGCAGCGCGCCTGGTGGCGGCACCTGCTTCCGCATCGCCATTCCCCTCGCCGCAAGCGAAAATGGGGCATCGACCCCATAAGGAATGATGAGCGCCTGGGCTAGCTTGGTGGGCAATATCCCCTGTTCAGGAGCATGTTCTCACCTTGCGCCGAATGATCCCACAGTTCGTCCTTGCCGTGCCCGTCATTGTGGCGCTGTCGACAGTGAGCGGCGCGCAATTAGACGATGTCTATCGCACGGTCGATGGTGACCGCATCACCATCAGCGGCAAGGACGGGTATGGCGACGGCGATGTCAATCTGTGCCTCCATGTTCCGGCCCACGCCGCGCCGCGCTTAGTCCGGGTGAATGGCGCCGGATCACTTCAAGGGGCCAGCGGCGCGGTCAGCTGCCTGACCTTGCCTGCCCGGGAAACACGGATTGAGTTCATCAAACTGGGGACGAGCGGCATCGCACTTTCCGTCGGCGAGACGCAGCTCGACCTGAGTGGTTATGGCAGCGGCACGGTGACGCTCTCCTGGGGCGGCAAGTGAGGCGGGTCCGCAGACAGGGCAGAGGCTCGGCTGCCATTTCGTTGGCTGGCATCGGAAACCGGAAAAACAATACCATTCCCCATGCTGTCACGTCCGGTTGACATGCAGACCCGTATCATTTCAACGCATTTCCAATCCGATCGTTCCTGAACGCGAACGCGACTTGAGGTGGGTCAGCATCAAGGCTGTTGCATCGTCGGCTGGCTTGAAACGGGGAAAGCGCATGCAGTCCAAGTCGCCGGCCTCAGTCGACCGGATCAGTTTCAATACGTCCGTCACGCCGTCAGCACTGGCATCCATGAGCTGCCCGTCGTCCATCAATCCATAGGTGTCGACGGCACGGTAATAGCCGTCGGTGCACAGCAAGAGCTGAGCCGGCCATCCGAGGTTGACGATCTCCGGCATTGCCAGCGCGTCGCGGCTGCATTCGAGAACGCTGTAGCCGTCCGGGCGGTTGCGCTTGGCGCGCGCCTCGCGCAATTGGGGAGCGAATTCAGCGAGCAGAGCTTTCACGTCCAATACCCCCTGCTCCCTCCGTTTGTGGGCCTCGCGGGCAAGCCAGTGATCAAAGCTGTTGTTGGGCGAGGCAGCGAGGATGCGGTGGTCGCCCTTGGCCTCGCGGGCCAGAAGACAGGAATCTCCCAGTCTCAAGCACTGCCAACCGTTGGCATAGCGCTTGACCAGCACAAGGCAGGCGGCAGGCGGATCGTAGTCGCGCGGCAGATCAAGTTTGGCCGAAGCAGTAGCCCAGTCGGCGATCAGTCTTGCAACGAGATCATGAAGCAAATTCTCCAGCGCGATGTCGCGCGGGGCGAGTTCGGTCAGATGCACTTGCGCGCGAGCAACCAGCCATTGCGCATCGCTTCCGGCCGGCAGATGATTGCGTGGGTTGATGCCGGTGACGCCGTCGAAGATCCACGCGGCAGATACACCATCGGGGCTACCTACATACCCAAAGCCGTCCTCATTGACTGCGCCGCTGCCCTGGCTTTCGGCTCCCAGAAGCTTCATCGTCTGGCCTCTCATTCCCGTGGGTGCCTTTCTTCGCCGAATTGAAGGGGCCTTGCAAGGCAGGCTCATGCCTTGCGCGGACTCGCTTTCTGTGGTGACTTCATTCGAAATTGGGCATGCGGCATGATCTGTGAAATCTGTGTCGATTCCGTCGAAGGGGCCACGGCAGCGAGGGATGCCGGTGCGGCGCGGGTGGAACTCTGCGCCAGCCTGATCGAGGGCGGCATTACGCCCAGCCGCGGCATGATCCGGCAAGCCAGAGCGATATCCGGGATCAAGCTGCATGTGATCATCCGCCCGCGTGGTGGCGACTTCCTGTTCAGCCCGGAGGAATTCGCCGTCATGGCCGCGGACATCGAGACCGCCAGAGCCGAGGGTGCCGACGGCGTGGTGATCGGCCAACTGACCGCGGACGGGTTGATCGATGTGCCGCGGACGCGTGAATTGATGTCGATCGCACGGCCCATGGCCGTCACCTTCCATCGCGCCTTCGACATGACGCCTGATCCCTTCGCAGCACTTGAAACACTGATCACCCTTGGCGTCGAACGGGTGTTGACATCCGGACAGGAGGCAAGCGTTCTCGAAGGGCTGCCGCTTATCACGGAACTGGTCAAACGGGCGGGAGACCGCATCATCGTCATGCCAGGCGGCGGCATCACGCCGCGCAACGTGGACCGGATCGTCGGCGCCGCGAAACCCAGCGAAATTCATTTTGCGGCGTTGCAGCTCGCCGAAGGCGGCATGCGCTTCCGGCGCGGCCATGTCTTCATGGGTGGTGAGTTGCGCCCGCCCGAATATGACCGCCTCTTGACCTCGGAACAGGGAATCCGGGCGATCATGTCAAATGTAACATAGGATGTGGAGCACAGCATGCCGGCGTTGGAAGATCTCACCAAGACCGAAACCGCAGCGTCGCTTGCCGGGCGCATCCGCAGGCGGGAGATTTCGCCCGTCGAGGTGATGGATGCAGCCATCGCCCGGATCGAGGCGCATAACCACAAGATCAATGCGCTGATCATCCTGCATCTCGACCAAGCGCGCGATGCGGCGAAGAAGGCGGAAGCCGCCGTCATGCGCGGCGAAGAGATGGGACCGCTGCATGGCATACCCGTGGCCATGAAGGACTGCTTCGATTTCAAGCCCGGCTGGGTCTGCACCTTCGGCGGCGTGCGGGCGCTGAAGAACTGGACAGCGGACTTCCACTGCATGTGGGCCGAGCGCATGGAGACAGCCGGCGCCATCATCGTCGGCAAGACCAACAGCCCGATCTTCGGCTTCCGCGGCACCTGCGACAACTACATGTTCGGGCCATCGCGCAACCCTTTCGATCTGGCCAAGAACACAGGCGGATCATCGGGTGGCAGTGCCGGCGCGGTCGCTGCGGGCCTGCTTCCCATCTGCGAGGGAACCGATGGCGGCGGATCGACCCGCATTCCGTCGGCATGGAGCGGGACCTATGGCTACAAGGCGTCGTTCGGCCGCGTCCCGCTGGTGTCGCGCCCGGATGCCTTTGGCGCCATGACGCCCTTCATCTTCGAGGGC
>Ga0116151_10006312_pt1 | contig 10117 bp, 11 predicted proteins | sample AD_UKC117_MetaG_FD_89893 | JGI IMG/M metagenome (GOLD analysis project Ga0116151, IMG submission 89893) | Active sludge microbial communities of municipal wastewater-treating anaerobic digesters from Hong Kong - AD_UKC117_MetaG | ecosystem: Engineered > Bioreactor > Anaerobic > Digestate... | reverse complement strand
GGCCCGCTGCTCGTGCACGTGCGCTCGGTCACGTGGGAACCGACGGGCCTCGCCGACGCCCAGGTGCGCATCACCGACTCAGGTGACGACGAACGTTCCGCCGCCGATGCCGTGCGCCGATCGAGCCCCTTCGAGCCGTTCGACCTGCCCGCGAAGGGGCGGCGCACGCTGGTGTTCACCGGGACGATCGTGTGCCTGCCCGGCGCCACCCAGGCGACCCCGACCGCGGGCCGCGCCGTGCAGATCTCGCTGGCCGCCCCGCTCGGCCCGTCGCGATCGCTCGAGACCGGATGGCTCGATCCCGGCGGGCCGACGCTGCCCTGCCCCGTCGGACCCGAGGGCTGACCGGGCGAGGACAGGTGGTCAGTCGGCCTCGTCGATGAGGCCGACGTTGCCGTCCTCGCGCTTGTAGACGACCGCAGCTCGCGACGTCTCGATGTTGGTGAAGAAGAAGAACCCGTGGCCCATGAGCTCCATGCGCTCGGCGGCCTCGTCGGCCGACATCGGGTGGATGGCGAAGCGCTTCGACTTCACGATCTGGGGGATGTGCTCCTCGGCATCGGCCTCGGCCGGCTGCTCCTCGACGACCACCGCGACGGCGCCGAGCCCGTCGCTCTTCTTGTGGGCCTTCGGATGGCCGTGGTTGCGGCGGTTGAGCTTGGTCTTCAGCTTGTGGAGCTGGTGCTCGAGCTTCTCGTAGGCCTTGTCGACCGCCTGGAAGCCGTCGGCCGCCTGCACCTTGCAGCGCACGTGGTGCCCGTGGCCCTCGATGGTGACCTCGCACACCTCCTTGTCGGCGATCCGCGGGTTCTTGTGCTCCCAGAAGTGCACCTCGGCCGTGTCGAGCCCGTCGACGAAGCGGCCCAGCCGCCCGATCTTCTCCTCGGCCATGACCCGCAGGGCCTCGGGGACATCCGTGTGACGGCGGCTGACGATGACCTGCACGGGGCGTGACCTCCTGGTCGGGGCGGCGGTGACCGGATCGTAACCCGGTCACGGAGGGTGGGCCGCCGCCAGTCCGACCACGTGGTCGGCCCCCGCCGCGCGCAGCGTCCGCGCCGCCGAGGCCAAGGTCGCTCCGGTGGTCACCACGTCGTCCACGACCAGCACCGAGCGCCCGGCGAGCGATGCCGAGGCCAGGAACTGGGGCCCATCGCGACGTTCCAGCAGCGTGCGCCCGGTCTGCGGCGGGCCGGGCACCCGGCGCAGCGTGGACGCCAGCGGCAGCGAGAGCCGAGCGGCCACCTGTCGGGCCAGCAGCTCGGCGTGGTCGAACCCGCGGCTCCGGCGCCGCAGCTCGGTGGTGGGCGCCCACGTGACCACGTCGAGCGCGCCGGCCGGCACCAGCCGGGCCATCCCCTCGGCCAACCACCGTGCCGTGGCCCGGGCGTTGCGGTACTTCAGGTGGGTGACCACGTCGCGCGCCGGGCCCTCGTAGGACAGCAGAGCGAGGCAATCGTCGAGCCCGGGGGCGACCGGCACCTCGGGCGCCGGGCCCATCTGGGCGATGCACGGCGCGCAGGGCGCCGGACCGGCACGATCGCACGAGGGGCAGCGGGTGGCGAGGAGCACGAACGAGACGCTACGGAGGAGGTCTGACATCGAAGCCGCCGCGCAAGGGAATGCCCGGGGCGTCCGCAGCGGTTGGACCTCCGAACCCCCTGCCGAGGAGCTGCTGCTGTGCGCGTCGATGTCTGGTCCGATGTGGTCTGCCCGTGGTGCTTCATCGGCCTCGCCAACCTCGGCGAGGCGCTCGGGCGCTTCGACCACGAGGACGAGGTCGACGTGGTCCTGCACTCGTTCCAGCTCGATCCGGGCGCACCCCGGCGCGACGACCAGCCCCTGGTCGAGCGCCTGGCGCACAAGTACGGCGCCACCGTGGAGCAGATCCGCACCCAGCAGGCCCGCATCGTCGACCTGGGGGCAGAGCGGGGCATCGACTTCCGCTTCGACGACGCCATCGGCGGCAACACGTTCGACGCCCATCGGCTCCTGCACCTCGCCCGAGCGCGAGGCCGCCAGATCGAGCTGAAGCACCGCCTCGGCCGGGCCTACTTCACCGACGGCGAGCCGATCGGCGAGCCCGACACCCTCCGCCGAGCTGCGCTCGACGTCGGCCTCGACGCCGACGAGGTCGACGCCGTCCTGGCGGGCGATGCCTTCGCCGACGACGTCCGCGCCGACCTCGACGCCGCCCGGCAGATCGGCGTGGCCGGCGTCCCCTTCTTCGTCGTCGACGGGCGCCTCGGCATGTCGGGCGCCCAGCCGCCCGAGTCGCTCCTCGAGCTGCTCGACCAGGGCTGGCTCACGCAGGAGCCCGCCCCGGTGGCGATCGTGGCCGGCGCCGAGGGCGAGGTCTGCGGGCCCGAGGGCTGCGAGAACTGACGCGGGGCGCCGACCGCCGCACCGGTACGGTCCGAGGCGTGTCCCGCCTCTTCGCCGTCCCGCCCTGGGACGAGGTCCGCCGTCGCCTGCTCCCGCTGCTGGTCGGGCTGGTGCTGTGCGGGGTCGCCTTCGGGTGCACGGTGCGCGCCGAGCTCGGCCTCGACCCGTGGGACGTGCTGCACGAGGGGATCTCCGATCGCACGGGCATCCCCATCGGGTCGGTGAGCATCCTCGTCGGGGTGGTGGTGGTGCTGGGCTGGATCCCGCTGCGCCAGCGCCTCGGCCTGGGCACCATCGCCAACGCCATCATCATCGGCGCGGTCATGGACCTGGTGATCCCCCACCTCCCCCACCCCGGCGACCTGCCCACGCGCTGGGGGCTGCTCCTCACCGGGCTGGTGCTGGCGGGCCCGGGCGTCGGGATGTACATCGGTGCCCGCCTCGGGCCCGGGCCACGGGACGGCATCATGACGGGCCTCGCCGAACGGGGGCCCTCCATCCGGCTGGTCCGCACCGGCATCGAGCTGTGCGCGCTGGCCGGTGGCTTCCTGCTGGGCGGGACGGTGGGCATCGGCACCGTCCTGTTCGCCCTCACCATCGGGCCGAACACCCAGTTCTGGCTCGAGCGCCTCGACCTCGGCCACCCGCCGGGCTTCGAGCCCCGCCTCGACGTCGAGGTCGAGCCCGACCCGACCCTGGCGGGGAGCTAGCCCTCCTCGGCGGCCTCGCCCATCCCGGGCAGGGCGCCGTTGCCGGGCAGCTCGCCGGCGAGGATCCGCCCGAACCGGTCCTCGAGCAGCGGGTTCCAGTGCGGGTGGGTGAGGATGTAGAAGCGCTGCTCGCGCACGGCGTCGCGCACCATGGCCGCCACCTGCAGCGGGTTGAGCCCCTCGGCGATCAGCCCGCCGATGTGGGCCATCATCAGCTGCTGCTCCTCGGTGGGCTCGGGGCGATCGCCTCCGGTCGCGGGGCGGTTGCGGGCCGACTCGTGGATGCGGGTCTGCACCCAGCCGGGGCAGAGCACCGACACGCCGACGTTCGTGGCCCCGGCGAGCTGGAGGTCGGCCCACAGCGTCTCCGACAGCGTGACCACGCCGTGCTTGGACACGTTGTAGGTGCCGCCCCACGGCATCGAGATCATCCCGGCGATCGACGCCGTGTTGACGATGTGGCCCTCGCCCTGCTCGATGAGCATCGGGGTGAACGCCCGCACGCCGTTGATGACGCCGTACAGGTTGACGCCGAGCACCCAGTCCCAGTCCTCGCGCGTCGCCGTCCAGATCGGGCCGCCACCAGCCACCCCGGCGTTGTTGCACACGACGTGCACCCCGCCGAAGCGCTCGACGGCGCGGTCGCGCAGCGCCTCGACCTGCGCCTCCTCGCGCACGTCGCAGACGAACGGCTCGACCTCGGCGCCCTCGTCGAGGCCGGCGATGGCCGCCTCGAGCGCGGGGGCCTCGATGTCGGCCATGACGACCTTCATGCCGTCGCCGAGGAACGTGCGGGTCAGCGCCAGGCCGATGCCCGACGCTGCTCCGGTGACGACCGCGACCTTGCCGGCCAGCTCCTCCACGACTCGCTCCCCTGCTCGCTGCGCCGCCGATCGACGGCCGCGCCGCAACCTAGGTCACGAGTGGACGTGCTGCTGCTGCTCGTACTTGTGGTAGTCGGCCATGATGAACAGGCCGGCCACCAGCGGGCCGCCGAACAGGGCGGGCATGGCGGCGATCGCCACCGACTCCACGATCGTGAGGCCGTTGGCCAGGCAGATCGCGGTGATGAGGGCGAGGACGATGAGGGCGCCGAGCACCGCGCCCCGCACGATCACCTTGAGGGCGTGGGCGGCGGCGTCGGGATCGGGCGCGGGCACGGTCGCATCGGACATGGGGGTGACGGTGACATCACCGCTCGCCCGCTCGGAAGGGGCGAAGGTCCCCTCGCGACCGGGACCCCTCAGGCCAGCTCGGCCGCCGAGGCCCAGGTGGCGTGGGTGCCGCTCGAGATCCGCTCAGGCAGGCGCAGGCGGGCGACCGGGCCGTCGGAGATGCGACGGCCGTCGAGGATCCAGCACTCGCTCGCGTCGGCCGCCGGGTCGGTGGTGAAGGTGACGACGTAGGCGTCGTCCTCGGCGGTCGAGCCCACCTTCGGCGCCACGCCCGGCTCGGAGCCGTAGGTGCCCTCCGGCAGACGGATGCGGTCGTCCTCGCCGGTGGCGGTGTCGTGGCGCACCAGGCCGTCGAAGAGGAACCAGCCGGGCACGCCCGACGCCGCCCACACGTAGCGGTGCTCGCGCCCGATGCGGCGGGGGTCGACGATGCCGAACTCGGTGAAGTCGTCGCGCAGGCGCTCCTCGGTGCAGCGCCCGGTGCGCAGGTCGAAGCGCCACCGGTGCAGGCGGGTCTCCATCCAGTCGAGCGCGAGGTAGCGGAACATCCACATGTCGTCGCCGATCTCGGGCTTGCGCGGCGAGGGCGCTCCCTGGTGGAACCCCTCGAGCACCACCTCGTCGCCGTCCTCGTAGGCGTTGGTCCAGTGCAGGACGTAGGTGGGGTCGGCCTCGAACCACACCACGTCGTCGGGCCCGCCCCGACGGGGCAGCACCCCGAAGCGTGACGGCGCGTCGTGCATCCGAACGGCGTGCACGCCTCGCTCGAGCAGGTCCTCGTCCCAGTGCATGGGCAGGTCGTTGACCACCACGTACCGCTCGGTGATGGCGATGTCGTGGGGCAGCCGGGGGCCCGGAAGCGGCACCGGCGTGTAGTGGACGAGCGCGCCCCTGCGGTCGAGGACGCCCACGTGGAGGTAGGGGGCCGCCTTGCCGTAGTTGAAGAAGACCAGCTCACCGGTGGCCGGATCGAGCTTGGTGTGGGCCGACACGCCCTCGTCGGGGAACCAGCCGTCCCACGACGCCGTGCCCCGGGTCTCGAGCGAGTCGGGGTCGAGGCGGTAGAGGTCGCCGCACTGCCAGAACGAGGTGAGCAGCTCGCCGGCGTGCACCACGAGGTCGGTGCTCGACGCGTCCTTCATCGCACCGCGCGCCGTGCGCCCGTCGGTGCGCTCGGCCTTCTTCGGGTTCTCGGCCAGGCCGGCCCAGAGCGATCGCCCCGCCTCCTGCTCGGCGACCAGCCCCGTGGTGCGCACGAACCGGTTCCGGTACGACGCTCGCCCGCCACCGAAGCGGATGGCGTGCACCATGCCGTCGCCGTCGAAGGGGTGGTAGGCCGAGATCGCCTCGTGCAGCGGGTTCTCGGTGTTGCGGGCGTAGAGGCCCTCGAGGTCCTCGGGGATGGCGCCCTCCACCACCTCGACGTCGTCGACGCTCCACTCCACGTGCTGGGGCCGCCAGGCGCCCGAGCGGTACGGGTGGGCGTCGTCGTCGGGCAGGGTGCGGGTGAGCCGGTCGACCTCGATGGCGGTCACGCGGGGGTCCTCTCGATCACGAGCGAGCAGACGGTGGCGGTGCTCCCGCCGATGTTCAGCGTGGCGACCCGCTCGACGCCCTCGACCTGGGTGGCGCCGGCCGTGGCGGTGACCTGGCGGAGGGCGTCGACCGCCATGCGGATGCCGGTGGCGCCCACGGGGTGGCCGCCGCCGATCAGGCCACCGCCGGGGTTCACGGAGATCCGGCCGTCGCGCTCGAGGTCGCCGCCCTCGATCGCCCGCCACGACTCCCCCGGCGCCGTGATGCCGGTGTGGTCGATGGCCAGGTACGCCGAGGGGGTGAAGCAGTCGTGGACCTCCAAGGCGCCGAGGTCGTCGACCGAGCCGAGCCCGGCGCGACCGAGGGCGTCGGCGAACGCATCCCGCACGTGAGGCATCACGAGCGGCCCCTCGGCGCTGCGGTCGAGCTTGTCGTGGAGCGGGAGGCCGACGGTCCGGTGCCCCCAGCCGGTGATGCGGGCGGCACCTCGGCCGAGCGCGTCGGGGTGGTCGCGCACCCAGGCGTCGGAGGCGAGCACGACCGCCGCGCCGCCGTCGGTGACCTGGCTGCAGTCCGTGCGGCGGATGCGGCCGGCCACCACCGGGTTCACCTCGTCGTCGGCCGAGAAGCTGGCGTCGCCGAAGTGCCAGCCCCGGGTCTGGGCGTTCGGGTTGTCGCGCCCGTTGCGGATGGCCATCTCGGCGAAGGCCCGCAGGTGGGCCTCGTCGAGGCCGTAGCGCCGGTCGTACTCGTCGGCCAGGTCGGAGAACGCCTGCGGCCAGATGTAGGTCGGGCTCCCCTCGTGGCCGACCCAGCTGGCGGCGCCGAGGTGCCGCGCGGCCACGTCGCCGGGCACGGTGCGCTCCAGCTCGACGCCGACCACGAGGGCCACGTCGTGGCGCCCGGCCTCCAGCTCGGCCATGGCGGCGAGGATCGCCACCGTCCCCGATGCGCACGCCGCCTCGTGGCGGGCGGCCGGCAGGCCCCAGAGGTCGTCGTCGACGGTGGCGGGCATGGCGCCGAGGTGGCCCTGGCCGGTGAACAGCTGGCCGAACGCGTTGCCGACGTGGACGGCGCCCACGTCGCGGGCGCCGATGCCGGCGTCGTCGAGCGCACCCCGCACCACCTCGGCGGTCAGCCCGTCGAAGCCCACGCCCTCGCGCGTGAGGTTGCGGGCGAAGTCGCTCTGGTACCCGCCCAGGATCCAGATCCCCTGCTGCGCCATGCGCTCCCCTGCGTCGCTCGACCGGCGCCCGAGCGTACCGGCGGCCCTCCTAGGGTGGCGACCGTGCCCCGCCGTGGTCTGCTGCTCGCCGCCGTCGTGCTGCTCGTCCTCGGCGCCGCAGCCGTCGGCGCGGCCACCCGGCCGAGCGAGGACCGGGTCGCGCTGGCCATCCACCGCGCCGAGCGCCTCGACACCGGGGTGGTGATCTACGAGGTCGAGTGCGCCACCGACCTCGACCTCGGCTACGGCACCGACCCGCTCGGCTCGGGCCTCGGCCAGATCACGGTGTGGGGCCGCCCGGCCGTCGGTCGGTGCACGGGCACGATCGGCGACAACGACCAGGGCGCCGACCGCTTCGTCGACGGCGCCACCAGCCAGGTGGTCGAGATCGAGGGGCTCACGATGGCCGAGCTCGGGCAGGAGCGCCAGGACCAGCCCGGGGGCTGAGCCCGAACACCGTGTCACCCGTCGGCGGGGGCGGTGGGCTCTGATGGGTGTGATGACCGAGCCGGCGGCGGATGCCCCACCCGAGGCCTGGGCGCCCGAGGACGTCGCGCTCTACCGAGCCCAGGCGCCGCGCCTGCTCGCGCTGGCCGCCGCCCTGGCCGGGCCGTCGGAGGCCGACGACGTGGTGTCCGCCGCCGTGCTGCGCTCGTTCACGACCCCAGGCTGGCGCGACGTGGCCGAGCCGGCCGCGTACCTCACCCGGGCGGTGGTCAACGAGGTGCGCAGCGGCCACCGACGCTCGCTGCGACGCAGTGCCCGTGAGGCTCGCTACGCGCTCGGTCGCCCGAAGGCCGATCGACCCGCCGACCACGACCCGCCCGACCCGGCGCTGCTCGCCGCGCTGGCCCACCTCCCGCTGCGCCAGCGGGCGGTCACGTTCCTCACCTACTGGGCCGACCTCACCCCGGCCGACGTCGCCGCCGAGCTCGGCATCTCCGAGGGCTCGGTCCGCAAGCACCTCGCCCGGGCGCGCGCCACGTTGCGCCGGGAGCTCGGATGAAGGAGGCCCCCATGGACCCGCACGACGACGACCTCGCCGAGCGCCTGCGCGACGGCTTCGGTTCGCTGGCCCGCGCCGCAGGCTCGCCCTCCCCGCTCCCCGATCGGCCGGAGGCGCCCGTGCCGGCGAGCCGGCCGGCGGTGGCCCGGCCCCTCGTGGTGGCGGCCGCCCTCGTCGCCGTCGTGGCGATCGCCGTCGTGGCGGTGGCGACGCGGCGCGACGAGCCGCGCCAGCAGCTCCGAGCCGGGGAGCCGACCACCACTGGCGCGGCCTGGACGGTCCCCGAGCCCGCCGACACCGGCCGACTGGTGTGCCCTCCGGCGCTGGTCGATCTCTCCGGCCTCGACGCCACGCCGGCGGTGGTCCCTCCGGGCGAGGCGGCCGATGGCACCGCGGTCTCGGCGTACGTCCTCCGGTGGGAGCAGGACGGCCACCAAGTGGAGCTGTCGTACCCCGAGCCGTTCTGGGGCGACGTCACGTTGGGCATCTCGGTACCCGAAGACGTGGCCCTCGGCGACGGCCGCGTGGCCGCGATCGAGCGGAGCGATCCCCTGACCGCCCGGGTCCTGCGGCCGGGCGAGGAGGGCCAGGTGATCCCGCTGTGCTCGATGTTCCAGCTCTCGATCGACGCCCCCCACGACGACGAGGACGCCCGGGCGACCCTCCTCGACGCCGCCCGGGCGATCCAGGTCCACGCGCCGACGGGCACGGTCGTCGTGCCCGACGTCGTGGGTCTCGGCCAGGTCGAGGCGCAGGACGTCCTCGCCCGGGCCGGGCTCGTCCGCGACGGCTCGTTCGCCTTCTCCGACGAACCGTCGATCTTCGGCCCGCTGCCGAGCGTGGCGTCGCAGGACCCGGCGGCCGGATCGACGGTCGCCATCGGCACCGAGGTCCACCTCGGCCTGCCGGCCACCACCACGACCACCACGCAGCCGCCCCCCGTCGTGGAGGTCGACGCCCTCCCGATCCCCACCGATCCGCTGGTGTGCCCGATCTCGCGCCTCCAGGTGGACGACGAGTTCCGCTCGCTGCCCGTCGTGCACGCCCAGACCACCATCTCGTGGTTCCAGGACGGCGACCTCGGTGGCTACCAGGTGCTCCTGAGCTGGCCGAAGCGCAGCTACCGCCAGCCCGACGAGCACGGGACCCGCGAGCTGACCGTGCTCGGTCGCCCCGCCCTGGTGCACGACGGCGGCGATGGCCAGGACCTCGTGTACGACACCGGGCTGCCCGGCGCCTGCCGCTACCTGGAGATCGGCGTCTACGGCGGCCCGTCGATCCCCGAGCGCGAGCGACGGGCCGAGGCGCTCGCCCCGAAGGTCACGGTCGCGCCGCCGCCCACCGCGGATCCGCCCGCCGTCGTCGGTCTCAGCGTGGCCGACGCGGCCGACCGCCTCGCCCGCGCCGGGTTCCTCCCCGACTGGGGCGCGGACCGCGCGGTCGGCGATGCGCCGGCGCCGCCGTCGACCACCCAGCGCGTCACCGCCCAGGCGCTCACCGAGCCCGGCGTGGTGCGCCTGGCGACCTGAGCCCGGACGCGCCGCCGCCGGGGCCACGAGGGCCCCGGCGGCGAGCAGATCGGGGCGGGCGGGCCCGCCGGGCGATCAGTAGCGGTAGTGGTCGGGCTTGTAGGGGCCGCCCACCGGCACGCCGATGTAGTCGGCCTGCTCCTGGGACAGCTCGGTGAGCCGGACGCCGAGGGCGTCGAGGTGCAGGCGGGCCACCTTCTCGTCGAGGTGCTTGGGGAGGACGTAGACGCCGACGGGGTACTCGTCGGTCTTGGTGAACAGCTCGATCTGGGCGATGGCCTGGTTGGTGAACGAGTTGCTCATCACGAAGCTCGGGTGGCCGGTGGCGCAGCCGAGGTTCATGAGCCGGCCCTCGGCCAGCACGATCACCGAGTGCCCGTCGGGGAACTGGAACTCGTGCACCTGGGGCTTGACCTCGATCTTGCGGACGTCGCTCATCTTGGCGAGCCCGGCCATGTCGATCTCGTTGTCGAAGTGGCCGATGTTGGCCACGATCGCCTGGTGCTTCATCCGGGACATGTGCTCGGCCGAGATGATGCCCTTGTTGCCGG
>Ga0116151_10006310_pt1 | contig 10117 bp, 6 predicted proteins | sample AD_UKC117_MetaG_FD_89893 | JGI IMG/M metagenome (GOLD analysis project Ga0116151, IMG submission 89893) | Active sludge microbial communities of municipal wastewater-treating anaerobic digesters from Hong Kong - AD_UKC117_MetaG | ecosystem: Engineered > Bioreactor > Anaerobic > Digestate... | reverse complement strand
CCACACAAAAAAGCCCGCACCATCTCGCGACAGCACGGGCAAATCGGTTCTGGGAACCGAAAAGGGGGGTGTTTTATCCTCAGTTCTCGTTCGGCGGCAGCTCCGCCAGGATACCGGCCTTCCTGAAGGTCAGCCCCTTGGCCGTCGGATCCACATCCACCAGCATGGTATCGCCCTCCACAAAGTCACTGGCCAGCAGATGTTTGGCCAGCTCATTGACCAGCTCCTTCTGCAGCACCCGCTTCATGGGTCGGGCACCGAATTGCGGGTCGTAGCCGAGGTCGGCCATCAGGTCGCGGGCCTTGGCACTCACCTCGATGGTGATGCCCTGCTCAGCCAGCATCTTGACCACCTTACGCAACTGAATATCCAGGATCTTGCCGATTTCCTCCCGCGTCAGCGGCAGGAACATGATCCGCTCGTCGATCCGGTTGAGGAATTCAGGACGCAGATGCTCTTTCAACAGGTCGAACACCTCCACCTTGGTGGTCTCCACGATCTCGGTGCGATGCTTGTCACCCAGGGCATCCAGGTCTTCAAAGTTCTCCAGGATGGTCGACGATCCCAGGTTGGAGGTCATGATGATGATGGTGTTCCGGAAATCGGCCACCCGACCCTTGTTGTCGGTCAGCCGGCCATCTTCCAGCACCTGGAGCAGGATGTTGAAGGTATCGGCATGCGCCTTCTCGATCTCGTCCAGCAGGATGATGGAGTAGGGGCGACGGCGTACCGCCTCCGTCAATTGTCCACCCTCGTCATAGCCGACATAGCCCGGAGGCGCGCCGATCAGCCGGCTCACGGCATGGCGCTCCATATATTCACTCATGTCGATACGCACGATGGCCCGCTCGTCGTCAAAGAGCACCTCCGCGAGGGCCTTGGCCAGCTCGGTCTTTCCCACCCCGGTCGGTCCCAGGAAGATGAATGACCCGATCGGCCGGTTGGGGTCCTGCAAGCCGGCGCGACTGCGACGAATGGCATCACTCACCGCCGTGACCGCTTCCTTCTGCCCGATCACCCGTTGTCCCAGTTCATCCTCCATGTGCAGGAGCTTTTCCTTCTCGCTCTGCAACATCCGGCTGACCGGTATACCCGTCCAACGGCTGACCACCTCGGCAATGTCATTGCTGGTCACCGCCTGGTTGGTCATCCGCTTGTCCGTATCCAGGGCCTTGAGCTTGTCTTCGGCAGCCTGGACCAGGGCCTCCTGTTCCTTGATCTTTCCATAACGAAGGGTGGCCACCAGCTCGTAATTGCTTTCCCGCTCGGCCTTCTGGGCCTGCTGCTCCAGCTCCTCGATCTGCTGCTTGCCAGCCTGCACCTCATCGACCAGGGCCTTCTCGTTCTGCCAGCGGGCGCGCATTTCGCGCAGTTTTTCCTGCAGGTCGGCGATCTGCTCGTTGAGGGATTCCATCTTCTTTTGGTCCTTCTCCTTCTTGATGGCCTCGCGCTCGATCTCCAGCTGGCGCACCTTGCGTTCCAGTTCATCGACCTCCTCGGGAACGGAGTTCATCTCCAGGCGCAGCTTGGCCGCCGCCTCATCGATCAGGTCGATGGCCTTGTCGGGCAGGGCCCGGTTGGCAATATAGCGGTGCGACAGTTCGGCCGCGGCGATCAATGCCTCGTCCAGGATGTCGATCTTGTGGTACACCTCATAGCGCTCCTGCAATCCACGCAGGATGGAAATGGTATCTTCCACGCTTGGCTCGTCGATCAACACCGTCTGGAAGCGACGCTCCAGGGCCTTGTCCTTCTCGAAGTACTTCTGGTATTCATCCTGGGTGGTGGCCCCGATGGTGCGCAACTCACCCCGCGCCAGGGCCGGTTTGAGGATATTGGCCGCGTCCATGGCCCCGTTGCCTCCACCGGCACCCACCAGGGTGTGGATCTCGTCGATGAACAGGATGACCTCGCCATCGGCAGCGGTCACCTCCTTCACCACGGCCTTGAGCCGCTCCTCGAACTCGCCCTTGTACTTGGCCCCGGCGATCAGGGCAGATACATCCAGGGAAAAGATCTTCTTGGTCTTCAGGTTCTCCGGCACATCTCCGCGGACGATCCGCCAGGCGATACCTTCGACAATGGCGGTTTTCCCCACACCGGGATCACCGATGAGGATGGGGTTGTTCTTCTTCCGGCGCGACAGGATATGCAGCACCCTCCGGATCTCCTCATCCCGTCCGATGATGGGGTCCAGCTTGCCATTCTCCGCCCGCTCGTTCAGGTTGACGGCAAACTTGTTCAACGAGTTGTAGGTGTTCTCGCTGTGCTGGTCGGTCACTTTGCTGCCCTTGCGCAATTCGAGAATGGCCTTCTTCAGGCTGTCTTTCGTGATACCGGCATCCTTGAGCAGCTGGGCGGCCTTGTCCCGTCCGGCCAGGATACCCATGATGAGCAATTCGATGGAGATGTATTCATCCCCGAATTCCTTCATCAGCTTCCGGGCCTGTTGCAGGACGCTGTTGGCGTCCGGGGTGAGGTACTGCTTGTCGCCTCCTTCGACCTTGGGATAGGTCTCGATCAGGCGGTCCACTTCTTCCAGCACCTTGTTGAGGTTGGCACCGGTCTTCTGGAACAGGAATTTCATGACCTGGTCATCGGTCTCGTAGATCCCCTTGATCAGGTGTATGGTATCGACCTGCTGCTGGTCGTGGCCGCCGGCGATCTGCTGGGCCTTCAAGATGGCCTCTTGTGTCTTTACGGTAAACTCGTCGTATGTCATGGTTATTGGTTTCTGACAAGAACCCCACAAATTAGATTCCAAGGCCTGGATTCCCCATATACCTGCCAAGCTGGCACATTGGGTCCTCCCAAAGACGACCAAATGGCAGGCCAAGGTTGTTCTACGTGGGCATTCTGTCGCTTGGGAATGGTGAGAGGGTTTGTACTTTAGCCCTGTCTAAAAACCTGGCATGACGGTTACACTGGCAGAAGAAGATTACCTCAAGGCGATCTACAAGATCTCCGAGCGCCAGGGCGTGCCCGTCAGTACCAATGCCATTGCCGAGGAAATCCGCACCAGGCCGGCCTCCGTCACGGACATGCTGAAAAAGCTGGCGGAAAAGGACCTCATCGATTACAAGCCATACCATGGTGTCAACCTCACCCGCAGTGGTGCCCGCACCGCTACCATGCTGATCCGCAAGCACCGACTATGGGAAACCTTCCTGGTGGATAAACTGGGCTACAGCTGGGATGCCGTGCATGAGATCGCCGAGCAACTGGAACATATCCAGTCGGATACCCTGATCGACCGGCTGGACGGATTCCTCGGTCATCCGAAATTCGACCCACACGGAGATCCCATCCCCGATGCCAGTGGCGCCTATCGCATGCGCAACCAGATCCTGCTCAGCGAACTGGCCATCCAGCAACCGGCCATCCTGGTGGGGGTGCGGGAACACACCTCCGACTTTCTCCAGTACCTGGACCAACACGGTCTGGTCCTGGGGGCAACCTTGCAGATCCATGAGATCCTGGCCTATGACGGATCGCTGCGATTGTCCATCGGTCAGGGGGATCCCATCCTCATCTCCGGCCAGGTCGCCCGACAGCTGTATGTCAAATAAGCTCCGCTTCGGTCAAAAGGCCAATTGCATGCCCACCCGTCCGTTGGCAAACTGACTGTCATTGACCCCGAGCAAGGAGATCAGGTTGTCAGACGCGGCATACAGCCGGACCGGACCAAGTCGAAGCAGCAGATGCGCCCCGATATTGGTGTAGGTCTGGGCAAACACGGTATAGGTCAGCCCGCCTTCCAGGAAGGACAAGGGTCGGACATTGGCGCCGATCGAGATCCCAGAATACAGATCCGTGGATTGTGACTGACCGAAGAAGACGGCACTGACCCCGAACTTCTCCGTGAACTGATAATGACCGCCCACCTGGAATGTCCAGGGCAGTCGGGTGGTAAAGGAGCCACCGGACTCCTCGTCGAACTCCAGCAGGGTTTCCAGGGTATCCAGCGCTCCGGCCAGGGACAGGGAATCGTCAAAGAACAGGTTGCTGAAATCAAAGCCGTCATACTGGATGGTCTTGTTGGAAGTGTAGCTCACCACCTCATCCTTCCAGTTGATCTGGCCGATATCCATCACCGCCGCCCGAAGGGAAAGCCGCTCGGTCAAATCGACCTGCACCCCAAGATCGAACGCGATCCCCGTATTGCGGGTGATCAGGTCGCTGAAACGGTAGTCCTTCGTGCCCAGAGTGGGATCCGTATCATCTCCCTGCAGGATATCCAGCTCCGGGGTGGTGTGGAGGAGGTAATCGCTGTTCACCGTCAACTGGTAGACGTCATCGCTGGTATACAGTTCCAGTTTGGACCGCTCGGTACGGGCGGCAATGGCACCGTTCAGCCATTTCAGCCGGCCACCCACGCTCACGGTCCCGATCTTGCCGGCAATGCCCGCATAGATCTCGCTGTACAGCATGCTGTTTACCTGCAGGCCCAGGTCGACGGTCTGGCCGATATAGGGGGCATTGCCCCGGAAAAACACGCCGAACAAGTCTTTCGGATAATCGAAGTAGTTCTCGTAGCGCACCTGATGGCCGACTTCCAGCCACAGATTCTTCATCTTCCATCCGACGCCCAGGGTCTGGACAGAGCCCTGCACAGCCAGGGTGTTGACCGGATCCAATTGGTCCAATACCTCGTCCACATTCAGGGTCGTGACCCCGTTGGTGGTCGCTCCCACCAGATCGTTGTAGGTAAACCCGGAATTGTACAACCCCAGGCCGATACTGGGCAGACTGATCACCAGGCCTTCTTCCGAAATCGTACCCGGTAACCGGTATCCGACATGATCGGCATGCCAGAGGCTCTGGATCATCTGGGCCTGCATCTGGCCAATGGTTGCCATCAATGTGACCGTCGTAAGGATCACTCCATATATTGTCTTCTTCATTTCCTGGTATTTATTCGCCTCCGATCTCTTCGTCAATGGTCGCTCTCAAGCCCATCCGCACACTGACCTCGTCCTGTTGGCGAATGTGGACATCCTTCTCCCCCTGTTCACTGGTGGAAAAACGGGCATTGACCCGGATCTTGCGCGCCATGCGCATGGCATCCAGCAGGGCCTCATCTGCATCGATGAAGGTGGTCTTACTGGTCATGCCCGTCGAGTAGCCGTCGGCATCCGTGGGAGCAGGTGCCAACACCTGCTCCTCATTGGCCAGCAGGGTGGCCAGGACATTTCCTTCCCCATCGAGTAGGGTGGCCTGGACCACGATCTCCATAGGCATCTCATTGTCGGCCACCAGCTTCAGTTGCGCCTTGCTGATGTTGTCCAGTTCGGAGAAATCGACATCGTATTCCTGGTCGGCCAGGTAATCCTTGGCCTTGCCAAACAAGGGCAATTCGACCTGGACACCGATCCGGAAATAGGCCGAATCGGTGGTAAACCCGATCAGGTCCGGGATCTGGTCCGGATTGGAGATGGCGTCAATATCGTAGTCCAGCGTATTCGGATAGATATCCAGGATCTGCTTGAAATTGGAGTTGCTCTGGTCAAATGCCACTGAGGTGGTCTTTACCTGGCCCACTTCGCTCAGGGTGGGATAGAGGAAGTCGATACCCTGATCGAGCAGGGGACTTTCCACTTCCAGCATGGTGGCATCCTTGCTGACCCGCAGCACATTGACATTGGAGCGAACCGGGAAACCGAATGCATTGTCGACAAAGAGGATCACCTTGGGATCCGCAAACTGCAGGTTGCCCTGCAGGACATTGTCAAAGATGTCCATGGAAATGGTATCCCGCCGAATGTCGAAGACCTCATAGCCGAAATAGCCTTCCAGGTAGGAGAACTCGACATTGGTCACTCCGAAGAGGACTCCGGGAAGAATGACCGACGTGCCATCCGACTGCTTCTTTGCTGAATACCGGACCGTGATCTCCTGATCCGCCAGGGCAATGTCATAGCCGTTGATATCGGTCGGTGGCAGGTTGAAGAAGACCGGCAGGGACCCCTGGTAATCGATCACGGCCTTGATCTTCAGGGTCTCCCCGTTCTTGGTCACCTGAAGGAATTCCAGTTCGAAATCCAGGTCTTCAGGGACATTGGAATTGACTTGAACGCTGATGGTGCCCTTGGTAAACCGGGCCTTGGTGAGCTGGATCTGATTTTCGAGGGTAAAGGGTTCCGTGATGGTGGTGTCCGTCATCAGCCCGCCAAAGGGGGGGATGGCCTTGAACAGTTCGGTCGCCTCCCGTCGAAGAATGTCTCCCCGATAGATGAGGGTGAGTTCGCCGTTGGGGCCAGCCACCAATTCTGACGTATCGGTGTTTTCCCCAAACAGATCATCGATCGATGTGGTGGAATAGAAGATCGGAATGGCGATCTCCGGTTGATATTGAATAATGTCAATCTCCTTGGCACAGCTTGCAAGCAACAACAGGAGAAGAGCCCCGGGGATTCCGAAGCGGAAGAATCGTTTATCCATCATGTTCAGATTAGTCAAAATCGTTCAGTTGAACCCGCTGGTCGAGCTCAGGGATCACAATATCCTGAAATCCATCCTCTCGCAACACATTGGCAAAGGATTGCTGAGGCTCATAATTGCCATGGACCAGGAACAGCTTCTTGACAGCCTGGTATTGATTGGCGAGAAAATGCCGCATTTCATCCCGGTCGCCATGTGCTGAAAAGGAATCCATCACCTCGATACGGGCGTTGATGGATTTCCACTCACCAAAGACCCTGACCCGGTCTTCCCCATTGCGCAATGCCCACCCGGGCGTGCCTGTGGCACAATATCCGACCATGAGGAAGGTGTTCCTCGGGTCTTCGATATTGTTGTACAAGTGGTGCTTGACCCTCCCGGCGTTCATCATGCCGGAGGCACTGATGATGACACATGACCCCTTCATATGATTCAACGCCTTGGATGATTCAGCGCTCCGGGTAAAGGTGAGATTCCGGAAACCGAACGGGTTGGGGTCGGTGATCAGATATTCGGACAGGTCCCGATCGTAACATTCGGGATGCAAGGCATAGACTTCGGTGGCCCCGGTCGATAGTGGACTATCCACATAGACGGGGATGCGCGGCAGGAGGCCTTCGTTCTCCATCTGGTCCATCATATAGATCAGCTCCTGCGTCTTGCCGATGCTGAAGGCAGGGATGATCAGTTTGCCCTTGTTCTCGATGGTCTCTTTCAGGATGTTCAGGAAACGATCCCGTTCATCCGGTTTCTCGTCGTGCAGCCGATCGCCATAGGTGCTTTCACTGATCAGATAGTCGACCTCCGGCATGGGTTGAGGATCCCGGAGTATGGGCCGGTCCGGGCGTCCGATATCCCCTGTAAACCCGATATGAAGGGTCTGTTTCCTGTGCCTGATGCGCAGCGTGACATTGGCACTGCCCAGGATATGCCCGGCATCCCGATACAACACTTCCACATCCGGATGGATGCGCAACCACTGCCCGTAGGGGATGCCCACGAAATACCGCATGGTATTCAGCACATCCTTCTGGGTATACAGGGGCTCCCTGACCTTTTCCTTGTTGCCCCGCTTATGGTGCAGGCGATGGTAGTATTTGGCATCCTGCTCCTGGATCTTGGCACTGTCCAGCAACATGATGGTACAGAGCGACTGAGTGGCCGGGGTCGCATAGATATGGCCCCGAAAGCCATCCTTGAACAGCTTGGGCAATCGGCCGCTGTGATCGATATGGGCATGGGAGAGCAATACACAATCTATCTCCTGAGGATCAAACAACCACTCTTCGTTAAAGTGAAGCATGTCCTCATTCCTGCCCTGATACATGCCGCAGTCCATCAGGATCTTGAATCCGTCATCCAGGGTGATCAGATGCGCACTGCCTGTCACCTCCCGGTCTGCTCCACAAAAATGAATCTGCATATGGTCTGGATTGGTTGGTCTGCGGTTTCGAAGATAGACAAATAGCGGATTCAAGAAAAAATTGATCCTTATCCTGTCACAAGACGCATTGATTTTCTGAGCAGAAGTCCCTGAAAAATTGAAAATTACATGTTCGGATCATTTGCTATCCGGAAGAAGCAGATCTCACCCATGGCCATGATTTGTGTCATGGGTCTTTACTTTAACCAAATTTACATCTATACTTGCACTGAGGAACAAACTATTATAACGCAGCATTGGGACATGTATAATTCTCTGAATTGGCGCTACTTATACATTGGCATAAGTTTAATTGTGTTATTGGGTGCATGCAAGCATGAACCGATCACGAACATTGCCCCGTTGGATGACCTATTAATGTCGGAACTCGAACAGGTTTCGCCCACTGGCTCATTGGAGTACTATATCCTTCCCATGAGCTCCAGTCTGTCACAAATACCTCAGGATCCAAAGAATCCACTCAACCACGCCAAGGTCACCCTGGGCAAGATGTTGTTCTTTGAGACCGGTATGGCCATTGAACCCCGGCACCCGTCCGGATTGGGCACCTATTCCTGTGCCACCTGTCATACACCCGAAGCCGGATTCCGGGTTGGCCGAGTCCAGGGGATCGCCGATGGAGGCATCGGATTCGGGCTGGCCGGAGATCAGCGTTTGATGCACGATGACTATGAAGTCCATGAACTGGATGTCCAGGGAATCCGACCACTCAGCGTACTGAATGTCTGCGAGGTCACCAATACCATGTGGGCTGGATCCTTTGGTGCTGAAGGAAGCAATGTGGGTACGGAGGATCGCTGGACCGGCGACTTCAGCAACAACTTCTCCGGATACAAGGCACTGGAAGCCCAGAATTTTGTGGGCATGAAAACCCACCGTCTGAACATGACCCCGGAAATGGCCGAAGCCTTCGGGTATACCCAGCTGTTCAACGATGCCTTCCCCGATTTCCCGGAGAATGATCGCATCAACCGGTTGACAGCCTCCCTGGCTATATCCGCCTATCTCCGCACGTTGAATACCACGGAAGCCCCCTTCCAGCGATGGGTCAGGGGGTTCATGGATGAAATGACCCCCGCTCAGAAACGAGGGGCCATTCTGTTCTTTGCCAAGGCGAACTGCGCCCGGTGTCACAATGAACCCAACCTGGGTTCCAACACCTTCCACGCCCTTGGCGTCAACGATCTCTACAACTGTACCGAAGCCGTCGGCACCGGCCCCTTCGAAGAACGGAACAAAGGACGTGGCCTCTTTACCCTGGAACAACAGGACCTGTTCCGCTTCCGGGTACCCCAATTGTACAATCTGAAAGATGCCCCTGTCTACTTCCACGGCAGCAGCAAGACGACGTTGGAAGAGGTGATTGCGTACAAGTGTGCTGCCGTTTCGGAGAATCCCAATGTTCCCGACGAACTGTTGTCACCCTTTTTCCAACCCCTGGATCTGACTGAACAGGAGCGCAGTGATCTGCTCGAATTCATTCGGGATGGCCTCTATGACCCCAACATCCAGCGCTTTGTGCCCTCAGCTATTGGATCAGGAAATTGCTTTCCGAACAACGATCCGATTTCACGAGCTGAGCTGGGTTGTGAGTAAGGTTGACCCCTACGCTTACAGGCCTCTATCATCGTGATGTGACTCTTGGCATTGTGATGGAAACTTGACACCTTTGATCAAGGAATTCCCTCATGATCCGTACCTTTCTCGGCATTGTCGTTGTGTTGACTGGACTGTGGGGTTGTCGAACCTCACAGCCGCCTGCACCTCAGCCCCAGTATTCCATGTCTCAAGCCGAGGTTCCCAAATCCATCCTCTACGTTCCCATCCATCTGACCAATGATGCGCTGACCGGTCTCCTCCAGCAGACCCTGACCGACCTGGATCTCCGGCAGTTCAAGGGCCAACAGGATGGACTAAACTGGTCGGCCGCACTATCCGGACCGGTGGGCTTGCAACTGAAAGGTCAGGAGATCCGCTCCGGTATTCCACTTCGCATCCAGGTCGAGAAGGATTTTGGCATCAGCACCGTCTCGGCAACAGGCGAACTGGAATTGAATCTGAGGACGCTCTATCATATCCGCCCGGACTGGACGGTACAGACCTACACGAACCTGGAGTCACACACATGGGTCAAAAAACCCGTGGCCAAGGTAGCCGGTATGCAAGTGCCCATCGGTGCCCTCACTGACCTGGTCCTGAAATCCTCCAAGCAGCAGTTGACGCGACTGTTGG
>Ga0116151_10006307_pt1 | contig 10119 bp, 9 predicted proteins | sample AD_UKC117_MetaG_FD_89893 | JGI IMG/M metagenome (GOLD analysis project Ga0116151, IMG submission 89893) | Active sludge microbial communities of municipal wastewater-treating anaerobic digesters from Hong Kong - AD_UKC117_MetaG | ecosystem: Engineered > Bioreactor > Anaerobic > Digestate... | reverse complement strand
TCACCATCAGGTGAGCGGGTCAGATTGGGAGTTGTCATAGCGGGCATCGTCCATCAACCTAAACAAAGTGTTGGGGAAAAATGAACTCAGACAGAACCAAGTATCCACTCAGCGGTTTTCAGGGCAGTGGCGGCGGTCTGGTCCAGATTGTAGTAACGGTATTGAACAAAGAAGCGGACGATCAGAATGTTGGATTGGGGACGGCGCGTTGTCCAGCTCAGCCTTGGGAGGGCTTAGTGAAGGTGCATTTCTGAATGAGTTTGCCAGCCAATTCAAGATATGCTGGAAAGGCACTATCCAAGCTGATCAATCGGGCTTGTCGCTCGATGGCGGTCGCGATGATCCAGCGATCAGCGGGGTCACGGTGGTGTTCCGGGAGGCTGGCGGCACATACGGCTATCTGCCGGTCAACCGGAATACACATCACGCCGGAACCTTGCAAAGCCTCATCGAGCCAGTCTGGCAGACTCAATTTGAGTTGCAATCGGCCTCGCCGGGCGAGCCAGGCAACCTCCCAACAGGTGACTGCGCTGACCGCCAAGCGGTCGGTGGTTTCGATGCGATCAATGATTCCCGGCGGTAATGGGTTGACCTGGGGATCGACCCAGCGCACCCAGACGTGCGTATCCAGCAAGATCACTTCAGCGCGTTCCAATCTTTTTCTGGCACCGCGGGTGCCAGCAGATTGTCGTGCATAATCACTGAACCGGCCAGCTTCGGCGAGGGCTGGCGGCGAGACCGGCTCTCCGGCTGTGGTTCAGAGGTCTCAGGCATTATGTCGTCCAGGAGTAACAAAACCCGAAGCTTGACGCCATCAGGTACCTGATCCGGCAATCGAAGCATGTGCTGATCGGCGATAGCTTCAAATTCGATGGCTTGCATGGTCAAGTTCCTTGATTACGAAAACATGAAATTATCCTATTCCAAATCGTATGAGGATTGGAAATCCTGGTCATTTTCAACGGGCATCGCTGTCTGCAATTTCAATTTTAGATCGGGTGGGTGCTTCCTGGGTGCAGGCATCAGTCACACGTGCTGCCAAGTATCCGCCCGGCGGTTTTCAAGGCAGCGGCAACTACCTGGTCCATGTTGTAGTAGCGGTATTGGGCGAGGCGGCCAACGAAGAAGACGTTAGGTTCGCTGGCGGCAAGGGCTTTGTAGCGCTGGTAGAGAGCTTCGTTTTCCGGGCGCGGGATGGGGTAGTAAGGATCGCCCTCAGCTTGGGGATATTCACGGACGATGGAGGTGCCGGGGTGGCTTTGGCCGGTGAAATGCTTAAATTCCGTGATGCGGGTGTAGGCGTGGTCATTGGGATAGTTGACGACGGCGACTGGCTGGTGCTGGGGGAGGGAGGGCAGGTGCTGGTGTTCGAAACGCAGGGAGCGGTAGGGAAGAGGACCAAAGCAGTTGTTGAAATAGGCATCGATCGGACCGGTGTAGATGATGGCTTTGGCATTGATCCGGTGGCGAATGGCGAAGAAATCGGTGCCGAGTTCGAGGCGGATATTGGGGTGGTTGAGCATCCGTTGGAACATGGCAGTGTAACCGTCCTTCGGCATGATCTGGAATTGGTCGCTGAAGTAGCGGTCATCGCGGCTGGTGCGGACCGGGATGCGGGCGGTGACGGCGGCGCTGAGTTGGGAGGGATCAAGGCCCCATTGCTTGCGGGTATAACCGCGAAAGAATTTTTCGTAGAGGTCGCGGCCGACGGTATTGAGAACGGCATCTTCGCTGGTTTTGATGGGGTCGCGAGGTTCGCGTGCCCGGTCGAGGAAGGTTTGAACGCCGGTTTCGTCGAGATTCAGTCCGTAGAGACGATTAATGGTGTCCTGATTAATGGGGATCGGCAGAAGTTGGCCATCCACACTGGCAAGGACGCGGTGTTCGTAGGGCATCCAGCCGGTGAAGCGGGAGAGATAGTCCACGACGCGCTGGGCATTGGTGTGGAAGATATGGGGGCCATAGCGGTGAATGAGGACACCATGGGCGTCAGATTCATCGTAGGCGTTGCCGCCGATATGGGGACGCTGGTCGATGACCAAAACCAGATGGCCGGCGCTCGCGAGGCGTTCGGCGACCGTACTGCCGGCAAAGCCAGCGCCGATGATGGTGAAATCGACTGTTTTCACGCGTAGGCAGCCTCTAAGACAATTGACCAGAATAGGGAGAGTGGATGAGCGAAGCGCAATCCACTCTACGTTGCAATGTTAAAACAATCTGACAATAAACCTCTGATTGGCAGGAGATGAAGGGACTGAATGATTACAATCTTGATTGTATGAATTTATAGCTTCGAGTTATATGAAAAACTATATGAATGAGCGGATTGAGGTTTTTGCTAGTTTATATCGTTGTATGAAACCTGCCTTATTATCAAACAAGGCAAATTTTAGAGATTTCCAAGCGATAGATGATTTTTTTGTTGGTAATCGCATATTTTTCAATGCTTGAATTAGAAAGACTCTTAAGTTTTTTTTAAATGATTCTTTACTTTTAATCGATTCGATGTGTTCTTCAATTAAAAGTAAATAAAAATAAAAAATCAAATTTATATTTATATTTTCTTTTTCACTCTCTTTTTTTATCTCTCCCCCTGCTTCTTCGCATATTTTGTATAATTCAATAGGTACTGAAAGAGAATAATCACATAAGCGATTAATAGTTCGTAGAGTTCCAGCCAGAAAAGCCATAAGGCCTGAAAGCCGGTTATTTTCAGGGAAATCCGGATATTTTTTCATTAGGTTATATAGTCTAATATGCATTATTGCATCCCATTGAGTTTGCTGGCTGCAATTAGCGGACATACTGGCTCTGTGGCGTCGATAATAGACTTTGCCATTCGATGAAAAAACCGGCACCTGCCCGGCAAAAGCAGCACGTAACCAGTAGTCATAATCCTCGCAGGCAAGTAAGCCGGTATCGAACTCCCCTATCGAAAGGGCTAAATCACGCCTTATTAAATAGGCATGAGGTGGTGCAATGTTTGAAAAACAGAGATGAATGTCAAGATTGTCTGAATAGAGCCGCCATGCTCCAACAAAGAAAGAGGACCACCAGTGAATTGGTTCACTGTGAAAAAATTCATTGCGGCAAACCACGAGTCCAATCGATGGGTTTTTCTCCATTATTTTAACTTTGGCGGCAACTGCTCCTTTCCCTAAAAGATCATCGGCATCCAGAAACTGTAAATAGTCTCCATGACTGATACTTATACCGGTATTTCGAGCCGAAGATAGTCCTGTATTTTCTTGACGAATATAAGTGATTGATTTCAGGAATTTCTTAACAATATTTGGCGTGTTATCAGTAGAACCATCATCTACTACAATAATCTCACATGGATATTCATTTTGAGATAATGCGCTTTGAATAGCGCTATGCAAAAACTTACCATAGTTATAAGTAGGAATAATGATTGAAACAGTTGGTGTTTTTTTAATAATCATTATCTGCTAATCGAATTTTTCGATCTGCCTGATTTATTGAAAGCCCGCATTATATTGATGAAAATATTGTTCGAGGGTAACCGGATATAAATTTCCCTCCAAAGCCATGCTCGAACAGGCAACAGATCAGCCGGAACTTCGGCAAGTTTCTTCCGGCGCAGATTGAGATTGGTTATACGATGCCCCACATGTAACCAAACAAGCTCGCTTAGGGATAATGAATTTTTTGTTGGGCTTTTGGCGCTTTCCATCCGTGCAAGCAAAGCTATTTTTCGGGCGTGACGATTCACTTCTGCCTCAAAATCATGAGGTAGCGGCGTAAAAGGATTCCACATGGCTGCGTGTGCGCTTGGTACCGCTTCCTTAGTGTGGGCAACCTGACGCGGCAAGCTTCTGCGTATACGGGGCTCACGAAAAACCGAGAGCGCCAGAGCGCCAAATCGGCCTAGTTTTAAAGCCGTTGCGCCTTGGCGCCAATGGGATACGCGAACTGTCGCCAAGAACTTCATTGGCGAAGTTAACGAAGATAACTTTGCCAAGTGTATGCGTTCATCACTGCCGAAATTAGCGACATGGGCAAGTGATGAGAAAAAGCGCAATTCGTTGCGGCGGGGAAAGCGAACTGCTCGAACAACCAGGCTGCGTGCATATGTCATGGCATGCGCGGCGGGCATATCCATCATAACCACGTACCGCGCATAGTGCAGCATGTAATCACGTATTCCCTCTTGCAATAAAGCGATACGTGGTTCGTCAGGCAGTTCGGGGAGACGTTCAGGATGATTATTCATCATCAATAGGGGCGCACCATTCTGATGCCCTACCACTGTTCCATGAGCTGCGCGACTGGGAATCTCGAAAAGTTCCACGAACTCAAATGTTGCGCCACCCGCCCATTCGTACCTGGACACGTCCGCCAGGTCGGCTTGTATCTTCAAACCAGCCTGCCGCCGCTCATCGGCTTTGCGGTTTGCACCCAGGTAATAGACATGAAATTCTGGTGCAGGGCCGTCGCTTAATGCAAGCTGTATTCCCTCCTGGATTTGCCCGGCCCAACCCACATCTACTAATACAACCCGGTTTGCGTCAAAGAAGCCTCTGTTATGCAGATAGTCACGCAATGCCGATCGGCCTTCTTGGCCAAGCTTTTTTGCGCGTTCCTGGACAGTGGGATGGTCAACGAAGCGTGCAAAAGCTGGGGATTCGAGGATATTAATAGGTTGATCAACATCAATTATCCCACAGGTGCGGGCGAGTTCTTCCAACTCCATTGGTGAAAACCCAAGAGGAGAGACTATTCGCCGGACCGTGTGAACGCTGTCCGCGCTCAACTTCAGGGTAATTTCACGCAACCCATATCCCCGCATTGCAGCGATGGAAGCGCTTAGGCGCGATGCGCATAGGTAGCCGCCATGTGGCAGAGGAAGTTGCAGGGCCGTAATCAATGCATCATAGAGATCTTTGAGCAGCATCCCTTCCCGTGATAGGAAATAGACTGCGTCCGGACGGATGCGTAGGCAGTATTCAACCAGTCCATGGATAAATGCGGCGAAGGGTGGTCCTAGAACATCCCGGCCTATAGCCTGGATTCCGGGTTCATGGGCTTGCTTGTTAGCAGCAGCGGCAAAATTTGCAGCAGCGAAGCCAAACCATCGGTGATCCTGAAGGGCAAGGCGGTGATCATATTGCATCCGCTTGACCGGTATGGCCCGTTCCTGGATTACCAGGGAGCGTATTCCATGTTCAGCAGCACGTCGCCCATCCGCGTGAGCGTTGTCTCCCAGATGAAGAAGTTGTTTAGCCTCTATATTTTCGGCATCCAGTACATAGCGAAACAAGCGCCCTGACCACTTCGTGAGCGCATGATCTCCGGAGACGTAACCAGCAGAAAAATAATGACGCAAACCGCAATCTGATAGCAAATCAGAGATAATGGCTTCACCCAAATACATATCGGAAATAAACACGAGGCGTTTGCCGTGTGTTTGGAGTTCTTCTAACAATGGAATTACAGCAGGATTTGGATAACATGCCCATTTTTCAAATTGGATTTTTGTCTCACGAGCGACATTAGCAAGCTCCTTCCAACGCCCTGGTTGGTTTGGCGCCAAGCGCTTAACCCAAGCAAGATTGATATCGTCCAGGTGTGCTTCAAAGTCGAATCCGCAGCTCTGATTGGTCGATGCTGCTTCTGCATAGGCATGATCCCGTTCACAGAGTATCTTGCCTGTAGATTCTCTGGTTAGGCCAAGAGCACAGCCAAGCTTTGCGGCTACACCCCACTGCACAGTTTCTGGTGAACATCTGCGAAAAAGTAGCGTATCGAAGACATCAAAACTAACTAATGCTGAGTTGTCAGATTTTTTCAAAACATGTTGAAAACACCTTTCAAATCGAGGGTAGGATGTCCAATTTCTAACCCTCTTTTTATTGATTTTGAATAAGATCGTCACAATAATAAAGACTCCATACTCATGTATTTATGGCAGGTTTATAGGAATACTAGGATTAACCCACCGAGACCATAAACGTATGCATCGTCCAATGACTGGATGCTTGTAAAGGCGCTCTAAGAGATTTATATGTCTATTTTGTAGCATCAACATACCAATATAATTAGAAGGCATCATGCGAAGAAAACGATTGCGCACCAACGTGTCATAAAAAGCATGTAGATCTGATTGCGCATGGACAGAATTCCCCATCTGACCTTGCTTGATGGTTGGGCGGTGATGGTAGTTTGCTAGCGGTTCCTTAATTACCCCAATATCATATCGCATAATAAATCGCAGATTAAAATCCCAGTCACCTAAAACTGGCAGTTTGTCGTCATACAAACCAATTTCGTCCAAAACTTTTCTAGCGAATAAAAATGAGATTGGTGGGAATGGGTTCAGTAAAGCCACATCATCAATTCGAATACATTCGCCTAATTTTTTGAATAGGGATCGTCCAGTTTCATGAACGGTATTTTCATCAATGATTTCATCAATCCTATTTGTAAAACTTACGACGCCAGATATCTGCGGCCAAGGGGGGTTGTCGAGATATTTAACTGTTTTTTCGAGAAAATCCGGCTCTAATGAATCATCATCGTCATGGATAAGTAAGTAATCCGACTGGCTGGCACGAATACCTGCGTTAGAGGCTGCTTCCATGCCTAATGAATTGGGGTGTGTAATGACTATCAGCCGCCTAGCATAAGCAGCATCATGGGACTCAACCAAAGTCTTGACTGCTTGAGGGTCTCCACCATCATTTACAATGACATGAATCCAATTGGGATAATTTTGCCTCAATACGCTTTGGATCGCACGCTGAAGCAATAGAGGGCGATTACGTGTACGAGTGATAATAGCGACTGTTGAAGGCATATTTGAAAAATTTCCCGGTGCGAGGTGTGACAACCCCGTCAAAATTACAGCGCATCCTCTCTTTAGACAAAGAAAGGCGGTGCGAAGCACTAAGATAATTTGCTTGAAAAAGTATCAGTCACGCAAGATGCATAGTGGCCTAGCAAGCACAATGCTTACTTCAGAAAGCGGCAGCATGGAAAATTGCTACTAGATGTAGAACCACCTTAGCTTCATTCTAAAGTAGGAAAATTGTGATTAATAAACCTTCTCCAGAATTTCAGTAGTGGACCGAATATAATGTGCTTGTAAATCCGATAAAATTCGTTTTTTAATTGATTGAGATTGGTTATTTCTTTTTCCATAATTTGCCTTCGTGTTCCACGAAAGGCTACTGGTGGCAGCAATGGAATTTTGCTGTCACTAGCCGATGCCGTGATTGGTTTCTGTTCAAATGTTTTTAATAATACGTTAGTGAGCGGATCATAAAGAATCTTACTTTCTTTGGATGCTGAATTCTTTTTTAGATAGTTAGAGAGTGTGTTTATTAAGCTTGTTGAATTCTTTCTTGTTTCATGAAATGAGTAGCTCCCTAGTGCGGGATAAGCGATAGATTCCTCATTTTTTGGCCAAGTAACCATATAATCATCCCAGTCCAGATTTAATAAATTGCAGACTCGTTTTAATTCACTTATAGGGTCTGAAATTAGATTTTCATAAATAAGGATAGGCCATCTATTTTTAATCGCTATTTCGTGATCAGAAAGGTAACGTTGGATTCGAATAAAAAATGGAGGATCTTCGGCTGTAGGACCATCTACACGCAAGCGGTTCAATGATGGAATAACTGCCGAAAGCTCACGTTGCACTAGCATAGGGATAACATCCCAACCTTGAGCACGATAGAAGTCAGCAACTTCAGATAGACGAAAAGCCCCTATTGTCATCTTAACCCATACATTTTTGCTTGATATTCTGGAAAAATCTTGGTGAATAATAGTGTTATGCATATCGCTGACACCATCGATATCTTGCCTTTGCAAGAAACACCACGACACTAATGTGCTACCACTGCTTTGCATACCGCCGCAAAGGTAAAGTTTTCTAGGTTGCTCTTGTTTGCTGAATACGATTGCTGACTCTACCCGCTCTAACAAACAAAACCTGGAAAATGGCAAATGTTCACCGGCAGCTGCTTCTACATCACTTCCTTGCGTATGATTATTAAATATTACCAGACCACGATCGTGTATAAACGGAGTCCAGCTTTGAATATCCTTGGTCACCCCAGAGTAACTAGGATCACCATCTATCCAAAGCAGGTCTATAGAGGCGGTCCAGTCAATTGCGGCAGTTGTTGAATCAATGCATAGATGTGTGACATAAGCGGCAACTCCAAATCGTTCAAGATTTTTTAGATAGATTTGATGATCTTCCGGGGAAAAATGTCCCCTAAGGATATCGATGTAATGCTGGTGAGGATCGATAGAGATGACTTTTCCATGACCAGCATCTTTAATTCCCAAGGCTAGGGCTATGGTGGAAGCGCCGCGATAAGCACCAATTTCAACAATGGTTCCTTCCCCATTTTTTGCGGCCAAATTTGCATAACGGTAGAGCATCTGCAATATATCGATTGATACCATTGCATGGCTTTGTTCAACCAACGTAGCAAAGATTTCATCAAGAGGCTTATTTGTCATTGATAAGATGCTTTAAATTACGATATGAAAGGCCCATGAAATTCGGCTTGTAGCATTAATATTCCTTCGCCGGACCACTGGGCTTGTGAGGGGGTGATATTAATATGGGCTAAGTCTCTCGACCAACCCAATATTTCTCCATCACGCCTAAATCCTCCAGCGAGCCGGTATCTTCCTGGGGCTAGAGCAAGTGTTTTGATATCCACTCGTATTTGGCTTTCACCTTTTGGTAAGTCAAAACTGACCCCATATGCAGATGATTTCACAACTGAGATTAATTGGCCTAAAGCAGTCCAGAATCGTAGCTCTAATCCCAAATTCAGGCAGTCCATTTGCGTTTGACAATCCAGTTCAATCATCGCAGTTTCATTAGAACAGAGAATTTCATCCGAAGTGTTTTTTTTACATATTGCCCTGATTCGAACCGGACCATCGTGAACAAAACCTATATCAGATTCATCTAATAAAACTGTGTCAGATCGTAGGGCGTGATAGGCTAAAAAAGCTTGATCTAGTGATTCATAACGGGTTGCATGTCCATGGTCTAGTAATATGCAATTTTGTGCTGCTTCGCGAACTTGAAGTTCATTATGAGAAACGAAAATTACTGCGGTACCATTTTTTCGTAACTCAGAAATTCGATTGAGACAACGCACAGCGAATGCCAAATCCCCGACAGCTAACGCTTCGTCAACTAAAAGAATATTAGGGTTGAAGTTCGCAGCTATTGAGAACCCTAAGCGCACATACATCCCGCTTGAATAGTGCTGAACAGGGCTATCGATGAACTCAGAAAGCTCTGAGAATTCGACGATATTATCGAATTTACGATCAGTCTCTTCTTTAGTGAATCCTAGTACTGCTGCATTCACATAAATATTTTCCCGTCCGGTCAAGATTGGGTTAAACCCTGCACCTAAGGCAATCAGTGCTCCAACCCGCCCGTGCATCTCAATCCGGCCCATATCCGGCTTGATCAAACCGTTGAGCATTCGCAATAAGGTCGTTTTGCCCGCGCCGTTGCGCCCGATCAACCCCAAACATTCTCCGCGCTTGAGTTCAAAGCACACATCGTTTACTGCCCAAAATTCATCCGGGCGCAGCCCCCCGTTGCCGCCATGCCGGCGCCCTAGAAGCTCATTACCGAGATCCTGCATCCCATACCATAAGGAACGCTTGAGGCTGCGGCAGAATTTTTTCGAGACGTTTTCGACTGTAACGAGGGTGTCGTTGCTCATGCGAATCGAATGTGGGTTAAGGGCCCAAAAGCCAACAGGGTAGTAAAAATCTGCACTCTGCAACTGATCTTCGTGCAAACCAGGTAATCGCTTGTATTCATCAATCCAGCCCGGCCAAACCTTGTACCCTCCGTATTGTGCAACTGTCCACTCCCTTCGCTCGCTTGCAGGAGAGGGGCTGGGAGGTGAGGGTACCCGTTTTAAGGAGTTACCTCACTGAAGGTACATATCCGTACTGCTCCAACGGTACCTGCGAACTCAGGCGCTCATCCGCTCGATCAGAATGGGCATAGCAGCGCGGAACACGATCCACATCACAAACAGCAGCGCCAGCGTTGCCAGGTTCACTCCCAGAAAATACCCCAAATACTCCGGCGCC
>Ga0116151_10006306_pt1 | contig 10119 bp, 10 predicted proteins | sample AD_UKC117_MetaG_FD_89893 | JGI IMG/M metagenome (GOLD analysis project Ga0116151, IMG submission 89893) | Active sludge microbial communities of municipal wastewater-treating anaerobic digesters from Hong Kong - AD_UKC117_MetaG | ecosystem: Engineered > Bioreactor > Anaerobic > Digestate... | reverse complement strand
GGCGACAGCAGCAACCCTGTGAAGGGATAGAGCACGCCGGCCGCGATCGGGATACCGGCAACGTTGTACACGAACGCGAACAGCAGGTTCTGCCGGATATTGCGCATCGTCTTCGCCGAGAGCCGCCGTGCCCGCGCGATCCCCATCAAGTCGCCGTTCAGAAGCGTCACGCCGGCCGACTCCATTGCGACGTCGGTTCCCGAACTCATCGCCAGACCGACGTCGGCGGCAGCGAGCGCGGGTGCGTCGTTGACGCCGTCACCCGCCATCGCCACGACCTTTCCCTGCGACTGGAGCCTCTGCACAACTTCCGCCTTGCGGTCGGGCAGGACGCCGGCCTCGACGTGTTCGATCCCGAGCGTGCGAGCTACCGCCTCGGCGGTGGTGCGGTTGTCTCCGGTGAGCATCACCACGTCGACGCCTTGGTCGCGCAAGTCCTTGACCGCAGCCGGCGTGGTGGGTTTGACCGGGTCGGCGATCGCGATCACCGCTTGCACCTGGTCGCCAACCGCGACGAATACCGCGGTGGCTCCGGTCGATCGGAGCGCCTCGGCCTTGGCGGCGAGCGGGCTGGCATCGACGAACTCGCTGGCGAGGAACTCCGCACTCCCGAGCCGTACCTTGCTTCCCTCCACGGTGCCGACGACACCTCGTCCGACCGGTGAGTCGAAGTCTGTGACGTCCGGCAGGACAAGTTCGCGAGAGGCTGCGGCCTCGATGACGGCACGTGCCAGCGGATGCTCCGAGGCCCGCTCGACGGCGGCGGCCAGTCGGAGCACCTCTTCGAGCGTGGTTCCCGATCCGTCGGCAAGCTCCATACTCGTGACGGCGGGACGACCTTCGGTCAGGGTTCCGGTCTTGTCGACGACAACGGTGTCGACCTTCTCCATCCGTTCCAGCGCTTCGGCGTTCTTGATCAGCACGCCGTGCGCGGCACCCCGCCCGACCCCGACCTTGATGCTGATCGGTGTCGCCAGGCCGAGTGCGCAGGGGCAAGCGATGATCAGAACTGCCACCGCGACGATCAGCCCGTGCGCGAACCGGGGGTCCGGTCCGACCAGCAGCCACACCACGAACGCCAGCACTGCGATTCCAATGACCGCGGGCACGAAGATCCCGGCCACCCGATCGGCCATCCGCTGGATCGGCGCCCGCGAGCGTTGCGCTTCGGCGACCAGGGCCACGATCCGCGACAGCATCGTGTCCTTCCCGACTCGCTGTGCCTCGATCACCAGGGCGCCGGTCGTGTTAATGGTGCCCCCGATGACCGGGTCGCCGACATCCTTGGTGACCGGCATCGACTCGCCGGTCACCAGCGCCTCATCCAGCGCGGAACGGCCCTCGACCACCATCCCGTCCGTCGGCACCTTCTCGCCGGGACGCACGCGGAGCCGATCTCCAGGCTGAACCTCTTCCAGGCCCACCTCCTGTTCGGAGCCGTCGGCGGCGATCCGCCGGGCGGTCGTGGGGGTTAGATCCAGCAGCGCACGGATCGCGCCGGAGGTCTGCTCGCGGGCGCGAAGTTCGAGCACCTGGCCCAGCAGTACCAACACCGTGATGACGGCCGCTGCCTCGAAGTAGACGTCGACCGCTCCGGAGGTCATGCCGTCGCCCATGTCCTTGTGGAAGGAAGCCGGAAAGATCCCCGGCGCGACGGTGGCGACGATGCTGTAGATCCACGCGGCGCCGGTGCCCATCGCGATGAGTGTGAACATGTTGAGATTGCGGGTGCGCAGCGATGCCCAGCCGCGCACGAAGAATGGCCAGCCAGCCCACAACACCACCGGCGTCGCGAGCGCCAGCTGGATCCAGTTCGACGTTTGCGAGCTCACCAGGTCGCCGATGAATCCGAAGAGGTGGCCGCCCATCTCCAGGGCCAGCACTGGCACGCTCAGCGCGAGCCCGATCCAGAAGCGTCGCGTCATGTCCCGCAGCTCTGGACTTGGACCGTCGTCCAAGCTGACCGATACCGGCTCCAACGCCATCCCGCAGATCGGGCACGCACCGGGTCCGGGGCGCCGGATCTCCGGATGCATCGGGCAGGTCCACTCGGTGGCCTCGGCGGTCGGCTTCACCGCGGTGGGAAGGTCGGTGGTTGCGGTGCGAGCCACGATCCGGTGCGCTGAGTGGTCCTGGGCGTTGTGGTCGTGCCCGGCGTGGTCGTGCGACGGATGCTCGTGTGCCTGAGCGGGCGCCGGTGCCGCGGAGACGTACCGGGACGGATTCTCCTCAAACTTCGACCGGCAGCCCGGTGAGCAGAAGTAGTAGGTCTCGCCCTCGTACAACGCGGTGTTCGTCGCCGTGGAAGGGTCGACGCTCATCCCGCAGACGGGGTCCAGCACGGTACGCGCCACGGGGACCTCGTCCTCGGCAGGCGAAGGGCTACTCATGAGCCCAATCCTGTCCCGCATCGGATCACGGATGAAGGCAACGGCGGCGTCCGGTGATGGTCTTAGTCAAACCTTCATGGAATCTCTGGTCGAACCACAATCCGACGCACGCAGGCTGAGCACCGTGATGATGACGGGCTTGGGCGGCATGTGGCTGTGGATGATCCTCGGCCTCGTCGCGCTCTGGGCACTGGTCGCCTGCGCCATCCGCTGGACCATCGGCCCCCGCAGCCATGCGCCAGAACTCGACCCGATCAAACTCCTCGACGCGCGCCTTGCTCGCGGCGAGATCACCACCGAGGAGTACCGCCGCGTGCGTGAGCTTCTCGCGACTGGACACTGACGTGAGCGACCGCCCCATGGACCTTTCCCGGCGCACCCTGCTCTTCGGCGGCCTCGCGATTGCTGGCGGCGGAGTGCTCGCCGCCTGTTCCGGCAAGTCCGGTGGCACCTCCGGTTTGGTGCTCCCGTCGCAGTCTCCGCTGAGTCCCAGCCCAGGACAAAACGTGGTCTCCAAGACCCTGACCGCACGACCGACCACCCTCGACCTCGGCGGCCCCAAGGTCGCCACCTGGGCGTACGGCGACACGCTCCCCGGGCCGGTAGTGCGTGCCACAGCAGGCGACCTACTCCGCATCACCCTCGACAACCAGCTGCCGACCGACACCACGATCCATTGGCACGGCGTCGCGTTGCGCAACGCCGCCGACGGTGTCCCCGGCCTGACCCAGGATCCCGTGGCGAGCGGGAAGCGATTCGTCTACGAGTTCATCGCCCCCGACCCCGGCACCTACTTTTACCACCCACACGTCGGAGTTCAGCTGGACCGAGGCCTCTACGCCCCCCTGGTCATCGACGACCCGAACGAACCCGGTGACTACGACGCCGAGTGGATCGTGGTGCTCGATGACTGGCTCGATGGGACCGGCACCACCCCCGACGACGTTCTCGCCAAGCTCACCGGCTCCTCCTCATCCGGCGGCATGGGCGGCATGGACATGGGCAGTCATTCCTCCGGTGACATGGACATGGGCGGTTCTTCCTCCGGCGGCATGGACATGTCGGGCATGGGAGGAATGAGCATGGGCGCCGGAGATTCGCCATTCGGCGATGCCGGTGACGTCACCTATCCGTACTTCCTCCTCAACGGTCGCGTGAACACCGCTCCGGACACCCTCGCGGCCAAGCCCGGCCAGCGGGTCCGGATCCGCCTGATCAACGCGGCCGCCGACACCATCTTCGCCGTCGCGTTGGCCGACCACCGCCTCGCGATCACCCACACCGACGGCTACGCCGTCAAGATACAAGGCGCTGGTGCGCTCTACATCGGGATGGGCGAACGGTACGACGTCGTCGTCACCCTCAAGGACGGCGTCTATCCGCTAGTGGCCAAGCCGGTCGGCAAGGAGGGCGTCGCCCTCGGAGCGATCCGCACCGGGGCAGGCACGCTGCCGACGCCCGACCGCGCGGCCGCGATTCCCGAACTCACCGGTCTCGTGATGTTGGGCTCCGATCTGTTCCCAGCCGAGTCGTCACGACTGCCGGTCAAGGACGTCGGCCAGAACGTCACGCTCACCCTGAGCGGTCAGATGAGCCCGTACGCCTGGGCAATCAACGGAGCGCCGTACGGCAAGAACAAGCCGGTCACGATCGCTGCCGGAAATCGGGTTTCGGTGGCGCTCAACAACATGACGATGATGACCCATCCGATGCACCTGCACGGGCACACCTTCGCGCTGCCCAACGGCCTGCGTAAGGACACGGTTCTGATCAAGCCGATGCAGAACCTGGCCGTTCAACTCGAAGCCGACAACCCGGGCAACTGGATGGCCCACTGCCACAACATCTACCACGCCGAGGCCGGAATGATGGCCGCCCTCGTCTACGACAAAGCGCGCTGAGGAGACCACGTTGAACCATGACCCCGCTTCGACCACAAGCCGCGGTCACCGCTGGCTGATGGCGCTCATGTGTGCCCCGATGCTCCTCATCGTTGGACTCCTGATTGCCACCGGCGCCGTCGGCGCAGGCGCGCTGCTTCCCGCGCTCCTCTGTGTCGGAGGAATGGCTTTCATGATGTTCGTCATGGGGCGGACACGCCGCAGTTGACCTGCATCGCCGCCATCGACGCCCGCCCTCGAACCAACTCCCACCCAACAAGGAGAAGCACCTTGCGTAAGAAGACCATCGCCGTGACCGCCCTCGCGATCGCCGGAACGCTCACCCTCGCCGGCTGCGGCGGCAGCACGGCCTCGCATTCCGGGATGTCCGGCATGGAATCGACCTCGACACCCACCTCGACCGGGTCGACGGCCGCGATGTCGGACTTCAACGACGCCGACGTCACGTTCGCCACCGGCATGATTCCCCACCACCGCCAGGCCGTGGAGATGGCCAAGCTCGCCGACACCCGCGCGAAGAGCCCCCAGGTCAAAGCGCTCGCCATGCAGATCATGAACGCCCAGGACCCCGAGATCCGGACGATGTCGAACTGGCTCACCACCTGGGGCAAGCCGGTCCCCTCGGACCACTCCTCAATGAGCGGAATGGACATGAGCAGCAGCGGTTCGATGCCTGGAATGATGAGCGGTGCCGACATGGACAAGCTCAAGAAGGCGACCGGTGCCGACTTCGACCAGATGTTCCTCACCATGATGATCGCCCACCACCAGGGCGCCATCGAGATGGCCAACACTGAGAAGTCCTCCGGGATGAACGCCGACGCCATCGCTCTGGCTCAGCAGATCGAGGAAGCGCAGACCACCGAGATCACGACCATGCAGGGCCTACTCAAATAGAACCCGGCATCGGCATCGAGGAGTTCTGAACCATGCCTGTCATGTCAGCCATCGAAGGCGCGTTCTGCCGCAGCAGCCCATGGCGCTCGTTCGCTCGGCGTAGCGTCCTGCCCTGGGCGCTGGACGGCCACCCGCTCGCCGGGGAGGTCCTGGAAATCGGAGGAGGCAGCGGCGCGATGGCCACCGGCGTCGCGCGCACTTATCCGGAGGCCCGCCTGACCGTCACCGACGTCGACGACGCCATGGTCGCCTCCGCACGTCACCGGCTCTCTCGGTTCCCCAATGTGGAGGTCGCCAAGGCCGACGTCACGAACCTGCCGTTCGAACCGGCCCGCTTCGACATCGTGACCTCTTACCTGATGCTGCACCACGTCATCGACTGGGTGGACGCACTCGCCGAGGTCGCTAGGGTGCTCAAGCCAGGTGGCGCCTTCGTCGGCTACGACCTCACCAACACCCGTCTTGCCCGGGCGATCCACAGAGCCGACGGCTCACCACATCGGATCATCGCGCCTGATGAGTTGGCCGACGGACTCGCCGTCGCCGGGTTCACCGAGATCACCATCCACCCAACCTGGCAAGGCCACCTGATGCGCTTCCATGCCTATCGGCCCAGCGCGAGTTGACGGGATGCCTCTGGAACTCGTCTGCGACGTCTGCGAAGTCTGCCTCCAGGCCACGACCGAGGACGAGCTCGTGGCACTTGGCATCCGGCACGCGCTGAGCATCCACGGATGCTCACTGCCATCTGAGTACGTCCTCACCCGCATCCGGAACCAGAATCGGTGAGCGCGAAGCATCGTGGAGTTCGCGGCGGCCGACGTCGCGGCAACCGGCGTCTGGCCCGATTCGTGACCGCATCGACCGCCGTCGTCATCACCGCCGTTGCGATCGGGGGTCGACTCCTACTCAGTGGTGGGACGGAGCAGAGCCTCGTCGAGGTCGAAGCGCGCATGGGTCGTACGGACGAGATCGAGCTGAACCGGGCAACCACTCCAAGCCCGGCTGAGACCACGCGGCCTCAAGAGAGTCGGGCCGCAGCTCCACCAGAACCGGCACGTAGGGCTGACGGGCCTTCTGCCAGCGGTCAGCACTCTCCGAGACCGGTGCCGGAGGTGGGCTCGGGTCGGTTCGCGGTGGCTGACGGTTCCTCGGACATCGCTGGGCACGGTGACCTGGTCACCTACAGCGTCGAGGTGGAGCAAGGTCTTGCGATCGACGCCGATGCCCTGGCACGCATCGTCGACAACGTGTTGGATGACCGGCGCGGGTGGACGACGGTGGTCGGTCGCTCACTTCAGCGAGTCGAGACCAACTCGACCGTCCAGATCAGACTGGCTACGCCGGGGACGACCGACGAGCTCTGCTCGCCGCTCGACACAGGAGGCAGGTTGTCCTGCCGCAATGGCAAGTACGTCGTCCTCAATGCCTGGCGCTGGGAACACGGCGCTAAGGCCTACGACGGCGACCTCGCCAACTACCGGCGCTACATGATCAACCACGAGTTCGGCCATGCCCTGGGAAACGGGCACCAGAGCTGTCCATCCCCAGGGGAACCTGCGCCCGTCATGGTGCAGCAAACGAAGGGGCTCAGCGGTTGTGCGGCAAACCCGTGGCCCTCGGTCACGAGCGGCTGACTACTATCCGTTCTAGTAGAAAGTGGGTTTGAAAAGTGCTGCTGGCACGTCGCCTGGTCGTGGGATTCGCGGCCGCTGCCATCACAGGGCTCCTGATCGGCGTCCCGACTGGCATCATCCAGACCTCCTTCTACCACCGGATGACCCCTGTCCTGTGGTGGAACTACCCGGTCTGGGCGCTGTCGGCGGTCCTGACGGGCGCTCTGGTCGCGACGTACGTGCGAGACCCGTCGGTAGAGATCCCAGCTACGCAGAGTGGGAAGACCTTCTTCGGGGGCATGCTGTCTCTGTTCGCGGTCGGATGTCCGATTTGCAACAAACTGGTTGTCATGGCGATTGGCGTGAGCGGCGCGCTCAACTGGTTCGCCCCCATCCAGCCCGTGTTGGCGGTCGCGTCGCTAGGACTTCTCGCCTACGCCCTCTGGGCGCGGCGTCGCACTGCGATCGCGTGCCGCGTGCGAGTCGGGGCGGGGGCCTGAGACGTGGGGGCAAGACTGCTTGGCCTCGCGCTCGCCCTTCTCATGCTGGTCGCGGGCGGACTGTCGGCCGTCGAGAGCTTTGGATGGATCGGCAACGATCCCGCACCCAGCGGCGCGCCCGGGCAACTTTGGGCCCGATCCTCGCCGGGCTCGGCGTTGCCTTGGCCTATGTGACCCTGCGCAAACGCAGGTAATCCGCCTCACCGCCGCCGAAGGGCAGCTTCGATCTCCGAGCGCTGGGCCCGAACACTTTCTGCATCCTTGCGGTGGGTCCAAGGCCGTAGGTCCGTGACCAGCGGCGGGGCGCTTCGCAGTAGGAGCAACGCGGTCCCGAACCGCAGTGTCCGAATCACCTCTGGCGGCATGACCGGTACGCGGCGTACCGAACGCTGCAACGACCGAGAGCCGTAGTCGCCTACGGAAACAGCGTCGGTCTTCTCGTCACGCTCGCCGATCAGCGCGGAGAGATCCTGGAGGTCCCGTGCCGAGGATGTGCCACCGAGGATTACCTTGACGATCGAGGCGTCCCAGATCGCGGCCGCCGCATGGTCGCCCCACTTGTCGCGGGCCTGCGACAGCGACTGGAGGACCGGCATTGTGGTGATCCCGGTGCCGCCTCCTTCGGCCATGAGCACTGGCAGTGATGGCAGTGGTGAAAGGTTTCCGATCTCGTCCAACGCCAGAAGGAGTGGCGGGTCGAGTCGTGCTCCGGGCGATCCGGCCGCGAGGTGGCGGGCGGTTTCGACCAGGTCTTCGATGAAAGCCGCGACGAGAGACCAGGATGCGCCGGCTCCGGCTCCGGTGGCCATTAGGTAGAGGGTGCCGTTGTTGGTGAGGAAGTCGACAGGGTCGAAATGCTCGCCGGGTCTCGGGGATACAGCGTCGAGGACCCGGGGGTCGGCAAGGCATGTCAGGGCGAGCGAGACGCCCATCCAGATGGAGTCGCGGGTGCGTGGATCGGAGTGGATCATCGACTCAAGCGAATCGGCCCAGCCGATCGCTGCCTTCGGGTCACTGGACAGGATGGCAACCGCGTCTGCGGCGGCCGACGGTGAGAGGGTCCAGCCGAACAGCTCGCGGGGTGACCGGTGGTCGAGCGCCGCGGCGTGGAGCAGGGCTTGCAAGGCGGTGCGGGTCTTGCCCTCCCAGAAGCCGCCCGACTCGACCCCTCCGGTCGACAGGCCGGTGGCGGACGCGAGGCCGGTGGCTCGGATCATCGCGGTGAGCGGGTCCTCGCACCCCCGTACGGGCGACCACCGCAGGCCAGAAGGGAGTCCTTCCGCCAATCGCTGGGGATCGAAGACTGCAACCGGTCCGCGTTCTTGCCGGGCGGTGAGGGTGGCGGCGATGTTGTCCGGTCGGGTTGCGGTGGTGATGACGGCGCCTGGGGCGTCGAGGATCGCGTTGATAACGACGTGCAGGCCCTTGCCTGAGCGCGGCGGTCCAAGTACGAGGATGGAGTCCTCGACCGACGCCCACACTCCCTGCCCACGGGACCGGCCGAGCAGGTAGCCGACGTCCGACGGCTCGGGCTTGTCGAGTGACGGCCGCAGGGATCGGCCGCGGGCAAGCAGGGACTTCTGAGAGGCGATAGCGCGTACGTCTCGTCCGGTCGCGACTCCGGCAAGGTGGCCGGGATCGTGGGAGGTCCTGTGCTTCATCGTGCCGATGCGCCGCCACAGCACCAGCGCAGCGCCGATGACCGTTGCGGCCATTAGGACCAGCACGAGCCAGTAGACCCACGCGGCCAGGCCGTCGGCACCAAGCGCCGTGGCGGGGTCAGCGGGATGGTTGAGCACACGGAAGCCTGCTTCCCAGCCGCCGGTCGGCCGACCAGCGCCTGACAGCCACGCCGCCATCGACCCAGCGAGCCGGAGGATCGCGGCGATGACGCCAACGGCAGCGATGAGGATCAGTCCGAGGTTGACCAAGTCGTCGTCGACTCCCTGCCCGCGAGGGTTCACGCCGCACCACCGCTGACCATGACGGTGCCGGAGCTCTTGCCCATGAACACGACGAGCCCGGGGTGCGCTTCGAGCAGGGCCGGAGGCAGACGCAGACGTGCGCTTCCATCGGTGTTCGCGACTTGGTGTGCCACGACGACGGCGACCGCAACCTCCTCATTGGGCATGAAGCCCTCGCCGGCCACTTCGCCGATGGACGTCGTGGCCTCGCACACGGGTCGGAGGATCCGTACCTTAGGGCGTTCGGGGGTCACGATGTCGGTGAACGTCGACTTGTCCGCCTCCCGTACCTCGACCCGGACGGCCGTTCCGAGGTCGGCAGCAATGTCGTCGAGCACTCGTTTGAGGTCGTCGCGGGTCAGCGACCCGTCCGCGGAGTACGGCTCGCGATCAAGGGCGACGGCGAGGTAGCCGTCCTTGTCGACGTCGACCTCGACGAATGGCATCACGACCGGCACCCGCATCGCTTGGCGGTCGTCGCGCCGGTAGGGCGCGGCAGCGTTGATCATGCTCATCGTCCGATCGGCTCCATCTGTCGCTGCGCGACCGTCTGCACCGGAGCGGCCCCACGCCCAGCCGCGAGAGCCTCGCGGTCGAGTCCGGGCGGGTTGCCGTCCCCGACCTGGGGTGTGTCGAGCTCGTCGAGGATCGTGACGGCTGCGCCGCGTACGCGCTCTGCGGTGGACTGCACGACCTCGACGGGCGTCTTACCTGGCACGCTCGATGCCCAGGAGGCGACGTACGGGATCGTGTAGTCGTCGGTCGCCAGACCGTGTGCCGCCCCGACCATCAGAGCGACGGACTCGGCCTCGACCTCCGCGATGCCGCGGTGCATCGCGGCATCGGCGTTG
>Ga0116151_10006299_pt1 | contig 10125 bp, 8 predicted proteins | sample AD_UKC117_MetaG_FD_89893 | JGI IMG/M metagenome (GOLD analysis project Ga0116151, IMG submission 89893) | Active sludge microbial communities of municipal wastewater-treating anaerobic digesters from Hong Kong - AD_UKC117_MetaG | ecosystem: Engineered > Bioreactor > Anaerobic > Digestate... | reverse complement strand
TCCATGGATTGGCCCGGGGGGTAAAACGACAGCGGCGGATTGAAGAATTGCTAAATCGAGTGGGGCTTAATGCTGAACATGCCAACCGTTATCCCCACGAGTTCAGCGGAGGCCAGCGCCAGCGCATTGGCATTGCCCGGGCTCTGGCGGTTAATCCGGATTTTGTAGTCTGTGATGAACCTATTTCTGCTTTGGACGTATCTATTCAGGCGCAGGTAGTAAACCTGCTGGAGGAATTACAGGCTGAGCTGGGACTGACTTATCTTTTTATTGCCCATGACCTGGCCATGGTTAAGCATATTTCTCACCGGGTAGGGGTAATGTATTTAGGCCAATTAGTGGAACTAACCGGTAGTGATGAACTATACCATAACCCGGTCCATCCCTATACCCGTTTACTGTTGTCAGCTATACCTATTCCTGACCCGGATGTCGCCACTGAAACGGAGAAAATGCCGGAAGGAGAAATCCCCAGCCCGGTAAATCCGCCTTCGGGCTGCCGTTTCCGGACCCGCTGCCCTTATGCCAAAGAAATCTGCAGCCAGTCGGTACCTCCTCTGGTAGAAATTACACCCGAGCATCAAGTAGCCTGCCACCGGGCGCGGGAGGTGATGGGTTAGGCGTAAGGCTTGAGGGGTAAGGAGTGAGGAGTAAGTTATCAGCACTATTTCTATTAATATTGGAGGCAAGCATATGAAAAAAAGATTCCTAGTCGGTCTGCTTATCTTATCACTTCTGGCCACCCTGTTTGCTGGCTGTGCCGGAGGTAATAAGGCACCTGCAGAGAAGGTTCTCCGTTATAATCACGGGCAAGAACCGGAAACCATTGACCCTATCCAGAACACCTCCACTGATGGAGGAACTATTGCGTCGGCTGTTTTTGAAGGACTGACTGCCCTGGATGCTGACGACAAGTCTGTTCCAGGAGTTGCCGAAAGCTGGGATATTTCTTCCGACAAGCTAACCTATACCTTCCACCTGCGTAAAGATGCCAAATGGTCGGATGGTAAACCGGTTACCGCAAAGGATTTTGTTTATTCCTGGCAGCGGGCCTTAGATCCCAAAACTAAAGCCGAGTACGCTTACCAGCTGTTCTATATTAAAAATGGGGAAGAATTTAATTCAGGTACGGCCAAAGCTGAAGACCTGGGTGTTAAAGTAATTGATGATAATACCCTGGAAGTAACCTTAAATGCACCTACCCCTTATTTCCTCAGCCTGACCTCTTTCCCCACTCTGATGCCGGTAAGGCAGGATATTATTGAGAAGTATGGTAACCAGTGGGCTCGCAAGGCGGAAAACTATATTGGTAATGGACCTTTCAAGGCTGCCGAGTGGATAAGCAAAGACCACATTAAACTGGTTAAAAACGAGAACTACTGGGATAAAGAGCGGGTAAAAATTGATAGCGTAATGATTACCTTTATTGGTGAGGAAAGTACTATGCTCTCCTCCTACGAAGCTGGAGAATTGGATGTTATCGACAGTATTCCTGTGACTGAGGTAGCCCGTTTGAAGAAGGAATCCAAGGAGCTTCATGTTATGCCCCAGGCGGGGACTTACTACTATGCTTTTAATACCCAGAAGGCTCCCTTTGATAATGTTAAGGTAAGAAAAGCCTTTGCCCTGGCTATTGACCGTCAGACTATTGTAGATAAAGTAAGAAAAACCGGGACTCCGGCTACTGCCTTCGTACCCCCCGGAATACCAGATGCTACTTCCGATAAAGATTTCCGTAGTGTTGGCGGCGATTACTTCCCGGTTAAAGCTGATGTAACCCAGGCCAAAAAATTATTGGCCGAGGCCGGTTATCCTGATGGGAAAAACTTCCCGCCTATAACCCTGATTTACAATAGCACCGAGGAACACAAGATTATCGCCGAAGCTATACTGGAGATGTGGAAAACGAACCTGGGCATTAGCAACATCAAGCTGGCTAACATGGAATGGGGAGTATTTATCACGACCCGCCAGAAGGGAGATTTCCAGGTTGCCCGTGATGGTTGGATTGGGGACTACAATGACCCCATGACCTTTATTGACCTGTTTACCAGTGACAATGGTAATAATGACCCACAGTGGAAAAACACTGAGTTTGACCAATTAGTTAAGAAGGCCCGCCTGGCTACCGATGAAAAGGAACGGATGACTACCCTGCACCAGGCGGAAAAACTCTTTATGGACGAGGCCATCATGGCTCCGATATTCTTCTACACTCAAAATAGTATGGTTAAGCCCTATGTTAAAAACCTGCATAGCTCCCCGCTGGGGTTGACCTATTTTGATCGCGTAGAGATAACTAAATAAAGCAACTATCAAGCACCGGGGTACGGCCATAAAAAGCCAGCCCCGGTTTTTTAATGCCAATAACGGGCCGGCAAGCTATACTGTATATAGACTAATCGGCTTTTTTTAATTTAGCAGCGCAGTTAGGAGCAGAAATTAAATGGAATTAATCGGCATATATTTCGGACTCTATGTACTGGTAACCATTGGCCTCTATCATATCCTGATAGTCAAACTCGAAGCCAGTTTTGGCGTTTGGCCCTGGATTGCCTTTCTCATGCTGGGGTTGGCCTGCCTGTATTTCTCTATCGCAGCTAAAACTGCTACCTGGTCCATGTGGTGGGGCTATAATGCCTTTATCAACCTGTGGTCGGTAAAAGAAATGTTTGACCAGAGTAAGCGGTCCCGACAGGTTTACGATGGGTTAGAAATATAGGGGCAGGTGAAAAAACATGCGTGATGAAAACCAACCCCAAAACGAATGGGAATTTGAAAATACCATAGATGAAGAGTGGGAACTGCTGGAGGAAGAGGATACCGGGGGAAGCAGACTAAACCAACCAGTATTTAAAATTGCCGCCGTGATAATCTTACTGGCCTTCGTTGCTTTTTCCTACGCCTGGCTGCCCTTGTTATGGCCGCCTCACCTGGATTTTCTAAAACAGAATAAGGCCTTATCTGAGGAGGATTTGGTGCTCCAAAGCAAACCGGCGGTGGTAAACATTCAGACTACTAAAACCGGGGGAGGAGTCAGCAGCCAGGGTACTGGCTTTAACCTGGCGCCCCAGGGAATGATAGTCACCAACCGCCATGTAGTCGAAGGAGCCTCCGCGGTAGAGGTTACCTTTAGTGATGGCAATCGTCTATTCAGCCAGGATATAGATCTTATAGAAGGTTACGACCTGGCCGTAGTAAGACTTAAAAGCAAAGATCTGCCCTTCTTACCGGTGGTTACAGACCAGATGGCAGAGATCGGGCAAACCGTAACTATTATCGGCAACCCTCGCGGATTTCAGCGGGTTTCTTCCCGGGGTGAAGTAAAAGAGTATTATAAAACTGAAGCTGGTATGCTGGTATTTACCGTTGCCGCAACAATCGCTCCCGGCAGCAGCGGCAGCCCGGTTTTAGATGAAAAAGGCCACTTGGTAGGCATTATCTATGCCACCGGAACCTTAACCATTGATGGTGAAGAACAAACCCGGGCCCTGGCCATCCCCGCCACTGCACTAAAATAAGTTCGGGCAATAAGTCCAGGGACAGTCCCCGGACTTATTTGTCTTCCTCAGCTTCGCTTCGGGGACGAAATAATTCCGAGGACAGTCCCGAACTTATTGCAATTCCACCACAAAGGTTGTATCTACCCCGGGATTACTCCGGGAAATTACCCCCGGGCAGATGGCTTATCTTGCTATCGGTACAGGCAGTGTTTTCCTGGGTTTGCTATTTGTCTGGAAATATAAAAGGCGAAAGTACTTTAGTTAGCTCAGGGAAGTCCAAACCAAGGCTACCTCCCTGTTCTGTCTACCATTTTTCCCAACGTACCATTTCTTCCAGTGGGCGACGCAGGGGTATTTCCGGGTCTTCATCGGCTATTCCCAGTGGAATCAGTGATACCACCTGAACATCCTCCGGTAAGCCCAGTACCTCCTTAGCCGCCGACTGTATGAAACCACCTACCCAGCAGGCTCTATAACCCAGGGCATGTGCTGCCAGCAGCATGTTCTCAGTAGCATTGGCACCATCCAGCAGACAAAAATAATTGCGCCCCATGTCCCCATACTTGGAAGAACGCTCCGGTTCCACGCAGACTGCTATTATCACCGGCGCAGTGCCCATTAATTCCTGCCCCAGTGCCGCCTGCTGAACCTTTGCCCTAACAGCCGGGTCCTGTACCACCACGAAATGGCAGGGCTGCAGGTTACCCGCCGATGGGGCCATGCGTCCCGCATCCAGTAGGGTTATAATATCTTCACGTTTAACCGGATCAGGCTTAAACTTCCTTATACTGCGTCTCGTCATAATAACTTCCAGGCAGTTCACAAAACTCCCCTCCTTTTCCTAATAATATCATGTTACTGGTAAATGAGGAGGTAATTCCAAGTTATTGCAATTTATTATGTTTATATCAAGTCTCAGGTTGTATACTAATAGTATGGGGTTATAATGGGTTTAGAAGGCCAAACATAAATAAGTCGGGGGCTTGTCCTCAAAAAGGAGGTGCTGCTTTAATGATTGAGAAAATTCGAAGAAACCATGAGGTAATTGAACAAAAGAAAAAACAAAGTATAGAACTGACAAAACAGAAAGCATTAAAGGCAGCCAAAGATATTGCAAACATGTTAAAGGATAAATATGGGGTATCAAACGTAGTATTATACGGCTCTTTGGTAAATGGCAGGTTTGACGATTATTCGGATATTGACCTCTATGTTGAGGGCCTGGGCGAAGGCTATTTTACAGCACTCCATGAAGCACAAATGATTGCAGGTGACATTGAGGTGAGCATCGCTTGTAGTACCGATGTTTTCGAGAGTTTGCGTAAAAATGTACAACAGACTGGAGTGAAGCTATAATGAACAAAAGTGAATATATTGCTTTAAAGGCCAGGATAGATTATGAATTACAGAATCTGAATTTGATAGAACAGGCTTTAACAGAGGAAGGATTATTTCCAAAGGTTGTGAGTACTAATATTTCCGGATTGGATATATCCAGTGATCTGGCCCGCAGAGCTATTGGGTCATATCTGCATGATTATTATAATGCAATAGAGAAAATTGCTATTCATGTATGCAGAGCAACTGGAGAGGGAATGCCAGAAGGAGATAATTGGCATTATCAATTGATTTTTAACATGAGTCTGGAGTTAGATGGATTGAGGCCGAGACTGTATTCGGAGCAAACCCTAAAGTTACTGAATGAACTCAGAGGGTTTAGACATGTATTTAGAAATGTTTATGGTGTCAACCTTGATTCAAATAAAGAAATGGCGCTACTGAAAAAGCTATCTAAAATATCCAAGATGCTGAGAAGAGACCTTGCTTCATTTTTAAGCATTATGGATGAGGCCTTTTTGCAATAAGTCCGGGACCTGTCCCCGTAAAACGGCTATAATGATATGCTCCCCTCAGGCAGGTTAACCTGCTGGGGGAGCATATCTTTATTTTTCCGGACTTATTTGCCAATATGGAATTCTTTAAAAACCCCTTTAATCTCGAATCGTTAAATTATGGCAGGATAAATATACCACATAGACGAATTACCATATAAGGGGAATAATGACAGAGAACATTAAGAGGATAAATCTGATGTTTCCATTAAAAGAGCGTTTAGGCGGAATAAATAATGGAGAGCAAATGCATTTTCTGTAATCAGGAAGAAATCATACTGAAAAACGAACTGGCCTGGGCCAGGTATGATAAATACCCGGTTTCTCCCGGACATCTACTGATTATCACCAAACGCCATGTAGCGGATTTTTTTGATACCACGATAGAAGAACGCAGGGCCTTAAATGACCTGCTGGAAGAATGCAAAAAAATGCTGGACCGGGAATATAGCCCGGATGGCTACAACATCGGGGTAAACTGCGGTACAGCCGCCGGACAGACCATAATGCACCTGCATATTCACCTGATACCACGCTACCAGGGTGACATCGACAACCCCCGGGGTGGGGTACGGGGTGTAATACCAGATAAAAGGATTTACTAGGGCTACTTATAAGGGCTAGCAATTTCAGGGGGGAGAGGTTATGACACCAGACCAATACCAGGACCATTACCGGGCAGTAGATACAGCCAGTTTTGCCGAAGACTTGTTTGTAGAACTGTTCCAGGAAACCTTTGGCCTGGATAAAATCCAATACCTGATAAACGAATATCCATGCCAGAACATATACGGAGATAATTGCTACATAGACTATGCCTTAAAAACCGATCTGGATGCATTCGCTATTGAAATAGATGGTGAACAATGGCATAACCCGGCCCTGGTTTCAGAAGACAAATATCTGGACGATTTACTCAAACGTAACAGCCTTACCTACCTGGGCTGGAGGTTATATATTTGGACTTACCGCCAGCTGGTTAATGAGCGCGACAAAGTTAAGTCAGAGTTGGTGCAGTTTCTGGGGCAGAGCCCGCATTTTCGCATCTATGATGATTATTTGCCCCGGCAGCGGGGAGCGGTGCTGGAACTAAGGCCTCACCAGGAGGAAACTTTGGACCGCCTGCAAGAACTGCGTGGCGAGTACCACAGCATGGCGCTGATAGCCGATGCCCAGGGTACGGGCAAGACAACTACCGCCATCCTCGATGCCTGCAGTATGGGATTACGTACCCTATTTGTGCCCCATACTTTGGAAATCCTGCAGCAGGCAGCCAACCGATTTAAGCAATTGTGGCCCCAGGCTCAGGTAAAGATTATCGACAACTATGCTGGACGTCTTGATGCAGATGTAATGGTAGCTAGTATCCAGGGCTTACATAATCGCTTATCGCAGTTTGCTCCTGATCATTTTGGTTACATAATCATCGATGAAGCTCATCACGCTGCCGCCGCTACCTACCGGAAAGTATTATCCTACTTTAACCCCCGTTTCTTATTAGGACTGACCGCAACCCCGGAGCGTCATGACCAGGAATCGATTATGGAGATATTCCAGAATGAAGCTCATCGCCTGGATTTAAAAACGGCGGTGGAAATTGGGGAACTGGTACCCATTCGTTGTGTACGGGTGAAAACCAATATTGACTTCAGCCAGGTAAGGATTAACGGCATTCGCTACAATTACCGTGACCTGGATAATTGCGTGCATGTACCTGAACGCAACCGACTCATAGTGGAAACTTACCTGTCCCATGTACCAGGAGAAAGAGCCGTAGTCTTTTGTGCCAGTGTCCAACATGCCCTGGAAGTAGCTCAGCTATTCCGGGATAGTGGGGTTAAGGCAGAAGTGGTAGAAGGGCGCATGAAAAAGAAAGACCGGGAGGCCATCCTGGAAAACTACCACCAGGGTCAGGTAAAGGTTTTATGCGCCTGCGATATTCTCAATGAAGGCTGGGACAGCCCGGAAACAGCAGTACTATTCATGGCTCGACCAACACTATCCAAGGTCATTTACCTGCAGCAACTGGGACGGGGAACCCGCAAGGTGCCGGGCAAGGAAGCCCTGCTGGTATTTGATTTCATTGATAATACTGCCCGGCACAATCATTCGGTAAACCTTCATCGCCTGCTACGTTTACGGGAATATCGACCAGGTGCCCTGGTAATGGCTCCGCCGGAGAAGATGGAAGAAGAGAACCGGCGTTTACGATTGGGTGAAAAAATAGACACAATGTTACCCCATAATATTTTTATCAAGGATTACGAACTGGTGGACCTCTTTGACTGGCAGGAAGAAATCAAAGATATGATGTCCCTGCATGAACTGGCATTGGAACTATATGTGGACGATGCCACCGCCCGCCGCTGGGTTGACGAAGGTAAGATTACTCCCGGCCCGGATTTTGAATTACCCATGGGTAGAGTTACCCACCGCTATTTTCACCGCGACCGCCTGGAGGATATAAGGCAGCAGCTTAATATACCCGCCCGCAAACCCGAAGAAATCAGACAGGACTTTTTCAAATATGTTAAAGCCGGGCACATGTCTACTTCCCATAAACCGGTAATGCTCAAAGGTATGCTAACCCTGGTCAATGAAAAAGGGCAGGTAGACCTGGGAGCACTGGTAAGCTACTTCCGCGCCTTTTACGAACAGCGGGCCGATGCCGGACTGCAGATAGAGATACCCACTGCCACAATTAACCGGGTCAAAGAAATGAGCGATTTTGATGTGGCCCGGTTGATGCTTACTATGCCCTTTGAGAAATTTGAGCGTAAATTCTTCCTGGAACACCGCAAAGACCTTAGCCAGGTAGCCTTCGTACCAGCCCTCTGGAAGCGGCTAACGGAAGAAGATAAGGATGAGTTGCTTGGGATATGTGAGAGGCAGATTGGGAGGTATTATGAGACGAGACTCAACCGGCAACATATAATATAGGCTAAGTTAGGAGTAATCCGTATGCTATCTCTTGGGATATATGAACAAGTCATAAACCGAATAATCAAACAACACCTGGGGCAGTTAGAAAACGAACTGATCAAAATTGTGACTGACCCTATAGATTCGGCAGAATCATCAAAAATTTTAGCTGAGTATTTTGGGTTGCTGCTCAGGAGAGTATTAGACTATATTGAGGGTGAAAATGAGACGGTCGAAAATCGAATTAGCCTGTGCAACGGCTTAATTGATTACATAGCTAAGGCAATTAATAATGGTGAATTTGGATTCAGACATGGCAGTGAAATCACCCAACTGGTTAAAAATTATCTTATCCATGAAGATGCCCGACTTCTCTTAGCGCTCCTGGATAATCAACAAGCTATGGTACGGCCGGATACTTCACTGGCGGAAAATGCACTTTTTACCGGAGCTGTTCATGAACCCAGTCTAGTTTCTGAGTTGAAAAAGGAAATCCAGACCTGTGACCGTATCGAATTGCTGGTGTCGTTCATTAAATGGAGTGGCCTGCGGCTAATTCTGGAGGACTTAAAGGAATTTACATATAGAGGCGGAACCCTGCGGGTCATAACCACCTCCTACCTGGGGGCTACTGATTTTAAAGCGGTGGAAAGACTGAGCAGGCTGCCCAATACTGAGATTCGCATTTCCTACGATACCAAACGCACCCGGTTACATGCCAAAACATATGTTTTCTGGCGTAAAAGTGGTTTTAGTTCTGCCTATATTGGTTCATCTAATATTTCGGAATCAGCTATGACCAGTGGATTGGAATGGAATATTAAGTTAAGTGAATACGATTCGGGCGACATTTTGAAGAAAATTGAGGCTACCTTTGAATCGTATTGGCATAGTCACGATTTTATTAAATTTATACCGGAATTAGATGCATATAAACTTCGCCAGGCCCTAAAATCGGAACGTTATAGCGCTCAGGATGAAGACACGGTATTTACCTTTGGTTTTGATATTACCCCCTACTATTTTCAACAAGAGATTCTAGACAAGCTCAAAGCCGAACGAGAAATTCATAATTCATATAAAAATTTGGTGGTAGCAGCTACAGGCACCGGCAAGACGGTGGTGTCTGCTTTTGATTATCGCCGTTTTTGCCAGGAGAACCCGGGGAAACCCAACCGGTTGCTATTTGTTGCTCACCGTAAAGAAATACTGCAACAAAGCCGCGATTGTTTTCGGACCATTTTAAAAGATTACAATTTTGGTGATTTGATGGTGGGAGGAAGTCAACCGGAAAAGCTGGACCACCTGTTTGTATCTATTCAATCACTCAATTCCAGGGAACTTACTTCAGTAACTGTGCCGGACCATTACGATTTTATTATCATCGATGAATTCCACCACGCGGCCGCACCATCTTACGATGAACTACTGATCTACTACCAGCCCAAAATACTGTTGGGTTTGACGGCCACGCCGGAAAGAGCAGACGGTCAAGATATTTTTAAATATTTTAACGGCCGCATTGCCGCTGAACTGCGCTTGCAGGAAGCAATTGAACGTAAACTGCTCAGTCCCTTTCATTACTTTGGAGTGACCGATCCGGTGAGTCTTAAGAATGTACGCTGGGAGAGAGGGAAATATGAGCAGAGCCAACTGGAAAATTTGTATGTGTTTGAAGCGGCACAAGCTGAGCGGCGTGTAGATAACATAATTCAAGCCATTGACCGTTACTGTGGAGAACACCAGGACATAGTAGGTCTGGGTTTTTGTATATCCCAACATCATGCGGCTTATATGGCTGAACAGTT
>Ga0116151_10006298_pt1 | contig 10126 bp, 9 predicted proteins | sample AD_UKC117_MetaG_FD_89893 | JGI IMG/M metagenome (GOLD analysis project Ga0116151, IMG submission 89893) | Active sludge microbial communities of municipal wastewater-treating anaerobic digesters from Hong Kong - AD_UKC117_MetaG | ecosystem: Engineered > Bioreactor > Anaerobic > Digestate... | reverse complement strand
CCTCGATATTGTCGTAAGGTACGTGGTTAAAGCCGGGGACCAACGGCTCGAACGGCTCCCGGTATTTTTTGTTCCAGGTGGCGCTGAGCGATCCCATCGTGCGGCCGTGAAAACCGCGCATGGTCGCCACAATATTGGGCCGGCCGGTCTGGTAACGGGCAAACTTGAGCGCCGCCTCAATCGCCTCGGTGCCGGAATTGGAGGGATGGATGTAACAACTGTCCCAACCCAAACTAGTCTGCATCACCTCAGCCAGGTCGCGCATCCATAAGGCTCGCTGATCGTTGTAGCTCGATTCCTGCCCGGCCACATAGGTGTCCAACTGGGCCTTAATCGCCTGCGTGACCACCGGATGGCTGTGCCCCACATTGGCCCACCCCTGCGCCCCGGCGCAGTCGATATAAACGTTGCCCTCGCTATCCCACAGCCGCGCCCCCTGGGCCTTCACCAGCGCTACCGGTCTTCGTCCCACCCCACCGGACGTATATTTCGACTCTAATCCATAAATCTCTTCGTAATTCATTATTCATCATCCGTAATTAATAATGAACGATGAATAATGAGTGATGAATTAAATCGTTCATCGTTCATTATTCATCATTCATAAATCAGCCTATGACCGTGCCGTCGCCGGCGATGGCTCGTTGCAGCGGCTGTTCGACCCGACCGTCGGCAAAGACAATCCGGCCGATGCCTTCGGCCAGCGCCTCTTGCGCCCCCATTACCTTCTTTTTCATGCGATCCTCGGCCACGCTCATAAATTGGTCGATCTTGGCTTTGGGGATGTGGCGAATGAGGGTCGATTCGTCCGGGAACTTTTCCAACAGGCCCGGTACGTTGCTCAGGATGATCAGCGCCTCGGCCTGAAACGCGGCCGCCGTCGCTGCTGCGGCCCGATCCCCATCGACGTTAATGGCGTCGCCCTCGTAACTGATAGCCGGTGGGGTCAAGACCGGCAGATAGCCCTGGTCGAGCAAGGTTTGCAGCAGATCGATGTTGACTTTTTCCACTTTACCCGTGTAGTCGTCCCGGATGACCCGCTTGCGACCGTTGTGAATGACCTTGATGGCATCCTTGCGTTTGCCTTCCCAAATACGGCCGTCGATGCCGCTTAAGCCAATGGCCTTGACGCCGCGCCGCTGCAATTTTTCAACCAGGCCCTTGTTGACCTGGCCGCAGTAAACCATCTCGAAGATTTCCAGGGTGCGGCGGTCGGTGCGGCGTGAGCTAAAGCCACTGACCGAGGTGACAAATTCCGGCGGGTGGCCTAACTGCTCGGCCACTTTATTGGTTAAGGCCGATCCGCCGTGAACCACAATCAGCGGCGTGCCTTCGTTAACGACAGCGGCAATGTCGTCGGCGATTAGATCGTAGTCGATGCCTTCGCTGCCGCCGATTTTTAGGACAATCATAGTATTTCCCCTCGATAATTTACTGTTTTGCTAATGGATATATCCTTATTTGACCAGATTTCGATGCTCCCTGACGACCGACCGCCGACCGATGACCGCCGAATTTCAACGAACAGGTCTGTTCTTCGGCGGTCGGCGGTCGTCGAGCCGTGGTCTATCGGCTTAACGTCAATTTTGAAAGCACGTATCGGTCAAACTAAAAGAATGTCCGTTAGCGAAATTTACTATTTCTTTCCCAAAACACGCCGTCTTTGTAACCTTGAATTTTCGGCTCCTGTTCGGCCAGAGCCAGACGCTTTTCGGCCAGGCAGCAGTAGGTCTCGTCGATCTCGATGCCGACGTACTGCCGCCCCAACTTTTTGGCCACCACCGACGTTGTGCCCGAACCCAAGAACGGATCGAATACGACTTCGCCGGGGTTAGAACTGGCCAGGATGATCTTGGCCAGCAGCTTTTCCGGCTTTTGGGTGGGATGGTCGGTATTCTCCGGCATCGACCAGAACGGCACGCTCAAATCGGTCCATAAATTTGATGGGTGGGTCAATCGGAATCGGCCTTGGTCCGACTCCTGCCAATCTTTGGGTTGGCCCTCGTGGGTGTAAGGGGCGATGACCCGCCGCTTGAGCTTAATGGCCTCAAGGTTGAAGGTGTACTCTTTGGACATCGTGCAAAACCAGATATCCTCCGACGCATTTTTCCAGTTAGTTTTGGCCCCCCTACCTTTTTCGCGCTCCCAGGTAATGCGGTTTTGGATGACAAAATATTTTTCCGCCACTCGGTGCAGGGCTGCCGACGACTGCCAGTCGCCGCATAAATAAATCGAGGCCGTGGGCTTGAGCGACCGGCTTAGCGGGGCCAACCACGACTCGATCCAGGTTTCGTAATCGGCCAGCGCCATCCGGCTGAAGGTGCGCCCGTTAAACGATTTAGTCAGGTTGTAGGGCGGGTCGATGAATAGCAGGTCAACAAAGTGAAGTGGCAGATAGTCAAGGGCCTCGAATAGGTTTTGGTGAATGGTTTGGTTGAGGACAGCGTCAACAGCGGCCGGCGCACTCAACTGCCGTAACCGAGACCGGCAGCGGGTTCGGTCCTCATCGGTCAGGATTATGGTTTGGTTGCGCGGGGCGCGTTTTTTGTGCGGCATACCTCGATCTCAAATGGGATGCAGGCCCGGAAAGTCCAGCCCGGCGGTCTCCTCCCAGCCCATCATCACATTCATCGCCTGAACGGCGCTGCCGGCTGCCCCCTTCATCAAGTTATCGATGGCGGCGATAATCACCACTCGGTTGGCGCCTTCTTCAACCTCAAACCCGACGTCACAGTAGTTGGTGCCGGGTAGCAGCTTGGGGTCGGGGTAGCGAAAAATGCCGGTTTTCTGCTTGACCAGCCGGATGAACGGCTCCGACTTGTAAGTTTTACGGTACAGCTTCCACAAATCTTTTTCGGTCACCGGTTGGTTGAGTAGGCAGTGGGCCGTAACCAGCGCCCCTCGGATCAACTCAATCGACGTGACCGACATGTACAGATCAAAGTCGTCGCCCACGGTTTGCTGCACTTCGGCCTGGTGGCGATGGCCGGTCGGCTTGAAGGAGCGCACCGCACCGCTGCGCTCCGGGTGGTGCGAGCCTTCGTTGGGCCGCGCCCCGCCTTCGGATGAACCGACCTTAATATCGGCGATGACCGTGCCGCCGGCCAGCAGTCCGGCCTCGGCCAGCGGGGTTAAAGCCAGATTGGTTACGGTGGCGTTGCAGCCGACTCCGCTGACGTAGTTGGCCGTGCTCAACTCGGCTCGATACCGTTCCGGCAGGCCGTAGACAAATTTAGCCAGCCAGTCCGGGGCCGGGTGCGGTTCGCCATACCAGCGGGCGTAAGTCTCGACATCGTTGAGCCGAAAATCGGCCGAGGTGTCGATGATGCGGCCGGCCAGCCCGGCGAAATGGTCGATGTTTTTGGCCGAGTAGCCGTGCGGCTGGGCCAAAAACAGCAGATCGCATTCGGTCAGCGTGTCAGGATGGGTGAATTGGATGTCGGTGGCGCTGCGCAGGTTAGGATGGGCGGTGTGGGCAAACTTACCCACCTGGCTGACGCTGGTAATTTGTTGGACGGTCACGTGCGGATGAAACAGCAGCAGACGCAGCAGTTCGCCGCCCACATAGCCGCTGCCGCCGACAATGGAGACGTTAAGTTTGTCTGTCATTGGATTGTCCTATATAAAAAAAGATTGGGGATAGGGCGATCAGGAGATTTAAATAAATTTTCAGTCTCCAGTCTCCCACCTCCAATCTCTTTCGCTCCTCTCTCTAATGGCTAAACTTCTCTTCGGCCGACTTTGGTCACATAGTTGACCACGACGTCGGGAATGTTGACGCCGGTGGTGTCGATGCTATTGCGAAACTCCATCGTGTAATTGACCTCGTTTATCAGCAGCCGGCCGTCTTGAGTTTCGAGTATATCGACCGCGACTACACCTCCGCCAACGGCTTTGGCCGAGCGAGAAGATAGTTCGTCAATTTCCGGGGTGACCGGGCAGTTGGTGGCGCGACCTCCTCGGGCCGTGTTGGTAATCCAGTGGTCGCTGTAGCGATAGATGGCAGCCACGGTCTCACCCCCAACCACAAAACTGCGGATGTCGCGGGCCGGTTTGTCGATATACTCCTGGATATAGAAAATAGAATGATTGTAAGTGCCTAAAATCTGTTTGTGTTCCAGGATGGCCTCGGCCGCTTCTCGATCATTGACTTTGGATAGCAGCCGCCCCCACGAACCAATGGCCGGTTTGAGTACCACCGGATAGCCCATCTGCTCGATGGCTTCCAGGGCCGACTCCGGCGTAAAGGCGATCTTACAGCCCGGTGTGGGAATCCCATCGCGAATAAGGGCCGAAGTTGTCTCCAATTTATTACCGCAAATGAGGGCCACTTCATACCGATTGACGGTAGGAATGCCCCAATCGTTTAAGATGCGCAGCGCATACAGCGCCCGCGAATGGTTGATACAGCGCTCGACGACAACATCGTAACGCTTCCAGCCATCCTGATGCAGATCGAAAATCACCTCTCGATCATCAACAATATCAACTTGTAAATTCTGTTTTTCAAACGCTTGCAAGAGCAGTTTTTCTTCCACTCTTACCCGCGACAGCAACATAGCAATTTTCATCGGTCGTCCCCAAATGGAAATATGAATGAATGATGAATGATGAGTGATGAATAATGAATTTTAGCCAAACCTAAGTTCATCATTCATATTTCATCATTCATCATTCTATTCTCCCCAGTCTTCTTCCTCTTCGGGAGCCAGGTCCAATTCCGGGGGATCGAGGGAGATGACTTCCAACTCAACGCCGCACTCGGCGCATTGGACAATTTCGCCTTCCATGACATCGTCGGGCAAAGACACATCGGCGGCGCATTCCGGGCATTCGGCTTTTTTAGACATGGTAAAATACTCCTCTTTATTAAGATTAAGGAACACGTATGTATAGATTGGTCTTTAAGCAAGACATGAAATGTGGTGCGTAATCATTGTAACTACGCACCACGCTGCCAATCGGGTTATCCGTAAGATATAAGCTGAGATAATACCACACTTCACATGTGAAGTAAAACCCAACCGATAACCGTTAGCATCCCCCCCGGCTCCATTGTTCTCCAATCCGGGATGTGATAGAATTGAGGCATTAATCCTGGATAAGGATAAAGGGAAACAGATTATGGGTGAAACCGGTAGCCCTGATTTACTGATTAAAACAATAACGCTGCTCAATGACATTGGAACGCGACTCAACCACCTCGATGGCAAAAATGATCTGCGGATGGTACTAGCTTTAATCGCCGAGGGCGCGGTTCGAACGGCAGCCCGGCGCGTTGGGGAAACGACCGGGGCGGCGTGGGCCGTTATCTGGCTGTATGATGAGGCCGGTCAGACGTTTGAGCCGCAAACCCGGATCGCGGTAGGCGAACCGGATGTGTCGGCGGAGGATGACTACCCCCGCCCCCACGGATTTGGATTGAGCGCCATTCGGCAGCGGCACCGCTGCATTTCCTACGAGATGACCGATCTAACTATCCGCCCGACCCGGCGGCAGGTCGGAGCCGAAGCCCTGGTCTGTTACCCGCTGCTAACTGCCCATGAAGCGGTGGGGGCGTTTTATATTTATCGCCAGACGTCCCAACCCTTCGATGACCTCGACCTGTTGATCTTAGATACGTTGGCCTCCCAGGCGGCCACAGCTATTTATCACGGGCGACAGATAGGCGGCTTAAATAAGGCCTTGGCTCGCAAAGTGCGCGAAATGGAAAAACTGAATTGGGCTTCCCACCTGATCAACAGCCGCACCAAGCTGGACGAGACCCTTCAGGAAATTCTGACCATTGGCTTAGATCTGACGGCCGGACAGTATGGCAGCCTGGAGTTGTACGATAAAAAGAACAATTTGTTATGCACTCGCGCACTGGCCGGTAGTGAAGCATCCTTAAATCGTTTAGTACCGCTGTCACCTGATAAAGCCAGTGTCACCGGTTGGGTGGCCCTCAATCGGCAATCGCTGCTGATTAAAGATCTCAACATTTCGAGTTGGCGCGCGATCTACCACCCCTTACCGGTTGGCAAACCCATGCGTTCAGAACTGGCCGTCCCGTTGTTAACTCGCGAAGGCGATTTGGTGGGGGTGATCAACATCGAAAGCCCCCAACCTTACGCTTTTAGTAATATCGACCAGCAGTTGCTGGAAACGTTGGCTAACCAGGCCGTCATCGCCATTGAGGAGGTGCGCTTGCTCGATGCCTTACAGGAAATTGTGGCGGTGCTGCTCAACGCGCCGATCGATAAGCTGTTTGAACTGATCATCGAGCGGGCTTGCGAATTGCTCAATATGTCGGCCGGGGCCATTTGGACCTTGTCTGAACCGAATACGCTCGTCTTACGCCGCTCGAACGACGGCCGCCGGGCGGGCCGCAAGTTGGTCCTCAAAGGCAGTTTGGCCGGTCAGGCCATCCAGTTTCGCCAGCCGATCACCATCGACGATGTCCGCCTGGACCCTAATTTTCGGCCCAAGAAGTTGGCTGCCAAAAAAGGTTGGGTCTCGGCGATTGTAGCGCCGCTGCTGCTGCCCCGTGACGAACACAGCGCCGTGGGGAGTTTCAGTTTGTATGCCACCCGTTTGCGCGATTTCTCAGATTGGGATAAAAAACTACTGACCTGTCTGGCCAACCATGCGGCTGTGGCCATAAGAGATGCCGAGCAGCGAACCCAGTTGAAACAAGCTCAAGAGCGGCAGGTGCTGGCCGAAACATTTGCGGCCGTGGGCGATGTAGCCGCCAATTTAGTTCACCAACTCAACAATAAGTTTGGCGCTATTTCGGTGCGGGTGCAGGGTATTGAGGAAAAATGTGAAGCGGTGCTGGATAGCTCGCCCTACTTGGCCGAAAATCTGGCCGAAATCGCTCAAAGCAGCCGGCAAGCGGTGGATCTCGTCCGTGATTCGATGGCTCATCTGGGATTGCCCCGGCTCCAGCCGGTGGATCTGGGCGACTGTATCGACCTGGCCCTCAAGCGGGCCGCGCCCGGTGCGGGTATCGAGATTCAGCGGCATCTGAACCATCTTCCGCGCGTTATGGCCGGTGAACGCCAGTTAGAAATGGTTTTTTATAATTTGTTCGATAACGCTGTCAAAGCCATGGGCGGGACAGGCGTGTTGACCATTACCGGTCAGGTCGGTCCCGATGAAGTGAGTGTAACGGTCACCGATACCGGGCCGGGTATCCCCGAACCGCTGCAAGGTCGCATTTTTGAATTTGCCACTACCTTGCCTCGCGGCTCTCAGGCCGGCGGGCGGCTCGGCTTTGGTTTGTGGTGGGTCAAGACCTTTGTCGATCGATTTGGGGGGCGCGTGACGGTGCAAAGTAAAGAAGGACAAGGCAGCGCCTTTACGGTATGGTTGCCCGTAAAAAAAGAGTAATGAAATGACCAAACAAGTGGTTCTGATTCTGGAAGACGATCCGACCTGGCAGAAGATTTTGCAGGAGTTAATAACCGACCTGGATTTCAAACCGGTGGTGACGGCCAGTTATGAAGCGGCCATAGCGGAACTGCCTAAACGGCTGTACGCGCTGGCCGTTGTCGATATTTCATTAGTTTGGAATGATCACGCCGACCGGGGCGGAGTCGCCGTGTTGAAAGAGATCAGCCAACTGACCCGGCGGCTGCCGACCATTGTGGTCACGGGCTATCCAACGGTCGAATTGGCCATCGAGACGCTGGCCGATTTAGCCGCCGTTCACTTCTTTCAAAAAAACGAGTTCAACCGCCGTAAATTTAAGGAGGTTGTACGGGCCAACGCGTTGTCCGAAACCCCGCTCAATTCCCTCAGCGAGCGCGAGCGACAGGTGTTGTCATTGATGGCTGAAGGGCAGACTAACCAGGAAATCGCCGATCGACTGACCGTCAGCATCAACACCATCAAAAAGCACGTCCAAAGTATATTTACCAAACTCAATGTCAGCACGCGGGCAGCCGCCGTGGCCAAAGCAGCCGAACAGGAGCCGGAATAGACTTGGGCCAACCTAAAGCTTATCTCCAAAGTCAAATTTGATCCGAATATTGGCACTTTTCCCGGCCAGGCCAAATTGATTTTTGATGACCGTCAAGTTGGCTTTATAAGCTGTGGCTAAACTATCCTTGTGAGTCCAAGCCTCATTTTGGACCCACAAGCGCACATCCGCCATCTCAGATAGAGGGAAGCCGGCCGGATAGTTCAGCGGATCAAACGGGTTTTCTTCTGAGGGAGCGGTAATAAATAGAAAGGCGCTGTCTGAGGCGCGGGTGATGGTCTGCAGCCGCCGCAGCAACAGTCTTAGCGGCTCAACTTCAATGTTGGCCAGCAAGTCGGTCACCGTACCCATAGTGACCGCGACCAGGCGTGCTGTCCGGGCAGCGCTTTCCAGGGCGGACACGGCCGAAAAAATCGTGTCCGGTTGGGTGACCAGCAAGTGGGGAGCCACCAAACCGCAGCGCTCGGCCTGGTAGATATCGAAGGTCCGGCTCAAGTCGATGATGCTGACAATATCCTGCTGGCGCTGAACCTTAGCGGCTATCCGGGCCGCAATGCTGGTCGTACCGCCGCTGATGGGCGTTACGCCTGGGCCGATTAGTTCGGTGATTCGGCCTAGCGGCAGACCGCCAATATCCATCGCCTTGTCTAGCGGACGTAGCCCGGTCGGTTGGACCGGCATATCTTTTGGCGTGGCATAAGTTATGGGCATGGCGGGCCTCGGCCGGGGCGTCGATTCGGTGAACAGCCGGGCCACGTTTTGAATGACTTGTTTTATTCGTCGCGAACTTTGCGCCGCCACCGGTCGCCTCCTTTGAAAATATAGGTCTGGAGCGTCAAGTTTACTTTGACTTTACTGTGAATGACAAAGCAAGCTTTGTCGCTCCTCCCTTCTGCAAATAAAGGCTCGTAAGCCCTAATTGACTTACTACAAACAAGACGCGATTTTTATTTCTCGTTCAGTTCCTAAAGTCTAGTATACCAGAACGTATGTTCGGTTGTCAAGCGAATTAACGTTGCTTTTCTGACCTTTCCACTGTTGTTACATAAAGTTGCGTCTTTTAACATCTGTAGTTAGAATTTTTTCTAATCCGCGCTATAATAAATCCCCATCACCCGAACCTGGATAAGTTAATCTGACATTTGCCAAAATAGCTGTGACTGAAGGACGAGCTTCATTTATGAATCGACCAAGCCAATCCGGGCCGATTGCTGCCGTCATGCCCGCAGTCCTGAAGCCAATTCTGTATGCTGATATTTTCGACTTTCCGTTGACCTTTGAGGAAGTCTATCAATTCCTGGACGTTAAGACCGCACCCGAAGTGGTTCGGCAGCAGTTAGACCAAGCGGTCGAGGCCGGGCAGATTACCTGCCTTGACGGCTACTATAGTTTAGCTGGCCGCACTAATCTGGCCGCCAAACGCCGTGAGCGGCTGACCGCCTCGCGAAAATTGTGGCCAAAAGCCATCCACTATGGGCGCTGGTTGGCCGCCTTACCCTTTATCCGGATGGTGGCGGTGACCGGTTCGTTGGCCGTAGACAATCCCAGAGACGGCGTCGATGACATTGACTATCTCATTGTGACCCAACCGGGGCGTTTATGGCTGTGTCGCGCCTGGATTATTATGATGGTTCGCTTTGGTCATCTTAAAGGAACGCATCTGTGCCCCAATTATCTGATTACCGAAAATAAACTATACTTCGACACCAACGATTTCTTTACGGCCAGAGAAATGGTGCAAATGAAACTGATCTACGGCGTCGATTTTTACCAGAAGATGTGGGAGGTCAACGCCTGGGTCAAACACTTTTTCCCCCACGGCCAGGCGACCGGCATTGATCGCCAAAACGACAGCCTGTCGGCGATACAGCAGGCCATTAAAGCTGGGGGTGAATGGATGTTTGGCGGCTTCTTGGGCAATGTTCTGGAACGTTGGTTGCAGAAATACCAAATTACCAAACACACCAAATTAGCCGGCCAAAATGGCGCTTACGATACGCTTCTGTTCACGCCCGATATCTGTAAAGGCCATTACGACGGCCATAAACACAAAACTATGTTGGCCTACCAGCAGCGGGTAGAAAAGTTTGAGAAATGGTAATTCGATATCAGGAGTAGGGGGTAAGGAGTAGGGAGTAAGGGTAAAATTCTTGCTTCATACTT
>Ga0116151_10006297_pt1 | contig 10127 bp, 9 predicted proteins | sample AD_UKC117_MetaG_FD_89893 | JGI IMG/M metagenome (GOLD analysis project Ga0116151, IMG submission 89893) | Active sludge microbial communities of municipal wastewater-treating anaerobic digesters from Hong Kong - AD_UKC117_MetaG | ecosystem: Engineered > Bioreactor > Anaerobic > Digestate... | reverse complement strand
GCCCAGACCACCGGGAGGTGAAATTGATGGCAAATAAGGCTTTTTTGACAGAAGACGGTCACGGTTTAGTCGATTTCTCGAGCCTTACATTACGGAGACTTGAAGATAATGTTAAAAATGTGTTAGATGATTTGCACAAAAATGTGTATCAAACTTCGTCACCCGCCAGGCTGATCGCGGTGACGAAGACCGTATCGGCCCAGGTGGTTCAGGCGCTTTTTGCGCTTGGAATACTAGATATTGGGGAGAATCGCGTACAGGTAGCACAACCGAAATTATTACAGATTGGTGAAGACTCGGAATTTCGCTTGCATTGGATCGGAAGGTTGCAAACAAACAAAGTTAAAGATATAATAGATAAAGTCTTTATGCTGCATTCGCTGGACAGGCTTGCGCTTGCCCAGGAGGTGGAACGCAGGGCCGGCGACAGGGGGCTGATCCTCCCGGCACTGGTGCAGGTGAATATTGCGGAAGAACCCCAGAAAACAGGGCTTTCCGCAGACGAGCTTCTGCCGTTTCTCAAACGTATGAAAGACTTCCCCAATATCCGCGTGCAGGGGTTGATGGCGATGATGCCCTACACCCAGGATACGGCGGAGCTGGAACGCCTGTTTCGCAGTATGCGCGCCCTGTTTGACAGGATGCGGGACGAAGCGGTGGATGGCGTGGAGATGCGCGAGCTTTCCATGGGGATGAGCAACGACTATGCAATCGCCGCTCGCTGCGGCGCGACGATGGTCCGCGTCGGCACGGCGCTTTACCAGTGATCATCAGGGTTCCAGATATAGCCTCGCATTGGCGACAGGAGGAAAGCACTTGAGCGTGTTGCAACGGGTCTCCGGATGGTTGACCGGCAAGGGTGCAAACGGCGGGCATGCCGCATACGGCGGCAATCGTCCGCGTGGGTACTACGGGTCCCCGGAGGCGGAGGACGCATACGGTTCCATGTATGGAAACCGCGGCTTTGACGCATCCGAGGAAAGCGTGTCTCAGGATGCCGCCCCCGCGCCCGACCGCTTTTCAGGCGGCGCGGATCCCTATAACGGCCGCGTACCGTACCGCTCCAAGCAGGACCAGTACATGGAGCAGGAGGACTACCGGCAAGCCCAGCAGCCGGAACTGCGCCACCGCCAGCAAAGCGCGCAGGGCTACCAGCAGATGCCCGAGCCCCAGCAGTTTCAGAGGCCCGGCAATGTGGTAGATTTTCCCGTGCAGCAGGAGGCCAACCCCACGCATGTGGAGTATGTGATTTTGCTTCGCAGCCGCAACGAATGCACCAAGGTGATCGAGTATATCAAAACCAACGCATCCGTGTTTATGAATATGGAGTATATCGCCAACGAAAGCGAACGCCAGCGCTGCGTGGACATGCTTTCGGGCGCTGCCTACACGCTGGGCTGCCAGCTGCATAAAATTTCCAACCGCGGCATTTACCTGATCGCCTCGCCCTATGTGCGGGTGATGATCGATCCGGCGATGAAGCGCTTCAATGCCACGGTGGAAAGCCAGCCCTTCATGCAGCAGCAGACGGGCGAGTATCCGCCGGTTGCGCAGCCGGAGTGGAACCCGCAGCACGCGCAGGCCCAGGCTTACGCGCATACTCCGGCCTATGCCCCGCAGGAGTATGAATCGCCCGCGCAGGCTGCCGCCCCGCAGCAGCAACAGGCGTACAGCCCCTTCCAGCGGCCCCGGCCCACCTTCCAGTCCCAGCAGCAGCAGGAGCCGTTTCGCAGGGCGTCCGGCCAGCAGTACTACGGCCGCCAGGCCAACTCTTCAAGCTTTTAACACCCCAGGAGGTACTTTATGATAACCGGAATCCTGAGCTTTATCTTTTCCGTGGCCCTGTTCCTGATTTCCCTGGTTTCCTGGCTTTTGCTGATTTACGTCGTGATGGCGCTGATCGTGCCCCAGAACAAATACACCCTGCTGATCGGCAAATACATCGAGCCGATTCTGTCGCCCCTGCGCCAGTTTCTGTTTCGTGTTTTCCCCAGGCTTCGTGAGATTGGGGTCGATTTTTCGCCGCTCTTATTCTATTTTCTGATTCAGATCGTATCGTGGCTGGTCAGGCTTCTGAGGAGTATTCTGATCTAATCCGAACTGAAACGACCTTGACGAGAGGAGAATGACGGATGGGCATCACCGTTTCCGACATCGAACGCAAGGAATTTGCCTATAAAGGCGCTGGGTACGACCCGTATGACGTAGACCAGTACCTTGACCAGATCTGCGACGAAATGGTCGCCATGCAGGACAGGATTGTCCAGCTGGAAAAAGAGCTTGCCGATGCGCAGCGCGAGGTGGAGCAGGCCAAGCACGCGGCCCAGCCCGCGGCAGCGCCCGCGCCCGTACAGCAGGAGACCTACGTGAGGCCTGCCGCAGCCGAGCCGCCTGTGACCAGAACCTCGGAAGCGCTGGAAGCTATCCTGATCAATGCCCAGCGCCTGGCTGATGACGCCGTGGAGAACGCCAACCGCAAGGCCGACGAGCTTTTGCAAAAGGCGAAGACCGAAGCCGACGGCATCACCTCCGGCGCGCGTGAGGAGAAGGAACGCATTGAAGCGGAATATGCCGAGCTCAAGGAAGCGGCCCAGAACTTCAAGGAAAGCTTCCTCAAGATCCTCGACGAGCATAAAAGCCTGTTCAACAAACAGAGTAAGGAAACGGGCATCGTTTAGCCCTTTACAATTTTCGCATTTTGCTTATACTATGAAGGTGTATGCGAAAGCATGCGCCTTCCATCGTTTTTGCGATGATGGGGACGGATACTTGGAGTTGGTTCTCCAGCGAACCCGGGATAGTGGAAGCCGGGAAGAGCCTGCAAGCGTCGGATCACCCCGGAGCCATCCGCCTGAATGTTCAGGGCGGATCGGGCGCTCCCGTTACAGAGCACAGTGAGCGGGCGGAGCAATCCGCCAACACGGGTGGTACCGCGGAAAGTGATTTTTCCGTCCTGTTTATCGGGACGGTTGTTTTTTTGGGAGGAGAAGCCGATGTATCAGAAGGTCTCAACGGATATGGATTTTGTCAGCCGCGAAAAGAAGGTGGCTGAATTCTGGAAGCGCGAGGACGTGATCCGCAAGTCCTTTGCCGTCAACAAAGGCAACGAGCGCTTCACGTTTTTCGACGGCCCGCCGACCGCCAACGGGCGGCCGCACATCGGCCATATCGAGACCCGCGCGTTCAAGGATTTGATTCCGCGCTTCCATGCCATGAAGGGGCAGGATGTGCTGCGCAAGGCCGGCTGGGATACCCATGGCCTGCCCGTGGAGCTGGAAGTGGAGAAGCTCTTGAAGCTCGACGGCAAGGACGAGATCGAGCGCTACGGTATCGAGCCGTTTATCGAAAAATGCAAGGAAAGCGTATGGAAGTACCAAAAGGAGTGGGAGGATATCTCCGACCGCGTCGCCTTCTGGGCGGATATGGACGACCCGTACGTTACCTACCATAACGAATACATCGAAAGCATCTGGTGGAGCCTGAAGCAGATCTGGGAAAAGGATCTGCTCTACAAGGGCTTCAAGGTCGTGCCTTATTGCCCCCGCTGCGGCACCGCGCTGTCCAGCCACGAGGTGGCCCAGGGCTACCAGGAGGTGACCGAGGATTCGGCCATCGTCCGCTTCCGTATCAAGGGGCGGGACAACGCCTATATTCTGGCATGGACGACCACGCCCTGGACGCTGCCCAGTAACGTGGCCCTGTGCGTGAACGCCAAGGAAAGCTACGTGGAGCTTGCGCTGCACGGCGAAACCGTGATCCTCGCCCAGGCGCTTGTGGATAGCGTATTCGGCGAGCACGCCAAAGAGGCGACGGTCATCTCCATCATGAAGGGCAAAGAGCTGGAGGGCGTGGAGTATGAGCCGCTGTACCGCTTTGCCGACATTGAATACCCCCGCGAAAAGGGCTGGTATGTGGTGTCGGACGACTACGTAACGCTGACCGACGGCACCGGCATTGTGCATACCGCCCCCGCCTTCGGCGAGGACGACGCGCGCCTTGGCCGCAACTACAACCTGCCGTTTGTGCAGCTGGTGGATTCGCAGGGCAAGTTTGTCAAGGGCACACCCTGGACCGGTGTTGGGGTGAAGGAAGCCGATCACCTGATCCTAAACGACCTTAAGGACCGGGGCCTCCTGGTGGCTGCCGTGCCGTTTACGCACAACTATCCGTTCTGCTGGCGCTGCGATACCGCGCTTTTGTACTATGCGCGCGCGACCTGGTTCATCGCCATGACCAAGGTGCGCGACAGCCTGGTGGCCAACAACCGCTCCGTGAACTGGTACCCCGACAACATCAAGGACGGCCGCATGGGCAACTTCGTGGAAAACGTCGTGGACTGGGGCCTGTCGCGCGAGCGCTACTGGGGCACGCCGCTGCCCATGTGGATCTGCGAAGACGGCCACCAGCATGTCGTCGGCAGCCGCAAGGAGCTGATCGAGATGGCGATTGGCCCCGTTTCGGACGATATCGAGCTGCACCGCCCCTTCATCGACAATGTGGAAATCACCTGCCCGCATTGCGGCAAGCCCATGCACCGCGTGCCGGAGGTGATCGACTGCTGGTACGATTCGGGCTCCATGCCCTTTGCGCAGTGGCACTATCCCTTTGAAAACACAAACGTATTTGACGAGCGTTTCCCCGCCGACTTCATCTGCGAGGCGGTGGACCAGACGCGCGGGTGGTTCTACACCCTGCTTGCGATCTCGACGCTCCTGTTTGAAAAATCCTCCTTCCAGAACTGCCTGGTGCTCGGCCACGTGCAGGACGAAAACGGCAAAAAAATGTCCAAGCACCTGGGCAACGTGGTGGACCCCTGGGCGGCGTTGGACAAGCACGGCGCCGACGCCGTGCGCTGGTACTTCTACACCACCAGCGCGCCGTGGCTGCCCTCGCGCTATTCGGACAAAGCGGTCAACGAAGGCCGCCGCAAGTTCCTGTCCACCTTGCAAAACACCTATGCGTTCTTTGTGCTCTACGCCAACATCGACAATTTCGATCCTAAGGATCACCCGATGGATCAGGTTGAGCTGAAGCTGATGGACAAGTGGATTTTAAGCCGCCTCCATCAGCTGATCAAGCAGGTGGATGAAGACCTGAGCGCTTACCGCATCCCCGAGCCCGCTGCCGCGATTGAGAAATTTGTGGACGACCTGTCCAACTGGTACATCCGGCGCGGCCGTGAGCGCTTCTGGGGCAAAGGCATGGACGGCACCAAGGAAGCCGCGTTTGCCACGCTCTACACGGTGCTCACGACGCTTGCCAAGGTGATCGCGCCGTTTGTGCCGTTCATCGCCGAGGATATCTACCAGAACCTTGTCCGTTCGGTGGATCAGGCTGCGCCGGAAAGCATCCACCTGTCGCGCTTCCCGCAGGCCGACGAAGCCCTGATTGACGAAAACTTGAACGCGCAGATGGATGCGCTTTTAGATATCGTCAGTCTTGGCCGCGCGTGTCGCAATGCCTCGGCGCTCAAGGTGCGCCAGCCGCTTAAGGCCATGTATGTCAAGGGCGCGAAGCTGGACGGCGAGTTTGTTTCCCTGCTGGAGGACGAGCTCAACGTGAAAACGGTTGAATTTACCGACGACGCCCGCGCCTTTACCACCTACAACCTGAAACCGCAGATGCGCACCCTCGGCCCCAAGTACGGAAAGCTCTTGGGCAAGATCGGCGCGGCGCTCAAGGAAGCCGACGGCAACCATGTGGTGGACGCGTTTAACCGGGGCGAGACTGTGACCTATAACATCGAAGGAACGGAAGTCGAGCTCGAAAAGGACGACGTTCTGACCGAAGCTGTGCAGAAGCCGGGCTTCGCCGCGCAGATCGACGGTGACCTGACGGTGGTGCTCGACTGCAACCTGAGCCCCGAGCTTGTTGCCGAAGGCTACCAGCGCGAGGTGATCTCCAAGCTCCAAACCATGCGCAAGGAAGCGGATTTCGACGTTACCGACCGTATTTTCGTCGCCTACCAGGCGGATCAGGAGCTTTCCGCCGCCATCGAGAGCGGGAAAGAGTTCATCATGCACAGCGTTCTGGCAAAGGAGCTTGCGGCTGTGACCGACGATAGCTATACCACGCAGGAATGGGACATCAACGGAAAAACCGCCGTACTGGGCATCAAGAAAGCCTAAAGGAGAACCCAATGTTCTTATGCGATCAATGGCAGGATTACGAGGTACTGGACACCGGAGACGGCGAGAAGCTGGAGCGGTGGAAGGACGTCGTGCTCTGCCGCCCCGACCCGCAGGTGATCTGGCCCAAGGCTAACCCCGCGCTTTGGGAGACCGCCGACGCGCGCTATATCCGCTCGGCCACGGGCGGCGGCGAATGGGAGTTTTTCAGGAAACTGCCGGATCGCTGGGTGCTGTCGCTTGGCAGGCTCAAGTTCTATGTGCGCCCCACGGGCTTTAAGCACACAGGGCTTTTTCCTGAGCAGGCAGCCAACTGGGAGTTCATGCAGGGCCGCATTCAAAACGCGAAGAAACGCCCGATGATCTTGAACCTCTTTGCCTACACCGGCGGGGCGACCGTTGCCTGCGCTGCACAGGGCGCTCACGTAACCCACGTGGACGCCGCCAAGGGCATGACCCAATGGGCTAAGGAGAACCGTGATCTTTCCGGGATACCGGAAGACCGCACCCGCTTTATTATTGAAGACGCCAAGGCCTTTGTTGCCCGTGAAATCCGGCGCGGCAACCGCTACGACGGTATTTTGATGGACCCGCCCAGCTATGGCCGCGGCCCCAACGGCGAGGTTTGGAAGCTCGAAAACGAGCTGTACGCTTTGGCGGAGCTTTGCGCCGAAGTGCTTAGCGATACGCCGGTATTTTACCTGATCAACGGCTATACCACAGGCTTTGCCGCAAGTGTGCTTGGCAATATTCTCACCCGCTGCATGCACGGCCAGGGCACGGTGGACGCCGGAGAGCTGGCGCTGCCCGTCACCAGCGGCGGCGTACTGCCCTGCGGCGCAACCGCGCGGTGGACGCCCAATGCTTAAAATCGTTTACGAGGACAATCACCTTCTGGTCGTCGTCAAGCCGCCCAACCTGCTCACCCAGGGCGATGCGACAGGTGACAAAAGCCTGTTTGACGAGGCGAAGGAGTATATCAAGGTCACCTGCCAAAAGCCCGGCGACGTGTACCTTGGCCTGGTGCACAGGCTGGATCGCCCGGTCGGCGGGCTGGTGGCGATGGCGCGCACCTCAAAGGCCGCAAGCCGCCTGTCCGAACAGTTACGCACCCATGCCATGCAGCGGGAGTATCTGGCCGTGGTTCACGGCGCACAGATCGCCCACACCGGAACCTGCACCGATTGGCTGCTGGATGAAAACGGCACCGTGCGCGTTGTGCAATCCGGCACACCGGGTGCCAAAGAGGCTGTACTGAACTGGCATACCCTTGCCGCGCGGAACAATACAGCGCTTTTGCACATCCGGCTGGAAACAGGGCGCAAACACCAGATCCGCGTCCAGCTCAAAAACATGGGTCACCCCATCGTGCAGGATATGCGCTACGGGGACGATACCCCCGGCGAGCCCATCGCGCTTTGGGGCGCGGTACTGAGGCTTTCCCACCCCACAAAAAAAGAAGACATGACGTTTCTGTCCAGGCCGCAGGGCAAGACCTTTGCTCAGTTTGACGCGGAAATTGATCAATTCTTAAACGAGGCGAATCCATGACAAAGTTCTCCTTCGAGGTTACAAAGCGCTGTGCGCAAACGGGCGCGCGCCTTGGCGTGCTGAAAACGCCGCATGGCGATATCCACACCCCGGTCTATATGCCCGTGGGCACCGCCGCGACCGTCAAAGCCATGACCCCTCGCGAGCTGACCGAGATCGGCGCGGAAATCATCCTGTCCAATACCTATCACCTGCACCTGCGCCCAGGCGAGGACCTCATCAAGGAAGCGGGCGGCCTGCATAGCTTTATGGGCTGGGACAAGCCCATCCTGACCGATTCGGGCGGGTTCCAGGTGTTTTCGCTGGCGGGCATCCGCAAGGTGAAGGAGGAAGGGGTCGCCTTTCAAAGCCACCTGGACGGCGGCCGCCGCTTCATCTCCCCGGAGATCAGCATGGATATCCAGCACGCGCTGGGCGCGGATATCATGATGGCGTTTGACGTATGCACCGCCTACCCCTGCACCCATGCCGAGGCGGAGGACGCCATGGAGCGCACCCACCGCTGGGCCAGGCGCTGCCAGGCGCACCACACGGATGGAGATCAGGCGCTGTTTGGCATTGTGCAGGGCGCGTTTTTTGAGGACCTGCGCATGCAAAGCGCGAAAGCGCTCGCCGAGATGGACTTTTTCGGCTACAGCATCGGGGGCCTGAGCGTTGGCGAACCCAAGCCCATCATGTACGGGATGCTGGAAGCCATTATGCCGCATATGCCGGAGGCTAAACCGCGCTACCTGATGGGCGTCGGCTCGCCCGACTGCCTGATTGAAGGTGTGCTGCGCGGGGTGGATATGTTCGACTGCGTTCTGGCCACCCGCATTGCCCGCAACGGCACCTGCTTTACCTCCAAGGGGCGCGTGGTGATCAAGAACGCGAAATACGCCCGCGATTTTGCGCCGCTGGATGATGAATGCGATTGCTACACCTGCCGCAATTTTACCCGCGCCTATCTGCGCCATCTGTTCAAGGCGGGGGAGATCACCGGGGCGCGGCTGGCGTCCATCCACAACCTGCGCTTCCTGCTGCGCCTGATGGAAAACGTAAGACAGGCGATCCGGGAGGACCGCCTGATGGATTTCCGCAATGAGTTTTTCTCCAAGTACGATATGACGAAGAATTTCTAATAGAAATCCTCCAAAAACAACTGTTTCTTCACAAACACCTTTTCAAGAACCGGCCTGTTGCCTGCAATTCGCACATCGGGCCTGTAGGCCGCTTCGCTGATATCCATAAACCCGAATACGAGCTGCGTGAAGGCCTGCACGGACACGTGCAGGTCGGCTTCATTCTGGCAGCGCGCAACGCTGACCGTGCCTGCTTTTGTATAGTGAACAGCGTAGCAGCCCGTGTTTTCGGGCAGGAACGCATCCTCCACATAGATGCTGTAAGCGCCGTCCTCCTGCGGGTGGCGCATGGCCCTGAGTACGTTCTCCACGTGCAGCACACGCGCCATGGGGCGGTGCGCCGCGGTCATCTCGACCGCGCTTGCGTCCTCCACCAGGGAGGATAGCGGCAGGTTGTCCGGGAGGAACATCTGCACATCCTGCGCCTGGGCGGAAAAGCGGTGAAGAAAGCTCATCAAATCCACAAAGCCATCCTGGCCGACAAACGCGTATTCGCGCACCCAAAGCGTTCGCTCAAACTGGGTTTCCCCCGCGCGGTAGCTGAAGACGACATACGCGGTGTCCGTCCCTCCCCGGGACAGCACATACCAGTACTTGCAAGCCTTTTTGGGATCGTCAATCGTGAACCGTTCCCAGCTTTTTTCGCTGCGGGCGGCCATGAAGCTGTATTGCCTGGCAAAGGCTGTATAGATGGGCATCAGCGCCGCCATGCTATCCGTTGGCAGTAGCAGCCGCGCCGTGGGCGGTACCTGCGGGCGGAACACCTTCAATGCGCTGGTGGGGAAGCTTGCTTTCGTATGCTCGTAGCACAGCTCATACCCGAACTTGCGGTAAAACGCATGGGAGAACGGGAACAGCACCGACACAAGCTGGCCTTCTGCCCGGTCTGTTTTGAGCAGATGCTCAAACATCGCGCGCACATGTCCCTGCCCGCGTGTCACGGGGTCGCTGGCTACGCCGCCGATGCCGCGCGCGGCGACGACTTGTCCATCCAGATAGACGGGAATATCAAAATTTGTCAGCGTGGCAGTCAGCTTGCCGCCATCATCAAAATACCCCCAGCGGTCAGGCTGAAAGGATTTGTTAAGGATTTCCTCCTCGTGATGATCGGGAAGCGGGAACACAAACGAAAGCGATTCCAGCATTTCACCTGCCATATATTCCGCAGGCGTCAGTTTTCTGATTTCCATGAGCTGTTCCTTTCACCAGATGCTTGTAAAGATTGTAATTTGACGGCATACAGGGGTTTCCCTGCTTGACGAACGGGCAAACGTGCAGGATACTCATAGGGAACATGTCGGCAGGAAGGGAAGTGCGGGATGAAACG
>Ga0116151_10006288_pt1 | contig 10133 bp, 8 predicted proteins | sample AD_UKC117_MetaG_FD_89893 | JGI IMG/M metagenome (GOLD analysis project Ga0116151, IMG submission 89893) | Active sludge microbial communities of municipal wastewater-treating anaerobic digesters from Hong Kong - AD_UKC117_MetaG | ecosystem: Engineered > Bioreactor > Anaerobic > Digestate... | reverse complement strand
TTTTTTAAATCTGCTGCTGCCCTTGGCCGGTATTTTTCGTATATTTTTCCGTATTTCTGTTTCCAGTTCGCATTTATGATTGACCACAAAATCTTTAAGTTTTATCCCATTCTTGGTAAGTACTTTCCCAAATGGAGTGTTTTTAATGACCTCCAGGTCTTCAAGCTGTTGAACAAATTCTTCAACATCGCCCCATTTTTTCTTCTGCTGCTCAATCCCTTTGCGTTTGAAGATATTCGTGGAATAGCTTTCCATAAATTCCTGAATTTCTTCTACCCCGCCAAACTTTTCTGCCATTTTTATGATCAGCTGATTGACGTTTTCTTTATCCGGCAGCGCCATAGCCGTCTGGCCTTTTATTTTCTTCCAGGGGATTTTAATATAACCGGAAAAATCCTCTTGTTTTTGTTTTTGGTTTCCATGATTGATATTACGAACTTTGGCCAATTTGATATCGGAAGCGATAATCAACTCTTCGACGGCTTCAGCAATAATATATACCATATAATATTCTTCACGGTTAAGCCGCGCTAAAATATGAACATGATCCCGGCCTTCTTCCCCTTCAACATAAGGTTTGACAATATTTTGGCAGAGGTCATATAAAACACCTCCACCCATACTGGTGGTAATGAATATCTTGTTGGCATATTCAGTTACCATGCGGAAGCGTTCGTCGTCATTATATTTTAACTGCGGGTTTTTTTCCAAAAAATTTTCATCAATGGCCTGAAAGATGATCCGGGCTACCTCAGTCGGGTCAACTTCTCCCTCTTTATGGTACACATCAATATGAACCACCTGATCGGCATCGACAAAGTCCAGAAAAGTTTTGCCGGCGTCACAGTTAAGCAAGATCTTGATCTGCCCTTTCAGCCTTTTTTCCGGCATACGGGCATGGGCTTTACGGCTTACTACCGTGCTTTCTCCCAATCGAACGCCCTGATTCTGTCCGAAATAGAGGCTGAGGTAATTACCTACGGCATCAGCTTTATCAATGTTGGATTGATTCGACATTTACCCGGCCCCCTTAATCATCATCCTTCATTGGGGGTTAAACTCTTTTCCGTATTCACCAGATCACTTCTGCGGATATCCTTGAGCGGTGTAGCATTATGCGGAAAATAGTCCGGATCTGCTTCCTTGTCGTTTTTCTTTCTATTTTTGAAACTTAAAATCCCGTCTTTCACACCTTTTGAATCAACATCATTGATCATTCGAACCATGGTATCGCTGTCGACCCGGTGTTTTAAGACCAATGGAATCATATGGGTAACATCATTGATGGCAACCTTATCACGGCCTTTGATAATACTGTGCAGGATTGCGCCCGACTGCATAGCTTCAATGGCTCTGATACTTTCAAGATTATGTTTGATATATAAACGAGCGATATAATTACGCAGGAAATCAGGTAAATCTGCTTTTTCATATTGTCCGGCCCATTTAACAATATTGCTGCGGAATACTTCATTTTTGCCCTCTTCAACTGCGGCTTCCCTCTCCTTGGCCTGAGCCTTCCATTGGTGCGAATTCTCTTTGAGCATTTGAGATAAAATGTCTACAGAATTAGGCCGTCCCATATAACAAACCATATCAAAACGATCCGACAACTGTCTTCTTATTTCTTCAACCGGACCAGGGTCTTCATCAGGATTGGAAGCAGCCCATACCGATACGCTCACGGTAACATCAACCACTGGTAACCCAGCCTCTTCAATTTGTATATGTCCTGGTTTATTGCCCATAACATCAAGCAATATATCTGTGATTTCCGGGGAGGTGTCTGCCAAGCGATTTATTTCATCAATAAAAATTATGCCGCGATGTGCCTGAGGGATCAATCCCGGCAGAAGCTGGGCCTCCGGATGACTAATATCTGTTAATCTGGCCAAATCTACACTTCCTGCCACTGTTCCGACCTTGGCAGAGTGTGATATCTCCAAAAAAGGCATGGGTATCTCTTCTGTCCCCAGATTGCTGATTTCATTCGGGCTCATATTTCGGTGATGCGGACAATGCGGTGCTGCAGGATCGCAATTGTATACACATCCTTTTATCCGGGTAATGTTGGGCAGAATACCTTTTGCCGCGCGCATAATAGTGGTTTTACCAGTGCCTCTTAATCCTTCCGCATGGATATGCAACGGTTCACCAACCAAACTTGCGACTATCGACATCATTACTAGTTCAAATAAAGCTTCATTACCTTCATATCGTTCAAGCTTGTAAAAAGGTATCATTTACACCCCTCCTTCTATATTTTTTTCATTTGCAGTCAGTTTTTCGTCCCCACTAACTGTAAATATAAAATGTTTTGCCTCCTTTCATCATTTTTAAAAACCGTTCTAGTTATCTAAACTAACTATATATCATTTTGTGATATTTTTCTCTATATTTGTATTGATTGGTTGAATTAAAAGGATATTTTGTACTAGCTTGTTATTTAAATAACGAATTTATAATAACTGGTGATATTCCACCAATTCCCGCCTTTTTCCTGAATAATAAGAATGCATTATTACAGGCAATTTAAAGCAACAATGCTTTCAGGATGTTATTTTTTCAGCATGGTAGTTTCTCCCCCAATTAGACAATTATCGTTCCCAATCAGACATTATATCGGTATAGTTATCATTGTATGCCTAATTTCTGCCGTAATGATTTTGCTTTGGACCGACTCAGGATAATATTTTTATCTGCGTCTTTCAAACGGAGTAAATAGGAGCCTTCACCAAAATTCATGATTTCCTGGATATAATTCAAATTAACGATAAAAGCTTGATGGGCGCGGAAATAAATATTTAAATCCAATCGTGATTCCAGTTCTGTTAAGGTATAGTTGCTAAGATATCCCTCATTAGGGGTACTGATGAATACTTTCTTGCCCTGGCTTTCACAGAAGATGATGTCATTCTGATTCAGAAGCGTGATTTTTCCTTTTTCTCTTACCGGCAGCTTATTGGAATAATATTCATAGTTTTTATAGCGTTCCAGCATGAAATCGATTCTTTCTTTCATCTTCTGGCGCACTAATTGTTCTACTACATCGCGGTGAGCAATATGCCATTTTGCTCTGTTAATGGTTTTTTCAATTCGGGTTTGCCCCACCGGTTTTACTATATAATCGATGGCCCCCAAATCAAAAGCTTCCACCGCCATATCTTTTTTTGCGGTAACAAAGACAAATAAAGGCGGATCTTTTAGAGCCTGCAATTTGTAAGCAGTTTCTAATCCGCCCATTTCCGGCATGGAAATATCCAAAAAAACCAGGTCGATTTTTTTCTCCTGACATAGGAGCAAAGCTTCCAAACCATGTACAGCTTCTCCGATGATTTCAACATCATTTATCTGTTCAAGCACATATCTTACAACGATTCTTTCTCTTTCGTCATCATCAACGATCAGAACTCTTACAGACATTTAGCCAACTCCTCATCCAAAGTCGGTTAGGTTGAAACAAAATTATTTTATCCTCTTAAATATATAGTTTTTTACGATATAAAACAACTCGAAATCTGTAATTATCGCGGGATTTTCTTGCAATAAAGAGGTTATCTTTACCCTTGCAGGACTGGTTTTGCACCGGCTTTTCGTATAATATCTATACAGGCATCTCAGTAATAAGTTTTGCAGGAGGTTTATAATGCGTTACGAAGGAACGGTTTACCGTCCGCCCAGTGAAGCAAACAGTCTTTTGATTCAAGCCACCATAGGGTGCCCCCATAATAAATGCACCTTTTGCAGTATGTATAAAGGCACAAAATTTCGTCTGCGGTCAGTGGAGGAAATCAAAGAAGATTTGACCGCCGCCCGACATTACTATGGTGATTTCATCTCTTCCATTTTTTTCCCGGATGGCAATACAATTATCATGAAAACCGATCAACTGCAGGACATATTCACTTATGCCAAAGAATTGTTTCCGAATCTTAAGCGGATAACCGTTTACGGTTCTGCCCGTTATATCAACAAAAAAAGCGAAGCTGAACTGATCCGTCTTAAGGAGGCAGGACTTACCCGGGTCCACACCGGCATGGAAAGCGGAGATAATGAAACATTAAAGCGGATCAATAAAGGTACCACTGCCGACGATATTATCGCAGCCGGATTAAAGCTTAAGGCAGCGGGAATTCAGACCAGCGAATATTATCTGACTGGAATCGGCGGTGTTGAACGGACGAAAGAGCATGCTGTAAACAGCGCAAAAGCTTTAAGCGCTTTCAGTCCTGATTTTATAAGGATAAGAACTTATGTCCCCGTTCCCGGAACACCTTTATATGAAGATTATCGATCTGGCATCTTCCAGTTATTATCTCCCCATCAGGCATTAAGGGAAATAAGGCTATTAGTTGAAAACCTTCAATGCGATCAGTCCGTAGTTCTCAGTGATCATGTGGCAAATTACTGGGATGTAAACGGAGTTATTCCCAATGATCGGGAGATTATGCTGGCAGGAATTGACGAAGCATTGACGTATGATGAATCAAGTTTCAGGCCGGCACATATAAGCAGATTATAGTCTCTGTTTTGATTCATTGTCTCAATTTTGATAATTTATGTGTCTGCTTTTGTAGACTAATTATGTTGGACAGTTTCCTTTTTGTAATCGTTTCCCCCGTTTTGTCCGACTTTTATAATTTTATTGTGACATGGCATTGTTATTGCATTATAGAATTGCAGGGGGGGGATACACATAAATGAGTGTATTACCAAATTTTTCGGAGGCTATTAGGACGTCATTAGCCTCCCATTTTTTTGCCTATTTACTCTTGCCCGGCTTTTTTCCCCTCCGGCGGATTAATAAATATTTCTGCCCCGGCAAACTCGAACCAATCACTTAATTTCCAATAGACGCCGCGGCTCAGGCGGGTATCAGCCTTCCATCTGAAATCGATATACGGGACATCATCTTTTAAAGTCAGTTTCATGCGTTTATTCAAAGGCATCTCCTGCAGATCATGAAATACCAGGGTAAAAGTATGGTCTTCGTTTTCCATGATACCGGTAGCCAGGAAAGGTGCATCTTCTACCGTGATGGGATTGATATCATCCCCGATTTTTATAAAAAATTTCCCCTCTTCGTCCCGGTCGATATTGGTTGCCAATATATTTAAAATAGGCCGTCTGAACATTTCTGCTTCGCCAAAATACCACTTGCCGTTGGCTCTAATCGTGATCTCCTTTAAATCCAATTTTATTCCCTCGCTTTGCATTCAATTCCATCTGTTTCTAGATTCTCCGCCATTAAAGCTAAATCCTGCAAAAACAACGATTCCGGATGAGGATAGCGGTTTTCGAACACAGATGGTTAGCAGGTCATGCGAACCAGGGAAAACTTCCAGGCTCCTATAAGATTCATTCAATAACTGCTATATTTGCCTGGTCAGATTCAAGCGTTCTCTGCCTGTTTCATTTCCAGGGAGCGGTTATATATATCTTCGATATCCTTGTCAGTTACTTCCCGATTCCCCATCTTCAGACCGGCTAATGAAAAATTGTGTTTTCTGCCCAACGCTCTAAAATACTCAATGGTTTCGAGCGGAAGTTTCATCCCGATGCTGTAGTCCTGATAATCACCTTCCAGGGCCAGTAAAACCGTTTCTGCCAGGCAAGCCATATTGACCCCGTCACGGTATCCCAGATTCGGACCAAATCTTATCTGATCGGGAAATTGTACTAACCCGCCTTCCAAAATCAGTACATCGTTTCTGACGGCATATACTTCAGGGGCAATATCTGCGGGTCTGGCAACATCACACACCACTGCACCCGGCTTTAAATGCTGGGGATAAATAAGATATTCGGGAGAATTGCTGGCAGCAACGATCAAATCGCAGTTTATTAGTTCTCTATCAATATCGATACTCAAGGTCAGCGGACTGGGTATTTTAAGATAAGCACATATTTCATTCAGTTTATCCACGCTAAGGTTATTAGCTTGATTCAAATCCAGCAAATAAGCTGATCCAATCTCTGATTTATCATGGGCCAAAAGCAGGCCAACTTTTTCCAGCCAACCGCTCAAACCTCCATACTCGCCGGCGTTTCTCCTTTTGACCGCCAGGGCAATTACTTCTGCCGCCAAGGAATGCAACCTGTTTTTGCTGCTGACCGGATGATCAGCGTTACCCAGTAAAGTAATATGTGGCACTCGTTCTGAAAGCATCAAGGAGCAGGTCCTGCCGATAGAACCGCTGGCCCCTACAACCGCGCCCCGGACTTGGTCAAAATCTTTCCTCATCTTTTGTGCGCCTTGGTAGAGGGCTTCCATAGCCATCAAAACTGTAAAACTGTTGCCACTGGTAATTGCCACATTTCTTCCCTGCACTGCTCTGCCTCCCCGGGTCGCAACGGACGTCAAAGCTCCGAGTCCTACAATTTTAGCCCCAAGGTCCCGCCCTAAATCAACGGCTGCTGTTATGGTCTTTACCACTTCTTCCCTGGGCAAATTCATCATCTGCCGGGCACCATAAGGAACGCCAATCAGCCAGCCTTCAGCAATTTTACCTGCTGCAGACCGAATGGCAGGCATATGGCAAACCAAACCGGGTTCATCATTTTTACTCTCCCATTCCATAAGTTCATACAGTTCTGATCTGGAAAATATTGAAAACGAGGGGTTATTGGCTGTCATATCTTCCGGTGCAGGGTAATGGACAATAAAAGCAAACTTTTCCTGAGCTGTTTCACCTGCTTTAAGATTTGATGCCTTGGTCGCTTTACTTACCAGTCGGTAATCAGTCAATTTGGAGTAAGTTTTGTTATCTCCGATCAGAAAACGATAAAGTTGGGCGTAGTCTTTTATTTTCATGATGCTGCAAATATGAGAAATCTTACTCATGACCAGATCGATTTCTTCATAGGTTATCGTAAACGTCGGCTGTAATCTTAGAGTCATTGGATTGTTTAAAAAGGGAGCCACGCGAATTTGATGACAATTGAGGAGGTAGCCGGCCAATAGTCCGGTAAATCCTTTTCTGTCAGCCAGATAGACCATATCATAGGAACCGCAATCATCCAAATCGCAAAATTCCACACCTACCATCAGACCTTTACCCCTGACTTCCTTGATCACCTCCGGAAAGGCAGCAGCTAATTCCCGGGCTTTACTCAGAAGGTATTCGCCTTTGGCTTTTACTTCCTTAATAATTCGCCGGTCATCCTTTAATAACTGGTCGATCACTGCACTGCCTACTGCGCAGGTAAGATTGTTATTGGCAAAGGTGGAACTATGCAGTGATCCGAAATCATCATTGAATACCCGGGGAGAACTTAAGGTTACTCCCAATGGCAGCATTCCTCCTCCCAGGGCTTTTGCCAGCAGCATGATATCAGGTTCGATCCCTTCTTCCTCACAGGCAAAGAGATATCCAGTTCTGCCCAGACCGGTCTGGATCTCATCAACAATAAATACCACACCAAATTCCCTGCAGATTTCCTGTATCTGTTTGAGATAACCTGGTTTAGCAGGAATAATACCGCCTTCTCCCTGGACAGGTTCTACGATAAAAGCTGCCACCTGCTCTGCTTTTTCAGCGAGAATTGATTTTAGAGCCCCGGTGTCATTATACGGGATATACTCAAAATAAGGCGCGGGTGCAGCAAAAGGGGTCTGATATACTTCACGCCCTGTAGCTGAAAGTGCTCCCAGTGTCTTGCCATGGAAACTGCGCTCAGTGGAAATAATAATTTTCCTGCCGGTTGCCGAACGTGCCATTTTGATGGCTGCTTCCACCGCTTCAGTGCCGCTTTGTGCAAAAGTAGCATAACACAGATCGCCCGGCGAACAATCAGCCAGCTTATTGGCCAGTTTAACCGCTTCTACCGGTATGGAAGGCTGTACCAAAGTAGGAATCCGCTGTTTTTTTACCCGTTCCAATGCTTCCCAGATAAATTCCGGGTTATAGCCAAAAGGTACCGCCCCATACTGGGCTATAAAGTCAAGATACTTTACCCCTTCCGGATCGGTCAGATAATTTCCTTCGCCTTGTACGTATTCTTTATCGATTTTAAAAGTATTTAACACTTTATAAATGGTTGGATTGAATAAATCTTTGCGATTTAACGGCATCAGACAACTCCCTTTCATGTGCACATGTTTGTGCAATTTCTTAATTTATATATATTTTATAGATAAATCCGCCTTTGTCAAACGCAAACCGTATGATATTGCAATTCACTGGTTATACTATGAGTAGTATTTGGTATTTATCAGGAGGTTTAAGCATGGAAGATAACGGCATGAAAACCAGAGAAGGATATGATCTGGGGACTTTTGAGTTTCTCAGGACCGGTTGGTGGATCTGGCATGTAATTGCTATCGCCGCAGTTTTTTATATTGGCTACCTATTTGGCGGTAATGCTTATTAGCAATAAATAATTGAAAGAAAAATAAAGCCCTTGGCGAAAATCATGATATGCTCCCCTTTGAGTAGACACCTGAAAAAACAAAAATTCAGGACTACACAAAGGGGAGTTTTTATGAGAAGAAATGGGACCGATTGGGGCAAGAAAATTGAAGCCGTGGAGAAATACAAGCGAGGCGAAGGAAGCCAGTACAATATAGCGCGTGAATACGGAATAGAACCATCCACTTTGCGGCAATGGATAGCCAATTATGAGGCCATGGGTCCATCTGGGTTGGCAGCCCAACATACGAACACCAGATACAGCGTGGAACTAAAAACCACAGCAGTAGAGGCGTACCTGCGGGGTGAAGCAAGCCTATTGGAGATATGTAAGAGGTATAGCATCCGTAGTAAAACGCAACTCCGGAATTGGATAAAAGATTATAATGGTCATAAAGATATTCGGGCCACCGAGGGCCGAGGGAGAGGTATCTATATGACTAAAGGACGGTTAACCACGTTGGACGAGCGCATTGAAATTGTCGGCTACTGCATAGCCAATGGTAAGGACTATGGCGCAGCAATCGAGAAGTATGGGGTATCCTACCAGCAGATATACAGCTGGGTACGCAAGTATGAGATAAAGGGCGTAGACGGTCTTACCGACAAGCGTGGGAAACGCAAGCCGCTGGAGGAAATGACTGAAGTCGAGCGTCTGCGAGCAGAGAACAAGATGCTCATAGCCGAGAACAAACAAAAAGAAATGGAGATTGCCGTGTTAAAAAAAGTTCGGGAGATCGAAAGGGGGCGGGATTAAGCGGCGTCCGGCAGGAAAGGCTTTACCTGGCTATAAAGGAGCTGCACGAAAAAGAAGCATACCCGGTAAAAAATATCTGCAGGATATTAGACCTGAACAGGTCATCCTATTACAAATGGCTTCACCGTAGTAAGAGTGCCCGTGAGCATGAGAACGAAGATCTGCTGCATAAGCTTGGTTATCTCTACGCGGAATTCAACGGAATATATGGATACAGACGATTAACAGATGAGCTGAACGCGCGATACGAGACCAGCTACAACTATAAGCGCATATATCGTCTTACCCAACTAGTGGGCTTAAAAGCCGTCATACGCAGGAAACGTTTGCAATACCGGCGCTCTACCCCGGAAGTTACGGCAGAAAACATTCTGAACCGGGATTTCACGGCTGAAAAGCTTAACGAGAAGTGGCTGACCGACGTCACAGAATTTAAGTATGGGGATAACAAAAAGCTGTATTTGAGCGCAATCCTCGACCTCAAAGACAAAGGTATTGTTTCTTTTGCCATGGGCCGCAACAACAATAACCAGCTCGTATTTGACACCTTTGATTTAGCTGTTTCCAAATATCCAGATGCCCATCCGTTATTTCACAGTGACCGAGGTTTTCAATATACCAGTAAGCAATTTAAGTTTAGATTGGACAAGGCCGGAATGAAACAAAGCATGTCGCGTGTCGGCCGCTGCATAGACAACGGCCCCATGGAAGGTTTCTGGGGCATTCTCAAATGCGAAATGTACTACCTCAGCAGCTTCAGGGATTACGACAGCCTGGCAGCGGCCATTGAGAGCTACATATACTTCTACAACAACGAACGCCGGCAAAAGAAGCTAAACAAAATGTCTCCGAAGACTTACCGACAGTTGCTCGAAAACGCTGCATAAAAAGCTGGACTCCGTCCGACGGAGTCCAGTAAAACGGTTTATTTTTTTCACTTGTCTACTTGACAGGGAGCAGTTCAA
>Ga0116151_10006287_pt1 | contig 10134 bp, 8 predicted proteins | sample AD_UKC117_MetaG_FD_89893 | JGI IMG/M metagenome (GOLD analysis project Ga0116151, IMG submission 89893) | Active sludge microbial communities of municipal wastewater-treating anaerobic digesters from Hong Kong - AD_UKC117_MetaG | ecosystem: Engineered > Bioreactor > Anaerobic > Digestate... | reverse complement strand
TTGTTCTTCGAACCCGACGCGACCGACAGGCAGAAGCCGGCGGCCAGTTCGGGATGTCCGCCCGGCGGCATGGCGTAACCGACCTTGCCGGCGATCGTCGATTTCGGCACCCAGCTGAGGACCTCCTGGTCCGTGCCATAGCCCGCAGCCCAGCGGCCATAGGGCGGCCACGAGATGGTCATCGCCGTCTGGCCCTGCAGGAAGGCCGCAAGGTTTTCCACGAAGCCCCATTGCTCGACGCCTGGCGGCATCCATGCATTTTCGGCCCGCATCTCGGTCAGGACCTTGACGCCGACATCCGAATTGATGGTTGCCTTCATGGTGTCGGCATCGAAGAACTTGCCGCCCTCGTTGCGGAAGCGCTCCTCGAACATGAACATCGTGTAGGGCGGCTGCCGGAAGAAGGCTGCACCATACATGTTCTTGTCCTTGAGGATCTCGGTCAAGGCCGCACCGGTCTCGTCGAACTGGGCCCAGTTGGTGGGCACCACGAGATCCTTGCCGGTCTTGGCCTTGAAGGCCTCCTTCACCGCCGGATCGTCCATGATGTCCTTGCGGTAGTACATCACGAAGATGTCACCATCGTCCGGGAAGCCGAAGATCTTGCCGTCCACCATCATCTGGTTGTCGCGGTACGTCGGTGCGATCTTCTGCAATTCGTCGCGGTAGCCATACTTGTCGACGTAGGAATCGAGCGGTTCCAGCGCGCCGGCATTGGCGAGGTCCGGCATCCAGGCCGGGATGACGTTCAGCGCGTCATAGGCGCCAGCGCCGGACTTGTAGTCCTGCATGATCTTGGTGAACATCTCGGCGGTGGAGACTTCGACCACCTTCACGTCGATGCCCGTGAGTTCCTTCCACTTCGGACCCGAGAAGTTCAGCGGATCGAGGGCCTGCAGGCCCGCTTCCCAGACGATGGAGATCGTCGTGCCGCTATATTGCTTGGCCGCTTCCACAGCCGATGCGGCGCCGTCGGCGGCGAATGCCGGACGAGCCACACTTCCGGCGAGACCGGCTGCAATGCCGATTTTGCCTACGTCGCGTCTAGTTACCATGTCCTTCCTCCCTGTTGTGGACGCCAGCCACCACTGCCGTCCGATGCACCCCGGTCCATTGATCGGTGGGGAATCTTGTGTGTCAAGCAAAGCGCTTGGCGAAACCTTCGAGTTTGGCCTTGAACCCGGACCGGTCCAGAACCTCCCGGTTGACCACGCCTCGCGGCACAAGGCCCTTCTGGATCTCCAGCACGGCCTTCACGTCGGCAGCGCCATTCCCGGCGAAGCACTGATCCGTCCAGCACAGCGCATGGGGTGCGGTGATGATGTTGTCGAGCTTGAACAGCGGATCGTCGGGGTCCGTCGGCTCTTGTTCGAAGACATCGAGCCCGGCTCCGGCAATGCGGCCCTCCTGCAACACCTTGGTCAGCGCCTTCTGGTCGACGATGGGTCCGCGCGCCGTATTGATGATGTAGGCCGTGGGTTTCATCAGGGCCAGCCGCTCGGCATTGACGATATGATGGGTGTCATCCGTCAGGGGGCAGCTGACCGACAGGATGTCGGACCGCCTGAACAGCTCCTCGATCGGCACCAGCTCGATGCCGAGCTCCGCACAGACTGCCTTGTCGGCAAAAGGATCATGGGCGATGAAATTCATGTCGAAAGGCTTTGCCAGCCGGAACGCTTCCGCGCCGATGTTGCCGACCCCCAGAGATCCGAAGGTCTTGCCGACGAGGCCAACTCCCATGTGGTCGCCGCGTGCGGCGAAGCCCGGCTGGCCCATGCGCGCCAGCCTGTCCTTCACCATCATCTTGCCGGTGAGTGCCAGCATGAAGGTCATGATCGACACCGCCACGGGGCGGCGCACGCCATCGGGCGTGATGACGAGGGCAATGTCATTGGCCGTGCAGGCGGGGACATCGACCGTATCATAGCCCACGCCGAAGCGGGCCACGACTGCCAGCCTGCCGCTCTTCGGTATGCTCGATGCATCGAACCGGTGGCCCAGCAGGATCAGCGCGTCGAAGTCTTCGAGCTGTTCGCCGCGGATCGGACTGGCGTTGTCGAGAAAGGCCATTTCCACATTCGGTGTCGTCTGCAGCGGAGTCAGGTCGAACACAGGATAGGTCGGCGATCCGTCCGCCTTGCGGAAATCGCCCGACAGCGCAACACGGTATGTGCTCATGACGCTGCTCCCTCGCGGATGGCCTTGCTCGCGGCTGCCAGCCCGTCGCGCAGCACCCACACGTCACCTGAATAGCAGATGAAGTCGAAGCCCTGCTTGTAGAAGGCGATGCCCTGTTCGGTGTTGGGCACCAGGCGTCCCAGGGACTTCTTGTGCTTCTTGGCGGCAGCGATGATCTTGTCCATGGCGGCGGCGAATTTCGGATGACCGAACTCGCCGGGAACGCCCAGTGACCAGGAGAGGTCGAAATGGCCGACCCACAGGCAGTCGACGCCATCGATCGCAGCGATGGCATCTGCGTTTTCGGCACCTTCGGCAGTTTCGATCAGGCAGATGACGGAGGTCCGGTCATTGGCGCCGTTCAGCGCATCGGTAACGGGCGCGATGCGGTAATTGTCATGGGCGAGACCGAGGCCGACGCCACGTTTACCCTTCGGATAATACTTGACGCTGTCGACCATCGCCTGCGCCTGGGCGGCAGTGGAGATCATCGGTGCGATCAGCCCTTCCGCACCCATGTCGCAGGCCCGCGCCAGCATGTCATTTTCCTGCGCCGGCACCCGCACGATGACCGCCACGCCGGCGGCCTCGAAGTAGCGGATGGCACTTTTCAGGGTCTCAAACGAGAAACCTGAATGCTCCATGTCGAAAAAGGCGAAGTCACAGCCTGCTGCCTTGAGAATATGACCGATGCCAGGTGTGGCGAACTCAACGATGAAGTTCCCGACTTTCAACTCGCGGTTGCGAGTCATCTCTTTCAAACCCATTTGGCGCCCGTCCCTTGGCAGGTGTACCGGTTGACCCTGAGTACACTCGTTGACTTGTCATACCAGTAGCATGTAAGCAGGGCAAAAGGCTATCCGAGGTTTCGTCATGACGTCAATCGCTCTCTTTGGTGCCGGCGGCAAAATGGGCTACCGGCTGGCGCGGAATTTGCGCGGGTCCCGCTTCGATGTGCGCCACGTCGAGGTGAGCGATGCCGGCCGCGCAAGATTGAGGGACGATTTCGGCGTCGACTGTGTCGGGGCGGAGGAGGGGCTCAAGGGCGCCGAGGTGGTGATTCTCGCGGTACCCGATACCGCCATTGGCAAGGTCGCATCGGGAGTCGAGGCACAACTGAAACCCGGCACCATGGTTATCGTACTGGATGCCGCCGCCCCCTTTGCAGGCCATCTGCCGGAGCGCCCGGACCTTACCTATTTCGTCACCCATCCCTGCCACCCCCCGATCTTCAACGACGAGACCGATCCGGAGGCCAAGGCTGACCGCTTCGGCGGCATTGCCGCCAAGCAGCATATCGTCAATGCCCTGATGCAGGGGCCGGAGGACGCCTATGCCCTCGGCGAAGAGATCGCCCGTACCATCTGGGCCCCGGTCATGCGCTCGCACCGGGTGACGGTGGAGCAGATGGCGTTGCTCGAGCCTGGCTTGTCCGAAACCGTCTGCGCCTCGCTGCTCGACGTCATGCGCGAGGCCATGGACGAGGTCGTCCGCCGCGGCGTTCCGGCCGAAGCCGCCCGCGATTTCCTCCTCGGCCACATGAACATCCTCGGCGCCGTCATCTTCAAGGAGCAGCCCGGCGTGTTCTCCGATGCCTGCAACAAGGCCATCACCTTCGGCAAGCCGGTCTTGATGAAGGACGACTGGAAGCGGGTATTTGAGCCCGACGAGATTGCCGCGAGCATCCGCCGCATTACATAAGCCTCGACGCCTCACCACTTGTGTTGGCGGCGCCTTTCGTGTGAAAGGCGGCGGCTCCGGAGTTTTGAATGCTGCATGCGATAATGACTGGCGAAGCCTGGTGGGCGCTCGGCCAGGTCATCATGATCGACCTCGTGTTGGCGGGCGACAATGCCGTGGTCATCGGGCTGGCGGCGGCCGGACTGCCGAAGGAGCAGCGCAACAAGGCCATCCTCGTCGGCATCATCGCCGCGACCGTGCTCCGTATCGCCTTCGCCAGTGTCACGCTGCAGCTCCTCGAAATCCTGGGCTTGCTACTCGTCGGTGGCATCCTGCTGCTCTGGGTGTGCTGGAAGATGTGGCGCGAGTTGCGGGACGGCACCCACGAAGCCGAGGGCGTCGAGGCCATGACCGGCGAGGACTTCAACGCCGACGGCACCATCGCTGGGCGCGCACCGCGCAAGACCTTTGCCCAGGCCGCCTTGCAGATCGTGATCGCCGATATCTCCATGTCGCTCGACAACGTGCTGGCGGTGGCGGGTGCGGCCCGCGAACATCCGGGCGTGCTTGTGGTTGGCCTCGTGCTCTCCATCGCCTTGATGGGACTTGCCGCGTCCTTTATCGCCCGGCTGCTGCAAAAATACCGCTGGATCGCCTATGTCGGTCTTGCAATCATTCTTTATGTCGCGCTGGAGATGATCTATCGCGGCGCCTTGGAAGTCTGGCCTGTGGTGACCTGATGCTGAATTTCGATGCCGACCGCTTTCTGAACATTGAACAAGGCGCCGTGGCTCTGGCGCCTGCCATTCATGATGCTATCGGCAAGGCCCTGGGCCGGGGTGCCGAGAATATCTTCTTCGTCGGCACGGGCGGTGCCGCCATCCTCATGCAGCCAGCGGCACTGCTGCTGCAGCGCCTCTCGGACTTTCCGGCCTACATGGAGATCGCCGCCGAACTGGTGACCGGCGGACACCGGGCGCTGGGTGCGAAATCCATCGTCGTCATCCCGTCGCTGTCGGGCACCACCAAGGAATCGGTGGCGACGATGGATTACTGCCGGGCCAAGGGCGCCACCATCGTCTCGCTGGTCGGCCACAAGGCAACGCCGCTGGGCGAGCAGGCCGGCCACGCCTTTGTCAACTTCGCCGAGGACGACACGTCGTCCGAGAGCTTCTACCTGCAGTCGCTGCTGATTGCCCTGTCGGTGATGGCGCACCGCGGCGAATATGCGGACTATGACCGGACCATTGCCGAACTGAATTTGCTGCCGGAGCATTTGCTCGCCGCCAAGCAGGCCTTCGAACCGGAAGCCGAGCGGATCGCCGAACGTTTCAAGGACGAGCCCTACCACATCATTACATCCGCCGGCCTGTCATGGGCCCAAGCCTGGTATTACGGCATGTGCATCCTCGAGGAGATGCAGTGGATCAGGACCAGGCCGGTCCATGCCGCCGACTTTTTCCACGGCACGCTGGAACTGGTGGAAAAGGGGGTCAGCGTCGTGGTCTTCAAGGGCGAAGACGTCTATCGCCCGCTCACCGATCGTGTCGAAGACTTTGCCCGGCAATATACCGACAAGGTGACGGTGATTGACACGTCGGTCTTCCCGGCGCCGGGCGTGTCGCCGCAAACTCGCGCGCTCGTGTCACAGGTCTTTCTCGCTACCCTGCTGGAACGCCTCAGCGCCCATCTCGAGGTGAAGCGCAATCATCCGCTCACCCACCGCCGCTACTACAAGAAAGTCAGCTACTAGCTTGACTTGGCCGCCCGGACGGGATGAATCGGGGCCCATGTCCGCAAACATGTTCTCGCTCGCTGGAAAGTCGGCGCTGGTCACTGGCGCCAGCCGTGGGATCGGCCGCGCCATAGCCGAAGGTCTCGCGTCGGCCGGCGCCGATGTCGCCATCACGGCGCGCGAACTCGCTTCCCTCGACGGCACGGCCGCCGCCATCGGCGCCATGGGCCGTAAACCCGTGCCGGTTGCCATGGACGTCACCGATGTCGCCAGCATCCGCAGCGGCGTCGCTCAGGCGGTCAAGGCGCTCGGCGGCCTCGGCATCCTCGTGAATAATGCCGGGATGGAGCAGGTCTGCCCCTCGCTCGACATCGAAGAGGACCTCTGGGACCGGATCTTCGACACCAATCTCAAGGGCGCCTTCTTCGTGGCGCAAGCCGCGGCGCGCGCCATGAACAAGGGTGCGATCCTAAACATCTGCTCGCTCACCTCCGAGCGCGGCATTCCGACCGCCGTGCCCTACGGTTCCTCGAAGACGGGACTGCTCGGCATGACCCGGGCGCTGGCCGTCGAATGGGCGCCGCGCGGCATCCGCGTCAATGCCGTGGAGCCCGGCTATTTCCGCACCGCGCTCACCGAAGTCTTTTATCAGAACGACGCCTGGCAGCAGTCCATGCTCTCCAACATCCCGCTCAAGCGCTTCGGCGAGCTGAGCGATCTCGTCGGCGCGGCGGTGTTCCTCTCATCCGATGCCGCCTCCTACATCACCGGGGCCTGCCTCGCCATCGACGGCGGCACGCTCGCTTCCATCTGAACGGATATCTCATGACCATCAGCTTCCACGATCTTTCGAAGATGACGCGCGATGAGCGCGGCGCCCTGCTGAAGCGCACCGAAAGCGACCTCACCTCCTACGAGGAGAAGGTGAAGCCGATCATCGAAGCGGTGAGAAAGGAAGGCGACGAGGCGCTGGCCCGCTTCGCCCGCGACTTCGACAAGGCGCCGGTTCAGGCCGGCGAGATCGCCGCCACCGATGCCGATTTCGAACGGGCCGAGAAGACGCTTGATCCCAAGGTGCGCGAGGCGCTGGAATTCGCCGCCGCCTCGATCCGCCGCTTCCACGAGGACCAGAAGCCGGAGGAGATGTGGTTCCACGAAATCCGCTCCGGCGTCTTCGCCGGCGACCGCACCACGCCGATCCCGTCAGTCGCCTGCTATGTGCCGCGCGGCAAGGGCGCCTTTCCCTCCGCCGTCATGATGACGACGATCCCCGCCAATGTCGCAGGTGTTGCGGACATCGCCATCATCACCCCGCCGGGTCCCGACGGGAAGCTCGACGACGCGACACTGGTGGCGGCGCGCATGTCTGGGGTCCGCAAGGTATTCAAGGCCGGCGGCGCGCAGGGTATCGCGGCAGTGGCCTATGGCACGCAGACGGTGCCCAAATGCGCCAAGGTCGTGGGGCCCGGTAGCCCTTGGGTCGGTGCGGCCAAGAAGCTGCTGTCCCACGTGATCGACACCGGAACGCCCGCCGGCCCCAGCGAGCTGATCGTGCTTGCCGACGACACCGCCGATGGCAAGCTCGCCGGCCTCGACCTCATCATCGAGTCGGAGCACGGTCCCGACAGTTCCGCCTTCCTCGTCACATGGAGCCGCCGCGTCGCCGAAGAGGCGATGGCTGCGATTCCGGGCTTCTGGAAACAGATGGGCGAGCAGCGTGTGGGCTATTCGTCGACGGTGCTGGGCGGCAAGCTGGGCGGCATCGTGCTTGCCCGCGACGAGGAGGAGGCGATTGCCTTCTGCAACGATTACGCCCCGGAACACCTGGGCGTTCATTCCGACGAGCCGTTCCAGTATCTGGGCCGCCTCGCCAATGCCGGCGAGATCCTGCTCGGCAAGCACACGCCGCCGACACTTGGGAATTTTGTCATCGGCGTCAACCATGTGCTGCCCACCAGTGGTTGGGCCAAGACCGGCTCGCCGCTCACCGTCCATGACTTCATGAAGCGCACCTCGGTCGCCTATGTCACCGGCAAGGGCTATCCGGAGCTTGCGCGCCATGCCGAGGTCATTGCCAAATACGAAGGCTTCGACGGCCACGCCAATGCGGTGTCCGGCACCCGCGCCCGCCTGCTGGGGAAAAATTCATGAGCGCGCGCACCGGCGGGCAGATCCTCGTCGACCAATTGAAGATCCACGGCACGTCCCACGTCTTCTGCGTGCCGGGTGAAAGCTACCTCGCCGTGCTCGATGCGCTGCACGACTCTGTCATCAAGACCGTGATCTGCCGCCAGGAGGGCGGGGCCGCCTACATGGCCGAGGCCATCGGCAAGCTCACCGGCAAGCCCGGCATCGTCATGGTGACACGCGGCCCCGGCGCCACCAATGCCTCGCCCGGCATCCACATTGCGTCGCAGGATTCAACGCCAATGATCATGTTCGTGGGCCAGGTGGCGCGCGACATGAAGGAACGCGAGGCCTTCCAGGAGCTCGACTACAAGGCGGTCTTCGGCACCATGGCGAAATGGGTGGTGGAGATCGACCGCGCCGACCGCATCCCGGAACTCGTCAGCCGCGCCTTCCATGTCGCCACGCAAGGCAGGCCCGGCCCCGTCGTGGTGGCGCTGCCCGAGGACATGCTCACGGAAATGGCCGACGTGGCCGATGCCAGGCCCTTCACGCCGGCGGTGATGAAGCCGGGTGCTGCCGACATGGAGGCCCTGCAGCGACGGCTGCTGGCCGCCAGGCGTCCCGTCGTGCTGGCCGGCGGCTCGGGCTGGAGTGAGCAGGGGGTGAAGGACCTGCAGGCCTTCGCCGAAAATTTCGATCTCCCCGTTGCCGTCACCTTCCGGCGGCAGATGCTGTTTCCGGCTGACCATCCCAACTATGCCGGCGATTTCGGCATCGGCCCCAACCCGAAGCTGCTGGCGCGGGTGAAGGAGGCGGACCTGATCCTGCTGGTCGGCGGGCGGCTGTCGGAAATGCCGTCGCAGAGCTATTCGTTGCTCGACATTCCAGGAGACGGCGAGAGGCTGGTCCACATTCATCCAGGAACGGAGGAATTGAACCGGGTCTACCGCGCGGGTCTCGGTATCCTCGCAACGCCATCGGCATTCGCCGGTGCCGCCGCGGGACTTCCGACGCCGAATAGTGTGAACTGGCAGGGCGAGGCCGAACAGGCGCACCGCGACTATCTCGCATGGAGCGATCCCGGCCCGGTAAAGACGGCGGGCGATGTCCAGATGCCGGGCATCATGCAGCATCTCATCGAGGTCATGCCCGCCGACACCGTCTACTGCAACGGTGCTGGCAATTACGCGACCTGGGTGCACCGTTTCTGGCCCTACCGCGCCTTCGGCTCGCAGCTGGCGCCGACGTCGGGCTCCATGGGCTATGGCGTGCCGGCGTCGGTCGCCGCCAAGGCGCTGAACCCCAAGCGCGACGTCGTCGCCTTCGCCGGCGATGGCTGCTTCATGATGAACGGCCAGGAATTCGCTACCGCGCTCCAGTATGATTTGCCGATCATCGTGGTGGTCGTCGACAATGGCATGTATGGCACCATCCGCATGCACCAGGAACGCGAATATCCCGGCCGCGTGTCAGGCACGCAGTTGCGCAATCCGGATTTCGCCGCGCTCGCCCGTGCCTATGGCGGCCACGGCGAAACCGTGCGCAAGACGGAAGAGTTTGCCGGCGCACTGGATCGCGCCCGCACCTCCGGCAAGCCGTCGATCATCCATTGCCTGATCGATCCCGAGGCCATCACGCCGTCGCGCAGCCTGTCCGATATTCGCAACGCGTCTTTGAAGGCGAAGTGATCAGCCCTTGCGCAGCAGCATTTCGCGCGCGGTCGCTTCGTTGGTGATCAGCACATTGCAGTCGATGAGCTTGATGGCCCCGATCAGGGATTCAACCTTGTCGTTGCCACCGGATGCGATGATGCGGTTCGGCACCCCGCGCAGCTGCTCGATGGGCAGCGCCATGATGCGCTGGTTCACCGGATGGTCGACCAGCTTTCCCTCGCGGTCATAGAAATTGAACAGCAGGTCGCCGACGGCCCCCATCCGCACCATTTCCATCCGCTCCTCATCGCTGATGAGATTGAAACGGAAGGCGGTGGAGGACGCAGCCATGGTGCCGACGCTGAGCAGGGCCACATCGAGGCGTTCCGCCCGCCGGAACAGATCGCGCAGCCCGCAGCGTTCGATCAGCGCCTCGCGGGTGGCGGGTGAATCGACCACCGCCGGGGCCTGGAACAGAAAGCAATCCGCGCCCATCATGCGCGCAAACTGCCAGGCAAATTCGGCCGGGTTGAACTTTCGTGCCTGCACGATGCCGCCGAGAAGCGAGATCACCTGCACATTCTCGAGTTCGCGCGGTGCGAAGGTTTGCAGAGATTCATAGAGCGTGGACCCCCAGCCGACGCCAATGGTCATGTCATGGTTGAGGATCTCGGACACATGCATGCCCGCCGCCACGCCGACCGACTTCGCGACATTTTCCGGCACCACCGGTTCGGGCACCACCACGGCGTCCTT
>Ga0116151_10006285_pt1 | contig 10136 bp, 12 predicted proteins | sample AD_UKC117_MetaG_FD_89893 | JGI IMG/M metagenome (GOLD analysis project Ga0116151, IMG submission 89893) | Active sludge microbial communities of municipal wastewater-treating anaerobic digesters from Hong Kong - AD_UKC117_MetaG | ecosystem: Engineered > Bioreactor > Anaerobic > Digestate... | reverse complement strand
TCACGGGGGCATCGGTACGACCGCGGCGGCGCTCGCCGCAGGCATTCCACAACTGATCGCGCCGTTCGCGTTTGACCAGTTCGACAACGCGGCGCGTACCGTGCGATTAGGGGTCGGTCGCTCGTGCGCCACCCGGCATCCTGAACGCTGGCACGCTGAACTGAAAGCATTGCTCCATCCGACGCCAGCGCTGACTGCGGCCTTGCGCCGCGCCCAGCAGTGGATGGCTGAGATGCCCGACGCCGGCGCCCTGATCACCGACCGGATCGAAGCCTTGGCGCGGGCGCGACGACTGATTTCATCAATTGGATAATTACCCATGACCCCCTCTCCCGCTCCCCACCGCCTGACCGTCGATGACCTCGACCCGGAAAGCGCCACCACCGATGTTTTGATCGAGATGGTCCGCGGTCACCGCCAAGGCGAGGAGTCTCCCACCCCAGAGCAACTGCTCGGTAACCTGCCCATTGTCCTGCGCGCCCTGTGCGATCACGATCTGACCGGTCAGGCCACGGCCCTTGAGGTCGCCTATCGGCTCGCCTCGATCATTGAAGCCCTCGAAGGCTGCGAAACGCCGCCAGCGCCCTTCCACCGCACCCACTGACCACCGCGCGCGGATTTCCGCTTGACGGGCGGGGTAGGGTCTTCTACGATAAGAGTACATTTATACTCTATCAGACGCCGCCATGCCCCGAACCCCGAACGATGCCGTCTATCTGGCGAAATTACAGGACGACTACGCCCGCTGGCGCAGCCTGCCGGCCTACAGCCCCCTGCAAGCCGTGTTGGGTCTCGCGTCGCCCTCGGCGGTGGCCAAGGTGCTGCATCGGTTGCAGGCGGCGGGGTTTCTGGACCGCACCCCGGACCGGCGCTGGACGCCGACCGAACCGTTCTTTGAACGCCCCCACGCCGAGGCGCCGGTTCCGGCGGGCTTGCCATTGGCCACTGCCGACAGCGGCGACGTCCGTTCCATCGATGCCTGGCTGGTGCGTCATCCCTCGCGCACCGTGCTGATTCCGGTGACCGGTGATTCGATGATCGACGCCGGCATTCATCCCGGCGATGTGGCCGTCGTGGAGCGTGATACGCCCGCCCGCCCCGGTGATCCGGTCATCGCCGTCATCGATAACGAGTTCACCCTGAAAACCCGGGCGGTGGAGGACGGTCAGGCCGTGCTGCATCCCGCCAATCCCGCGTATCCCGTCCTGCGCCCCGGTGATCGTTTGCAGATCTTCGGGGTCATGGTCGGCCTGATTCGCCACTATCGGAGATAACTCATGGGCGCTGCTGTCGCTGAATCGCGGTCTTTTACCCCGCTCCCCGCTGCCTGGATCGCAGACCGGGCGACCGACCCGACCCCCGCCGTCGGTTGGCCGTTGCTCGCCACGCCCCTCCTGGCGGTGGGTCCGGCCCCGGCGGATGACACGGTGGAACGCCATTTAAGCCTGGACGCCCACCTGATCCGTCATCCCGAGGCCACGTGCCTGATGCGGGTTCAAGGGAACGAACTTCGGGAGCAGGGCATTCAGGACGGGGATTTACTCATCGTGGATCGGACCGCGGCGCCCAGCACCGGCAGCCTGGTGGTGGCGGTCCGCGATGGTCACTTTGGCTTGGCGCGGGTGGACCGTGATGCCCAAGGTCAGCGCGTCCTGCACACCGTGCAAAACGCGCAAAACGCGCAAAACGCGCCCCTCGAACCCGGCCTCGATCCGGCCGCCGCGTTCACCGTGTGGGGCGTGGTGCGCTGGAACATTCATCGGCTGTGGCCGGGACGCCTTGCATCCTGATGCGTAATGGGTGCTTTCTCTTTTTCTCCCTTTATCCCTTTCTAACCCGATGAGGCGATGACGATGAACGAGCGCCTCATGAAACACGGTGCGTTGAGCTGGAATGAGTTGATGACCCCCGATGTCGCCGCCGCCCGGTCGTTTTACGGTGCGCTGTTCGGCGGGGCCTTTGAAGATTTCCTCGGCGCCAGCGCGCCCTACACACTGGTGAAGGTCGACGGTGAAGCGGTCGGCGGGATGATGGCCTCCTCCTCGGCCAGTGCCGACCGGCCTCCCGCCTGGGGCGTCTGCGTCACCGTGGACGATGTCGACGCCACTGCCCGGCAAGTGGAAACCCTGGGGGGAAAACTCCTGCGTCCCCCGCAGGACGTTCCCGGGTTCGGACGTTTCTGCGTCCTGCAAGACCCGCAAGGGGCGACGCTGTGCGCCCTCACTGACCGGCAACCCTGACCGGCACCGGATCATGGCCGGCGGCGCGATGCGGACGGGAACTAATGTGATGGTATAAAAACACTATCATCGCATCACTCGCCCATCGCGCAGCACAACAATCCCTTGCACCGCATCCACCACCTGCACGCTGCCCAGGCCGTTCAGTCGGTCACCGGCGGTGACGGTGACTTCCCGTCCTTGGGGTGTCCGTAACCAGGCCCGATCGCCGCTGACCGCTTTCACCGACCAACCTACCACCGATGTGCGGGAATCAACTGCAAGGCTACTTCTCAATGTCATGAAGCCCAATCCCGGCCCGGCCCGTTGCAGGCGGGCCTCCAGTTCGCCCACTGTCGTGTGCAAGGCGGCCCTCTCCCGGCGGGCGGCTGCCCATTCGTGTTGCAGCCGGCTTTGATGAGTCGCTTCCTGCTGGCGCTGCTGACCGGCCTGCTGCGCCAGGGTCCGCATCCCCTGTTCCAGATGCGCCAACTGGGCGCTGAAGCCGTCCAATTGCCCCTGGATAGCCGCCAACCGTTGCAACGTCTCGGCATCCAAATCCGTCAGGAAGTCATACTGTTCGCCATCACGCACGGTAAATTGCGGTAAATCCGAGCGGGGCCAATGCGGGGGTTGATCACGTAACGGGTGGGCTACATCGGCCCCGGACGGTGCAGCGATCGGCGCTGGGTTCTCCACGACCCCCGGGTTCGGCGTTACGAGCGGTGACATCCATCCTTCACGCCCATCGACCCAACCCACCTCACGGAGGAAGCCGAAGGTCCCGTACAGGAGGACGCCCGTGAGAATCCCGATCATGAGTAGGACGCTGATGCGCGGGAAACCGGACGCGGGCGATGCCCCTTCCGGCGGGGCGATATCCGGTGAAGTTGAAGCGGGTGAAGACACGGGATCCGCTGCGCTCGGCGGTCGATCAGGTTCCCGGTCTTCTCGTTGCGGTAGATCGGGCATGGGGGTTACTCGGTGGCGGCGACCGGCCACGGCCGCTCGGTGGGAAGAGTCACGGGCGTCGGCAAACGCCCTTCTTCAACCGGTGTCTCCCGGCGGGGTGCGTCGTTGGCCGGCGGGGACACCGCGACGCGTGGCGAAACGTTCCCCCCAGCGGTCGCCGGTTCCCGGTCCGGCGCCACCGGCGCCATGATCAGTACGCCGATCCCCGTGCCGGACGCCACGGTGATGGTGTTGGGTCGCTGGAACTGTTCCCCCACCACAGTGGCCAGCCGTTGGCCCACGGTGCCCACGGCTTCACGCACGATATCCTCATGATCCAGATCATCCTGGGGCACGCTCACGATGTTACCGAGTGGCCCGACGGTGGTGATCGTGTGGCTCGCCCGCACGGCCTGGCCGTAGCCCTCCAGAAAGCTAGCCGCCAACAGGGCACCCCACCGTTCCAGCCGGTGATGATCAACATCGGTCGCCAGCGCGGTGCGGGCCGTCGTGGTGTCGACGGCGTAGGCCTCAATCGCGTAGGTCACCCGCTCCGGGGTGGTTAAGTGGTCAAATTTCACCCCGACCCGTTCGGGACGGCGGCCCACCACCGGGGGGAAAGACGTCAGACTCCCCAGCAGGATCGCCCCCTGGAACCGTTCGCCGACCACGCGCGCCCGCACCGGCCCCGGCTCATCGCTGTTAATGGCGGTTTGCAACACGGCATACAGCAGATCACCGGGTTGCAAGACCCCCTGCCGGTCGCGCGGTGCGTTGTGATACCGGGCGGTTAAGCGGCGGTCGGCGCGTGGCTGGCGCGCCGCACGCACCCGTTGCCCCTTGACATCCTCGAAGGTGACCATGCGCGTGGGCTTCGGTTCGAAGCGCTCGCGAAACGTGATCAGTTCGCGCGTCTGCGCTTGCATGGCGCGGGTGAATTCGGCGGTTAACCGGTCGGTCGGATCCGGTGGCGCGGCAGGCGGCGGCGGACTCGTCACTGAGGATGCGACAGGTGGCGTTGGTTGCGGCGAGGGCGGCGAGGGCGGCGCATCCGTGGGCCGCGGCTGGAGTTGCGGAGGTGTGGGCACCGCCGCACCTCCGGTGGCGCGCGCCTGGTCTGCCCGCACCTGGTCCGCCATCTGCTGCAAGCGATGGTACTCGGGCGTTTGAGGCCCACCGGGAATCGATTCGACCGCCCCGACTCGCGGCGCACGCGCTTGAGCAGGCGCCGGCAGGGGCGGCGTCCAGGTCGCCCAGATCGTGGCCATGCCCGCCGCGATCCCCAACAGGCTGAGCAGCAGTCCAGGCTTGTGGGCCAAGGGAAGCGTCATGGCGGCCTCACTCCTGGAGCGTGAGTTCGGTCAGTCGACCGTTGAAGCTCACCAACAACACCGGTACGTCGGGCAGTTGATAGGCTTGCAATCCGCTCGGGTGACGGGTCCGTTGACGATATTCCGGGCTGTACACTTCGGCGACGGTGCGCAGGTATAAATCCTGGCCCACCCGCCAAGCAAGCGCTTCGGGTTCTACCCCCTGGAGGGCGACGGGCGTGGCGGAGGGGAGGGGCGGCAGCCCGTTCAGGACGTTCAGCAACGCCGCATCAATCCCGCCGGGCCGGGCCGCCCGGTACTCCGGCGCCGCGTTCGGACCCGCTAACGGCAATTTGAACTCCTTACGGGCGTCCACGGTGTTTTGACCCAGCGCCAGGGTCAGCACCACCGGTGTCTCCAGCCCCTTCAGGGTCACCACCAGATTCCCGGCCCCCCAGCGGGCGACCGGTTGCACTACCAGTACACTCGGCAAATCCTCTTTATCACCGGTGATGGTGCTGGCTGAAACCACAAACAACTGATCATTGAACCCTTGGTAAGCGGTGATCGGCCACGCCTTGCCGGTCCGGTCAGTGAACAACAGGCTGGTGCCGTAGCCTTGTCCCACCCGCACCACCGGCGGATGGGTGGCGTTCAAATCCAGGGCTTCGGCGGTCATCACCGTTTCAGGGGGACGGTGCGTCGAGGAGACCGCCTCGGCGGTTTCCAGGGATTGGATCAAAGCCTGCAACTGTTCCGGGGTCATGGGAACGGTCGCATCCTCGGTGTGCTCAAAGGCGCGCTCCCGCGCCTGCTCGCGCTGCGCCTGCGGACCCACCACGCTTCCGCGGGGGGCCATCGGGACGGGCGTCACCGCCGGGACGGGCGTCACCGCCGGGGCGGGCGTCGACGATTCGGTGGCGTCATCCGCCGCCCAAGCCGCCACGGTCAGGAGCAGTATCGCCAGAACGATCGCCCCACGTCCTCGCGTCACCGCCGGCATTAGTGACGTCCTCCAGGACGGGTGACCAACTGATGGATCGCATACCCCCGCAGCAGTTCATGGGTGGGCACGCGCACCACCAGGACTTCGGCGATGTTATCCTGAGGCGGACTCACGCTGGACGCGCCCTGATAACTGATCTTGATCGGCACTTCCAGTTTCCAGACATAACAGTGCGCCAACACGCCTTGATGGGTGACCACGGGCGGAGCCGTCGCCACGACCTGCGTCACCAGACGACGTTCCTGGACGGTCGCCCACAGTCCGGAGTCTTCCAGGGCGTGACGGTGGCTGTTGAACCCCGATGCGGTGAACGGCTCGCGCATCCGCGAAAGCTGCGCTTTTTGATGGACATAGTCCAAGGTGTACGCTTGGGTGACCGCCTGGGTGGTCCAGGTCAGCAACACCTCTTGCGGCACATAGGGTTCGCTGATCGGCACCAATGGGATCAATCGACCGTCGGCGGTCGTCGCGAAATATTCCGGCAACGGCGGGTGCAGAAGCACCCAGACATTTCCCAGGACGCTGAGCGTCAACCCGGCCGCCAGTACGGCGTTGCCCAACAGCGACCCGCGCCGCTTCAGCGCATAGTGGTTTAGGGAGTCTGATTCTCAGGAGGGTCACCCCCCGCGCCAGACCCCTCCGATCCGGGATTCCATCGGGATCGTCCTGGCCCGACGCCCATCGAGGGCGTGACGGTGGCCAACGCACCGGCGCGGGGGCGAGCGCGGGGGGCGTGACCACCGCTGATCGGGGGTGCGCCCGCATCCCGCCCGTTCCCAAAGCGGTCCTCAGCCCAGGGACTGGAACCGGGCGGGATCGGCAAATTGTTGCACGGCGTCCAGATAGCGACGCGCGCCCACCGCGAAGATCGTGTTGTGATCGGCGCCGCGAATCTGCACCAGACGTTTATCCCGCGCCGGGCTGGCCTCGTACAAGGCGCGCCCGTCGCTGAACGGAATCAAGTGATCGTGTTCGGCGTGGAGAATCAAGGTCGGTTTGGCAAACGTCCGGATCTTATCGAGTTGACGCAAGCCCTGGGCTTCCGCGAAGACGTCCACTGGAACCCCGAGCCGCCGCAACAGGGGTCCGGTGTGGGCGAAGGCGCTGTCCAGGATCAGGCCCGCGAGCGCCTCGGGACGGCGATAGGCCAACTCCAGGGCTGGGGCGCTGCCCAGCGAGCGACCCAGGACGATCAACGGGCCAGTCTGTCCTTGCTGACGCCGCCAGGCGGTGATGAAGTCGAGAATCACGAGGCTATCGGCCAACATCGCGGTCACCGTGGGCTGACCGGTGGAGCGACCATAACCGCGGTAATCGACCACGAGGAAGTGGAGGCCGCGCTGGACATACATCGCACCGAGATCGTCATAATCCTCGGCCAACTCGCCGTTGCCATGAAAACACAGGAGCAGCGCCGCATCCGCCCCGGCCAGATGCCCACGCGCGCCTAGCGTCACTCCTTCGGCCACGGGAATCTCGAGGTTCTGCGCCCGGGCCGGAATTGCCGGGGCGAAGCTCGGGCGAGGATGAAACAACACGGCGAGGCAAGCGGGCTGATCGAGCACCACCGCGTCAAGAGACATTGGATCCATCATCGGCCTTTCTCCACAAGGGGAGGGTTGAAATCAATCCACCGGTGGGATAAATCTTTATTATAAGCAAGGCGAGGGATTTTAAGTGGCGATAAAAAAACGGGAGCGCTGGATGCCGCCGTTCGGTCAAACCGGCTCGGGCTTTCCCGAACTCTGCAACACGCCCTCCGGGATTCGGCGGTTGATGGAACGCATCGATGGGTTTTCGTACCGCTGTTGAGCGTAGACTTTTTTCTCTTTCATCACTAATTGAGATATATTATCTTATAATTCATCACCCTTTTGCGATGCACGATTCAAAAGCAGCGGCCCACCCCACCCGTGCGCGCTGAGGGGGGTGGTTCCCCGCCCGCCCGTTCGGATCGCCGATCGCCACTTTCCTTCGAGATGACCGATGACCCTGACGATTCGCTTTGATTTTGACCGCTCCGCCTTCGGCGCCCTCCGACTGGCGCCTGACGAATTCGCCCGCGAGATGCGCATCGCCGCCGCCGTGCAATGGTACGCCCAGGAAATCGTCTCCCAAGGCAAAGCAGCGGAACTCGCTGGATTGAGCCGCACGGAATTCCTGGAAGAACTGCACCGGCGCCGCGTCCCCGCCTGCCAAGTCACCCCCGCCGAATTGATCGATGAGATCCATGGCGACTCAGCGTTGGGTGGTCAACACGTCGCCTCTTCTCTTGCTCGGCAAGATTGACCGGCTGGCCCTGCTGGAAGGTCTGGCCGATGAGGTCGTCATACCGCGCGCGGTCCTGGCTGAGATCGACGCCAAGCCGGTGGGAAAGGCGACGCTTCAGGCCATTGCCCACACCCCTTCCTTTGTGGTCGTTGACAACACGGCGGTCACTCCTGAGGTCCTCAGCTGGGATCTAGGTCCCGGTGAAACCCAGGCGATCGCGCAGGCCCTGGGCCAACCGGCGGATCGCGTGGTACTCGACGATCGGGAGGCCCGCCGCTGCGCGATGGCCATGGGGTTGCGCATCATCGGCACCTTGGGCATCGTCGGTCGCGCCCAGCAGGCCGGATTGATCGATCACGCGAGACCCGTCATCAGCCGACTCCGCGCGGTCGGCCTGTCTGTGACCGATGCGTTGGTGCAACAGTTGCTGAGCGCCATTGGCGAAGAATAACGGTCCACCTGGTTTTTTTGTCCGGAGTCGCAGACGGTCGACACCCGATAACCCCGGCTTCAGCGTCAAGGAGCGCCGCGTTGATCGGCGGCAGATCATCGTCCGCCGTGGATGGCCCACTGGGTGGGATCCACCGCAACACCCTCGGGGAATCGCTGCGATGTACCCTGCCCTCACCGCCGCCCAGGCCGCGCCAAGCCGGCGCGTTCCAACAGCCAGGTCTCGCGCGGCAACACCACCGGCGTGGGTGCTTCGGGGTCTTTCAGCGCCGCCAAGGTGGGTTCGCCCGGCACGCCGATCTTGCCGACCTCGCGCAACAGCCGATAAACGTGGCGCAACCAGTGCGGCAGGCTTTGCTCCGCCGGACACACCGCCTGCTCGGGGGCGGGCAACAAAGTCAACGCGGTGCGCAACACCGCCTGGGGCCGTTCACCCGCGATGCGGAAGCGCAGCACCTGCTCTTTTGGCGTCTCCCAGAAGACCTCCAGTACGCCGTCCCGGTAGGATGCGGCCGGTTGCAGCCGGGCGGCCTGGCGATGCGTCAGGCCGATCACCCGCACCAGTTCGAGGTGCAGAGCCACGCGCGGATCGGCGGCACGGATGCGGTCGATCCGCTCGGCGATCGCGTCATCGCTCAGCGGACACGGCGGACGCGGGGCGTTTTCGCCCGCCGTCGGCGGTGGCCCGGCGGCGCGCGCCAACGGGATCAAGTCCGGCCGCGCCAGCCAACCACAGAGCTGAGCGAGCAATTGGGCCTGGTTGCGGACGGTGGCGGCGTTTTGGTCAGGCCGGGCGGACCAATGCCGATGCAGCACCGCAAGATGCGCTTCGCTCAGGGCGTCCGGGGTGGACAAGGGCACGCCGGCGTCCGCCCAGAGCGCCAGCAGCCGATGGAGCACCGTCCAGCGTTGCCGCAGAGTGGGGGTGCTCACCGCGCCACGTCCGTTCTGCCGGTGTCCGATGTGCGCCTGGAGCCGGACGGCCAGGAGCTGCTGTTGGACGCGCAACTCAGCGCGTCGGGTGGAGGCGGAACTCAGGGTATGGCCGACCACCGGCACCATGGAGGTTCCGGTCGTCTCCGGCGTTCCATAATAGGCGGTGGTGATCCCCGGTCGGGCATGACCCAGGCGGCTGGCCACATCCAGCTGCGCCTGGCGATGTGTGGCGGGATCGACCGGTCCGCCGCCGCGCACCGGGGAGGGTTCGCCGGTCGCCGCTTCGTACTGATCATTCGCGTACTGATGCCGCAGACCATGACTGACCAGACCGTCCTTCCGCGTCACCCCATGCCGGGCCAGGACGTGATAACAGTGGGTCAGCCACTGCTTGAGGTCATACGCGGGCGGGATCATCGACCGCCGGGTCTGCTGGACGTACTCCTGGGCTTCGGCCAGCACGGCGCGCTGTTCGTCGGTCTCGATGGGCACGACGCGCGGTCGTCCACCCTTGGTCCCCGCCACGACCCGGAGCTGCGTCGCATTCACGGTATCGCGCGCCGGGTTGAGCAGCGACGCTTCCTGAATCCGCAAGCCAAAGGCGTGTTGCAGGCGCAGCACGCGCGCCACGGCCGGATCGTCGCTGGCCATCTCGGCGATCTTCGCCTCGGGATCGACGCCCGCTGCCGTCCAGGAATGATCGTGATCGGCTGTGGTGATGCGTTGATAACGGGTGGGATCGTCCAGGTAGGACGCCCCCGGCCGGAGCATGCTGGCCTTGCCGATCCAGCCGCACAGCAGGGTGAGATAAGAAAAACGCTTTTGCAGGGTCGAGGCGGACAACCCCTGTTGTTCCCACAGGCGCATCAAGGCTTCGATATGCTTGGGCTTGAGATGCCGGACATCGGTCAGCGCGTAGCCCAAGTCATGCAATTGGCGGATCATCCGCGAGAAAAATTCTGACCGATCGGCGATGGTGGCGTGGCTGACCAC
>Ga0116151_10006284_pt1 | contig 10138 bp, 10 predicted proteins | sample AD_UKC117_MetaG_FD_89893 | JGI IMG/M metagenome (GOLD analysis project Ga0116151, IMG submission 89893) | Active sludge microbial communities of municipal wastewater-treating anaerobic digesters from Hong Kong - AD_UKC117_MetaG | ecosystem: Engineered > Bioreactor > Anaerobic > Digestate... | reverse complement strand
GCTTCATCAAACAGAATTAAGTCTTTTGCTTCTTTTCTTCAGAAAAGAAGAGAAAAGTCCCTATATCGTCCTCAAATTCTCCCCGGTCAGCATCAATACCTGCGTGGTGTTGCGGTCGCAGAGCCTGCTCATAAACCGCTCGTCGTAAATCTCGGAAAGCTGCTTTAGGGTGCAGTTGCTGCTGCAAACGGTCGCTCTGCCAGCGATGGTGCGCTCGTTGATGACGGCAAAGAGCCACTCGAAGGAAACGTTGGGGATGTTCGGCTCGCTGCCGAGGTCGTCCAGCACCAACAGCGGGCATGTTTGGTAACGAACGGCATATTGAGTGCCTTCCTTAATATCGCGTAATATTCCTTGAATAAACGAATATGCGGTTACAAACTCAACATCAATTCCGCGCTTAATTGATTCATAAGCTATTGCATTGCAAAAAAACGACTTGCCTAAACCTGGCATTCCAATTAAAAGAATGTTTGGTTTTTCGGGATTTGGAAGCGACTTTGCATATGCTTCGCAAATAGTTTTCGCATTAAGAGCTCGTTTTTTCTGCTCAACTGTAGGATAAATCTCCGAGGAGAACTTGCTGAAGACTTCTCTTTCGTTAATGCCTTCAACCCCGCGGAGCTTTTCACGGCGTAAAAGCCTGCAGGCGCATGGTCGATTGTTTATGCCGACATACCCGGTATCATTGCAAAGTTCACAACGCACGTGAAGCTTGAGCGCATCCGCAGGTAACCCTAGAGATAACAGTATATCGTGCTCTTCTTTTGCAATCGTTTCCAGCAGGCATTTTCCCTCTTGCGCGTTTATTCTGCGTGCGCCTAGGTCAATGAATAACTTAGATCGTGCATCGTCCAGCTCTTTTAGACGAGGAGCGCGAGAATATGCACCGCTGATGCGGCGCTCTAGCGCTTCGCGCTCTTCAGAGCGGATACGAGCATAATAGTTATCAAGAGATTCTTTCGTCATTCAATGTCCTTATCCAAATCAACCAGTAAATGTGACAATTGCTCGTCTGTGAATGTATGCTGCGGGTATTGGAGCTTAAGCGGTTTTTCAAACTGCTTACCTCTTCTATGGTCTTTACTCTTCTCTTCCAGGTTTTTACGCGCTCCCTCAATGGTCGTAATCTTCTTTTCGTGCCATTCGCTCCAGAGCTTTTTCATCATGCCGAACGGCTCGTTCGCGCCGCGGCACTGCTCCGCGCCGAAGAGCAGCAGTTCGCGCGGCATGCCGTAATCGGTCCGGTACATGGAGATCTGCGCGCGCTGCGTGCGCGTGGCGGGTTCGACCTTGCCGGCGCGTTCGAACACGAGCCTGGCGAACGCGCGTTCCTCGGCGTCGGCTTCGTCCGCGCGCGCGATGTCCGCCGCGGCGGTCTGCCCGCTCTGGCGGAGCGAGTCGAGCAGTTCGTCGAGATAGACGAAGTTCGGCGCGCCGGAAACGGTGAGCTTCGGCAGCGCGGCGAGGATCGCCTCCGGCGAAAAGCCCCAGTCGGCACTCCATTTTTCATAGAGCGCGAGTTCGTCGTTGGTGGGCTTGCGGCGTTTGTTCCACTCGCGCAAAATTGCGCTCGCGCCGTGCCGCCTGAGCTCGTACCGCTCGATCGTGGCGCGCGCCTTTTCGCGCGTGAGCACGCCCTCCTCGGACCAGCTCTGCGCGACCGAGTCGATATAGTTGACCGACACGCGCCGGCCTTTCTTGTCCATGCAGTGCGAAACCAGTTCCAGCACGGCTTCCTCGTCGAGCCCGAATACCTCGATCCAGTCGTATACGTGCCGAAGCTCGCGGAAATCGAACTGGCGCGGCGCGGTCAGCGAATTCAGCGCGGAGACCAGCCTGCCGTATTTCCCGGGAACGACGCCGCCCGCCTCCTCCGGTTCGGGGGAAAGGTACTCTACGATCAGCGGCTGGTCGCTGCGGATGCGCACAAGCCCCTGCTCCTGCCAGTAGGAAAACGCGTCCCGGACCGCCGACTCGGAGAGCCCGAGCGCGTCGGAAACGGAGGCGTCGCCCGCCGCGCCCGCGCAGCAGAGCATCAGGCCGTAAAGATAGACCTGAACGCAGAGCCCGTCCGCGTGCGGCAGGTAATCGAGGATGAACCGATTGTCGACGGGCGTGAACGTGCGCCGCGCCGCGTCTATGGAAAATCGAACGATCATGATGCGGAAGCGTTACGCGCCGAGCGCAAACAGCGGGAAGATGTGTTCGTTGAACCAGCCGTATCCGAGGTTGAACGACGGGAGCCAGCCAAGGTCCATCGCGATTCCGGCCAGCACCCAGAAAAACAGCAGCAGAAACAGAACCAGAAGGAAGCGCAGGAACACGCTTTTCCCGGGCTTCCTCTCGTATGCTTCCCGCCGCGCATCGAAGCCTGACGGGCGGGAGACGTCCGCGCCTTCAAAGCGCATATAGGCCTGCGTTCGGTCGAGCGGGGGGAGTTCCCGCGCGTCTGCGTCGCCGGCCGGCACGTCCGCGTCGTCGTCAAGCCGTACGGGCTCGCTTTTTACGCCGGTGCGCGGCCGCGCGTCGGACGGCGCACCGCCGTCAAAGAGCGTGCCTTCGTCCGTTCCGGCAAGGATACGGCGCAGGAGCAGCTCGCTGTCCGTCAGTTCGCGGATGCGCGCGGGGATGTCGACCGGATCGGCGGAGCGGAGCAGCTCGCGGTGCAGGTTGAGAAACACCTGCTTGACCACGCTGCGCGCCGCCGTTTCCTGACCGAGCGACTTGAGCGCGTTCAGATAGACCCTCCGGCCATACTGGGAATAGACTGCGCGAAACGCGTCGCGTTCGCCGTTGTGGATACGGGTCTGCAGGTCGTCTGAGGACATCGCCGCGGTTCCTTTCTGTCGATTTTCTTCATTGTAGCATGACGGAAACAAAAAGAAAATAGGAATAAGCGACGGGGCGCGTTCGGCGGAGCCGAAAAACAGGCGGCCGGGGCGGACGCCGGACGCCAAACGGCCCCGCGTGCGCGGCCGAAGGGAGGCCCGGACGATGCGCGTGAAATGGAAGCGGGTGCTGGCGCTGGGCGTGCTCGCCGGGCTGCTGGTGGTCGCGGTGCGCGGCTGCGTTTACGCGCGGCGCGAAATGAGCGTTTCGGTGGAGCCGACCGTCACCGTGTACGATCACCGGGAAGGGACGACGCTGGAAATGGATCTGGAAACGTACCTTGTCGGCGTGGTCGCGGCGGAGATGCCCGTGTCGTTTTCCATGGAGGCGCTCAAGGCGCAGAGCGTCGCGGCGCGCACGTATACGGTCTACCATATGCTGCACGGCGGCTGCCGCTCGTCCGGCGCGGACGTCTGTACGGACAGCTCCTGCTGCCAGGCGTACTGCTCGGACGAGCGTATGCGCGAAAACTGGGGCGACAGCTACCGCGAGAACAGGAGCGTGATCGAGCAGGCGGTGGAGGCGACAAAAGGCGAGGTGATGCTCTGCGACGGGGAGCCCATCGAGGCGCTCTATCACAGCGCGTCCGGCGGGCATACGGAGAACGTGGAGGACGTTTACGCCGAAGCGCGCACATACCTGCGGGGCGTGGCGAGCACGGCGGAGGTCGGGACGTCCCGGCTGACGGGGGAAAAGACCTATTCGCAGGAGGCGTTTGCAAGCCTTGTCAACGAACAGTGGACGTCGGCCGGGCTGTCCGCCTCCGATCTGGAGGATCAGATCGAGATCACCTCCTATACGGCCGGCGGCCGTGTAAAAAGCGTGCGGCTCGGCAGGACGACCGTGACCGGACGGGCGCTGAGGTCGCTTCTTTCGCTCGACAGCACGATGTTTTCGATTTCGTTCGGCCAGGACACCGTTACGTTTCATACGAAAGGGTACGGCCACGGCGTCGGGATGAGCCAGACGGGCGCGAACGCCATGGCGCTCGGCGGGCGGACCTACCGCGAGATTCTCGCGTACTACTATACCGGCGTGACGTTCGCAACCGTGGAACTGACCGATTAAAAAACGAGGGGGCCGCGATACGGCCGGGCGCGCGCGTCTCGCCGCCCGGGCGGCGGCGTGGTATACTGTCGGTATGGAACGCATGGACGATCTGCAGAGAAACGGGCTGGTTCTGTTTCAGGATCCGGCGTACGCGTGCTTCAGCGCGGACGCCCTGCTGCTGTGTGATTTTCTGCGGCTCAGGCCGGAGGAAAACGTCGTGGAGCTCGGGTCCGGGACCGGCGTGATCTGCGTGCTCGGGACCGACAAAACGGGCGCGCGCTTCACGGGCGTGGAGCGGCAGGAGCGGCTTGTGGAACTGGCGAACAAAAGCGCCGCGGCCAACGGCCAGCAGATCCGTTTCCTCCGATCGGACGTGTCCGACGCGCCGGCGATGCTCGGCTGCGGGACGTTCTCGGCGGCGGTGACGAACCCGCCGTACTATGAAACGGGCGAACGGAGCGCGAATCGCTCGCTTGCGTGCGCGCGGCATGGCGAAAAGGATACGCTCGGGACCTTTCTGGCAAGCGCGTTTCTGCTTCTGAAAAACGGCGGAAGGCTGTTTATGGTCTATCCGGCGGACGCGCTGACCGCGCTTCTGTGCGGGCTGCGGGCGCATCGCCTCGAGCCGAAACGGCTGCAGTTTGCCGCGCCCACGGAGGGCGCGCGGCCGACGCGCGTGCTGGTCGAATCAAAAAAGCTCGGCAAAGCGGGGCTTGTTGTGGAGCCTGCACGGCTGATGAACACATGACGGTCCGCCGATAGAAAACGCCGCCGGGCCGCCGGCAAAGCCCGCGAAACGCGGCGCTTTTTTTGCGCCGAAATTTTCTGCAACGAGTCGTGCTTTTCGCCTGCGCGCGGCAAAAACCGCGTCCGATCGATTCGGCAAAACGGCCTGCCGCTGATCCGGCGTGCCGAAAGCTGCGATTGTTTCGTTTTCTTTCGTTTGAAATTTCTGTATATGTTTCCGGCAAAAGCTGCGCATACTATCCACAAAATATGAAAGCCGCGGGAGCGCGGCGATCACAAGGAGGAAACGGATCCGATGTATAAAACGGTCATATCGGTATGCGTCGTACTGATGCTGGCGCTGACGATGGCGGGCTGCGCCTGCAAAGGCACGGCGACCACGACGCCGACCCCGACGGTGAAGCCGGTCGCGACGCCCATGACATCCGCGGGCGTGACGCCGGGCCTGGCCACGACGCCCGGCGCGGCGGCAAGCCCCGGCGCAAGCGTATCGCCCGGCACGAGCGGGGCCATCCCGAACTTCAGCGAAGGGACGGAGGTGAACGCCTCCGACGTGCCGAATGTTCAGCAGGCCATCACGGCGAAGTATCCAAACGCGACCATCACCAGCATTAAGCACGCGCTGGTGAACAGCCAGCAGGTTTACGCGGTGGAGATCAAAGACGGGACGAATACCGAAACGGTCTACGTACAACCGGACGGCACCATCGTTGAGAAGACCGGTACCTAAGCAGGGCCGGCCGAACCGGGACACGCGGGCCCGCGCGGACGGCGCGGGCCCTTGGACCGTCAAGATGGTGTTTTTAACGGGATAATCGTTTTTAATTGTCGTTCTTCGGATGCCCGGCCGGCAAAGAGCACAGGTGCCCCGTCCCATTTTATCGACGGACTGCCGGCGCGGCCGGAATGGACATCGGGCCTCGGCAATCCCGGAGATTTTTAGACAGATGAAAGGCCCGCGCAGACGACGCGGACCTGTTGACCGAACCGATTTTTTTGTTTTCCCGCGGAGCGAACGCGGACCCGTCGGCGAAATCAGCTCTCCTTCCGAATCAGATCGAAGCAGAGATCGAATACGTTCTTTCGCATGCCGGAGATCACCTCTTCGATGCCGTCGTCGGTGACGTAGGACATCATGCCCGTGCCGTAATTCGAAATAACGCCGATCGCCGCATACTGCATGCCGAGGTCGCGCGCAAGCGGCGCCTCCGGAACAAGCGTCATGCCGATGATCTGCGCGCCGAGCGTGCGGAACATCCGCACCTCGGAGGCGGTTTCAAACCGCGGGCCTTCGGTGCAGGCGTAGATCGCGCGGCCGGAGTAGGGAAGGCTACGCTCCAGAATGAGGTGTTCCAGCGCGTCGTTGAGTTGGGGATTGCAGACATCCTCCATCCCCGTGTGCAGCGCGAGCCGGTGCTCCCGCTCGAAGGACAGAATGCGGTTTTTCGTAAAATCGATGAAGTCGCTCACGAGGCACAGCGTGCCGAGCTTGTAGGAATAGTCGCATGCGCCGACGGACGAAACGCCGAGCACGTGGGTCACCCCCAGGCTGCGCAGTGCGTAGATGTTCGCGCGGTAGTTGATGTCCGGCGGGTCGGAGCGGTACAGCACGCCGTGGCGTGACAGAAAAATCACCTTGTGTCCGTCGCTCAGCGTGATGCGGAACACCACCACGTCGCCGTACGGCGTAACGACCGCCTGCTCGCGGTAGGGAACGGGCGGCGTTTCCATATTCGTGCCGCCTACGATAGCAAACTGCAAGCCGATCACCTCCCTCTGACTATACCATACGCGCGGGGAAAAGTGTATACTGAAAACGCTGATTCATCATTTTGAAAAGGAGATTGTCATGACAAAGAGAGCCGACCATGATCTTGCGTTTCTGCTTACGTTTGAAAATATCGCCTGGTACGAGGACGGGAAGGTCCGCATTCTGGACCGGCGCGTGTATCCTGCAAGGGAGGAATTCGTCGTGTGCGACGACCACCGCGCGGTTGCGCAGGCCATCACCGATATGGTGACGCAAAGCTACGGCCCGTTCCATGCCGCCGCGATGGGCATGGCGCTTGCGGCGTACGAATGCCGCGAGAAGACCGCTGCGGAGCAGAAGGCGTATCTCAAAGCCGCCGCCGATACGATCGCAAACGCGAGGCCGACCACGGCGCAAAAGATGCGCACCTGGACGGACGACTGCGAGCGGGACGCTTCCGCCGCGATCGACGCGGGCCGGAGTGCCTGCGATGCGATCATGCGCGGCGCGCTGGGAAAATTCTCAAGGAAGTACGAGCGCACGGACCGGGAGGCGCGGTATCTGGTGGAAAAATTCCCGAAGGACCCGACGATCATGACGCAGTGCTTCGGCGAAACCGACGTGGGCATGCTGCTGCGGGCGCTGCGGGACCGCGGCGACGAGGCGAAGTTCTATACGCCGGAAACGCGGCCCTATCTGCAGGGCGCGCGCCTGACCGCGAGCGTCATCCACGATATGGGCTTTGGCGTTACGCTGATCACGGACAATATGCCCGGGTATGTGCTCGGGCATAAGGGCGTGGACATCTTCACCACCTCGGCGGACGTGATCACGCTCGACGGGCATGTGGTCAATAAGGTCGGCACGTTCCAGATCGCACTCTGCGCGCGCTTCTGCGGCGTGCCGTACTATGTGGCGGGGTTCCCGTCCGCGGCGCATCCGACGATCGACACCGTCCGCATCGAGGAGCGCAACGGCGACGAGGTGCTCTACGCGATGGGCGTAAGGACCTGCAAGCAGGGCGTAACGGGATACTACCCCGCGTTCGACATCACGCCGCCGGAGCTTGTGACGGGCGTGGCGACCGACGTGGGCGTGCTCAGACCTACCGAGCTTTCCGGATACCGCGGGCTGGCGTAAGCGCCGCGCCGAAAATGGGGGGAACAAACCGCAGGCGGGAGAAAGAAACTCCCGCCTGCGGTTGGCTTTTATGGATGGACTGCGCGCGTTGTCTGCAATCCGGGTCAGGATTCGTAGCGGATCCGGATCTCGTGGGTCTTCGGCATCATTTCGATCCATGTGCTGCCGGGCTCGAGGCAGATCGGCGTGCCGTCGTAGAGCAGATAGGTGGTCGTGCTGCTCAGCGAAGGCCGGCTCCAGGTGCCGGGGACGTGCAGGCCGTTGATGAAGTAATCGCACGCGCCTTCGCCCGTGACGTCGACGCTGCGGTACACGGTGTCAAACGCGGAAACATGCACGTACTGAACGATCAGGTTCTGCACGGCGATGGGTTCGCTTTCATAGCCCAGCGCGTTTGAAGCGGGCGTGAGCGACTTGGAGACGCAGAGCACGCCCTTGGAGTTCTTCTCGCTGCGGAGCAGGAGGTTGGACGCGGCGTCGTATGTGTAGACGATCTTCTCCTTATCCGAACTGGTGAACGGCAGGCCGACGCTCTGAATCCGCTTTCCCTTTTCATAGGTAACGCCCGATTGAAAGGCGAAGCGCGAAGCGGGGGTAAGCGCGTCGCTTGTTGAGAATACGCCGTCGGCCTCCAAAGCCTTGAAGAAGAGCGTATGCTCCTCGGTGGAGGTGACGGTGATGTCCCGGTAAAAATACTGCGCGGCGTCCCCGCTGTTCTGCAGCGGCGCCGAAAGGCCCGCGTCCGCAAGCGCGGGATAGGGGTCGTCGCCGTCCGGCGGATCGCCCGCGGACACGTACAGGCCGTCCCACTCCAGCGCCGTGTCGGCCAGATATGCGCGTGAATCGCATACAGGGCCGACGCGCGCGGCGATCTCGTCGGAAAAAACCGCAAGGAAGCGCGTGCCGTGGTCGGCGCGGTCGAGCGGAAATTCGTATACGATATCGGCCAGCATCAGCCCGGTCTGCGGGCGGCACTGCGCGGCGTTGTCGATCACGACGAGCACGGGCCGGTAAACCGAGCCGTCCGGCAGCGTGCGGCCCGTAGTGGTGGAGACGCTCGGCGTGGGCGACGCGGTCGGCTCGTCCGTCGGCAGGATGGGTTCAGGCGTCGGTGTTTCGTCCGACTCCGGCTGTTCGGTGGTCGTGACGATCACAAGATCGGTCTGGGCGGGCGTGCCCGCCGCGGCCGGCGATTCGTCCGTTCCCAGAAGCGTTTCGGCGACCGAACAGGCGGAGCACAGAAGCAGCGCAAGCAGCGAAAGCAGTGCGGTCAGGAAAAGACGCCTTCCGCGCCGCGGCGGTATGCGGTTGTTCCGCGCGCTAATCAAACGTCACCGGCGTGTCCGACGGATGCACCGCGATCCAGGTGTTGCCCGGTTCGAGGATGACGGACGATCCGTCGTCCAGCAGATAGGAGGTATAGTCGTCCGCGGTCGGGCGCGACCAGGTGCCGGTCACATGCCTGCCGTTGATGAAGTAGTCGCACTTGCCGGAACCGATCAGCTCGCAGGTGCGGCGGTGCTTCGTATCGCCCTTGATCAGGCCGTATTCGCAGTACTGCACGATGAGGTTCTGAACGTTCATCTGCTCGGTGATGTACGAATCGCCGTTGTCGGTCAGCGTACGGGTCATGAAAGCTTCGCCGCTCTCGCTGCGGAACAGCCGGTTTGTGGACGCGTCGTAGGTGAACTGAATCCACGACGGGTTCGTGTCGTTGTCAAACGAAAGCGAAACGGTGGAGAAGGTGTCGCCGTCCGGATAGGAAACGTTCTCCATAAACGAGAAGCGGTCGCAGACTTTCGCGGTGTGGTCGCCGTAGTACCGGTTCACCAGCGCCGCGACGCGGTAGTACAGCGCGTGGACATCCCCGCGGCCCGTCTCGGGCGCGCGGAATTTATATCCGTTTTTTGTTTCAAAATCATCGTAGGTACTCTTGCTGCGGCTGAACGTCGCAGAATAACCTGCAAAATCGCCGCCCGGCAGATAGAGGGTGATGAGCTTGCTCGGGATGCGCTTGTAGGGCGCGGCCAGCACCACGTACCCTTCGTGCAGGTACATGCAGTCCCATTCCTGCGCAAGGTCGATAAAATAGTACCGCGTCGAACGCAGCGGACCGGCGTAGAGCGGGTAGGTGTCGTTGAACAGGACCTGAAAGCGCGTGATGGTCTGCTCGACGAGGAATTCGTAGATGATGTCCGCCTCCATCAGCGAGGTCTGGGGCTTTGCGCCGTCGGCGTTGTCGATGGACATGATGAAGGGACGGCTCGGCGTACCCTCCGGGATCACGCGGCCGGACGTCTGGGAGCGGTTTTGCGGCTCGGGCGTCGGCGTAGGCGTGGGCTCCGGCGTAACGGTCGGGGCGGGTGTGACCGATTCGATCACGGCGATCGACGGGGCGACCGTCGGTTCAGGAGCGGTCACCTCCGCCGAAATGCCGCAGGCCGAAAGCAGAAGAGCGGCGGCGAGCAGCAGGGAAACGCCGCTTAGCGCGGCGGCCCGGCTGCCGAACGGAGTGTGACGCATCCTCATTCCTCCTTGCGTTTGTCGTTTGCGCCGTTC
>Ga0116151_10006282_pt1 | contig 10139 bp, 6 predicted proteins | sample AD_UKC117_MetaG_FD_89893 | JGI IMG/M metagenome (GOLD analysis project Ga0116151, IMG submission 89893) | Active sludge microbial communities of municipal wastewater-treating anaerobic digesters from Hong Kong - AD_UKC117_MetaG | ecosystem: Engineered > Bioreactor > Anaerobic > Digestate... | reverse complement strand
TTCAATTCTCGTTACCGGCGATGAGCTGGTTGAAACCGAACAGAAACCAGGTTTAGGGCAAATACGAAACAGCAACGGTCACCAGCTGGTGGCTCAGGTAATTCGGGCTGGGGCAACACCTCATTACGAAGGAATTATTGAGGACACAAAGCAGGCAACGCTTAACGCCGTTTCGAAAGCGCTAAGCCAGAGCAACATTGTTGTGCTAACCGGCGGAGTTTCCATGGGCGATTTCGACTACGTTCCCGGAGTGTTGCAGGAACTCGGCGTTAACATCCTTTTCCAAACCATGGCCGTACAACCCGGCAAACCCACTGTTTTTGGTGTAAAAGGGGAAAAGCTGATTTTTGGTTTACCGGGAAATCCGGTTTCATCACTTTTTCAGTTCGACTTACTGGTACGTACTGCTATTCTCCGTTTAATGGGCTCAAATAAACCAGTACGAGAAATTGTGAAGGTACCAATTGCAAACAATTTCTCGAGGAAACGTTCCGCTCGCCTTGCCCTCGTTCCTGCAATCATTAACGCAAACGGCGAAGTGGAACCGGTTAGCTACCATGGTTCGGCACATATAAACGCAATGGCAACTGCCACAAAAATCATCATCGTTCCAATTGGAACCGATACTATTAAAAAGGGAGAACTTGTTGATGTTCGATCGATATAACAGAAAAATTACGTACCTGCGCATTTCGGTAACCGACCGCTGCAACCTGCGTTGCACATACTGCATGCCTGCTGAAGGTGTTAAACTTTTAAAACATGAAGATATTCTTTCTTTTGATGAGATTGTAGACTTCACAAAAGTTGCTGTTGGTTTGGGTATTAGCAAAGTTCGAATAACGGGTGGCGAACCGCTGGTTCGAAAGGGAATTGTTGACTTGGTTCGCATGCTTGGCGATATAAAGGGTATTAACGACCTATCGATGACAACCAACGGAATTCTGCTGAAGCAGTTTGCCCAGCCACTCTTCGAAGCAGGAATTAAACGAATTAACGTTAGCCTCGACACCCTTAATCCCGAAAAATTCAAAGAAATCACCAGAGTTGGCAATATTGATGATGTTTTATCAGGGATTTTTGAAGCAAAAAAAATTGGCTACGATCCAATAAAAATTAACTGCGTTGTTAATAAAACATCCAACGAACCTGATGCAATTGAAGTTAGAAAGTTTGCAGCAGAAAACGGATTGTATGTTCGTTTTATTCCCATGATGGATTTAGACAACGGGACACACGGAATTGTTGAAGGTGGCGATGGTGGAAATTGCGCTGCATGTAATCGACTCCGATTAACTGCAAATGGAATTGTAAACCCTTGCCTTTTTAATGAAATAGGTTTTAGCGTTCGAGAACTTGGAGCAGAACAAGCAATTTTAAAAGCAGTAGACACAAAACCCCGATGCGGAACTTTTAACAAAAAAGGAGAATTTTACAATTTAGGAGGGTGATTTTGTGAATTTATGAAATTGTAAATTAGTAATCAGTCTTCAGTTGGCAGTCTTCAGTTGGCAAACTCAGGCAAATTCTGAAAACTGAAAACTGTGAACTTTAATTTGACTTCATACTTTTGACTTCATACATTTGACATCATACATTTGACATCATACATTTGACATCATACATTTGACATAATACATTTGACATAATATGAACTTTTCCCACACCGACAGCCAAGGCAAGGCCAACATGGTTGATGTTGGCGGAAAGCCAAACCAAATTCGCGAAGCGAAGGCGGCTGGTTTCATTAAGTTGAATTCAAAAACCTTAGAACTAATTCGCGATAACAGCAACAAGAAAGGCGATGTGCTTACAGTTGCTGAAATTGCTGGAATACAGGCTGCAAAACGAACTCCCGAACTTATTCCGCTCTGTCATACCCTATTACTCACCAAAGTGGAAGTGAAAACTTTTCTGGAGGAAAAGGGTGTTCGTGTTGAAGGGCTTGCCCGTTGCGTTGGTCAAACCGGCGTTGAAATGGAAGCACTTACCGCCGTTTCGGTTGCGCTACTCACCATTTACGATATGTGCAAAGCGGTTGATAAGGAGATGGTTATTGAGGAAGTGAAACTCTTATCGAAAACCAAAACCGATGTAAAGTGAAACTTTTTTTAAACGCTTCTTTTAAACATTTTGTCGCAAAACCTATCCAAAAAGCCGTATCTTAATAACCTGAAATTCGCTTATAAACCAAAATAAATAAACAATGAAAAAATACAAAACCTATCTATTCATCATGGCCATATCAGCCTTCCTATCGTCTTGCGTTGAAAGCAAGCACGAAACCATTACCGAACCCTTAACTCCCAACACGGAACTTACCGCCGAGGAGATTTCCAACGGAATTCTAACACCAGAAATTCTTTGGAAATTTGGAAGAATTGGTAGCGCCTCTGTTTCTCCCGATGGAAAAACCATTGCCTTCACTGTAACCCGCTACTCCATGGAAGCCAACAAAGGAGTTACTAATATTTACACCATTCCGGTTGAAGGCGGCGAACCAAAGGAACTAACCAACAATAGCACCAACGACTTTAGCCCTCGCTGGACCCCAAACGGTGAACGAATTGCATTCATCTCTACCCGCAGCGGCAATTCGCAACTTTGGGAAATGAACCCCGACGGTTCCAACCCCGTTCAGGTTAGCAGCATTGAGGGCGGAATCAATGCGTTCCTCTACTCGCCTACTGGCGATAAAGTTCTCTACACAAAGAACGTTCAGATTGAAAAAACTACAGCCGACCTTCATCCCGACATGCCAAAGGCTAACGTAAAAATCATCGACCATTTAATGTACCGACACTGGAACTACTGGCGCGACGGCAGCTACAGCCACATTTTTGTTGCCAGCTACGAGAACGGAAAAATTGCCGAAGGCAAGGATATTATGGAAGGGGAAGCCTGGGACGCTCCCATGTCGCCCTACTTCGACGAGTCGGAAATTGCTTGGAGCCCCTGCGGAAAAATCATCGCATACTCATGCAAAAAACAAGTTGGCAAAGAGTATGCCACCGGAACCAACTCCGACATCTACTTCTACAATGTTGAAGACGGAAAAACAAAGAATGTTACCGAGGGAATGGCTGGCTACGACAAGTATCCCGCATTTTCACCCGACGGTAAAAACCTTGCATGGCAAAGCATGGAAACACCCGGCTACGAGAGCGACAAGCACCGTTTATTTGTTATGAATCTGGAAACGGGCGAAAAGACATACATGACCAAAGGATTCGACCAGAATGCCGACAACATTACATGGAGCGGTTGTGGGTCGGATATTATTTTCATCAGCGGCACAAAGGGAACTGAGCAGATTTACAAGGTAAACCTTGAAAGCAAAGAAATAACCCAAGTTACTAACGGACAGCATAACTACATATGGTTTTCCCCAGCTCAGGGCACATTGGTTGGAATGAAAATGGCCATTAACATGGCTCCAGAAATTTTCACCATCGAACCCAAAACAGGCAACGAAACGCAAATTTCTTTTATCAACAAGCACATTTACGATAACATTACCCTAGGCGAAACCCAGCAACGATGGATGAAAACCGTTGACGGGAAGGATATGCTGGTACAGGTTATTCTCCCTCCAAACTTCGATGAAACCAAAGAATACCCAGCGCTTCTATACTGCCAGGGTGGCCCGCAAAGTACCGTTAGCCAGTTCTGGAGTTACCGCTGGAACTTCCAGATAATGGCCGCACACGGTTACGTTGTGGTAGCCCCCAACCGTAGAGGAGTTCCTTCATTTGGGCAAGAATGGAATGCTCAAATATCTGGCGATTACAGCGGGCTAAACATTCAGGATTACCTAACTGCAATCGACAATATGGCCAAGGAATCGTGGGTTGATGGGAACCGACTTGGCGCTGTTGGCGCCAGCTACGGAGGCTACTCTGTTTACTACCTGGCAGGAATGCACAACAAGCGTTTCAAAGCATTCATAGCACACAATGGCATGTTCAACTTCGAGAGTTTCTACGCTTCAACCGAGGAAACCTTCTTCCCAAACCACGATTTTGGCGGACCTTACTGGGATAAGAACAACAAAGTTGCTCAAAAAAGTTTTGCAAACAGCCCACACAAAATGGTGCAAAACTGGGATACACCAATTATGGTTGTTGTTGGCGAGAGAGACTTCCGTATTGCATACACCGAGGGGCTTCAAGCTTTCAACGCAGCCCAACTTCAGGGAGTGCCAAGCCGACTGCTGGTTTTCCCCGACGAAACCCACTTCGTTACAAAACCGCAGAATGCGGTTATTTGGCAGCGCGAGTTCTTTGGATGGCTCGATAAATGGCTAAAGTAGAAACGAGTAACAACAAAAAAGGCTGCAAAAAAACTGCAGCCTTTTTTTCTAGTTACTCAACGCTTTCAGCGCTTTATCCTTTGCCTCCAGGTAGTTTCCACACACATTATTCCTACCAATTAAAAAATCGATGCGCTCCTTCTCCAACTCCTTCCGAACTTCGGGCTGAACTCCTGAGAGTATCAACTTTACGTTTATTCCCTGCAGCTCCTTAATTGTTTCACGGAAATTATGTAAACCAGTTGAGTCGATAAATGGAACATGCCTCATTCGAAGAATAAGAATGCTAGTTGTTTTTCCGAAGTTCTTAAGTGTTTCGCGGTATTTTTGGGCAGCAGCAAAAAAGAAGGGTCCCTTAATTTCGTAAACCTCAATCCCTTCTGGCAAATCTGAGTAATCGTCAAGAGCATCCATATCGGCATCGGCGGGAAGCACATGGCTCGCATTCGACATTCGCTGCATGAAAAGCAGCGCCGCCATTACCATGCCAATCTGTATGGCAACGGTTAAATCAACAAGCACTGTAAGGAAGAAGGTTGCCAGCAGAACCAGAACATCGTAACGCGAACCCTTCAGTATTGAGTAGAAAGAACGCCACTCACTCATGTTGTAGGCAACAACAACCAGAATACCAGCCAAACAAGCCAGGGGAATTTGGGCTGCCCACTTCCCAAAAAACAACATAATTAGCAGCAGCGTAACTGCGTGTACTATGCCTGCAACCGGTGTTCGTCCACCATTCTTAACGTTTGTGGCTGTACGTGCAATGGCACCGGTTGCAGGAATTCCTCCAAAAATGGAGGAGGCAACGTTGGCAATTCCCTGTGCAATAAGTTCGGTATTGGAGCGATGGTTTCCGCTAATCATCCCATCGGCCACTACGGCCGAAAGCAACGATTCAATGGCACCTAAAAGCGCAATGGTAAAAGCAGGAGCAATGTACTTCGAGAAGTTGCCCAAATCGAAATCGGGGACGCTTAAGCTAAAGCTATTAGGCAGCTCACCGTAAACCGAACCAATAGTTGTAACCGGAAGTTTGAACGCCATGGCAACAACAGTCATTAGTATTATGGCAATAAATGAGCCTGGTATTTTTTTAATCACCCGCTTTGAGTATACTGTAATTAAGACAGTTCCAACCGATACGAGCAAAGCATAAAAATTTACCGAACCCATGCCTGCAAAGTAGGCACCCCACTTGGGAATGAACTCTGATGGGACGTTTCCGATACTTAATCCAAAGAACTCTTTAATTTGGGTTGAAAAAATAATAAGGGCAATGCCACTGGTAAAACCAACAATAAGCGGATGAGGAATGAATTTTATTATGGAACCTAACTTTAGTAAACCAAATGCAATAAGCATTATACCTGCAAGAAAAGTTGAAACAATAAGCCCCTCAATTCCGTACTGCTCAATTATTCCGAACACAATAACCACGAAGGCACCTGTTGGACCCCCAATCTGTACACGGCTTCCACCCAGTAAAGAAATCAGGAATCCGGCAACAATTGCTGTAATCAGTCCCTTTTCGGGCGAAACGCCCGAAGCAATTGCAAAGGCTATTGCAAGCGGAAGCGCAACAATACCCACAATAATTCCTGCAAGTAAATCGTTTTGAAAAGCTTGCTTCGTGTAACCTTCCTTAAAAACGCTGAAAAGTTTTGGTTTAAATACTTTTTCCATACTATTCGTTCAAAAAAATTTGGCAAATGTATCAATAATATGAACCCGTTGTCATTTTGGTTTGTTTTTTATTTATTAACTTGCAGGTTACATTTTGCTAACTTTAGCGTAAATATTCAACCTTACAACAGTCGAATGGAGTATATCATTATACTTGTCCTTTTTGCATACATCGCCTTCCTTCACTATCAGCTGAACCGGAAAAATATTTTTATTGAAACGCTGGTTGAAAAGTATGCCCGTTCTGAAAAAGACTGGAGCAAGGAGTCGCTAGCCGAAATGCTAAAAAAAATCCAAAGTTCATCACCTGAGGTTAGCGTTAAACCAAGCAAACTGTTTGATGAGGATGTAATGAAGTTTATCATAGGCGATGAAAAGAAATGCAATTCTTTTATTCACTACACCAAAGAGAAAGAAATTGCAAAAAAAATTATTTCGGATGGTTTCAAGTTTGTTGACACCTTTTACAAAACCGCTGAACCTATTACAAACGATAAACTCGACCTAATTTACAAGCACTACCTTCACAAGCATTACGGGAATTATGTGGTAATAATTTCCATATCAAAACAAGTTTACGATAAGTATCTTGAGGAGATAAGCAAAATAAAAAAGGTGGTAAACGTTGAACAAATTCTAAGCGAGAAGTCGCCCCTGTTAAACGAGAACCTCGACGAAGTTTACCTGCTTCCCACCCAGTACGTAAAAGGATACATTGATGCCGAAACTGGCGAAATCACCAATAACCCCAACTTCGATTCAAACTACGATTCACTAACATTCAAAAAAAACCTTGATGCTTTAGAGTAAGCACCAAGGTTAAGGTGAACAAATATTAAAAATGGTTTCTAACCCTTCATTTTCCCTGTTATTGCTTTGTAGTAGCTTCTCATGTGCATGCTGTACGAGCGCATAATTTCGGCTAGAACACCGGTCATTTTATCAACTGACTCCTCACCCCTTTCCTGCTTCATTAGTTCAACTAGGTTATCCAACTCCTTTGAACCAGGAGTTTCAAACTTAGGATCGGAAACCATTTGCTTCGGTGAATACTTCTTTAAATTCTTATCCACTCGTTTCGAGCGATCAACTGACTCCTTCGCCACAATGTTACGAGGGAAATCATCGGTATAATCAACGTGTTCAATCGGATTCTTTAGCGCTGCAATTATTGGATTGCTTTCAGGGTCGTTCATGTATGCTTCCTTTACAACCAACCACTGGAACTGCTCCAGAACGGAGTGACGGTTCGAAACAATCTGAACAGCGTTGTCCTTACTTCTCGGGAAACCGAGCATGGCTTTCAGGTTAATCCAAATCATTCTGAAAGCGCTAACTCCGGGAAGAGGTGCTGTGTGGTAGGGCATCGACAAATCGCTTAGGTAGTGCATTCCCCATCCCATAAAACGATATCCCCAGTAGTCGTTACCAGTTGCAAACGCATACTCCGACAGGGTTTTAAAAAGATTAATCCTGTATTCAGGATAAGTTTTTTTAAGGAAAGGACCGAACTTGAAAACCAGCTTCGCCTCGTGGTAAAATCCCATGTGGAAAGGAGCTTGACTTCCGTACTCAAGATTTGGGTCACCAAATGGTTGCACCCCAAGCCCGTAAATTTTTCCGTGCTCGGTGTTATTATCCTCAAACAAGCCTAAATCAATCCCGTAATCGGGTTCATCGTTTGCCGTGCAGAGCACGCTTAGTGGGGAAACCTTCTGCCCTTCGAATAGCTCAACGTAGTTTGTAGTAAGCATCATGGTTACGTCGCTCAGGGTTGTGAGTTCCGCTGGGTTAATTGGCGGCAAACCTCCAACTTCTTGGTTTGGCAGCAGGTGAAGGTACAGCCGCATTTTAACGTTAGGGTTTATTCTTATTGCGTGGTAAAAGCGCAGCAGAATATCCTCATAGTTTTCCGTTTTCTTGAACATTAACTCCTCGGGAAGTGGTGAATAATCAGGCATATTTGCCCTTGCCCAAGCTTCATGCTCAGCCAACAACTTCTCAAGACCTGCCTCCTCCTTTTCAAGGAAAGCGCGTAAACTCATTACTACAACCGAATCTCGGGCGGTTAAGTCTGGAATAGTGCTTAAAACAGGGTATGCAAGCAACGGATGTTCCGACCATGCCTTTGCGCTATAAATTGAACTAATCCCTAATAGTAAGGTTGCAAATATTCTCGTAAAATTTCGAATCATAATCTTTCAAGTTTGGTTAAACAACAATACAATAGTATGAAAAAATTTAAACTTAAGTAACGAAATAGTATAACTTAATTATTAAGGAATAGTTTAAAAAGTTTTCCACAATTTACTAAAACAGGTTTAGGTTTACATTTATGGGAGTAACTTTGCAGTTTGAAAATTTTGAAAGTTATAGTGAAGTGGATTATCTCGACCAACTTAGTGAAGTACAGAAAGACGCAGTAACAACCTCCAAGGGCCCATCCCTAATTATTGCAGGCGCAGGTTCTGGAAAAACCCGAGTGTTAACCTTTAGAATAGCCCACCTGCTTCAGCAGGGCGTTGCTCCCTGGAGCATTCTGGCACTAACCTTTACCAACAAAGCTGCCAAAGAAATGAAGGAGCGAATTGCCGGTGTTGTGGGCGAATCAACCGCCAAACAACTATGGATGGGAACCTTCCACTCCATGTTTATGCGCATTCTTCGCCAGGAGGGCGAAAAGTTGGGCTACCCAAAAACCTTCACTATATACGACACGTACGACTCAAAAAATCTGGTTTCCTCAATCATTAAGGAGCTAAAACTCGACACCCAAACATATAAGGTTGGAGAAGTTTACGGAAAAATATCGTCGGCAAAGAACAACCTCATAACACCACAGGCATACGCTGCAAACACAAATTTGGTAGCATACGACAGGCAAACCCGCAAACCCGAGGTTGCGCGAATTTACAGCATGTACGCTCAGCGATGCTACAAATCAGCTGCCATGGACTTTGACGATTTACTGCTGAACACCAACATTCTTTTCCGCGATTTCCCTGAGGTACTGGCAAAGTACCAGGACAAGTTCAAATACATCCTTGTTGATGAGTACCAGGACACCAACTACAGCCAGTACCTGATTGTAAAAAAACTGGCTGCCAGCCACAAGAACGTATGCGTTGTTGGCGACGATGCGCAGAGTATTTACTCGTTTCGCGGAGCCAAAATTGAAAATATCCTGAACTTCAGGAACGATTACCCCGACTACAAGCTATTCAAGCTGGAGCAGAACTACCGCTCAACCCAAACCATTGTGAACGCTGCAAACAGCGTAATTGCCAAAAACAGCAAGCAGCTGCAAAAGGTAGCCTACTCAGCAAACTCGGTTGGCGAAAAAATAAAAATAATTCGAGCATACAACGACCACGAAGAAGGATTCCTTATCGCCTCGGCAATTCTCGATGCATTACGAAACGACCCCATTGACTACAAGGAGTTTGCCATTCTTTACCGTACAAACGCCCAATCGCGAATTTTCGAGGAAGCGCTCCGAAAGCGCAACATTCCGTATAGAGTTTACGGAAGTCTTTCGTTCTACCAACGAAAAGAGGTGAAGGATATAATTGCCTACTTCAGGCTAGCCATAAACCCTCACGACGACGAAGCCCTTAAACGAGTTGTAAACTACCCCGCCCGTGGAATTGGAAACACAACCATGGAACGAGTTGCCGCAGAGGCAAACCGAACAAACCAGAGTTTATGGACAACCATTGAAAAGTTGGGTTCGGTTAACCCGGGGCTTAAACCTGCTGCAATTAAAAAACTCAGCGAGTTTCTGAGTATGATCAGGCATTTTGCCAATTTAGTTTTCACAAACGATGCCTACGAGGCAGCATACGCAATAGCCAAAGAATCGGGAATTATTCGCGAGCTAAAGGCCGACAGCTCCTTCGAAGGAATTGCCCGGTTACAGAATACCGAGGAACTCCTGAATGGGATTAGCGAATTCATTGAGAACCAAAAGAGCGAAGGCATTAACGAAACCATTACCCTTGCCGATTTCCTCGAAAACGTTTCGCTGCTTACCGATGCCGATACCGACAAACCTGAGGATAGAAATAAGGTGAACATAATGACCATCCACTCGGCAAAAGGGCTCGAATTTAGCTACGTTTTCCTTGCTGGTGTTGAGGAG
>Ga0116151_10006280_pt1 | contig 10140 bp, 9 predicted proteins | sample AD_UKC117_MetaG_FD_89893 | JGI IMG/M metagenome (GOLD analysis project Ga0116151, IMG submission 89893) | Active sludge microbial communities of municipal wastewater-treating anaerobic digesters from Hong Kong - AD_UKC117_MetaG | ecosystem: Engineered > Bioreactor > Anaerobic > Digestate... | reverse complement strand
TGATGACATCAGGAGGAATGGCTCCCTCTTCGTCCGCATCCCGAAACACCTTCCGCATACGCTCTTGCGCCAGACGGCCGATGGCATCGGTGAGCATTTTTTGCTCTTGATCAAGTTCAAAATTAATCATGTTCAGCTCCTTACCATTGAGTTGATAGCCGTTAGTTGATAGTTGGGAATTGTTAGCTCTCGCACAACTCCCAACTATCAACTATCTGCTACTGTCTAACAATTCGATCTGTCATGCGGGCTACGCGCACCATTGCCTTAACGTCGTGTACGCGCACAATGTCTGCGCCGCGATCAATACCAATGGCTACTGTCGCCGCCGTGCCTTCCATGCGCGCGTCTGGCGGTAGATTTAGCGTATATCCAATGAATGATTTGCGCGACGGCCCGATCAAAATGGGAAATCCCATTTCTTTGAACCGGTCCAGTTGATCCAGCAAACGCACATTTTGGGTGACCGTTTTGCCAAAACCAATGCCTGGATCGATGATGATTTGTTCGTCGGCCACACCTGCAGAGCGAGCGAGATCGAGGCTAACTTGCAGTTCGCGGATAATATCGGTGATGAGGTCGTCATATTCTACGCCAACGTAACGGCCGCCGAGCCGTTCGGCCTGGGCGACGTCTTTGGGCTGGCTGCGGTTGTGCATCACCACGATGGGACAGCGTTCTCTGGCGATGAGGGGAGCCATGGCTGCGTCCATGCGCAAGCCCCAGACGTCATTTACCCAATTTGCGCCTGCGGCCAGGGCCGCCTCCGCGACAACGGCGCGGTAGGTATCGACGGAAATAACGGCATCCACACTCTGGCGCACGGCCCGGATGATGGGAATAATGCGCGCTAACTCTTCTTCAGCAGGTATGGGCTGGCTGCCAGGACGAGTGCTTTCTCCCCCTATGTCGATAATGTCGGCTCCGTCGTCGATGAACTGTTGTGCCTGGGCTACGGCCGTCGCGACGGCCGTTTCTTCGTTCAATACACCATCCCCAGAAAAACTGTCTGGGGTGGCGTTGAGGATGCCCATGACGTAGGTACGCTCACCCCACGAGAAACTGGCGCTTGGCGTTTTCGGTTCCAAACCCTAACCTCCTGCCTGCCTCAGCTCAGGTTGTAAAGGCAGGCGATGAACGGCCGTGGTATAGACCTGCGCCAGCATCTGCACAACCGTCTCGTCGGTTTGGGGATGAACAAAATCGGGGGCAATGTCGGCCAGCGGAGCCAGCACAAAGGCGCGTTCGCTGACAAACGGATGGGGAATGGTCAGTGTTTCCTCGTCAATGATTTGATCATCGTAAAATAGGATGTCCACGTCTATAACACGCGGCCCCCATTTGTAAGTCGGCCGGCGTCCGACCTGGATTTCTACGGATTGACAGAGATGGAGTAGTTCTTGGGGGGGTAAGTGTGTTTTACCAGCGAGACAGATGTTGAGGAAAGGGGGCTGGTCGGCCACGCCCCAGGGTTCGGTTTCGTATACGTGGGAAACGGCCGTAATCTCCACGCCGCGCCGCAAATAGGCCAGAGCTTTTTGCAGGTTTGCCGGGCGGTCACCCAGGTTCGTGCCTAAGCTTAAATAAATCTGACTCATGCCGTTTCCAGTGTCTGCGTTTCGTGACCGATGTTCAGAATCCCCTGACCTTTTAGCAATTGTCTTCTGAACAGGGATAGCCTGCTAGCCTCAACTTGGTAATCTTGCACAAAATGACGCACTGCATCATTATGCCGTATTTATAACACAGCGCGTCATGAGTGTCAATAGATAGCGAAAATTCGCTAAAGGCGGTTTTTAGCCAAAGGGGAAATGAAAAAGCGAATGTTTGCCGGGTTAGCCACCAACATTCGCCGTTAGAGGAGAGAAAAGAATTATAGACGGGCCTGCAAATAAGGCAGGAGTTGATCTACAGATACGCGCTGCTGCACGGCCGTGTCCCGATCACGCACGGTCACTGTATCCTCGGTCAGCGTATCAAAATCAACCGTCACGCAGAAAGGCGTGCCGATTTCGTCCTGATAGTAATACCGTTTGCCAATGTTGCCTCTGTCATCCCAGGTGACAGTCATGTGGTCGAGCAGGTGATTAAAGATGGCGCGGGCCTTTTCTACCAGTTCGGGTTTGTTTTTGAGGAGGGGAAAGACGGCCGTTTTATAAGGCGCTACCGCCGGTTTCAGGCGCAGTACAGTTCGCTGGTTGGCTTCGTCCTCCCAGTAGGCATCACACAGCAGCATCAAAAAGACCCGGTTAATCCCCAGAGCCGGTTCAATAACATGCGGCACAAGGCGACGCCCCGTCTGTGGATCCACGTACTCCAGCTTACGTCCGGAGTGCTGAATATGAGCCTGCAAATCATAGTCCGTACGATACGCAATGGCCCACAGCTCCTTAAAGCCGAAAGGAAACCGGTAGTCCAGGTCATAAGTTTCCCGACTGTAGTGACTGCGCTCCCGGTCGGTGTGCCGCCGCCAGCGTAAGTTTTCGGCGTTGATACCCAGCGTGCCGTTCACAAACTGCCACATGGCCTCCTGCCACATACTAAACAACCCTTGCCAATCGCTCTCTTCCGGATCGAAGAAGTATTCGATTTCCGCCTGCTCAAATTCCAGCGTTCGGAAAACGAACTGGCCGGTGGTAATTTCATTGCGGAAGCTTTTGCCAATCTGCCCCACACCAAACGGGGGGCGTACGCGCGACGAATCGAGGATCTGGCGGAAGTTGGTGAAAATGCCCTGCGCGGTTTCACCCCGCAAATAGACTTTCGACTTTTCACCTTCGACAACGCCAACGGCCGTTTCAAACAAAATGTTAAACGCTTTCGGCGTCGTCACCTCGTTGCCTTCCGGACTGCGAACCACATGCTCAGCCAAAAAAGCCGCCATGTCCGTGATGTTCATGTCCTCCACCACCAAGTCCACCTCGCCCGGATGCTCAGCCAGCCACAGTTCTATCAAGTGATCGGCCCGATAACGCTTGTGAGTCGCCTTATCCTCCACCAATGGATCGGTAAATGAAGCCACGTGGCCAGAAGCCACCCAGGTTTCCGGATGCAGCAAAATCTGCGAATCCAGCCCCACCATATCCGGCCGTTTATGAATCATCTCCCGCCACCACAAGTTACGAATATTTCGCAGTAGCTCCGCACCCAGCGGGCCATAATCATAGGAACTCGCCAACCCACCGTAAATTTCCGAGGTGGGATATACAAACCCACGCCGCTTGGCCAACGCAGTAATGGTTTCCAAAGATAAAGCAGACACTATCTCCATCCTCTCCCTGGTGAAAATAACCTATCAAGGTTGGATAGCAACACTATCCAAAGCATAATGTCCCAGGCAGCGCTCCAGCGCCGCCCGATCCCGATCCGCTACAAGCGCCGTCACCAAGTCACCATCCAACAACCGCGTATCGCCATGCGGAATCAGCAAACGGCCGCGTCGGCGCACCGCCACCAGCACACAGTCATGCGGCAAACAGGGAGCCAGATCTTGAATGGTCTTCTCACAAGCCGAGCACTCAGGCGTGATAATCACTTCCACAAACATTGCGCTGTCGGCATGGCGCGCCCCCGCTTCATCCACGCGCTGCTGCAGCTCCGTCTTACGCGCCAGGGCCACTTTGTAAGCGTTGATGATGTCCTCCCGGCGCACAATACCCAGCAAGCGATCCGGGTCATCAGGATCAACGATGGGAATGCGGCCCAGGGCGTGCTGTCCCATCTTGCGCAAAACATCGCCAATTGTCTCGTCGGGGAATGCGGTTAGGAGCTTGCTGCGCACGGTAGCAATCTCAATTACCGGGGTATTACCTGGCGTTTTCTTATCCAAAGCCTTTTCCAGATCGCCAATGGTGACAATGCCCAGCAAGTGCTCGTTTTCGTCCATCACCGGCAAACCGTGATGGTGCGTTACGCGCAATGTGCGGGCAAACTCTTCCAGGCTCATTTCGGGCGGTACATGCTCCAGATTGGCTGTCATCACCTCGCCCACCGTCACGCCAGACAACACATCCTCATCCCGCCCGCGCCGCAGCCGAATACCCTCCAGCCCCAACTCCGACGTATAGATGGATTCACCGGCAAACAACTCTACAAGCAAGGCAGCCAACACCGTCGTCAACATCAGCGGCAAAATGAGCTGATAATCGGCTGACATCTCAAAGACCAGCAAAATGCCGGTGATAGGCGCGTGTTCGGCCGCCGCCAGAACGGCCGCCATGCCCACCAGAGCATACGAACCCGGATTAACCGCAATATCCGGCCACAGCATATGGGCCACTGTGCCCACGATACCGCCTAACAGCGCGCCCATAAACAGGTTGGGTGCAAACACACCGCCGGAATTGCCTGACCCCAACGTAGCCGTGGTGGCCAGCATTTTTAGCAGCAGCAAAGCCATCATCATTTGCAGCGGCAGGGCAACATTGCCGCTGACCACCTCGCCGATAAACTCCAGGCCAGAGCCAAGTATCTGTCGTTCCGGCAGCAGCAGGGCCAGCAGCCCAGTAATCAGCATACCAACGGCCGCTTTCACCGGCAGCGGCATATGCCAGTGTTCAAACGTCTTTTCCCCCCAGGTAAACAACCGAATAAACAGGCTAGCCCACAAAGCGGCCAGCACGCCTAACACAATGTAAATAGGCAGTTCGCCCAGATGGCTAAATTTATAAGCCGGTACAGGAAAAGCCGGCACCTTCGAAACCAGCCGGCTGACCACAATACTACCAGTGACGGCGCTAACGACGACGGCCCCAAAGTTGCCAACCGTAAAGCGGTGGATAATGACTTCCAAAGCAAACATGGCGCCAGCAATGGGCGCATTAAATACGGCCGCAATACCCGCCCCAGAACCGCAAGCCACCAGAATCCGCAGCCGGTCGCCGGAGAAGTGGAACCGACGGCCGATAGCCGAACCAAAGGCACCGCCTATCTGCACAATCGGCCCTTCACGACCGGCAGAACCGCCCATACCAATGGTAATGGCCGATAGAATCAACTTAATCGGCGCGATCCAGCCAGAAATACGCCCACTGCGGAGAGCTACCGCCTTGATAACTTCCGGCACGCCGTGGCCCTGAGCCTCCGGTGCCCACCGCTCGACAACAAGGCCAACGATCAGGCCAGCAACTATCAAACCCAATAACAGGCCCAGCGGATCAACAATGAAACTTTGCAGCCACTGGGCAAAGCGCACAACCACTTCCATGGTCCAGATGAGCACAGCCGCCAAAACGCCAGTGCCAGCGCCGATCAGTACGGCCGCCGTCACCAATGCCATTTCCGACATAGTGGTCCAATTGTCAGTTATTCTGGAAAAAAGGGAGGAAACTTTGCCCCAAAAGTGTGACGGGGGCGCCGCGTTAGTAGACATGATTATCGTTTCTCAATTTCGAAAAGGTCTTCTTCATACTGGCGATTGTATAACATGGCCAGGGCATTCGCTAACCTGATTCTTCCTATTATTACTATATTACTATACAGCTTTGGGACAGCGAGAAAGTGGCCTGCCCGGATCAGGTCGGGTAACATTTTGCGCTTATGGAATATGTTAGAGATTTGACGAGGCGGCGCTGGTTGTGGGCGGGGTTGGTACTCGCTGTGTTTTTGGGATTGCTGCCGGGCGTTTGGGCGCAAGACACGGCCGTTTCCCCTTCTCTTCTCGTGCAGCCCGGCGATACGTGGACGGCACTGGCCTACCGCTTTGGTCAGGACGTTCAGGCCGCCAATCCGCACCTGAACCGGCAGCGCCAGCCCACCATCGGCCGGGAAATTTTGCTGCCGCCAGAGAGCACAGAGCAGATGGGCGTTTTATGGCGCACGGGGGATGGCGGCCTGCTGGAAACGGCCGTGCGCCTGCACACCTCTCCCTGGGCCATCGCCCGGTACAACGACCTGCCCTCCCCTTACCGGCCACTCGCCTACCAGCCTCTCCTTTTGCCCGGCGGCAACGCGCCCCCCAAAGATTTGCCCGCTGGATTTAGCCAGTTGGAACTCTCGCAAGCGGTCGGCGAGCCGGGGTCGGTGCTGGGCTGGCGCGCAGAAGTGAGAGAAACGGCCGTTATCTCTGCCACTCTGGGTGCGCAGCCGTTTGTGGTGGTGGGCAACGGCCGTCACCGGGTCGGCCTTACGGCGCTGGGCGCATTTTATGGCAGCGGCGAACCCAGCCTCAATATCCAGGTAAGCGATGGGCCACTCTGGGCACAGCCGTGGTCAATCAAAGACAGAGCCGAGTGGGTCTTTCAAGAACTCGCCTACACCGGAGCCGCGGCCGAAATCAGCCAGGCCGACATCGACGCAGAACGAGAACGCCTGCGCGACGTCTGGTCAGTGGTAACGCCACAACCATACTGGACCGCTGCCTTTTCACTGCCCATCAAAGATTATCTCAGTGTCAGCTCCACTTATGGCGACCGCCGCTCGGTGAACGGCGGACCCTACAACCGCTATCACGAAGGCGTTGATTTCAGCGCCTACGGCGGTACGGCCGTATTGGCCCCAGCCGCCGGACGCGTGGCGGTGGCGGAAGTATTAAAGGTGCGCGGCGGAGCCGTCATTCTCGATCACGGCCTGGGTATCCACTCGGGCTACTACCACCTCAGCGAGATTTTGGTGCAGCCGGGCCAGATGGTACAACCGGGCGACGTACTCGGCGCCGTAGGCACAACCGGCCTCTCCACGGGCAACCATCTGCACTGGGATTTTCTCATCGGCACAACCTGGGTCGATGCACAAACCTGGCTGGCGCAGGATACGGCCTGTTGGATCAGCGCCGGGCTGGGCGAAGCGTGTGCCCCGCTTTCCGGCAATTCGCCGTAATCGCGTGAAAATTCTGGCGGCCAATGGTATGATTCTCGCCACAATCAACCACACGAAGTTTCAATCCACACAGGAGGATAATCCGGAATGATTTTGCAATCTACTACGCTCTCTACATTCGCCCTACAGACCCCGACGACCAACTCTGAGTGGTGGTGGCTGTTTATTGTGGGCCTGGTGCTGTTGGTTGCTTTCCTTTTTTGGTGGCGGGAGGCAAGCAAAAACGATTTGGAAGAGGTTATCGCCTTTGAGAAGCGGCATCCGCAGGGTTTGGCCATGCCTTCGGGGTTTGTGCCGGCTGGTGCGGCGGAAACGGCCGTATCCACTCCCACCGCCCATAGTGCCCCCGACGCCCACGACCACGTCGCAGACGTTGTAGCGGAAACGGCCGTCATATCCCCCGATGATTTTCAGCGCATCGAAGGTATCGGCCCCAAAATCGCTGTGCTGCTCAATAAAAGCGGCATCTCCACCTTCGCCCAGCTAGCCGCCGCCACTCCCGCCGATCTAAAGGCGATACTGGAGCAAGCCGGTCCTAGCTACCAGCTTGCCGATCCGACAAGCTGGCCGCAGCAGGCCAAACTCGCCGCCATTGCCGATTGGGCCGCCCTAGAAACCCTGCAAGACGACCTTCGCGGCGGACGACACACTGCCTGATCCTCTGAAACGAAAGACAAACGTCATGCGCCCGTTTGAAAGCCGGGCGCATGACGTTTTTTGTGTCTATTCCCAATTGTTGCGGCTAAAAAGTTAGTGTTCGTGGTCGTCGTGGTCGTGATCGTGATCGTCTTCCGTTAAGGAATCGACAAAATCGATGACGGCATCGCTAAACGCATCGATCTGTTCCAGGTTGGGGAGGTGTCCGGCGTCTGGGATAACGATTAGTTCTGCGTCTTTGATGGCCGCCTGCATGGCACGCGCTTCAGTCAGGGGAATGATCTGATCGTCTGCGCCGTGAATAATAAGGGTTGGCACATCGATCTCGGCCAGGGTGGGAGTAGAATCGGGGCGATCCTTCATGGCTTGCAGAGCACCAGTCATCCCTTCCAACGAAGTGCCCTCCATCATCTCTTCGACAAACTCGACCAGTTCGCTGTCCTCGTCGTAGGTTTGGGGCGAGAAAAGTTTGGGCAGCATGTCGGCGGCAACGGCCGTTACCCCCTGTGTTTTCGCCTTTTCTATGGCCGCATCCCGCCCCGCTTTGCCTTCGTCCGAGTCTGGCTTGGCGCGTGTAGAGGCCAGGATCAGGCCTGCCACCCGTTCCGGGTAACGGCGGTAAAACTCAAAGGCCACGTAGCCGCCCATCGACAGGCCGCAAACCACCACCGGGTTTTCTATGCCCAGATAATCCAGCAGACCGGCGCAGTCTTCGGCCAGCATGCCCATGGAATAGGGACCGGGCGCAGCTTCAGAACGGCCGTGTCCACGCAAATCGGGCGCAATCACACGCGCCACGCCAGACAAATCCTCAACTTGCGGTTCCCACATAGCACTGCTAAAAGGAAACCCATGAATGCACAACACCGTCAACTGGTCACAGCTGTCGATGTAGGCCAGACCAAAATCATCAGAAAACTCGCTCATATATCCTCCTTATAACCGGGATCATCACCGAAGGTAAACAACTCGTTGATCGACTGATGGGTGTAGTTACGATAAATAGCTTCCCCAAAAATAGGGGCTACGGATAAAACTTTGAGATTAGACGGCCGTTTTTCCGGCGCCATGTACACGGTATCGGTGGTAATAATCTCTTCGATTTGAGGGATAGCCGCCATACGCTCCAGGGCATTGCCCAAAAACAGGCCATGCGTGCAGATCAGGCGGATTTTCCCGATGCCGCTTTCCACCAACATTTTACTCAGGCCCACCACGGAACCGCCGGTGGCAATTTCGTCGTCATAGACCAGCGCCTCTTTAAAACCGCGCACCTGCCGCCGGATCAGGCCGCCAATCTCTACTTTGGTATCAGAAATGCGCGTCTTGCTGGCGGTGGCCACCGGCAAATTGAGACTGGCCGCAAAGCGCGCCGCCGATTCCGCCCGGCCCATGTCTGGCGAAACCACCACCGTTTCATCCGGATCAAAGCGGCGGTCGCCAAGGTATTCCGTGAAGAGGGTGCGCGCCGTAAGCGGATCAGTCGGTACGCTGAAAAAGCCATGCACCTGAGCGGAATGCAGCGTCATGGTCATGGTATGGGTAGCGCCGGCCGTGTGCAGCAGATCCGCAATCAGCCGGGCAGTGATGGAAATGCGGGGCGCATTTTTCTTATCGGAACGGGCGTATGAAAAATAGGGGATGATGGCGTGCACTTCCGACGCCCCGGCGCTCTTAGCAATGTCGCACATCATCAGCAGACCAAACAGGTGGTCGCTCACGGGCGGTGTGAGCGACTGCACAATGTAGACAATGCGCCCGCGCACACTCGCGCCCAGCTGGATGTACAGATTGTCATTGCTGAACTTGGAGAAATGTGCTTCTTCGAGGGGCACACCCAGGTAGCCGGTGATTTTTTCAGCCAGGGGCACGTTGGAACGGCCGCTGAAAAAGCGGACGTTTTGCACATCCAATAACGGTTGTTTCTCTTCCATGATAGAGACTCTCCTCTCCTACGTTATCATCTCTCGGTTGCCTAAAAAACGGCCGTAACCTGCAAAGCGGCGGTCAGGCGCTGTCGATAAGCGGCGGCGCTAAGCTCCACCGCCCCGAAACGGCGCAGATGGGCCGTCATGTACTGCACGTCTAACAGTTGAAAGCCGCGCGCCCGCAAATGGCGCACCAGATGCACCAGGGCCGCTTTGCTGGCGTCCGTTTCGTAAGAAAACATGCTTTCGCCGGCAAAAAGGCCTTGTAGCGCAACGCCGTACAAACCGCCCACCAGACGGCCGTCTTGCCACGTTTCCACACTATGCGCAAAACCCAACTCGTGCAGCCGCTCATAAGCGGCGATGATTTCGTCGTTGATCCAGGTGGACTCCCGGCCGGGCCGGGGGGCCGCACAAGCATGGATAACGGCCGTGAAAGCCGTATTGCGCCGCACCACGAAAATTTCCTTTTTAAGCGTTCGCGTTAACGAACGGGAAACGTGGAAAGCGTCCAGCGGCAAAATTGCTCGCGGGTCCGGCTCGTGCCAGTAGATCTCGTCGTCTTCGTGGGCCATGGGGAACCATCCCTGGCTGTAAGCCGACAAGAGAATTTCTGGCCGCAGTTGCATGGCTGGTTGTTAATGGCCCAGTCGGGCGTACTCTGTCAAAAATCGGATGCTGGTTTCGATGCCGCGATAGAAGTTGGGCAAATAGTACCGTTCGTTGGGGGCGTGGATGC
>Ga0116151_10006276_pt1 | contig 10144 bp, 9 predicted proteins | sample AD_UKC117_MetaG_FD_89893 | JGI IMG/M metagenome (GOLD analysis project Ga0116151, IMG submission 89893) | Active sludge microbial communities of municipal wastewater-treating anaerobic digesters from Hong Kong - AD_UKC117_MetaG | ecosystem: Engineered > Bioreactor > Anaerobic > Digestate... | reverse complement strand
CGTAGTAGGCGTGACACCGGAGCAGCGGGACGGCCTCCTGCAGGACGGCCACGCCTACTACGCCAATTCCTACGCCCTCCGCGAGGCGCCGACCGGGTGGCAGACGGCGTCCACCACGCACGGCGACCGTTTCGTCGCCGCGATTGCACGCGGGCCCCAGCTCGCCTGCCAGTTCCACCCGGAGCTCTCGGGGCGCTGGGGCGCCGGACTGCTCGAGCGCTGGTGGGCCGCATGCTGACGCGACGGATCATTCCCTGCCTCGACACCCGTGACGGCCGCGTGGTGAAGGGGATCAACTTCCAGGGGCTGCGCGATGCCGGATCGCCGGCCGAGCTCGCGGCACGCTACGAGGCGCAGGGCGCCGATGAGATCGTGATCCTCGACGTGGTGGCCACCGATCGCGGCCGCGCGCATGCCCTCGAGACGGTGCGCGAGGTCCGGCAGGTGCTGTCGATCCCGCTGACCGTGGGTGGCGGCGTGCGGGCGGTGGCCGATGCTGAACGGCTGCTCGACGCCGGCGCCGACAAGGTCGCGGTCAACAGCGCGGCGTGCGATCGCCCCGCCCTCCTCACCGAGCTCGCCGACCGCTTCGGCGTGCAGTGCATCGTCCTCGCCATCGATGCCGCACGAGCCGCCGAGGGGTGGCGCGTCTTCCGTCGCTCGGGGAGCGAGGCGACCGGCCGCGATGCCGTCGCCTGGGCCATCGAGGGGACGGCGTCCGGCGCCGGCGAGATCCTGCTGACCAGCATCGATCGCGATGGCACACGGAGCGGCTACGACCTCGACCTGCTGCGCGCCGTGTCTGACGCCGTCACCGTGCCCGTGATCGCCTCGGGTGGGGCGCGCACTGCCGATGACTTCGTCGCCGCGGTCGGCGCAGGGGCCGACGCGGTGCTTGCGGCCTCGATGTTCCACGACGGCGACACGACCGTCACCGCCGTCAAGCAGCGGCTGGCCGAGGCCGGCGTGGAGGTGCGACCGTGATCATCCCCTCGATCGACCTGCAGGGACGCCAGGTGGTGCAGCTCGTCGGCGGCCGCGACCACGCCCTCGATGCCGGCGCGCCCGGTCCCTGGCTCGAGCGGTTCGGGATCGCGGGCGAGGTCGCCGTGGTCGACCTCGATGCGGCGCTCGGGCGCGGCTCCCAGCGCGACCTGATCGCCCCGCTCTGCGAGGCGGGCCGGTGCCGCGTTGGCGGCGGGATCCGCGACTACGACACCGCGCGGTGGTGGCTCGACGCCGGCGCCGAGCGGATCGTGATCGGCACCGCGGCCCAGCCCGACCTGCTGCGCCGCCTGCCGCGCGAGCGCGTCATCGCCGCGCTCGACGCGCGCGATGGCGAGGTCGTCGTCGAGGGGTGGCAGACCGGCACCGGGCGCGGCATCCTCGAACGGATGGCCGAGCTGCGCGAGCTGGTGGGCGGCTTCCTCGTCACCTTCGTCGAGCGCGAGGGCCGACTCGGCGGGACCGACCTCGAGATGTCGAGGCGACTGGTCGAGGCGGCGGGCGAGGCCCGGGTGACGATCGCCGGCGGCGTCACCACCGCCGCCGAGATCGCCGAGCTCGACCGACTGGGCGCCGACGCCCAGGTCGGCATGGCGCTCTACACCGGGCGTCTTGCGCTCGCCGACGCCATCGCCGCGCCGCTGGTCACCGACCGCGAAGACGGCCTCTTCGCCACGGTGGTGGTCGACGAGCGAGGAACGGCGCTGGGGCTCGCCTGGAGCAATCACCAGTCGCTCACCCGCGCCATCGAGACGCGCCAGGGCGTCTACCATTCGCGGACGCGCGGACTGTGGGTGAAGGGCGAGACCTCGGGTGCGACGCAGGAGCTGCTGCGCGTCGACCTCGATTGCGACCGCGATGCGCTCCGGTTCACCGTGCGCCAGGCCGGCGCCGGGTTCTGTCATCGAGAGACGGCGACCTGCTGGGGCGACGCCTCGCCGCTCGCCGCACTGGAGACCACCATCGCCGAGCGGCGCACGACGGCACCCGCGGACTCGTACACCCGGCGGTTGTTCGACGACCCGACCCTGCTCGCGGCGAAGCTGTGCGAGGAGGCGGCGGAACTGTCGGAAGCCACCAGCGCGGACCACGTGGCCCACGAGGCCGCCGACCTCATCTACTTCGCGATGGTGCAGTTGGCGCGACACGACGTCCGACTCGCCGATGTCGAGCGCATCCTGCACCGCCGCGCCCTCGGCGTCACCCGCCGACCGGGCAACGCCAAACTGGAGCACGACGCATGAGTGAAGTCGACTTCCCCGCGCGCACCCTCGACGAGCTGGTCGCGCGGCCGCGTGCCGTCCTCGATGCCGACACCCTCGCGCGCGCCGCGCGCATCGTCGCCGACGTGGAGCAGGGCGGCGAGGAGGAAGCCCTCCGGCACGCGGCGCGGCTCGACGGATTCCAGCCCGGGGATCGCTGGCTGTTCGACCGGGCAGCGCTCGACGCGGCCCGCGATCGGCTCCCGGTCGGGATGCGCGGCGACCTCGAGGCGATGGCGGACCGGATCCGGCAGTTCGCGCTCGCGCAGCGTGCCGCGCTCACCGACGTCGACGTCGAGGTACCTGGTGGCCGGGCCGGGCACACTGTGTTGCCGGTCGCCCGGGCGGGCTGCTACGCGCCGGCGGGTCGGTTCCCCCTCCCCTCCTCGCTGCTGATGGGTGCGGTCACTGCACGCGCCGCGGGGGTGGGTGAGGTCTGGGTCGCGTCGCCAAGGCCCTCGGACACGATGCTGGCCGCCGCCGCCATCGCGGGTGCCGATGGCCTGATCGGCCTCGGTGGCGCCCAGGCGATCGCGGCGCTCGCCTTCGGGATCGGCACCGTCGCGGCAGTCGACGTGATCGTCGGACCGGGCAATCGCTGGGTCACCGCCGCCAAGCAGGCGGTTTCGGGCCGGGTCGGCATCGACATGCTGGCCGGCCCCTCGGAACTGGTGGTGCTCGCCGACGACACCGCCGATCCGGCCATCGTCGCCGCCGACCTGCTGGGTCAGGCCGAGCACGATGTCGACGCGCTGCCGGTGCTGGTGACGACCTCGGCCGATCTCGTCGAGTCGGTCCGCCGCGAGCTCGCGGAGCAGTTGGCGGTGCTGCCAACGGCCCAAACCGCGCGGGCGGCCCTGGCGGCGGGCGGCGTGGTGGTCTGCCGCTCGCTCGACGAGGCCATCAGTGCGGTCGACCGGCTCGCCCCCGAGCACCTGCAACTCGCCCTCCGGGATCCCGGGGCCGTGGCGACCCGCATCGGCAACGCCGGGGCCCTCTTCCTCGGCGAGCGCTCGGCGGAGGTCTTCGGCGACTACGGCGCCGGCCCCAACCACGTCCTCCCCACCGGGGGCGGGGCCCGGTTCACGGCCGGCCTCTCGGTCTTCACCTTCCTCAGGGCCCGGACCTGGCTGCGGCTCGACGATGCGGCGCCGCTCGGCCTCCAGACGGCCCGCCTGGCCCGGGTGGAGGGGCTGGAGGCCCATGCCCGGGCGGCGGAGGCCCGCGGCTAGCGCCCCGACCGCCCCTGTGGATATCTTTGAGGGCTGTCACAATTCATCCTCCTCGGGGCCGCACCAGCCCCGGGGCGACTCCCCAGACCGAAGGAAGGTGCCGATGTCTCGCATGTACGAGGCGGTCTACATCCTCGACAGTACCCTCGAGGAAGACGCCATCACCGAAAAGCTCAACAAGCATCACGAACTCGTCCCGCAGGCGAGCGGCGAGCCGATTGCCCTCGACATGTGGGGCAAGCGCACCATGGCGTACCCGATCGCGAACAAGGAGACCGGGTTCTACGTCATCGCCAAGTTCGAGGCGACCCCCGAGATGCTTCCCGAGTTCGAGCGCGCGCTCAAGCTCGACGAGGGTGTCCTCCGGCACCTGATCGTCCTCGACGAGGGCGCCGTGATGTCCACTGCACCGTCCGACCGCGACGGGGAGGACGACTGATGGCCCGCCCGAACAAGACCTGCGCCGTCTGCGAGAGCGGGATCCGTATCGTGGACTTCAAGGATGAGCGACTGCTGACCCGGTTCCTGACGGAGCGCGGCAAGATCCTGCCGTCGCGGCTGTCGGGCACCTGTGCCCGGCACCAGCGGCAGCTCTCGCGTGCCATCAAGCGGGCCCGCGAGATCGCGCTGCTTCCCTACATCAAGGGCTTCGCGGGCTGAGCTCGCCGGTTCCGGCACCCGGTCCGGCCCCGCGCCGTGCGCCGTGGCTCGGCCCGGTCGTGCTGGTGGGGTACATCCTCAGCGCGCCGAAGGCGTTTGTCCTCGGCCCGCTCGCGATCCTGCTCCTCCTCTCCCGTCCGCGGTCCGGGCGGGAGTGGCTCTGGATCGTGATCAGCGTGGTCGCCGCCGCCGTCGTGCTGCGGCTGCCCGCGACCCTGACCGATCGGACGGTCCGGGCGGCGGGGGCGTTCTTCACCGGGGCGTTCGTGATCGTGACCCTGATGGGGGTCCGCTCGCTGGTGCACCGCACCCTGGCCGCGATCGCGGCGAGCGCCACCCTCGTGGTCGGGTGGTTCGTCTGGCTGGGGATCTCCTGGGGTGAGCTCCAGGCCGCCTTCATGGCCGACTACTGGGCCACCTGGCGGCTGCTCTCTCCCGGGCTGCCCGAGTCGCCTCCGGTGGCCGGCGAGGTGGTCACGGGGGCCGCGGCCGACCTCGCGCTCCAGCTCGCGGCCGCCCTCCGGGACGCCAGCGGGCTGATGCCGGGGATGCTGGGGGTCTTCGCCCTGGGCGGCGGCTACCTGGCCTGGAACTGGTACTGGCGGGTGGCCTCCACCCCGCTCGGTCCGGCCCCGCTGCCGTTCCGGGCACTGCGGTTCAGCGACCACCTCGTCTGGGTGCTGATCATCGCGGCGGCCCTGGCGATGCTGGCCGGCCAGACCGCGGCCGGGGTGGTCGGGAGCAACCTGCTGGTCCTGATGCTGGCGTTGTATGCGGGCCGGGGGCTGGCCGTCATCCAGACCGCCCTCCTCCCGGCCCCGATGTTCTTCGCGGTGCTGCTCTCCATCACCGCGCTGGCGCTGTTACCATTGGCCTTGGCGTCCTGCGTGCTGATCGGCACGGCAGATACCTGGCTGGACTTCCGGCGCCGCCTGGCGCCCGACGAAGGAGTACCGTGATGATCGAACTGATCCTGCGCGACACCGTCCCCTCGCTCGGCAAGGCCGGCGACCTGGTGCGCGTCAAGCCGGGGTATGCCCGCAACTTCCTCCTCCCCCAGGGCCTCGCCTTCGAGGCGACCGAGGGGAACAAGAAGCGGATCGCCGCCGAGTCCCGCGTGCGGGCCGCGAAGGCCGCCGCCGACAAGGCCGAGGCGGAGGCGCTGGCCGCCCGCATCGGGGCGGCGCAGCTCAGCTTCACCGCCAAGGCGGGCGAGGACGGCAAGCTCTTCGGCTCGGTGACCTCGGCCGACATCGCCACCCAGCTCGAGGCGATGGGCTTCGCGATCGACAAGCGGAAGATCGAGCTCGAGCACCCGCTCAAGGAGCTCGGGTTCCATGCCGTGCCGGTCCGACTCCACCACGAGGTCCACGCCGAGGTGAAGGTCACCATCGCCGCCGAGGGCTGAGTTGGCAGCCCCCGCAGTCGGGATCGGGTACCTCGACGGCCCCCGGTTGGCGCGCGGATTCCTTGCCGCGAGCGACTGGGTGGCGGCCGGCCGCGAGGAGCTCAACCGGATCAACGTCTTCCCGGTCCCCGACGGCGACACCGGCACCAACTTCTCGCTGACCCTGCGCGCCGTCGCCGATGCCCTCCGGGCCCTCGGCGACGCGCCGCTTTCGGCCACCGCCACCACCGCGGCCCGCGCCGCGGTGATGGGCGCCCGGGGCAACTCGGGGATGATGCTCGCCCACTTCCTGATCGGCTTCGGCGAGGCCCTCGAGGGGCTGCCCACGGCAAGCGCCACCGACGTCGCCCGCGCGGTGCGCGAGGGGGCCCGCCACCTCGAGCAGGCGCTCGACGAGCCCCGCGAGGGCACCATCCTCACCGTCGTCCGCGACGCGGCGATCGCCGCCGAGCGCGCCGCCGGCGAGTCGGCCGACATCGGCCACTTCCTCCGCCGACTGCACGCCGAATCCGAACGCGTCCTCGCCCGGACCCCGGAGCTCATGGCGGTGCTCAAGGAGGCCGGCGTCGTCGATGCCGGTGGTAAGGGATTCGTCAGGATGGTCGAGGGCGTGGTCCGCGTGATCAACGGCGACCCCATCCTTCCGGCCGACAACTGGGCCGCGGACGACTCCGCCCTCGCGGCGGCCGCGCTCGCCGACATCGCCACCGAGCGTGACTTCCAGTTCTGCACCGAGGTCCTCGTCCGGGGTGAGGCGCTCCCGGCCGCGAACGACGTGCGGACCCGGTTGCACGACTTCGGTGGGTCGGTGGTGGTGGCGGTCGCGGGCGACATCCTGAAGCTGCACGTCCACACCGACACTCCGGATGCGGTGTTCACCCTGGCGGAACAGTGGGGGACGGTCACCGCCCGCAAGGCCGATGACATGCGGGCCCAGCACCGGCAGCTGAGCCACGTCGACCAGCGCCGGGTCGCGATCGTGGTCGATTCGACCAGCGACCTCGCCGATCCGATCCTCGACCGGCACGGGATCATCCAGGTCCCGCTGCAGGTGGTCTTCGGCGGCGAGACCTTCCGGGACCGGGTGGACCTGAAGCCGGCAGAGTTCTATCGGCGACTCCGCGCCGCGCGCGAGCTGCCGACGACCTCCCAGCCGGCGCCGGCCGAGTTCGTGAAGGCGTTCCGGGCGGCGCGGTCGGAAGCCGAGGAAGTCCTGGGCATCTTCGTGTCGTCGCGGCTGTCGGGGACCTTCGCCTCGGCGCAGGCGGCGGTGCAGGCGGCAGGGATCACGAACGTCACCGTGGTGGACTCCCGGGCCGCGTCACTCGGGCTCGGCCTCCTCGGACTCAGGGCGCAGGAACTCGCCGACGCCGGCTGGCGGGCGCCGGCGATCGCGACCGAGCTGCGGCGGGTGCGGGCCCAATCGGGGTTCCTGCTCACCGTCGCCACCTACGAGAACCTCATCCGCTCCGGGCGGGTGTCGAAGGGCAAGGCCTGGATCGGTGGATTGCTGAACATTCGCCCGCTGCTCGAGATCGACCAGGAGGGCACGGTGCAGGTCGTCGACCGGATCCGCGGCGACGACCAGGTCGTACCCCGGGTACTGGCCGAGTTGACCCGACGCCTGACGCCCCGCCCCGCGCAGCTGCGGTTCGGGATCGCCCACGCCGAGGTGCCCGAGGTCGCCGAGCGGGTCCGGATGGCGCTGACGGCGGCGTTCAAGCCGCGCGAGGTGCTGGTGGCCCCGGCCACCGCGGTGCTCGGGACCCACGTCGGCGAGGGGGCCTGGGCCGTGGCGTACCAGGTCGAGGACGGCACCCCGGAACCGACCGATGACTGAGCGTCGCACGCTGCCCCGCGAGGTCGCACTCGCCGTCGGGGCGATCGAGGATGGCAAGGGGACCGACGTGCTGGTGCTGGACCTGCGCGGCCTGAGCGATGCCGCCGACTATTTCGTGATCGCCTCCGGCACCTCCGATGCCCACGTGCGCGGCATCGCCAACAAGGTGCTGGAGCAACTGGAAGGGGCAGGCGTCGATGCCAACCACGTCGAGGGACTGCCGAGCGGACGCTGGGTCCTGCTCGACTTCGTCGACATCGTGGTCCACCTCTTCCATCCCGAGACGCGGGCGTTCTATCGCCTGGAGCGGCTCTGGCAGGATGCGCCGCCGCTGCTCTCGATCGCCTGACGTTCCACCTGCCGGAAAGGTCCACCCGATGCGCCGCCTCAGCCGACTCCTCACCCTCGCGGTGCTGCTCGCCCCCGCCCCGCTGCTGGGCCAGTACTTCGGCCAGAACAAGGTCCAGTACACCACGTTCGATTTCCGGGTCATCGAGACCGAGCACTTCGACGTGTACTACTACGAGGAGGAGCGGGAGGCCGCCTTCGACGTGGCGCGCATGGCCGAGCGCTCGTACGCGCGGCTGAGCCGGATCCTGCGGCACCAGTTCCGCGAGCGGAAGCCGATCATCCTCTACGCCTCGCACTCGGACTTCCAGCAGACCAACACCACCCCGGGCGAGGTCGGCGAGGGGACCGGCGGGTTCACCGACTTCCTGAAGCACCGCAACGTCCTCCCGATGACCGGCAGCTACGCCGACGTCGCCCACGTGCTGCAGCACGAGATGGTGCACCAGTTCCAGTACGACGTCTGGTCCGGCGGGCGCGCCGGCGGCGGGCTCCAGACCCTGATCGCCGTCAACCCGCCGCTCTGGTTCGTCGAGGGGATGGCCGAGTATCTCTCGGTCGGTCCCGTCGATCCGAACACCGCGATGTGGTTGCGCGACGCGTCGGTCGAGGGGAAGCTGCCGACCATCCGCCAGCTCGAGACCGACCCGACGATCTTCCCGTACCGCTTCGGCCAGGCGATCGTCAGCTACATCGGCGAGCGCTGGGGGGACGAGGCGATCGGCGCGGTCCTCTCCGCCTCGCGGGCCGGCTCGCTGGAGGGCGCGATGCGCCGCGTCATCGGCCTCGACTTCGTCCAGCTCGGCGACCAGTGGCGCGATGCGGTCCAGAAGCAGTACCTCCCGCAGCTGCGGACCCAGTCGCTGGCGCGCGACATCGCCACGCCGGTGCTCAACAAGGCCCAGAGCGACGGCACCCTCCACCTCGCCCCCGCGCTCTCGCCCGACGGCACCCGGGTCGCGTACTACAGCGAGGCCGACTTCTTCTTCGTCGACCTCTACCTCGCGGAGGTCCCGAGCGGCAAGCGGATCCGGCGGCTCCTCAAGAGCACCTGGAGCTCCGACTACGAGACGTTCCGGTTCATCAACTCCTCGGCGGCCTGGTCCGCCGACGGCAAGTACCTCGTCTTCTCCGCCAAGCGGGGGCCGCGCGACGACATCGTGATCGTCGAGCCGGCGCGCAACCGCGAGGTCCGCCGGATCCGGGTCGACCTCAACGGCGTGACCACGCCGACCTTCTCCCCCGATGGCCGCCGGATCGTCTTCAGCGGACTCGACGGCGGGATGAGCGACCTGTTCGTGATCGACGTCGATGGCACGAACCTGCAGCGGCTGACCAACGACCGCTACGCGGACATGCACCCGGTGTTCTCGCCCGACGGGTCGACCATCGCCTTCACCACCGACCGCGGCCCGGACACCGACTTCGAGAAGCTGGTCTTCGGCAACGAGCGCCTCGCGACCTACGACCTCGCGACCGGGCGGATCGAGCTCCTCCCCTCGATGGAACAGGGGAAGAACGTCAACCCGCAGTGGAGCCCCGACGGTCGGTCGATCGCCTATGTCTCCGATCGCACCGGCGTCAGCAACATCTTCCTCTACGACCTCGACGACCGGCAGACGTACCAGCTCACCGACCTGTTCACCGGGGCGCAGGGGATCACCCCGCTCTCGCCGGTGATCTCGTGGGCGGCCCCCGCCGATCGGCTGGCGTTCGTGTACTACGAGGACGGCGAGTACAACGTCTACACCCTCGACAATCCGCGCGGCCGCAAGGGCGCCCCGTGGCGTGCCGAGGACGCCCGGCTCGCCGTGCTCGCCCCGCCGACGCCGACGGCGCGGCAGGCCGAGGTCTCCGACAGCGTCGTTCCGCAGGCGAGCGGTGGCCAGGCGATCTACGTCTCGCCCCGCGGCCAGCTTCGCCAGGCCGACTCCCTCGGCGTCGTGCCCGACTCGCTCCGGCCCCCGCCGGTGGTGAGCATCCAGGCGCTGAACGACTCGAGCACCCTCGGGCTCCCCGACACCAGCACCTTCACCGAGCGACCCTACAAGGTCGGCTTCTCGCCCGACTTCGTCGCCCGCCCGTCGATCGGCTACACCCGCGACAACTTCGGCCGCGGCGTCTTCGGCGGCACCGCGATCTCGCTCTCCGACATGCTCGGCGACCGGCAGCTCCTCTTCTCCGGCTACATCAACGGCCGGATCGAGGAAGCACAGGTCCTCGCGGCGTACAGCAACATCTCGCGCCGGTTCAACTGGGCCGTCGGCATCCAGCAGGACCCGTACTTCTTCTTCCAGGGCAGCGGGATCGCCGCGGTCCCCGAGAGCTTCGAGAACGTCCTCGTCACCGACATCCGTCGGCTCGTCCTCCGCTCGGCGTTCGCGCAGGG
>Ga0116151_10006272_pt1 | contig 10146 bp, 6 predicted proteins | sample AD_UKC117_MetaG_FD_89893 | JGI IMG/M metagenome (GOLD analysis project Ga0116151, IMG submission 89893) | Active sludge microbial communities of municipal wastewater-treating anaerobic digesters from Hong Kong - AD_UKC117_MetaG | ecosystem: Engineered > Bioreactor > Anaerobic > Digestate... | reverse complement strand
CTGCATCCAACTGGACCATCAATCTCATCTTGCTCATCGTCACTGTTGTTTCCACCATGTATGTTGGCGCTTTGAGTGAAGTGGCAGACTCCCGCCTGGCGCTTTCCCAGATTTGGCTGGGCTTACCTTTTAGCCTGAGCATCATGGTTATCCTGGGAGCCCATGAGCTGGGCCACTACTTTGCTGCCCGATACCACAAGGTACCCGTCACGCTGCCCTACTTCATCCCCATGCCGTTCTCCATCATCGGCACGATGGGGGCCTTTATCCAGCTGAAAGCGCCAGTGAAAAACAAGCGGGCCTTGTTCGACGTGGGGGCGGCTGGTCCGCTGGCTGGCATGGTGTTTGCTATTCCTATTTTGCTGTACGGTTTGGCCACATCGCCAGTTGGGCCTCTCCCCACTACCGGCTATATGCTGGAAGGGAATTCGATTTTGTACGCCGCCGCCAAAGTCCTGGTTTTGGGCCAGATGCTGCCGGCAAACGGGCTGGATGTCTCGCTGAACCAACTTGCCTGGGCAGGCTGGGTGGGTTTGCTGGTGACCGGCCTAAATCTGATTCCGGTGGGGCAGTTAGACGGCGGGCACGTCTCTTACGTGTTGTTTGGCAAACGCGCCAAGCAGTTCTTTTGGCCTGTGATTATTGCCCTGGGGCTGCTGGCCCTGTTTACCGGGGCCACTATGTGGATTTTTTGGATTCTGCTGTTGTTCGTGTTTGGTCGTTCCTACGCGGAGCCGCTGGACGATGTCACGCCGTTGGATCCGCGCCGCCGGGCGCTGGCGATTTTTACACTGGTTTTGTTTGTCCTGGTTTTTGTGCCTATTCCCTTCCAAATTGTGATGCCTTAGGGGAGGCGGCGTTACGGGAAATTTGGCAGCGACGGCCGTTTTGGTTATAATCCCGTTCGCTTTGGTGCCATAGCTCAGTCGGCAGAGCGAGGGACTCATAAGCCCTAGGTCACTGGTTCAAGTCCAGTTGGCACCACCAAGACAAGCCGCTCTTCGTGAGCGGCTTTTTTTTGTGATACGATAGTTTTGTCGTAGCCGTACTGCGGGGCAATATATAAATGACAAATGCGGAACCTTTACCAGAAACGGCCGTGCCTCCGGCTCCTACTTTTGCCGCACGTTTTTCCCAGATTCGGCGGTGGTGGTGGCTGCCCTTTCTGTTTGGCTGCCTGATCATGCTGATCTGGGTGCTGGCCGACGGCCGTGGCGTGTGGAGTCCGATAACGGCCGTCGACGCCAACCAGACACGCACCAATACCTCCTTGCCCATCCCCCAAGACAATCTTCAGCTGGAACAAACCTTTACACCCGACCGCGACGGTCTGGCCGAAGTGGAGCTTGTTCTCTCCGGCAGCGCCAGCGAGGGCGGCAGCAGCGCCTATCTCCTTCTCCAGCTTTTCGACGCTGCCGGTGACCTTGTGGCCGAGCGCCAACTGCCCACCCGTTCGTTTGCCCACAATCAAACTTACGTTTTCAGCTTCTCGCCGCAGCCCCATTCCGCCGGACAAGACTACACTTTGCATATCAGCGGCAGTGCCGATAACACACTATCCGTGTGGGGCTATGACATGGACGTGTACGCGGGGGGGGCGCTGCGGCTGCGCGGCGATCCCCTATCGCCAGAACTGCCGACGACCAATGCCCAGGATTTACGCCTGGTCACACGTTACCGGCTCACCTGGAGCGATGTGGTGCTTACCCTGAGCAGTGCGCTGGCGCAGGCGGGATTTTTGCTGATTTCGGCGTTGCTCTTTTTGCCGTTGCCCGGGGTGCTGCTCTTGTTTTTGGGTCCGGCGGCCTGGAGGCGCTGGGATGCTCTGGCGTGGAGCGGCACGGCCGTAGCGCTGGGCATATCGGGGTGGGTGGTGGTGTGGCAATGGGTGTCGCTTTTGGGCGGCCGATTTTCCGGCGGGCTGTTGTGGCTGTTGGTAATCGGCGGCTGGCTGCTGGTACTCTTTCTCTGGCGGTTCCGCATTTCCGAGTTTGGCTTTTGGGAGCTGCCATCTTCTATTCCCATGCCCAGATTTCACAAAGAACACGCGGCCCTGCTGATCCTGCTGCTGGTGGGTTTGGCGGTGCGCGAGCTGGCTGTGCGCGATTTGGCGTTTCCGCCGTGGGTAGATGCCAGCCGCCATGCGTTGATTACGGCCGTTATCGTAGACAAGGGCACCATCCCCGATGATTATGAACCCTACTTGCCGGTGGACCGCTTTCCCTATCACTTTGGCTTTCATACCCTGGCCGCCAGCCTTTTCTTGATGACAGACACACCGCTGCCGCCGCTGCTGCTGCATTTAGGCCAGCTGCTCAACGCCCTGACGCCTTTGACGGTTTATGCCGCAGGCTGGTTGATGACGCGCCGCCGCCGCGCCGGACTGGTGGCCGCTTTTCTGGTGGCCTTGCCCTTCTTTTTCCCTGCTTACTATCTTTCCTGGGGGCGTTTGACACAGTTAACGGCCGTTCTCCTCATGCCTGTGCTGCTGGGGTTGACGTGGCAGTTAGTGCGCGGGGGGCGGGCGTGGCAGCGCGCCTGGTGGCTGGTGGCTGTATTGGCCGCCGGAATGTTTCTGGTTCACTTTCGCGTTTTCGTCTTTTATCTTCCGTTTGCCTTCATCGTCTGGCTGATAAGCTGGGGCAGACACGGCCGTTGGCTGGCCGCCGCTGCGGCCCTGGCGGTGGTGTTGGCCGGTCCCCACATGCTGAATCTGCTGCGCGTGACTGAACCAGTAGCGACGATTCAGTACAGGCCAGATAACTATAATACCTTTCCGGTGGCTTATTTGAATGTGGGGTGGGAACGGCCGTTCCTCTACATGGCCGGGTTTGCATTTGTGCTGCTGCTCATTCCAGCGCTGCGCCGCCGCCGCTGGGCCACGGCTCCCCTGGCACTGGCGGGTTGGGTGGCAGTGCTGTTTATCTTGTTGGCTGGCAAACGGCTCGGCCTGCCGGAAACCTCTCTGGTAAACATCAACAGCATGTACATCACCATCTTTATCCCGCTGGGTCTTTTCCTGGGTATTGCTGCGGATCGGTTCTGGCGCTGGCTGCGGCAGTGGCACTGGATCGGACAGAGTGTGGGCTGGTTTGTGACGGGGGCGGGGATAACGGCCGTGTTCATCTTTGGCCTCCATCAACAAATAACCGTGCTCAACAGCCAGACAGAGCTGGCTTACCCGGCGGACGCGGCCGGGCTTGCCTGGCTCGATGAAAACGTGCCGCCAGACGCCAAAATCGCCGCCAATAGCTGGAAGTGGCTCAATGAAACCTGGGCCGGAAGTGATGGTGGAGCCTGGATTTTGCCCGTCACCGGCCGCGAAACAACCATGCCGCCCGTTGATCACATCTATAACCCGGACTATTTTCAAGAGATCCGGGAGTTCAATCAGGCGGCCACCGACACGGCCGATTGGGCCGATCCATCGGCAGCCGAGTGGCTGCAAGCGCAGGGCGTAACTCACGTTTACGTAGGGGCGCGGGGGGGCTTTTTCGATCCATCTACACTGGCCCGAAACCCCAACATGCGTTTGGTGTATGGTCATGACGGGGTGTTCGTGTTTGCTGTAACGGGCTAGAGGGGGTAGGAGAGGAAAGGGTTCTGCCTCCCCTTTTTATGTCGCACCGCGTCATGTTGCGTGTCATTTGCCCTACCGTTATAATGATGCTAGCTGTGAAAGCTAAATCCTGAGGCCCACGAGAACCAAACCATGCTAGATTTTTCCCTTACTGAAGAACAACAACAGGCCGCGGCCATGGTCCGCGAATTTGGCGAAAAAGAGGTTTTGCCCACCATCAAAGAATACGATCGCCAGCAAACCATGAACCCCACGTCCCTGCCGCGCATGGCCGAGTTGGGCATTTTGGGGATTAATATTCCGGTGCGCTACGGGGGGCAGGGCTTCGATTACGTGACGCTCGGCCTGGTTTGCGAAGAACTGGAACGTATCGATACCACTTTGCGCGTCGTTATGTCTGTGCATATGGGGCTGAACAGCATGGGCGTGCTGCAGTGGGGTACTGAAGAGCAAAAACAGCGCTTCCTGGTTCCCCAGGCGCGCGGCGAAAAATACGCGGCTTTTGGCCTCACCGAACCAGGCGCAGGCTCCGATGTGGCCGGGCTGCGCTCCACCGCCCGCAAAGATGGCGACGACTATGTCATCAACGGCGAAAAGATGTGGATTAGCCTGGCAACCAAGGCTCACCACGTTCTCTGGTTCGCCAAAACCGACCCTCAGGCCAAACCAGCCCATGCCGGCCTGACCGCCTTTATGGTGGAAACCGACATGCCCGGCGTCACCACCGGCGACATTCATGGCAAATTGGGTGTGCGCGCTGGTTCCACCGGCTGGGTAAACTGCCAGGACGTGCGTGTGCCGGCGGCGAACCGCATCGGCGAAGAGGGTGAAGGCTTTAAGATTGCCATGAGCTGTCTGGATAACGGCCGTTACACCGTTGCCTCCGGCGCTACCGGCCTCACCCGTGCCTGTTTAGAAGCTTCCATCCGCTACGCTCAGGAGCGTGAAACCTTCGGCCGTCCCATCGCCGACTATCAGCTCATCCAGCAAAAAATCGCCTGGATGCAGCAGTGGTACGACGTATCACGCCTGCTCTATTTGCAGGTGGGCTGGCTGAAAAACCAGGGTATGCGCAACACGCGCGAAGTGTCGATGGCCAAGTGGTACGCCACAGACCATTCCTTCAAGGCTGCTCACGAGGCCATCCAGGTGCATGGCGCGTATGGATTTTCTGATGAGTATGATGTGGAGCGTTACTTGCGTAACGGCCGTGGCGCTATCATCTACGAAGGTACAAGCGAGATTCATCAGCTGATGCAGGCCGCCTACGCCTTCGGCCAGCGGCAAGACAAGCCGCTGCGCTGTGAACTGCCTGCCTATGACGAGGCATTCTGGCAAGGTTAGCCGCCGGCAGTTAGCTGTTGACTGTTTGGGAGCCGTTATGACTAACCAGACAATCAAAATTAAAGCGCGACCCGACGAAATCATTCGTTTTCCCGGCCTGTGTGTTCACTGCGCCCGGCCTGGAGCCACGCCCATGCGCCTGAAAAAGCGCCACGGCCGTATCACCCGCCATGTAGATGTGCCTTTGTGCGCGGACTGCGCCCAGGACCTTGCCCGTAAATCCGGCGAGGAAGAACGGTTGGAAAGGATGGGCTGGGCAGCGGCCGGGGGAACGGCCGTTATCCTTCTGGGTTTGGGTCTGCTGCTTACTCCGGCAGGCCTGGCTTTCTGGCTGCGCCTGCTGCTGGGGTTAGTGGCCGGACTGGGTGCGGGAACGGCCGTGCTGCTTTACTTTCGCCGCCTAGCCCTGCAAAAAGCCCTTCCCGCCAAACTAGCCATCCTCCAGTCCGCCCAAATCGAGACCTTTTCCTGGCGCGCCGTCACCTTTTCGTTTACCAACGAAGCGTTCTACGAGCGTTTTCGCGATTTGAACCAGCCATTGTTAATGGAACTGAACAATTGACAGTTGGCTATTAACAGTTAGCAATTGACAATTTAAGGAGGTAGCTATATGAAGGTTGTCGTGTGTACCAAGCAAACACCCAGCACCACTGCCGACCTGACCGTAAGTCCAGGCGGGAGCGTGAGTTGGGAAGATCCCGGTGGCAAGCCCAACGTGGTCAACCCCTGGGATGAATACTCAATTGAGGAAGGCATCCGTCTCAAAGAAAATCACGGCGCATCGGACGTTATCGCTATCACGATGGGCGGCGACGAGAGCCAGGAAGCCCTGAAGACGGCTTTAGCGATGGGGTGTACGGAAGCCGTTTTGCTGTCGGATGCAGCCTTCGTTGGTGCCGACACGTTAGGTACGGCCAAAGTGTTGGCTGCCGCCATCAACAAAGTAGGGGATGTGCAGGTCGCTATTTTCGGCAAATCGGCTATTGATGGGGACACTGGGCAAACGGCCGTGCAAACCGCCCGTAAACTCGGTTGGACCCCACTCACCTTTGTCTCCGCCATCACCGCCATCGGCGACGGCCAGATCACCGTTGAACGCCTCCTTGACGACGGCAAAGAAACCGTCACCGCCCCCCTACCGGTAGTCATCAGCACCGTCAAAGAGATCAACGAACCCCGCTATCCCTCCTTCATGGGCATCCGCAAAGCCAGCCGGGCCACCATCCCCGTCTGGGGTGCAGGCGACCTCGGCGTAGACGGCGTCGGCAGCAAAGTAGACTGGTCCAAAGTCTATGCGCTCCCACCCCGCGAAGGCAGCGTGGAAATCATCGAAGGCAACTCGATTCAAGAAAAAGCAGCCAAACTGGTGGCCAAACTGTTTGAGGAGAAAGTGATATGAGCGGCGTATGGGTTTTCATCGAAAATCGTGATGGGGAAATTGCGGCCATCGCTAAAGAAGCCCTGGCCGCCGCGCGCACCGTAGCGGACAGTTTGGGCGAAACGCTCACCGGCCTGGTATTCGGACAAGATGTCGCCGGCGTTGCCGACGCCGCCTTCGACCTCGGCGCAGATGCCGTGCTAGGCGCCGACGACGCGACACTGGCTCCGTTCCGCGTGGAAGCCGTCGGGCCGTTGGTTGCCAAACTGGCGCAAGAACGTGAACCCGCGGTGATCATGGCCGGAGCCTCCACACGCGGCCGTGACCTGGCCGCCTGGATTGCGGCCGACCTGGACGCCGGACTGGTAGCCGATGGCACCGACCTGACCGTCGAAGACGGCACAGTAAAAGTGACGCGCCCAGTCTACGCCGGTAAGCTCCTCTCCACCGTCTTTGTCACTGAAGGCACACAGGTCATCACCCTGCGTAACCGTGCCTTCCCGCAGGCCCAATCAACCGGCGGCAGCGGCAGCGCCGAATGGGTAGACGCAGTTATCGCCGAAGCCGACATCCCATCGAAAGTAACGGGCTTTGCCGGAAAAGAAGGCGGCGTCAGCCTGACAGATGCCAGCATCATTGTCAGCGGCGGGCGCGGCGTAGGCGGCCCGGAAGGTTTTGCCCCGGTACGCGAGCTGGCCGAGGTGTTGGGTGCCGCGTTGGGTGCTTCTCGCGCGGCCGTGGACGCAGGCTGGATTCCCTATGAACATCAGGTCGGTCAGACAGGCAAGACGGTCAGCCCGGATCTGTATATCGCCAATGGCATCAGCGGCGCCATTCAGCATCAGGCTGGTATGCGCACGTCCAAAATTATCGTGGCCGTAAACAAAGACCCAGAAGCTCCAATCTTTAAGCTGGCCCAGTATGGCATCGTGGGCGATTTGTTTGAAGTGCTGCCCGCTCTCACGGCAGAGTTCAAAAACAAACTTGGTTAACTCCCCCAGACCTGACAGGTTTCCCAAACCTGTCAGGTCTTTTTTGTCGTCTCTCCCAATTTGACATTTACTTGCCCCTGTGGCAGAATCTCCCTCGCACATTTGCCCCTGTAGCTCAGAGGATAGAGCGTCGGCCTCCGAAGCCGGAAGCCCAGGTTCGAGTCCTGGCAGGGGCATTTTTATTGCCTTCTTTTTGCGTTTTTCACCTTGCGTACCCCCCACATTACTTTTGTACCTTTTTTCACAACAAACATATTACATTTGTCACTCTGCCCGCGATTTTGGCTGTACTACAATTTAACAAGGTTTGAGCCAAGACCGAAACCATAAACTTACGGGGAGCATCCTTAGACATATTCTCAGTCTGAGGGTGCTTTTTGTTTGCAAAAATTTCGCACCCACTGAACTCGCATCGTAGATAAAGACGCCCGTGAATGTAAGGTAGGTTCTCGGTTGCTGCCTGCCTGTTGAGCGCGAAAGCGACTGATTTGTGGATGATTTGGAAGGAGGTTTCTATGGCCGGTTTAGATCCAGAAACGCGTAACATGATCCTGGATACTTTGAAAAAGTATGCGGAGCGCAAACTAACGCCCGACTATCTGCTTAAACTGGATCATGACGATCAGTTTCCCCATGAAGTTTTGCAGGAACTGTACGATCCTATGCAGTTGGGGCTTCATCTCCTTTTTATCCCCGAGGAATATGATGGCCTCGGGGGTGGCGCATACGACATTTATCGCATTTCTGAGCTGATGGCTTCTATTGATTTGGGCGTGGCTACGGGCGTTCTGGCTACTTTTCTCGGCTCTGATCCTATTCGCGTGGGCGGGACCGAAGAGCAGAAAGCATACTGGATGGGCCGTATTGCAGAGGAAGCACTGCTAATGGCCTATGGCGCTACAGAGCCTCAGGCCGGCAGCGATTTGGCATCCATGGCCACCAAGGCTGTGCCGGTACAAGATAACGGCTCGGTAACCGGCTACAAAATCAGCGGGCAAAAGCAGTGGATCAGCAACGGGGCGGTGGCCGATTTGTATACGGTGCTGGCGCTGGCTCCTGGTGGTCCGACCTGGTTTGTGGTGGACAAAGACGCGCCTGGTTTTACCAAAGGCAAGCCAGAGGATAAGCACGGTATTCGCGCCAGCAACACGGCCGCTCTCTTCCTCGAAGATGTTTACGTGCCTGCTGACCGGTTGGTGGGCGGCGTGGAGGGGCAGGGCTTGGCTCAGGCACAGGCCGTGTTTGGTTACACCCGTTTGATGGTCGGGGCGTTTGGTTTGGGAGCGGGTTGGGAAGCCCTCAGGCGCGCTATCCGCTATTCGCAGGAACGTATTCAAGGCGGGGCGCCGTTGAGCCAGAAGCAAGGGTATACCCACAAGCTTATCGTGCCGAATGCGGCGCGCTTGGAAGCGGCGCGCAGCTATATCGAATGGGTGGCGGAACGGCTGGACTGCGAGGATGGCGAACATGGTTTGCAAACCGAGGGGGCCATCGCCAAATACATGGCTACGGAAGCGGGTAATAAGGCGGCAGAGGATGCTATCCAGGCGCACGGCGGTTACGGCTACACCAAAGAGTACATGGTCGAGAAAATCAAGCGCGACGTGCGTATCACCACCATTTATGAAGGCACGTCGGAAATTATGGAGTGGACCATTGCCCGCGACCGCTGGCAGCTTCATTTGAAGACGCGCATGGCCTATTACAACGATTGGGCAGAGCGGATGGAGGGGCTGCATCAGTCGCAGCCGGAGAATGGCGCCAATTATGCTGCCCTGGCCTTGCGTGCGCTCTCGGTGATTTTGGAGCGCTGCCGCCTGGACCGGCTGACACGGCAGCAGCACGTGCTGTTCCGCCTGGGCGAGTTGGTGGCCTATGCAGAAACGGCCGCAATCTTTGCCGAGCGCGTGATGGATAAGCCAACCACGGCCGTTTCCCTCGACATCCCCACCCGGCAGGCATTGGCCCGCATACACGGCCGTGAAGCCGCCCTCAAAGTCGCCACCGACGGCCTGCGCTGGACCATCGGCGCGGGACAAACAGACCCGGACCTGGCGAATTCTTTAAACCTGCCAGGCATTTATCAGGCCCAGGCCGGTCTGTTGGAAGATATGGACCAGGCGGCAGCTTCCCTAAACAAAGCATTTAAAGTGTGAACTGTGATTAGTGAGTGGTGAAGCAAAATTTGATTCACGCTCAAACTTCCCTGAGGTGTGGGATGGATGCAGAAGAGAGAGCCATTGCGATTGTAGGGGTGGGAGCCATTTTGCCCGACGCGCCCGACGCGCCCGCGTTCTGGCAAAATATCATCAACAAGCGGTACAGCATCAGCGATGTGCCGCCAGGACGCTGGAACCCGGAGTTTTATTACGACCCGGACCCCTACGCGCCGGATAAAACGTACAGCAAGATTGGCGGCTGGGTGCGCGGTTTTGAATTTGATTGGAAGCAGTTTCGTATGCCGCCCAAAGTGGCGGCGGCGATGGACGAGGGCCAGCAGTGGGCGGTGACCATCGCCGCCGAGGCGCTGGCTGATTATGGGTATCCGGAACGGCCGTTACCCACCGAACGTACGGCCGTGATCCTCGGCACGGCTATGGGCGGCGAACTGCACTATACCACCCAACAGCGCATTGTCTTCCCCGAATATGCCGACGCGCTGGAATCATCAGCCGCGTTTCACAAACTGTCGCCCGACGTGCGGCGGCAAATCCTGGCCGAATGGCACGGCGTCATCGCCCAGCGCCTGCCCGCCATCACCGAAGATTCCATGCCCGGCGAACTGCCCAACATCGTCTCCGGGCGCGTGGCCAACCTGCTCAATTTGCGCGGCCCCAACTTCATCACCGACG
>Ga0116151_10006270_pt1 | contig 10148 bp, 10 predicted proteins | sample AD_UKC117_MetaG_FD_89893 | JGI IMG/M metagenome (GOLD analysis project Ga0116151, IMG submission 89893) | Active sludge microbial communities of municipal wastewater-treating anaerobic digesters from Hong Kong - AD_UKC117_MetaG | ecosystem: Engineered > Bioreactor > Anaerobic > Digestate... | reverse complement strand
TGGTGGGCAACCTGCCCGACGTCGAGGCCGTGCTCGCTGCCCACCCGCAGCGCTCGGCCCGCCTGTCTCGCCTGTCGGCCACCGAGCTCGAGGAGCGGCGCGGCGCCCTCGGCGACGAGCTGCAGCTCGTCGACGTCCGCAACCCCGGCGAGGTGACCGCCGCGCCCGTCGAGGGCGCGGTCAACATCCCCCTGGCCCACCTGCGCTCTCGGCGCGACGAGCTCGATCCGGCTCGGCCGGTGGTGCTGGTGTGCGCCGGCGGCGCCCGCTCGGCCATCGCCGCCTCGGTGCTGCTCGCCGACGGGTTCGGCGACGTGTCCGACGTGCTGGGTGGCGCCACCGCCATGGGCATCGGCGAGGCCTGCACCCTCTCGCAGCCCGAGCAGGGCTGACGCCGTGGAGGTCGCCCTCGCCATCGCCCTCGGCCTGGTGATCGGCGCCGCGCTCGGTTCGCTGGGCGGCGGCGGGTCGATCCTCGCCGTGCCCGTGCTGGTCTACATCGCCGGCCAGGAGCCCAAGGCGGCCACCGCCACCTCCCTCGTGGCGGTGGCGGCCGCCGCAGTCGGCGGGGTCGTCGGGCACGCCCGGGCCGACCGGGTCCGGTGGGGCGCGGCGGCGGCCTTCGTGGCCACGGGCGTCGGCGGGGCCTGGCTCGGCTCGCGGGTCAACGGCTCGATCGACGAGGACCTGCTGCTGCTCGGCTTCTCGGCGCTCATCCTGCTCGCCGCCCACCGGATGCTCACCGCCTGCCCGTCGTGCACGAAGGTCGGCGAGGACCTCGCCGTCGCCGCGTCGGGGGAGGGCCGGGCCGCGCGCCTCGACGTCGCCGGCATCGTGCGGGTGGTGCTGGCCGGCTCGGCGGTCGGCTTCCTCACCGGGCTCTTCGGCGTCGGCGGCGGGTTCATCATCGTGCCGGCGCTCACCCTCGCCCTCGGCATGTCGATGCCCATCGCCATCGGCACCTCCCTCGCCATCATCGTCGGCAACGCACTGGTCACCCTCGGGTTCCGCGGCGTCGACGCCGTCGAGTGGTCGATCGCCGTGCCGTTCACCGTGACGATGCTGATCGGCTCCGCGGTCGGGTCGTCGCTCGGCCACAAGCTGCCGCCTGAGCGCTCCCTGCGCGCCTTCGCCACCCTGCTGGTGCTGGTCGCCGTGGCCAACGGCATCGCGGCGGGGATCGCCCTGGCCGGCTGACGGGCTGGCAGGATCGGGCCGTGCGCGCACTGGTCCAGCGGGTGAGCCGAGCCTCGGTCACGATCCAGTCCGGCCCCGACGCGGGCGAGGTCACGGGCGCGATCGGCACCGGCCTGCTGGCGCTGGTGGGCGTCACCCACGACGACGGGCCGGCGGAGGCGAAGGCGCTGGCCGCCAAGATCTGGCACCTGCGCGTGTTCGAGGGCGACGACGGGCGCATGGACCTCCCGGTGGCGGCGGTGGGCGGCGAGGTGCTCGTCGTGTCGCAGTTCACGCTCTACGGCGACACCCGCAAGGGCCGGCGCCCCTCCTGGGTGCAGGCGGCGGCGCCCGAGCAGGCCGAGCCGCTGTGCGAGCTGGTGGCGGACGAGCTCCGAGCGCTGGGGGCGACGGTGGCGACCGGGCGGTTCCGCGCCGACATGGGCGTGGAGCTGCGCAACGACGGCCCCGTCACGCTCCTGCTGGAGGTGTGAGCGAGGGCTCGTCGCCCGCTTCCGCGTCGGCCCGCCGTCGGGCGAGGCGGTCGAGCCCCCAGCCGGCGGCCACGAGCAGCACCGCGAGCACCCGCACCGGGAGGTCGCCGGCGCGGGTGTACCAGGTGAGGCCGTCGCGCAGGGGCACGTCGCGGCGCACCTCGACGGCGCGCTCGCTCGTGCCGGTGCGCTGGAAGACCTCGCCGCTCGGGCTCACGTACGCGCTGAAGCCGGTGGGCGCGACCTGCACCAGCCAGCGCCCCGACTCGATGGCCCGCAGCCGCGACGACGCCACCTGCTGGGTCTGCACGAAGGTGCCCGTGTAGGTCGAACCGTTGGTGGGGTTGTAGAGCAGCTCGCCGCCGGCCTCCACGCCCGAACGGGCCCGGTGGCCGAAGAACACCTCCCAGCTGATGACCGTGGCCACCGGGACGTCGCCGATGGTGAGCAGCCCCGACTCGTGCGAGATCGTGGCGTCGCGCTTGGCGAGCGTGTCGGGCGCCACCTTCTCGATCCAGGACCGGAACGGCACCCACTCGCCGAAGGGCACCCGCTGGACCTTCACGTAGCGGTCGGTCCACTCGCCGTCCGCGTCGAGCACCTGCTGCGAGTTGCGGAAGCTCTCCTCGTCGACCCCCTCCACCGTGCCCACCGACAGCGGCGCGTCGAGGCGGCGGGCCAGGGCCTGCAGCTCACGACCCTCCCGGGCGTCCTGCACGTCGGCGTCGGTGTCGACCACGTTCTCGGGCCACAGGACCATGTCCATGCCCTCGGGCACCTCCGCCGACGCGTCGAGGTGGCGCTCGAACACCTTGCGGCGGTCGGTGTCGATGGCCCGCGTGCCCTGCGGGCCACCGCCCTGCACCAGGGCGATGTCGACCGTGCGGCCGGTGGGCTCGCCGCTCGGCGCGACGGCGGCGACGCCCAGCAGCACGATCGCGAACCCCGCGAACGCGGCGGCCTTGGTGTGGTGGCGGTCGAACGCGGCGGACACGGCGACGCCGACGGCCACGGTGGCCGCGGCGATGCCGAGGACGCCACCGATGCGGGCGATCGGCCAGAGGACGCCGGCCACCTGGCCGACGGCGAGCAGCGAGAGCGGGACCCCGCCGAACGGCCACGCCGTGCGCAGCGACTCGACCAGCACCCACGCGCCGATGAGCGCCAAGCCCCGTCCGGCGTGGGGCGGCACGAGGAGGCAGGCCGCGCCGATGAGGAAGCCGAAGAAGAGCGAGGCGATCACGTAGCCCGGCGCGGTCAGCTGCGAGATCCACAGGATCGTGGGGAAGAACAGGGTCCAGCCCACGAGCGTCCCCCGCCAGAGCCGGCTGCGCCACGCCGCGCCGGCGAGGAGGCGGTCGAGCAGGGCGACGCCCACGAACGCCAGCGGCCAGAAGCCCCACGGGGGCAGCGAGGCGGCGAGGCAGATCCCCGCGGCCACCGCGCGCACCCACGGGCGGTGCACGAACCGCTCGATCGGCCCGGGCAGCTCGTCGGGCGGGTGGACGAGGTCGTCGACCAGCTCGTCGACGACGGCGTCGACGCGGTGGTGGGGCTCGTCGTGCACGGCCGACGAGTCTGGCCCACCGGCACCCTCAGGCGGGAGCCAGGCCCCGGCGGGTGGGCCAGGTGACCCCGAGCGAGGCCACCGCCTCCTCGGCGGCGCGCACGCACGCCGGGATGCCGACGCCGCGCAGCGCCATGCCCGCCACCCGCACCGAGGTGGGCGCCAGCTCGGCCTCGGCGGCGGCGATCCGCTCGAGGTGGCCCGGCGCGTACTGCGGCAGCGACCGCATCCACCGGCCGATGCGGACCTCGGTGGGCGCACCGGTCACCCCGAGGATCCGGTCGAGGTCGGCCACCACCTCGTCGGCCAGCTCGGTGTCGTCGAGGTCGGTGAAGCGGAGGTCGCCGGTGCGGCCCACCGACGTGCGCAGGATCACGTCGTCGCGCTCGGGGTCGCGCAGCTGCGCCCACTTCGAGGTGCCGTAGCTGGTGGCCGTCACGAGCAGGCCCTGGTCGCGCGGGACGAGGCAGCCGCTGTGGCCGGTGGTGTCGCCCAGGTCGGCGCGGGCGAACGCCATGGTGAGCATCGCCACCGACGAGTGGTCGATGCCGAGGAACGTGGCCGCCGCGTCGGGGGCCACCGCGGCGAGCAGGGGGCCGGTCACGTGGGCGGGCGTGGTGACGATCGCGGCGTCGGCGTCGATCGCCGTGCCGTCGTCGAGCACGGCGCGCACGCCCCGCCCGCCGGGACCCGGTTCGAGCACGGCCACCGAGCGGCCGGCCACCACGTCGACCGACGGGATGGCGCCCACGAGGGCGTCGACGAACCGGGCCATGCCCCCCATCGGCGCCGCGAAGATCGGTGGCGCCTCGGCGGGCTCGTCGATGGCGGCGACCACCGCGCCCGAGCCCGCCGACGGGTTGCGGCCGGGTGCGGCGGCGCGAGCGAGCTGGGCCCGGCACGAGCGCAGGAGCGACGGGTCGCCGCTGCGCGCGGCAGCATCGAGCTGGGGGACGACCGCGGCGAGGCTCATGGTGGCGGTGTCGCCGGCGTTGATCCCCCCGAGGAGCGGGTCGATCAGGTGGTCGACGACCTCGTCGCCCAGCCGCCTCCGCAGGTACGGCCCGACCGCGACGTCGGTGCCGGCCTCGTGCGGGTCCGTCGGGTCGGCCGGGAGGTGGAGGTCCTCGGCCACCCGGGCCAGGCCCTCGGGCGACAGCAGCCCGCTGGCGGCGAGGGCGTCGAGGTCGGCGGGGACGCCCATCACGTGGCCGTGGGGGATCGTGCGGCGCTCGCCGCCCACGAAGACGTGGGCCGAGCGCTCGGCCGGCGAGATCAGCTCCCCGTCGAGCTCGAGGTCGTGGGCCAGGGCGGCGGCCCACGGCACCCGCAGGAGGAAGGCGTCGGCGCCCTCGTCGACCAGGCGGCCGGCGAAGGCCGAGGTCTGGAGCTTGCCGCCGATGCGGTCGGGCTCGACGAGGGTCACCTCGACCCCGCCCTGGCTCAGCCGCAGCGCCGCCACCAGTCCGCTCAGGCCGCCCCCGACCACGATCGCCCGCTCGGGCCGCTTCGCTTCGCTCACGTCACCGCTCCTGTCGTCGGTCGGACCCGACCAGGGTGCCCCATGCCGCGTCCGCGGCGCCCGTGCCATCGGTCCCGACGGCGGGTGACCGAGGTCTCAGAGCGCCAGCTCGTCGGCGACCTCGGCGATGCGCGCCGCGAGCGCTCCGAGCACGGTCGCGTCGTCGTTGAGGACGCACGTGCGGGCGAAGGCCAGGCCGAGGTCGTCGGCCAGCGCGCGCGCCTCGATGTCGAGGTCGTAGGCCACCTCGAGGTGGTCGGCCACGAAGCCCTGGGCGCACACGAGCACCCCGTCGACGTCGGGGTCGGCGGCGCGGTCGCGCAGCACGTCGAGGATGTCGGGGCCCCGCCACGGTTCGGGCGTGGCGCCCGCGCTCTGCCAGGCCACCGACCAGCGGCGCAGGCCCAGCTCCTCGGCCACGGCGGTGGCGGAGGCGAGCAGCTCGTCGGGGTAGGGGTCCTCGGCCAGCACCCGCTCGGGCAGCGAGTGGGCGGTGAACACGACCTCGGTGCGCTCGGGCAGCTCGGCGAGGCCGTCGCCCACCGCCCCGGCGAGGAAGGCCCGGTAGGCCGGCAGGTCGTGCCACCGCTCGACGCCCGCGGCGACCATGGCGTGCACCTCGGCCGCGGCCTGCACCCGCTCCAGGTACTGGCCCACCGAGAAGCCCGACCAGTGCGGGGCGAGCGCCACGCCGACCACGGACGTGAGCCCGGCCTCGGCCAGGTGGGCGACGCCGTCCTCGATGAACGGCGACGCGTGCTTCTGGCCGAGGGTGACGACGAAGCGTCCCGGCCGCGCGGCTTCGAGGGCCGCCCGGATGCCGGCCACCTGGTCGGCCGTCCGACGGGCGAGCGTCGACGTGCCGCCGAGGGCGTCGTAGCGCCGCTGGAGGTCGGCGAGCTGCTCGGGCGTCGGCGGCCGGCCCCGGCGGATGTGGGTGTAGTACGGCTCCACGTCGTCGGGCGTGGCCGGCGTGCCGTAGGCCATGACCACCACCCCCACGCGCTCGGCGGCCTCGGTCATCGGACCGTGCCCTCGGCGTGCACCAGCTCGACGACCGCCTCGAGCACCTCCGGGTCGGAGTCGGGGAGCACCCCGTGGCCGAGGTTGAAGACGTGGCCGCAGAAGCCGTCGGCGCGGCGCAGCACGTCGCGGGCCCGGTCGAGCGCCACGTCGGTGCCCGCCAGGACCGCGACCGGGTCGAGGTTGCCCTGCACCGCCGTCTCGTCGCCGAGCCGGCGGCGGGCGTCGTCGAGGTCGACCCGCCAGTCCACCCCCATCACGTCGGCCCCGGCGTCGCGCAGGTGGGTGAGCAGCTCGCCCGTGTTCACGCCGAAGTGGATCCGGGGGACGCCGGTCTCCCCGATGCCCTCGAGCACCTTGCGCGACGCCGGCTGCACGTAGCGCACGTAGTCGCTGGGGGAGAGGGCGCCGGCCCAGGAGTCGAACAGCTGGACGGCGCTGGCGCCGTTGGCCACCTGGCTGCGCAGGGAGGCCAGGGCCAGGTCGGCGAGGCGGTCGAGCAGGGCGAACCACAGCTCGGGGTCGGTGTACATGAGCGCCTTGGTGCGCTCGTAGGTGCGGCTCGGCCGGCCCTCCACCAGGTAGCTGGCCACCGTGAAGGGGGCGCCGGCGAAGCCGATGAGCGGCACGTCGCCCAGCTCCCGCACCAGGTTGCGGACCGTCTCGAGGACGAACGGCGTGTCGGCCTCGGGGTCGAGCGGGCGCAGCCGGTCGAGGTCGGCGGCCGAGCGGAAGGGCTGCTCGACCACCGGGCCGACGCCGGGGGCGACGTCGACGCCGAAGCCGATCGCCTCCACCGGCGTGACGATGTCGGAGTAGAGGATGGCGGCGTCGGTGCCGTAGCGCCGCACCGGCTGGAGGGTGATCTCGGTGGCCAGGTCGGGCTGGCGGATGGCCTCGACGATCGAGCCCGACCCTCGGATGGCCCGGTACTCGGGGAGCGAGCGCCCGGCCTGGCGCATGAACCACACCGGCACCCGGTCGTGGGGCTCGCGACGGCAGGCGCGCAAGAACGGGGCGTCGGGCGAGACCATGGGCCGACGCTACCGGCGAGGTCTCGCACCGCCCCAGCTCGCACCGCCCCAGCTCGCGCCGCCCGAAGCGACGACCGGCCCCACCGCGCCGGGTCGTTCGCCCCTGATGCCGCGGCGCCCGTCACCCGTACGGTCGACCGGCGGACCTCGAGGGGCGGGGCCGCTGGACCCAGGAGGTGCGCCGTGAAGCGCAAGACCCTCGATCTCATCTTCAGCGTCGGCGGCGCCGCGCTGGCCGTGCTGCTGCTCGTGCTCGGGCTGGTGCTGCAGAACCAGGCGAACTTCGCCGACGACTACGTGCACGACCAGCTGTCGCAGCAGAAGATCACCTTCACCCCCGAGGCGGGGCTCTCCGACGACGAGAAGGAGGCCGACTGCCTCGTGGCCAACGCCGGCAAGGCGCTGACGTCGGGCAAGCAGGCCGAGTGCTACGCCAACGAGTACATCGCCCGGCACCTGGCCGAGGTGAACGACGGCAAGACCTACTCCGAGTCGAGCGGCGAGAGCCGGGCGCTCGCCGAGCAGGCGGCCACGGCGATGGAGGAGGACCCGGAGTCGCCCGACGCGCAGGCCCTCGACGCCCAGGCCAAGGAGGCGGCCGGCAAGGTCGACACCCTGTTCCGCGGCGAGTCGCTGCGCGGCCTGCTGCTGACCTCCTACGGCTTCAGCGTGTTCGGCGAGCGCGCCGGGCAGGCCGCCCTGGTGGCCTTCCTCGCCGCCGCCGTCCTGGCGCTGGCCAGCATCGCCGGCTTCGCCCACGCCTTCTCCAAGGGCGGGCAGGGCACCATCGAGTAGGGCCGCGATCGCCCCCCGCATCCTCGCCGGCTCGGTGCTCGGGCCGCGAGGATGCGGGGGTGCGCCGCTCCATCGACGACCACCCCTTCGACCCCACCCTCGACCCGGTCGTGGCCGATGATCCCGACCTCACCCCGGTCTCGTGGGGCGTCGCCATCAGCGACGACTACGACGACGGCGAGCCACGGGTGATCGTCACCGTCGAGGAGATCGGGCGGCGCGGGGAGGGCCTCGCCGCCCACCTGCTCCCCGACGAGGCTCGTCGGGTGCGCCGGGCCCTGCGCGACGCGCTCAAGGAGGTCGGCGAGGATCCCGGCGCCTGAGCGTCGCTAGCCTCGCCCGAGCGGGAGGTGCGATGGGTGCGACGGAGGGTGCGGCGGCCGATGGGAGCGTCCGGCGCGCCTGGGCCCCGTCGCCCGTGAGCCGCGAGGCCCGCCGAGCGTTTCGCACCGTGTGGGCGCACCTCGTCGTCGAGGACCCGGTCGAGGCCGGCGACGCCGTGTTCTGCTTCGGCAGCCGCCACCACCGGGTGCCGGAGCGGGCCGCTGCGCTCCACGCCGCGGGCGTGGCGCCGCTCGTGCTGGTGACCGGCGGGCCGGCGGCGGCGGGGGAGCCTCCCGAGTCGACCGTGTTCGCCCACCGGCTCGTCGAGCTCGGCGTCCCGGCCGCTCGGGTGGTCGAGGAGCCGGCGGCCCGCCACACGGGGGAGAACGTCGAGCTGGGCCTGGCCGCGCTGCGCCGCCACCAAGAGGTGCGGCGCCTGGTGCTCGTGAGCTGGCCGCTCGCCGCCCGGCGGACGCTCGCCACCTTCGCCCGCCAGCACCCCGAGATCGAGGTCTGCAGCGCACCGGCGCTGCGCCGGGCGGGGTGGCGCTGGTGCCCCACGCCCCGGCGCATCGGGCTGGCGCTGGGCGAGCTCGACCGCCTGGAGCGCTACGCAGTGCACGGCTGGATCGCACCGGTCGACCGTCCGGCCGCCGTGGCCGAGGCGGTCGAGGTCTTGCGTGGCGAGCACGCCCGCCTGGCCGCCGCGCCCCCCGCGGGCTCAGCGCACGACCCGGCGCGCCTGCGGATCCGCAGACGCGGGTCCTCCTGCCGCGGACGGTGAAGGGGATCGATGGCTCGGGAGTTCGACGCTCATTCCGTTCCGGGCCCTCGGGCCGCTCGGCTCGCGGTCGGGCGAGACGCTCGTGGGCTCGAACGGTCAGGCGAGGCCGAGCCGCTCGAGGTCGTCTTCGTCGAGTCCGAGGTAGTGGCCGACCTCGTGCCGGACCGTCACCTGGATCTGATCGATCAGGTCTTCCTCGTCCTGGCAGATCTTCTCGAGATTGCGCTTGAAGAGGAGGATCCGGTCGAGATCGAGGGGCTGGTCGGTCATCAGGGCCTCGGTCTTCGGCACGCCCATGAAGAGTCCGAGGGTCTGGGGCGAGATGCGCTCCTTGCGGACGAGGTCGAGGGTCGGGAAGTCCTCGACCACGACGGCGACGCCATCGATCTGCTCGCGGATCGAGCGGGGCAGGTTCTCGATCGCGAGGTCGACGGCGCGCGCGAAGGCGGCGTCCTCGATCTCGAAGGGCATCGGGAATTGCTGCGGATCGAGGGCGTTCGCGCGCTCGAAGGCCTGGCGCGCGGACTCGAGCCCGACGCCCGTCGCCGTCGCGGGCTCGCCCTCGTCCTCGAGACGCTCGAGCACGAGGCCGAGGTGATAGACCGTGTGCGCGGAGTCCGGGTCGATCGCGACGCCGCGCTCGAGCACCCGGCGCGCCTCGCCGTACTGGCCGAGCTCGAAGAGCACCTGTCCCTCGAAGGCGCAGTAGAGGCCGACCTCGCCGCCGGCCTTGGCCGCACGCCGCACGAGGAAGAGCGCACCCTCGAGATCGTCCTGGTAGAAGAGCGCCTTGCTCTTCAGGTAGTAGACCTCGGCCTGCAGCAGACGATCCGGCCGCGGCAGCTTCGAACGCCCCGAGAGCAGCTCGTCCGCGAGGCGGACCGCCGTCGGGAACTCGCCGAGCTCCTCGATCAGGAGCTCGATGCGATTGAGATGGGCGGCCGTGAACTTGGGATCGGCGAGGATCGCGCGGTCGAACTCGATCAAGGCCTCGTCGACGCGCCCGTCGTCCCAGAGGATCTCACCCCGACCGTTGTGCGCTTCGGCGCCGTCGGGATGCACGCGCAGCGCCTCGTCGAGCCAGGCGAGCGCCTCCTCGATCCGACCGCCGTGCGAGGCCTCCATCGCCTGGTCCAGGCAGTCCCAGTAGCGATCCTTGTCCTTGCGCATGCCGTCGCGTTCCGTCCCGGGCCTGGCCCGTCGTGATCGGGATCCGGCCCATCGCCGCCCCGCGGCCGAAGCGGCAGGGTAGCGTAGCCCTCCCGGCCGACTTGTCGTCCGGCGGCGCGCGATCGAGGAGTCCCGATCCCGCGACGAGCGACGGGCGGGGAAGGCGCACGGCGATCGGGGGCTATGCTCGCCGACCGGATGTCCCCGCGAACCTCGACCACCACTCGCCCCACGCTCCTGCACCGGCCCCTGCTCGGGC
>Ga0116151_10006268_pt1 | contig 10149 bp, 8 predicted proteins | sample AD_UKC117_MetaG_FD_89893 | JGI IMG/M metagenome (GOLD analysis project Ga0116151, IMG submission 89893) | Active sludge microbial communities of municipal wastewater-treating anaerobic digesters from Hong Kong - AD_UKC117_MetaG | ecosystem: Engineered > Bioreactor > Anaerobic > Digestate... | reverse complement strand
TTGCGGAGGAGATCGGCTCGTCGCCGCCGAGCTCGATGGGCCCGAGCCGGCCGTCGAACCGCTCGCGCTCGCCGGTCTCGGGCCAGCCGGTCAGCGGCTCGGCCGGACCGGTGCCCTTGGCGATGGCCGCCGGGGCGAACACGTCGTAGCGCACCGTGCCGCCGAGCTCGCCGTCGCACGTGGCGCCCAGCTCGTAGGAGCCGGGCTCGGTCGGCGCGGTGACCGCCACCGACGGGTACGCGCCCTCCTCGAGGCCGCCGGCGGGGTCGGAGGAGTCGAGGACGTCACCGGTGTCGGGATCGACGATGTCCACCGCCGCGTCGCCGTCGCAGATGCCGAGCAGGTGGGCCACCACCTCGCCTCCGGTGGGCGAGGAGGTGGGGCTGACCCGGTCGACGTACACGTCGGCACCGCCGCTGTAGCTCGACACGTAGGCGCTCTCGTAGCGGAAGCCGTCGGCGAAGGGGTCGCCGCAGTCGGCGGTGACCTCGCCCTCGAACTCGCCGGAGATCGGGATGATCACCGACCAGTCGCCGGCGGCGTCGGGGGCGACGGTCGCCATGAGCGGATCGGGCTCGTCGGCGGTGGCCGCATCGTCGGCGAGGGTGGCGAGGGCGGGGAGGTCGCGCTGGGCCAGCGCCGCGCCGGCGTCGTCGCCGCGGGTCTGGAGGCCCTGGACCGGCAGGGGCTCGCCCTCGAAGCGGTAGACGTCGGCGCGCACCTCGACGGTGCGGCCGCCGGTGCAGCCCGACCCCGAGACGAGGATCCCGCCCTGGATCACCTCGGCCTCCATGGCCTCGACCGGGTTGGTGCCCGAGACCGTGATCGGGACCGGCGCGGTCGAGGCGTACGAGAACGATGACTCCGTGGCGCCCGCCCGGCCGCAGAGGCCGACGACGACGTGGTCGCCTTCGGGCGTGGCGCCGCCGCGCGGCACGTCGGTCAGGGGCAGCTCGAAGGTGGCGGTGCCGCCGGGGCCCACCTCGTCGAGGCCGTAGGTGAGGAACGGGCCGAGGTCGCGCCCGCTGAGGTCGGGGCCACCGTCGACGAACGCCTCGGCCACGTCGAAGCCCTCACAGCCCGAGATCGTGGCCCGGAGCACCTGGCCGCCCTGGGCGGTGGTGCGATCGAGGGTCAGCGTCGGGCCGGAGAACGCCGCCGAGCCGGCCACGATGTCGAAGGCAACGTCGGGGAAGTCGAAGAGCACCTCCTGCGCGTCGCCGCCGGTGCCGACCTCGTAGGTGGTCCGCACGCAGGAGCCGGCGAGCACCGCAGGATCGTCGGGGTCCACCCAGGCCGGCACGGTGAAGCGCCGCCGCGCCGTCTGGTCGATCTGCAGGCCGAGGGCGGCCAGGCGCTCGCCCGCCGGGGTCTGGGTGATCAGCACCAGCTGCGGCTCCTGGTAGGTGAAGCCGGTGTCGGTCTCGGTCTCGGTGGTGGGGCAGCCGTTGGCCGTGGCCGAGAAGCTGGCCCCGATCGCCGCCGAGCTCTGCCACGGGGTGATCGACCCCGACGCGGCGCCGGCCCCGTCGGGGGCACCGACCGCCAGGCCGAGGGCGAGCGCGGCGAGCGCCGCGAGGGAACCGAGGGTGCGCTTCATCGGGGTGCTCCGATCAACCGGCGTAGGTGGGAAGGCCGACGATCCGGTCCGCCGGCGGGGGCACCGGGGCGGGGGCGGTCGTGGTGGTGACGGTGGTGGTCGTGGTGCTGGGTGGCGGCGCCACGTCGACGACGGCGATCTGGGCGTCGTAGGTGAACCCGTCGCCGAAGGGGTCGCCGCAGGCGGCGAAGGCGCGGATCGCCCCGAGTTCGAAGTCGGCGACGTCGGTGGCCTGCCACGCGCCGGTCGCATCGGTCGTGGCCTCGAACGGCGTGGTCGAGAAGTCGTCGCCGGTGATCGTGCGCGGCGAGGGGCCGTCCCCGTGCGTCGTCGGCTGCGGCCGCAGCACGGAGGCGGCCACGACGCCGTCCGAGGCACCGCTTCGCAGCACGCCCAGGGAGAAGGGGTCGTGCTCGATGTCGAGGCCCGAGAACGTGCCGGCCACCGCGCCGAGGTCGCACTCGCCGGCGAGGGTGGCGTCGCGCGTGCCGGGCTCGACGGTGAGGTCGATGTCGGCCGTCGGGCTGGTGCCGGTGACGTCGAGCGCGACCGGCGGGAAGAACAGGTACGAGACGGCGTCGCCGTCGAGGGCGATGCAGTACGGGAAGGCCACGTGGGGACCGGGCGCCAGCGTGGTCGGGTGCTCCTCCACCAGGTCGATCACCGGGCGCTGCCCATCAGACGAGCTCCAGCCGATCGACGTGCCCGAATCGTTGAGCAGCACGGGTAGGGAGATCGACTCTCCCGTGAGCTCGGCGTCGCTCGCCAGCACGCCGCGGCCCGTGGCCCCCGACAGGTCGCTCCCGTCGAGCACCTCGACCGCGGCGGCGCGCAGGTCGCCCGGCAGGAAGCACCCGGAGAGGTCGCCCTGGAACCCTTGGCCGACGGCGAGGCTCGTGCGCGAGGCGACGAACGACTGCACGGCCGGCTCGGTGGGGTCGAGCACGTCGACGTCGACGGGGTCGAACGCGACGACCGTCGGCGTGAGGAGGCCGTCGTCGCTCTCCTCGGCGGGGTCGAACTCGAGGCACTGGGCGCGGATCTGCGCCGGGTCGGCCGGGTCGATCCAGTCCGGGATGACGAGGTGGACGGGCTCGCCCGCGGCGTTGGATCCGGCGGCGGCCAGGCGCTCGGACCCGGGGGCGCCCGAGACCATCCGGACCGACAGGTAGCGCCAGATCGACCCGTCGGGCTCGTCGACGCAGCTGGCCGAGCTCACCTCGATCGCGCTGCGAGCCGCACCGCTCGTGGCCGACACGGCGAGGTCCTGCGCCACCGCCCCGGCCGACGGCGTGGAGGAGACGATGGGGACGGCGACGAGCGCGGCCGCCAGGGCGGCGGCGAGGCGGGGACGGATCACGAGGGGGAGCCTCCGATGGACGGAGCGGCACGCTGCACGCTCCCATGAGGAGCTCCCGCCACCGCCGATGGACCTGCACAGCGTGCCACAGCCCGCACGCTCCGTGTGCGACGAACGGGTGACAGGTTCGTGGCAGCTCGGCCGGTCAGCCCTGCACGGTGCCGGCGCCGAGCGCCGTGGGCAGGCGGTCGCGGTAGGCGGCGACCACCTCGTCGACGGCGCGATCGACCAGTCCGTCGATCCGGAACCGATCGCCACCGGCCGAGCCCAGCTCGATGGCGGCCACGCCGGCCGCCGCGGCTCGGTCGAGCACCTCGGCGACGCGCTCGGCCGTGACCGCGAGCACGACCCGACCCGGGGCCTCGGCCAGCAGGTGGGCGGCTGAGGGCACGCCGGCGACGTCCACGCCGACCCCCGAGCGAGCCACCAGCTCGCCGAGGGCGACGCCGAGGCCGCCCCCGCTGGCGTCGTGGGCGCCCGAGGGGACCCCGTCGACGACGAGCGACCGCACGAGCCCGGCCACCGCGGTGAGCGCCGGCCCGTCGAAGGCGGGCAGCGCCCCGCCCTTCTGCCCGGACGCCCAGGCGGCAGCCGAGCCGGCCAGCGAGGGCTCGGGTCCGGCGAGGTCGTCGCCCAGCAGCACCAGCCGATCGCCGTCGCGCAGCGCCACCCCGGGCGGGCGGCGCACCAGCTCGTCGACCACCCCGAGCAGCCCGACCACCGGCGTGGGGTCGATGTCGGTGCCGCCCGTCTCGTTGTAGAGGCTCACGTTGCCGCCGACGACGGGCAGGCCGAAGGCCCGGCACGCCTCGGCCATGCCGTCGATGGCCTCGGACAGCTGCCACATCACCTCGGGGTGCTCGGGGTTGCCGAAGTTGAGGCAGTTGACGACGGCGATCGGGCGGGCGCCGACGGTCGCCAGGTTGAGCACCGACTCGGCGACGGTGAGGGCGGTGCCGGTGCGGGGGTCGACGGCGCACCAGCGGTGGTTGCCGTCGGTGGTGAGCGCCAGGCCCCGCCCGGTGTCCTCGCCGGTGACCGGGTGCTTCAGCCGCAGCACCACGGCGTCGCCCCCGGGCCCCTCCACCGTGTTGAGGAAGAGCTGGTGGTCGTACTGCGAGCTCACCCACGCCGTGTCGATCAGCTGGTCGAGGATCGCGGCGGCCACGTCGCTGGGGGCGGTCGGCGCCTGCGCGGCGCGAGCGTCCCGATCGGCCGGCTCGGCGCGCGGGCGGTCGTAGAGGGGGGCCGCGTCGTGCAGCGAGGATGCCGGGACCTTGGCCAGCTCGGGCCCGTCGAAGCCGTCGACGATCCGCAGCCACCCCACCCCGTCGACCGGCTCGGTGACCCGGCCCACGACGGTGGCCTGCACCTCCCACCGCTCGCACAGGCGCATCACCTCGGCCAGGCCCTCCGGCGTGACGATGGCGAGCATACGCTCCTGGCTCTCGGAGGTCATCACCTCGAAGGGCTCCATGCCGTCCTCGCGCCGGGGCACGGCGGAGACGTCGAAGTCCATGCCCATCTTCCCGTTGGCGGCCGTCTCGCTCGCCGCGCAGGTGAGCCCGGCCCCGCCGAGGTCCTGGATGCCCACCACCAGGCCGGCGTCGAGCAGGGCGAGGCACGCCTCGATGAGCCGCTTCTCCTCGAAGGGATCGCCCACCTGGACGGCGGGGCGCTTGTCCTCGCTGCCCTCGTCGAACCCAGCGCTGGCGAGCACCGACACGCCGCCGATGCCGTCGCGGCCCGTGGACGAGCCGAGCAGCACGGCGAGGTTGCCGGCGCCGGTGGCCTTGGCCAGCACGAGGCGGTCCTGGGGGAGCACGCCGAGGCACAGCACGTTGACGAGCGGGTTGCCCTGGTAGGTGGGGTCGAACACCGTCTCGCCGCCGACCGTGGGCACGCCCACCGAGTTGCCGTAGCCGGAGATGCCCGACACCACGCCCTCGGCCACCCAGCGGCTGCGGGCATCGTCGAGCGGGCCGAACCGCAGCGGGTCCATCAGGGCGATGGGCCGGGCGCCCATGGTGAAGATGTCGCGCAAGATGCCGCCGGCCCCCGTGGCCGCGCCCTGGTAGGGCTCGATGTAGCTGGGGTGGTTGTGGCTCTCGATGCGGATGGCGGCGGCGATGCCGTCGCCCACGTCCATCACGCCGGCGTTCTCGCCGGGCCCGACGAGCACGCCCTCGCCCTCGGTGGGGAGGCGCTTCAGGTGGATCCGCGACGACTTGTACGAGCAGTGCTCGGACCACATGACCGAGTACATCGACAGCTCGAGTCGGTTGGGCTCGCGGCCGAGGATGTCGACGATGTCGGCCAGCTCCGCATCGGTCAGTCCCAGGGCGATGTGGATCGGCGTCTCGTCGCTCACGCCGAGAGGCTACCGGGCCTCGCTCAGGGCCCTGGAACCTCGGGGACCTCGATGACCACCGACGTCGCCTTGACCGATGCGGTGGCGATCGAGCCCGGCTCGAGGCCGAGGTCGGCGACCGCCTCGCTCGTGACGATGCTGACCACGCGGTGCGGCCCGGCCTGGACCTCCACCTTGGCGATGAGGCCGTCGACCTCGACCTTGGTGACCAGGCCGGTGAAGCGGTTGCGGGCCGAGCGGGTGGCCGTGGAGCCGAGGGTGGGCGCGTCGGCGTGGGCCACGAGGTAGGCGGCGAGGCTGGCCCCGTCGACGTGGCGCTGGCCGCCCTCGGTGCGGCTGCCCTCGACCTCCCCGGCGTCGACGAGGCGTCGGACCGTGTCGACGCTCACGCCGAGGAGCTCGGCGGCCTGCCCGATGCGCAGCTGGGTCACGTCGCCGCACGCTACGCCAGCGCCGAGCCGCCCCGTTCTGCCGCGCCCACCGGTCCCACCACCGCCACCCCGAGCGGCAGAACCCGCGCCGACCCCCCACCCACCCGTTCTGCCGCGCCCACCGGTCCCACCACCGCCACCCCGCGCGGCAGAACCGGGGAGGGGTCGAAGATCGACGATCCCCGCCCTGGGCCGGTAGCGTTGCCCCATGGCTCGCACGTGCAAGGTTCTCAGCCCGCTTGTCGTGCTCGCGCTCGCTCTTGGCGCATGCGGCTCGAGCTCCGACGAGGGCACGACCACCACCGGCGCCGACGGGAGCGCCTCGCGCTCGCTGGTCACGTGCCGGGCGAGCGGCGAGATCACGGTGGCGGCGGCGGCGTCGCTCACCGAGGCGTTCACCACCATCGGCGATCAGATGGAGGCGGCCTGCGAGGATGCGGCGATCACCTTCACCTTCGACTCGTCGGGGAAGCTCTCGGAGCAGATCCTCTCGGGCGCCCCGGTCGACGTGTTCGCCTCGGCCGATGAGGGCAACGCCGAGAAGGTGGCCGACGAGGCGGTCGGCGCTCCCGAGCCCTTCGCCCGGAACCAGCTCGTCATCGTGACCAAGCCCGGCAACCCCGAGGGCATCGCATCGCTGGCCGACCTGGCCGACCTGGCCGACGCCGGGGTCGTGGCCCTCTGCGCCGAAGACGCGCCCTGCGGCAGGTTCGCCGGCCAGGCGCTCGAGGCGGCGTCGGTCGACATCGACGAGGGCCGCGTCACCCGCGGCCAGAACGCCAAGGCCACGCTCACCGCCGTGACCGAGGGCGATGCGGTGGCCGGCATCGTCTACGTGACCGACGCCAGGGCGGCGGGTGACGGCGTGGAGGCGGTCGCCATCCCCGAGGACCAGAACGTCATCGCCACCTACCCGGTGGTGGCGATCGACGGCCCCGGCGACGACGACCTCGCCGACGCGTTCGTCGCCTACCTGCAGACCGATGCCGCCCAGCAGGTCCTCGCCGACGCCGGGTTCCTCGCCCCGACGTGATCGGGCGCCGCGGGCGCCGTCGTCCGCCGATCGTCGCCCTCGCCCTCGGGGCCGTCGCCGTCGCCCTGATCGCCATCCCCCTGGTCGGCCTCCTCCAGCGCGCCGCCTGGGGTTCGCTCGTCGACGACCTCACCGACCCGGCCAGCACCGAGGCGCTCCGGCTCTCGCTCACCACGTCGCTCGCCGCCACCGGCGTCGCGCTGGTCCTGGGCCTCCCGCTCGCGTGGCTGCTCGCCCGCACCGACCTTCCTGGCCGCGCCGTGGTCCGGGCCCTCGTGCTGCTGCCGATGGTGCTGCCCCCGGTGGTCGGGGGCGTGGCCCTCCTCAGCGCCTTCAGCCTGCGCAGCCCGCTCGGCGGCTGGCTCCACGACGTCTTCGGCCTCCAGCTGACGTTCTCCACCGCCGGCGTGGTCCTCGCCGAGACCTTCGTCGCCCTCCCCTTCTTCGTGATCACCGTCGAAGCCGCCCTGCGGCAGGCCGACGAGCGCTACGAGCAGGTCGCCGCGACGCTCGGCGCCCGCCCGGCGACGATCTTCCGACGGGTCACCCTCCCGGCGATCGCGCCGGCCGTGGGCGCCGGTGCCGTGCTGGCGTGGGCGCGGGCACTCGGCGAGTTCGGGGCCACGGTCACCTTCGCCGGCAACATCGCCGGGCGGACGCGGACCCTCCCGCTGGCGGTCTACCTCGCCCTCGAGTCCGACCCCGACGCGGCCATCGCCCTGTCGCTCGTGCTGCTGGCGGTGTCGTTCGTCGTGCTCGTGGCCCTGCGCGACCGATGGCTGGGGCGATCGTGAGCCTCGAGGCCCGCGTGGTCGTGCCCCGCGCCGGCTTCGACGTGGACCTCCACCTCCGAGCCGAACCGGGCCGGGTGCTGGCGATCCTCGGGCCGAACGGCGCCGGCAAGACCACCGTGCTCGGCGCGGTGGCGGGGACGGTGGCGCTGCACGACGGTCGGATCGCGATCGGCGACCGGGTCGTCGACGAGCCGCGGGCCGGACGCTGGGTGCCGCCCGCCGAGCGGCGGGTGGGGCTGGTGCCCCAGGACCTGCTGCTCTTCCCGCACCTCACCGCCCGCGACAACGTGGCCTTCGGCCTGCGGGCCGCGGGCGCCGGGCGGATCGAGGCGCGCCGCCAGGCCGACGGGTGGCTGGAGCGCTTCGACGTCGCCGACCTGGGCGACCAGCGACCCGGCGCGCTCTCGGGCGGCCAGGCCCAGCGCGTGGCACTGGCGCGCGCCCTGGCCACCCGCCCCGAGGTCCTCCTGCTCGACGAGCCCCTCTCGGCGCTCGATGCCGGTGCCCGTCGGCGCACGCGTGCCGACCTGCGCCGCTGGCTGCGCGCGTACGACGGGGCGACCGTGCTGGTGACCCACGACCCGGTGGACGCGCTCACGCTCGCCGACGACGTGGCGGTGGTCGAGCGCGGCGCGCTCACCCAGGCGGGGCCCATCGGCGAGGTCGCCGCCCGACCGCGCACCGCCTACGTGGCCGAGCTGCTCGGCACGAACCTGCTCGCGGGCGAAGCCGCCGGATCGCTGGTGCGGGTGGGCGCGGCCACGGTGGTGGTGGCCGGCGAGCACCACGGACCGGTCTTCGCCACCATCAGCCCGGCCGCGGTCTCGGTGCACCGCAGCGAGCCCGAGGGCAGCGCTCGGAACCGCTGGCCCGGCGTGGTGGCCGACCTCGACCTGCTGGGCGACCGGGTGCGCGTGCCGCTCGACGGGCCCGTGCCGCTGGTCGCCGAGGTCACGCCAGCCGCGGTCCACGAGCTGGCGCTGACGCCCGGCGCCGAGGTGTGGCTGTCGGTGAAGGCGACCGAGGTGCGGGTCTACCCGCGCTGAAAACGAACGTGGTTCAGGAGTTCCATTTCACCCGAAGGAGCAGCGGCGACACCGAGCACGCTCCGTGTCGGCACCACCGACCTGGCGCCATTCATGAGTATCACATCGTCCTCCTTTCCCAATATGGACACGAGCGTGAATCGTTGCATCGACTTGTGTCGGACGTGCGAAGGTGCTTGCCTGTGAGCCATGGCTCCGAAGAAGAAGACCCGCACCATGTCCGATGCGCACAAGGCTGCGCTCGCCGAAGGACGCACCCAGGGACGCGCCGTGCGCCTCTACCTGGAAGCGCTCGAGGCGAACAAGCCCAAGCGAGGCCGCAAGCGCACGGCCGATTCCATCAAGAAGCGCCTCGACAAGATCACCGTCGAGCTCGAATCGGCTGATCCGCTCAAGCGCCTCCAGCTCACCCAGGAGCAGCTCGACCTCGAGGCCGAGCTGGCTGCCGGCGATGAGACGGTCGACCTGTCGGAGCTCGAGAAGGGGTTCATCGAGTCCGCCGCCCCCTACGCGGCCCGCAAGGGCATCAGCTACGGCGCCTTCCGCTCGGTCGGCGTCTCGCCTGCGGTGCTGCGCGCCGCCGGCATCAGCCGCAGCGCCTGACGACCGCGGGGATCAGGCCGCTGCTGCGGCGCTCGCGCTGGCGAGCAGCGATCGCAGCAGCGGCACCCCGTCGGCGGAGCCCAACAGGTCGCTGATGGCCCGTTCGGGGTGGGGCATGAGCCCCACCACGTTGCGGCCCTCGCTGCAGATGCCGGCGATGTCGTCGATCGACCCGTTCGGGTTGTCGACGTAGCGCAGCACGATCTGGTCGTTCGCCTGCAGCGCCGACAGCGTGTCGGGAGCGCAGGTGTAGTTGCCTTCGAAGTGGTTGATCGGCACCCGCAACACGTCGCCCACCGTCGCTTCCGAGGTGAGGACCGAGGCGGTCGATTCCACCCGGAGCGCGACGGTCGTGCACAGGAACTTGAGCCCTCGGTTCTTCTGGAGCGCGCCTGGTAGCAGGCCGGCTTCGGTGAGCACCTGGAAGCCGTTGCAGATCCCCACGACCGGTCCACCGTCGGCGGCGAAGGCCTGCACCGCGCCCATCACCGGCGAGAACCGGGCGATGGCGCCGGGGCGCAGGTAGTCGCCGTGGGCGAAGCCGCCCGGCACGATCACCGCGTCGACCCCGGCGGTGGTGGCGTCGCCGTGCCAGAGGATCTCGGCGTCGCCCCCCAGGGCGCGCACCGCCTCGATGGCGTCGAGCTCGCAGTTCGAGCCCGGGAACAAGACGACGCCGACGCGCGGCGCCATCAGGCCGAGGCGCCGGCGGTGACGGTGATCGTCGAGTCCTCGATCACGGGGTTGGTGAGGAACCGGCGGGTGAGGTCCTCGACCTCGGCGCGGGCGGCCGCCTCGTCGGCGGCCTCGAGGTCGAAGCGGATGGACTTGCCCACCCGCACGCCTCGCACCCCGTCGAAGCCGAGGTGGGGAAGCGACCGCTCGATGGTGGCGCCCTGCGGGTCGGCCAC
>Ga0116151_10006267_pt1 | contig 10149 bp, 13 predicted proteins | sample AD_UKC117_MetaG_FD_89893 | JGI IMG/M metagenome (GOLD analysis project Ga0116151, IMG submission 89893) | Active sludge microbial communities of municipal wastewater-treating anaerobic digesters from Hong Kong - AD_UKC117_MetaG | ecosystem: Engineered > Bioreactor > Anaerobic > Digestate... | reverse complement strand
GCTGGTCGCCTTCGATCACGGCGACCTGGAGCCGCTCTTTCAGCCGTTTGATCGTCTCCACCAGAAGCGTTGTCTTGCCCGAGCCGGGGCTCGACAGCAGGTTGAGGGCCAAGATGGCCTTGGCGGCAAGCGCCGACCGATTGGCCGCGGCATAGGCATTGTTCTTGGCCAGAATGTCCTGTTCGAGTTGGATGAGGCGGGTCTGGCTCACGCCCGGGACAGTCACGCCGGCGCTGCCGGTGCCGTAATGATGGTGGAGGCCGGTTCCATGGTTGTGATCATGAGTGTGGTCGTGGTCATGTGCGTGGTGATGGGCATGCCCATCGTGCCCGTGATCATCATGAGCATGATCGTGATGATGGTGGTCGTGATCGTGCCCATGGTGATGATGGTGCCCATGGTGATCATGAGAGTGGCCATGGGCCTCAGCGTTATCGGCGGTCTTGGATTCGATCTTGACGTTTCCATCGCCACAGCCGCAAACCGTGCACATCACTCGACCTCCAGTTCCTTGATTCTCAATTCTTCCCCGCCCGTAACCTGAAGCTGGTATGAGCCGCATTTTACACACGGATCAAACCGCGCTTTTATCGGTACGGTTTGCGAACACGCCATGCACCATGCCTGGGCCGGGCACTCTATTATATCCAGCTGTGCAGCTTGCGCGACAGAGCCGCGCATGACCACATCAAAGCCGAAGCGCAGTGCATCGATCTCGACACCCGACAACGGCCCCACTTCCAGGCTGACCCGCGCGACCTTAGTAAACCCATGCAGGCGCGATTGCTCCTCCAGCGTCGTGCGGATGCTCTCGCAAAGGGCCATTTCATGCATCAGTTGAGCCTCACTGAGTAGGCGACGCAAGGATCGACTGCATTGACCATAAGCTCAGAAAGTGAGCCGGCCTCGGCACCATGTTCGGCAACGATGCGGCTCACGGTACGCGCTGCCACGCCGCCGGCATCGAAATTCCAGCGCGTTGGTGAAAGTACACGATAGCGTGTGATGTAACCGTTCTCGATTGATGCGGCGTGTACCAGCGTACCGCGTGCCGCCGCGATCTCGCTCATTCCGCACCCCTCACCCAGCACAAGACCTGAACTGGGCTCAAGATAACCATTAAGCAGGTTTCGCATCCGTTGGGGCAGTTGGGATAGCTCAATCAGCCGAGCCGTCAGCCGGGCCCAGAGCCCAGGCCCCGGCCGCGAACCTGGCATTGTGCCGAGCCGTGGATCGCCCCAATGCCGCGCCAGCAAAGTCGTTTCGGGAACCGGTGTTGGATCCTCAAGCGGGAACCGTCCGCTGCTCATATCGGATGAGGCCTCGCCCAGCCAGGTCCGCACACTGGCGGCCTGAAGCGGTGCCAGCGGCCGCAGTGTTATGGCGCCGGCTGCCGATTGCCCGCGCGTTCTTATGCGGTCAAGCAGGCGAGCGGCCACGGTATGTCTTGCGGCACTCCATGATGCGACCGCGTCAACATCACCGCGCGCTTTCCAGTCCACGATCGGTTCGCCAAAGATCGTCGCGACCAGATGCGCCTCGGCCCGTGAGATCACCCCGAAAGCAGCATTGAGAGCGAAAAGGGGTATGCCCACCTCATGTCGCGATGCCTCAACCGCTTGCAACGCTGCGCCAAGGTCCGGAACCAGCCGCATGAGCGCCTTCAAGCTTGAAGGGTCAGCTGGCTCGCCCAGAAGGCGCGGCCAATCGAGTGCAATGCGTAAGGTGTTTTCGCGCAGGCTCTCCATTTCGGTCAGCGATTGCAGGATAGCCCGCTCCCTTACCGCACGGGTGCGACCCTCTGCGGCGTCGAGCGCCAAACGAGCGGCATGTGATTGTGCCTTGGCGCACAGTGAAAAGAGTACCGGAATGGTTGCCAGCACCGCGGCCGGAGTCTTGCCTTCAAGAACGCGCGTCACGTCGCCTGGTTGCGAATACGACACCTGTACCGACGGCTTTTCTCCGCGGGTGATATCGATCAAAACGCGCCCTTCCAGGTTCATGCCCCGCGATCCTTGGCTGTGCGCCCGAACAATAGGCTGCGACGGTCGAGCCCGACATGGGCTGTGCGAGCATCTGTAGCGGCAACCTGTGCCGGTTCGATGGACCGCGCGGGAACATCGCCAGCCTCAGGCGCGTGCTCGCGTTCCTGCTCCACGCCTCGCTCACCACGCCAGATCGCTTCCATGTCGAGATCGACATCTTGAGTGGCGTCGACCTGAAGCAGCGTAGCCAGAGCGGCCTGTGCTGCCAGTATGGCGCTGTCGTGATCGGTAAACTCATGCATTGGCGAAAAAAGAGAGCAAACCCTGTAATGGCCGATGCCATGTTCGAAGCCGGCGATCACCTCGAAATTGCCGGCAGGAAATGCAACCACTGATTTGGTGCCGGTGGCGGCAGTCGGCTTGGATGTGTTGTCCGCGAGCGCGACTCCCGTCACGGGCAACAACATGATGTTCATGAACCATGGCGTAACCAGAATGCACAGCCATTCGTTGGCAAAGCGCTCAAGGCCAACCACTTCGACCCGCACGGCTGGGTTGAGGATCGGGATGCCGGCCATGCGCTTGGTCTCGATATCGCGGAAACAGCGCTCAATACGGTCCTTGATGGCGCCAGCATTGTTGGCTTGGCCGTCGTCGATCATCGGTCAGATCCGCTCCGCTCGACTTAACTCAGGTTAATTCACGTCAACTCAGGTCTCGCCGATCACCATGAAGCTGCTCTTGCCAGCATCGCAGTTGGGGCAGCTCCAGCGCTCGGGCAATTCAATGAATGGCGTTCCAGGCGGGATTTGCCAGTAGGCATCGCCCTCGGCAGGATCGTAAATGTACCAGCAGATCTTGCATTCAAGCTTCGCGCCGGTGCTGATCCTTGCCGCGTCCCCGCCATAAGAGCCCTCGAAGGTCTCTTCGCTCACGTGTAGACCTCCAGAATTTCGCGCAGCCGCACTTCTGAATCTGACAAATCTTCGCGAGCAGCACAGACCACCTCGGGAAGATGCGTGACCTCGATGGAGTTGAGGATGAGTGTGTCCTGCGAGTTGTAGTACTGAACCCACCAAACGTTGCGTGTCTGAGTGCTCGACACGCGGCAGTTGCCGTAACCACGTGAAAGGATGGTGATATCACCTTTGCCACAAAGTTCGTTCAGCAGAGCAAGATCCTCCATCGTGTGCGGCAGCAGCGACAGATTGATGACGTGGGGTGAATCTGCATGATCGACCTTCGCGATGTGCTCATTGATCTCCGGCAGTAATGCCGGTGCATTGAAAACATTTTCGCCAAAGCTTTTGGGGATGCTCACGCGGTCGCGCGCCTCAGTGAATGTAACGTCGAGAATCGATTGAGGAAATCTGCCGACCTCTATCAAATCGCAGACGATGCGTCCTTCCCCGTTGGTAATGTGAACCCTCCAAAGTCCAGCGAGTACCGATTCCTGAGCTTGATGCGTCGTGCCGGTGACAACCGAGACTTCGCCCTCGCCGAGCACCTGATCGACGAACGCTCGATTTGCCGCATCCAGATGCGTAATGTCGATGGTCGCCGCGCGGTCATGACTGTGCCCTGATTGAAGAGCGTGCAAGACGTCATGCAGTGCGGCTTTTCCTGCTTCGTGTGCCTGAGCATCCTCTGGCTCGGGTAGTGATGGTACCGAAAAGACCGACATGCTGGAGGGCATCGGCATGTAGTTCAGCACGCTGTCGTCATCATCCGGCTGGCTGCCGGGACCGATCATCAAACCATCAGGAAGTGTCGCCATGTCCTAGACCTCCTTACGTATCAGCGCTGTGGCAAGCGAATGATCATTCGAACGTGTGTGTCTGGTAGCCGTTCGGGCCATCGTGGGTGTGGCTTGAGGCTCCTTCAGCTTCGCCGACGCCGGGCAGCTTGAAAGGGGGAGGGGTGCTTGGTGTGCGCGACAGGATTTGCGGAATCTCGCGCATGTAGTCCATCCAGTCGCGCACCCGCGAGATGGCGCCGAGGTATTCGCCTCGTCTAAGGAAGACGAGGGCGGGGAAGGAGGAGAAGCGATACTTGCGCTGTAGCGTTCGTTCACTCTCACGCGCGATTATCACCGGAACAAGAGCGCCGCGGGCCGCCTTGATCAGCTCCGGAAAAATCACCGCAACATCATCGCTTTCCATGAGCCTGTCGGCATCGCCGGCAAAGAACAGCACGCAGTCACCGTGCGCGGCTGAGAATGCTGGTAGCTCCGCGTCGGTGACGACGGGGAAGTTGTGTCTCTCGATCATTGAAGACAAGAGGTTTGAGTACATCATCGCAGTCCTCCCGCTTAGGTGTCCACTTCACGTGTCGGCTTCAGGTGTTCGGGCAATTCCGGTTCGCGCCCGATAAGATCGGCAAACAGGTGGTCGATATTCGTCTCGCCGCGAATGGCAAGTTCCAGCGCTTCAAGGGCATCGAGCGTGATGGCAGCAGTTTGCGGGCTGATCACTTCTCGTGCGGCGCCCAAAAAGACCATCACCCAGTCTCCAGCGCGCGCGTCGCTGATAAGGCTGATATCGATGATTTGTTCGCCCTCGCGGCGGGCACACGTTGCGGTCAGCCCATCAACCGACAGGATCTGCATGGGAAGCCCGATGCACATCAGCCGGCTCCTTCCATGTCCACGGTCGCGAGGATACGTCCGATTTCGGCTTCGAAGTCGTCTGGGCCTCGCCAGCGTCCATCGGCTAGCAGGCGTGCATCTCCGATGCGCAGCGCATCCTCTGCACAAGGCCGTCCATCCTCGTAGTGACGCATGATCGTCTCGGGCGTCGAAATCGTAGCGTCCTCAGGCAGCGGGATCGCGCGTGCCACGGCGCGAATTCCGTGATGCTCCAGAAAGCGCAACGCCGCGGCCATGGCCGGCACGATCTGGGCCTTGACCTGTGGTCTGAGGCTGCCGCCGTAGTCTTCGAGCTCAACAGGCTGCACACCAATGAGCAGGAGGTGGCGCGGATAATTGCCCAGCATCTCGGCCATCGCCAAGACCTCCTGGAAGCCCGTTTGATGAAGCGAAACCTTCTTGACGCCGAGAAACTTCGGCACGTCGTCACCCTCGACCAGCTTCAATGTGCCAGGAGGAAGCCCGTAATCCACCGCGTCGAAGACAACGAGAATGTCGGCCTCGCGAATGTGCTGGACCAGATAAATGCCCTGGGTGCCGCCATCGAGCAGACGAACGCCATCGGGAAAACGGAAGTGGCGGTGCAACTCTTCGACGGTGCGCACGCCAAATCCCTCGTCGGCCCACAGCAGATTTCCGATCCCCAAAATGAGTACGGCCGGCGAAGCCTCTGGCACGACTGCCTCCATGTCTGATTGCTTCCACGCCCGTGCCGAGCAGCACAGTTGCCAATTGGTTAATTCCATCTTTAGGAGCAATCGGCATGCCACTTTCGGTGCCATCGTTAGTCTTTGAAATTAAACATTTTTTCAAAACGCTATACTTTAGTTCATGGAAGGATGGTTGGCATAATTGAATCCAAATCGATAAGTGGCCTAACATTTCAGGGGTGACAATCTGGCAGAACGAGCAATGTCCGCTGTTGCACAATGTCAGCGGTTGGAAAAGTGCGCACCTGTATGGATAGCACTCAATTCGGTTGCCAGCAGATTGATAGCTTTGCAGGGCAGCCTGATGGATGGCCCAATGAAGCTGTTCTCAACCACGCAAGAACGGGAGATTGCCAAAAAAAGCGGGGCCACGATGTGGCCCCGCAGTTTGGCCGGTCTGGGGGACCGCGTCAGTCAGCGTCGCGAGGAGGTTCGTTGTCGCGGAAGGTTCGCCAGCCGGAGAACATCGACGAGATGATCGATTGCCGGGACATGATGTCCTCGCGGATGGCCGCGTAGATGTGGATGATGACGAAGCAAATGATCACCCACATGCCGACATGATGCCAAGTATGAACGTCCTGGCTCTGGCCGAACAGCGGCACGACCCAGCTGGTAAACAGCGTATGCTGCCAGCTTCCCATGCCTTCGCCCTCTCCATAAAGAGCCAACCCTGTCACGATCATGAAGATGATGCCCCACACGAACAGGACGTGCATGGAAAGCGTTGCCAGCGGATTGTGCCCTGAATATTTCAGCGGGTTATTGTTGAGCATCGCGTACCACTTCACTTCGTGCAGCAATTCGCTCCAGAAGCTGGCCTTCCAGACCTTTGGCAGGAAGATTTGTCTGGCATGCTTGTTGCCGGCGATCGCCCAGTAGATGCGGAATACAAAGCCGATGATCAGGATATAAGCGGCAGAAAAGTGCACATAGCGAATCCAGCCGAACAAGAAGCTGCTGCTGGGTTCGCCATGGACGGATGGTAGTGGCGAGCCGATGAGATAGCCCGTCACTGCCAGGGTGAGAATCGCGAAGGCATTGACCCAATGCCACAGACGCAGCGGCGCCTGGTAGACATAGACGGCCTCCTCGCGATGGGGTGTGTGTGCGGTATCGATACTCATGGCTCCCCCCCTATGCGCCAATCAGCGCAAAGCCTGCCGCAGCCAAGGCAAGGCCGGTCGCGGGTAAGCCATAGCGAGCCAGCCCTACGGTGCGGCCGACGACGTAGCCTGCCAAATGCAGGAGGGCGCTTGCCACCATGAAACCGGCCATGTAGGCGCCAACCGCACCAATAGCTTCCGTGCCATGCGCATGTCCGTGCAGCAGCGCGAAGCCGCCGATCAGGACAAGACCAACCGGTGTGGGAATCCGGCGGCCGGCCGCAATCATCACGCCGAACAGAACGATAGAGGCGAGGATACCCGGCTCGACGAATGGCACGGCAACCCCCGCCAAGCCAAGCCCGGCGCCGACGGCGAGCATTGTGATGAACACCGCCGGTCCCTGCCAGGCACGCGATGTTGGCTGCATCGCGGCCCAGACGCCGACGGCAAGCATTGCCAGCATGTGATCAAGACCAGACATCGGGTGGGCAAGGCCGGCGCCAAGTCCGGAGGTGCCGTGGCCGGTGTGTGCGAAGGCCGTTTCCGAGACCACCAGGAGTGACAGCGCAGTCGCTGTCATGAGTTTAATTGTTCTCATTGTCCAAATCTCCTTCAGCGAACCTTGACCACGGCCATCTCATCTCCCTCCGGCCCCATCACATGGGTCGAACAGGCAAGACAGGGGTCAAAGCTGTGCAAGGTGCGCAGGATTTCGACCGGTTCTTCGGGGCGCTCCATCTTGGTGTTCATCAAGGATGCTTCGAAGGCGCCGATATTGCCCTTGTTGTCACGCGGGCTGCCATTCCACGTCGTCGGCACCACGCACTGGTAGTTGTCGATCTTGGTGTCCTTGATGCGGATCCAATGGGCGAGCGCACCGCGCGGCGCCTCGGTGAAGCCGACACCCTTGACCTCTTTGGGCCAGGTCTTGGGGTCGAAACGCTCCACGTTCGCCGTCGCCGTGTCGCCCGCCTTGATGTTGGCGATCAGCTTCTGGAAGAAGTATTTCTGCTTGTGAGCGGCCCACTGTGCTTCAAGTGCCCGTGCGGCTGTGCGCCCGAGCGTGGAGAACAGTGCATCGAGCGGTACACCCAGAGCTGACAGGGTCCGGTCAACCTGGTCCTTGATTTCCGGATGACCTTGCGCATAGCCGACGACATAGCGTGCCAGCGGACCGACTTCCATCGCATTACCACGCCAGCGTGGTGCCTTGATCCAGGAGTACTTGGCGCTTTCGTCAAGCTGCTGGATGTTCGTGCTGGTACCTCTGGTGTTGGCGCCGAGCTTGTAGTTGGGCTCGGTGATGCCATCCCAGGGGTGCAGGCCCTTCGACTCGTCAGGATACTTATACCAGGAGTGGGGTACGAACTCTTGAATCTGCTCAGGATCACGCAGGTCGACGGGATGAACTTCCTTCAGGTTCCCGTTGATGATGGCGCCCGACGGCATCATCAGGTTCTTGGGCGAATAATCATTGGCGCGGTCGGGGATGTCGCCGTAGGCGAGGACGCTCTTGCCCGACAATCCGCCGCCGTAGAGCCAGCCCTTGTAGAACGAGCCGACGGCAAGGATATCGGGAATGTAGACGTTCTCGACGAAATCGATGCTGCGATCGATGACACCGGCAACATAGTTGAGCCGCTCCATGTTGATCGGCGCGCCAGCGGCCAGATCGCCATCCATATTGATGGCACAGGGGACGCCGCCGACCAGCCAGTTGGGATGCGTATCCTTGCCACCGAAGATCGTGCGTGTGGTCATGATCTCCTTCTGGAAGTCGAGTGCTTCCAGATAGTGAGTGACAGCCATCAAATCGGCTTCGGGCGGCAGCAGATAGGCCGGGTTCGTCCAGTAGCCGTTCTTGAACGGTCCCAGCTGCCCGCTTTCGACGAACTTTTTGAGGCGGTTCTGAACATCGCGAAAATAACCCGGTGAGGACTTGGGATGTTTGGGGCTCGTCCGCATCTGCAACTCGCTCGTCGCCTTGGGGTCCGCCTTCAAGGCATTGACCGGGTTGACCCAGTCGAGCGCGTGCAAGTGGTAGAAATGGACAAGATGATCGTGAACCTGCAGCGACAGCTGCATGATGTTGCGGATCGAGTTGGCGTTTTCGGGGATTGCAATCTTGAGCGCATCCTCGACCGTGCGCACCGATGTCAGGGCATGAGTGCCGGTGCACACACCACAGATACGCTGCACGAAGGCCCATGCATCGCGCGGGTCACGGCCCTTGAGGATGACTTCCAGGCCACGCCACATCGTGCCCGTCGAGACGGCATTGCGGATGATGTTTTCAGCATCGACATTTACCTCACAACGCATGTGGCCTTCGATGCGGGTGACGGGGTCGACGACGACGCGCTGGCCCGAATTGTCGAGATTGAACCCATTGGGTGTTTGGATCACGGTCATCAGACGTCACCTCCCTTTTGACGTGCGCGTTTGACCGCGCTTACCGCAGCATGGGCTGCGACTGCGGTGCCCACGACGGCGGCTGCTGTGCCGCCGATCTCGTCGGCGCTGGCTTCGATTCCAAAGCCGTGAATGTTGGTCAGTCGATCGTAGAATGAACCCTTGTCCCAGAAGCCGTCCTCAGAACAGCCGATGCAGGGATGTCCGGCCTGGATCGGGAATGAGAGGCCGCCATTCCAGCGCACAGTCGAGCAGGCGTTGTAGGTCGTCGGACCTTTGCAGCCGACCTTGTAGAGGCAGTAGCCCTTGCGTGCGCCTTCATCGTCGAAAGCCTCGACGAACTGACCCGCATCGAAGTGTGGGCGGCGGTAGCATTTGTCATGAATGCGCTGGGAGTAGAACATCTTCGGCCGGCCCTGGCGGTCGAGTTCGGGGAACCTGTCGAAAGTGAGGATGTAGGTGATGACCGCCGTCATCACCTCGGCGATCGGCGGACAGCCCGGCACTTTGATGATCGGCTTGGCAGCCAGGCCCGGTACTTTGTCGATAGGTGTTGCCTGGGTCGGGTTGGGACGTGCCGCCTGAACGCAGCCCCAAGATGCGCAGCTGCCCCAGGAGATGATTGCCTTGCAGTGCTCTGCGGCGTGCTTGAGCTGTTCCAGGTAGGGCTTGCCAGCGATGATGCAGCTCATGCCTTCCTGGTTGAGCGGCGGATTGCCTTCGCACGCGAGAATGAAATTGCCGTCGTACTTCTCGATTGTTTCCTGGACGATTGCTTCGGCCTGCTGGCCGGCCGCGGCCATGATCGTGTCGTCGTAGTCCAAGGAGATCATCGACAAGATGACGTCTTTGGCGAGTGGATGGGCTGAGCGGATGAAGCTTTCCGAACAGCACGTGCATTCCAGGCCATGCAGCCACAGCACGGGAATGCGTGGCTTGGTTTCCATTGCATGCGCGATCTTGGGGGCAAAGCTCGGTCCAAGTCCGAGGGAAGCTGCCGTGAGGCTGCAGTATTTTAGAAAGCTTCGGCGGGTGATCCCCTGCCGTCGCATCACCTCATAGAATGTCTCGGTCATTGCCAAGCATCGCCTCCCTTGATTGCCGGTTTTAATGCGCGGTTTTTCCGCACGCATTAATGAACCGCTAGCAAGGGATGTGCCATGCAGGCATTCTGCATGTATATCAGTTTGTTATGGTCTATGTACGCAACTTGCGGCGCTGCGATAATTGCAAACTCACTGGCAACTACAGTCGAAGAAGTGGAAGCAGCGCTGCCATCACTTGAG
>Ga0116151_10006265_pt1 | contig 10150 bp, 14 predicted proteins | sample AD_UKC117_MetaG_FD_89893 | JGI IMG/M metagenome (GOLD analysis project Ga0116151, IMG submission 89893) | Active sludge microbial communities of municipal wastewater-treating anaerobic digesters from Hong Kong - AD_UKC117_MetaG | ecosystem: Engineered > Bioreactor > Anaerobic > Digestate... | reverse complement strand
GGCCGCACTCGAAGAGCAGCAGAAAGAGATCGCCCGCCTGCAGGCCGAAGAGCAGAAACGCGCCGTCAGAGCCTTTATTGAGAAGGAGACGGAGAATCTTTCGTACCCTGACTTCATGAAGGCTCAACTTCTGGAGGCCATTGGCGAACCGGTCACGGTTGAAGACGCCAAGGCCTTACTCAAGAAACAGCGCGGTATTTTCGACAAAATCGTCTCCGAGCTGCGCCTGAAGGCTAAAGGCTTTGGTGGGGTAGACGTGTTGGGGCCGGTTCTGGAACGGGAAGGCAACGTGCCGCAATACGCGCAAGCCGCCTTCTTCATTAACGAAAGTCTGGTCAAACGCAATCCGACCGGTCGTCGTGACGCGCAAAAAGCCCCTACTCTCCAGGAACAGATGTTGACGGAATACCTGGAACACTATGACAAAGCCTACAAGCACCACCTGGTGAACGAAGCCCGGATGTTTGAGGAAGCGGAACAAACCACCGACCTGAATCTGCCCTATTCGGTCATGCGGGCGGTCATCCAGCAGGTGTACCCTCAGCTCATCACCCCGGTTATTTTCGATTACGCCATGACCCAACAGTCGCCGATGAACGTGTATTACGAAGAGTACAAGGGTGAAACCGGCGAAACCGTCACCGTCACCAACGAGAACGTCGTAGCCGATGAAGAGGCGTGGGTCAGCCTGGCTCAACAGCGCGTCATCGCCGGCACGGTGGTGGTACAGGACGCTACGGACAGCACGACCTACATCGAAAGCACCGATTACGTCATCGACTACGAGACGGGACGCCTGTACACGCTGACGGGCGGCAGCATCTCCGACGGGGACACACTGCACGTAGACTACCTGTACCGGGCGATGCGCAAAGGCGAAATGGCGGCTATTGCCCGCGGCAAGACGCAGCTGTCTTCGCAGGTGCTGACGCAGGCCGCCGACCGCCTGGCCAGCCAGATCAGCCGCGAAGCTGTGGTTTTCAGCCGCTCGCAGCTGAACTGGGATGCCACGGCGCGCACCTTGCAGGCGCTGGTCAACGAAATCGCCAAGAAGATCGACGGCGACCGCCTATGGAAAGCGCTCGCCGCCGCGCTCATCACCGGTTCCAACAGCGGCGGCACCTGGGTCAGCGCCACGGACACGCTGGACGACCTGGTGAAAAAGATTGGCGCGGCCAAAGTGAAGGTAGCCAATCGCCTGTATGAACCGACCGGCATCGTGCTCAGCCTCACGCGCAGTGACACCCTGTCGAATTGGGATGGTTTCACGGCCGCCGGCAAACGGCCGGACGCCGACATCAACGCCGCCGGTTACGTGGGGCGGCTGAAGGGGCTGCCGGTGTTTGAGTCGACCCAGTTCTCCGACAGCTACGTCTTGGTGTTCAACCGCGAAATTGTCATGGCGCGCGTCTTCCAGCCCATGCAGCTGTTCGGCCCGTTCCCCAGCTACGACACCAACGGGTACCTGATCGCCGCCGATCAGTACTACGTTGAGGAGTTCAATGGGAGCATCGCGCCGGTAGGCGGCAAGGCTTCCTACGTGAAGATCACCTGATCGCCGCTGGCAGTTTACTCGTTTTATCAGATCGCCCCGGCGCCGGCCACCGGCTCCGGGGCGCTGTTTGGGAGGTAAACCTATGGCACGCAGTAGTAGAACAGCAAAAACAGCCCCGGATGCTGAGGCCGAAGTAAGGCCGGAAGCAGCGGAGGCTGAGGCAACGGCCGTTACAACTCCCCCCACCCCCGAAGTCAAAACGGCCGCTCTGGAAGCGCCCGCACCCCAAAAACCCGCACCAACGCCGCCTGTGGAGGAGACGCCCGCTCCGGAGCCGCCTGCGACTAAAGCCCAAGCCCCACCACCCAAAAAATCCGCGCCCAAACCGACCACCCCGGCTCCAGCCGCTTCAGATACAGTGCTGGTGAAGCTGGTGGGCATGAGCACGGCCGTTATCAACCACCAGTCCATCCTGGAGGATGAGGTTGTGCCAATCCGTTACGCGCACTATGCGCAAGCGCGTGCCGCCTACCCGGGCCATGTCGCCGTTAAGCTGGCCGGAAGCCGCGAATTCGTAGTGGAATGAGCGTCGAGCTGAACGATTTCCTGGCCAGACTGGACAGAGACATACCGGCGCAAGAAGGCGTCCCTGCCACCTTTCAGTACGAAAACGCGGTGAAAGACGCGGTTGGCGCCTTCAATGACCGGTATGGCGTCAGGTGGCTGCACACGTTCACCACCGTGCCCGATCAGGCGGACTACCCGTTGCCTGCCGACTTTTTGAGCCTGATTCACGTCGAACCTTTTTTTTCCCAGCAAGGCAACGTCGCGGTCACGGCCGAAGGCCTGATACCGCTCTACACCACCGCTTCCGGCATGCCCCCGGAAACGTTCCTGATCCACGGCCTCACGATGACTATCGAGCCTGCGCCCGGCTACGCCCTTTTGCGGCGGCTGTGGTATCGGGCGGGGCACGTACTGGACAGCAGCGGCGTCTACCCGTCGATGACGGAGCGCGTGGCCGGCATTATCTACACAAAAGCCCAGGCCAACGTTTGGCGTATTGTCTGTGGTCACGCCAGCCGTAACCAGGCGTGGAAGTACACGATGGGCGACGTGTCAATCGACAAAAGCAAGGTGGGAGATGCTCTGAAGGGCTGGGTATCCGACCTGGATATGGAGTTTGATGAGCGGGTCAGGCGGTTTATTGGCCCGGTGGGAGGACTGCGCTGATGCTCACGGCGGCGGATCTGGACCGTATGAAGCAGGATATAGCCGACCTGATCCGCGACCATGCGGTGACGATCCAGCTGCGGCGCGGCGGCAGCATGGCGGTCGGGGGTGAGCACACCGTGCGCATCGAGCGCAAGGGTTCGTTCACTGTGAACAAGGGCGGCGAAACCGAACAGACGGTGACGCGCTACGTCGTCGTCAGCAGTGAGGCGATAGACATTCGCGCCGGTGACAGGTTCAACGCATTTGGCTTTCTGTTTGAAGTAGCGGCCGTTTCGCCGAAACAGGTCGGCACACAGGCCGACACCTACATGGTGCAGTAATGTGGCGTGACTCGTTAACCCCTGAAGAAAAGAAGGCAGTGGCGCAGGCGCAGCCTGGTTCTCTGGTGCACAGGCTGGCAGCGCTGCTGGACCAGTGCGAGGGCCTGGCGGACCACGGCCGTATACCAGACCGTGGCACGCTTTCTCACTTCGACCGTAACAATTCGTCTATTCCCCGGGGCATATCCCGGCTGGATGAATAGGAGGAACTATGGAAACAACATATTTAGCTTCGGCCGTTATTGGCATCATGATCATCGTGATCGGCGTGGCAATTTACTACGCCCGGCAGTATCTGCCTATTTTGCAGGCCCGCATCGAAGCGGAAATCGGCTCCCGCAACTGGGAAACGTTACAGGGTATGGCGCGGACGCTCATCCTGGCCGCCGAGCAGGTGGCTGTGCAGATGGGGTTGGATACCGGCCCAAAGAAGAAGGCCTTTGTCGTGGATAAGCTGCTGGCATTTGCGGCGTGGAGCCACATCCCGGTGACCCGGGAACAGGTAGAAACGCTGGTGGAAGGAGTCTTGAAAGAAATCAAGCGGGAGTCCACCACGCTGATCCTGAACGAGTACCGAAACCAGCTCAACGCCGGTAATGGCTAAACCCGTCCGGATGACGGTGCGGTGGGTACGACCGCCCGGCGGACTGGCAAAGGCTGTAGAGCAGTACGGTGACAGGGTGTTTGTCGCCATACTGGCCGTCGCCCAGCAAATCGCGGTGCAGGCGCAGAATGACATGCGTCGTAACGCTCCCTGGACAGACCGCACCGGCAACGCCCGCAATGGCCTGTTTTCTATTGCCACTCAGGCGGCTGCTGACGTGGTGATGCTCTATCTCAGTCACGGCACGGCCGTCTGGTATGGTGTGTTTCTGGAAACCCGCTACGCAGGCAAGTACGCTGTGATCATCCCGACCATGCAGCGTCTTCTCCCGGGGTTGGAAAAGATGCTGAAAGACCTGTTCAAATGAGCCTCTACGAAGAAGGGCTGATCGCCGACATCAGCCAGCTGCTCCAACAGAAGCGGTCCCAGACCACCACCACTAACCGGACGAATGGTTCCACCGGGTACAGTTCACTGGCCAGCCGGTTCAAAGTGGAGACCGACCGGGTCAGCCGGGTGCGACTGGCGCGGCAGATGTATGATGAGGACACGCGCTACGAGGGTATCGTCAATGCGCTGGCCCGCGACGCCACCAAAGGCGGCTTTCAGGTGGAGGTCAAAAACCACCACGAGGCGCAGCGGGAAGCGGACGATCTGATGCGGCGGCTGAAGCTAAACGATCGCCTGGATGACTGGGTGCGCCTGACGCTGCGGGACGGCGACAGTTTTCTGGAACCCGGCGTCACCAAAGAGCGTGACGTCGTGGAGGTGACACGCAAGCCCACGCTGCACATGCGGCGCAACTCCGACAAGACCGACCGTTTCTCCGACCCGCTCCACGCCTACTGGTACACTGACGAGATATACATGCAGCAGCCCACAGGCGATGTGCTCTGGTTCCCCGAGTGGCAAATTGTTCACGTCCGCTGGCACCACGACGAAGGCAGCCGGTACGGACGGCCGTTGCTTAGCAGCGGCCGTAAAGCGTGGCGGCGTATTGATGAAGGGGAAACGGACGTGGCCATTCGTCGCAAAACCCGCGCCGGTATGCGGTACCTGCATATCGTCGAAGGAGACGAAGGGCAGATTGAGGCGTATAAAACACGCAACGCGGCCGCTCTGAACGACGTCAACGTGGCCCTGGCCGACTTCTTCAGCAACAAGCCGGGCAGCATCACGGCCATCAGCGGGGATTCGACGATAGGCCACATCGAGGACATTGTCCATCACATCGACACCCTGTTCCTCGGCTCGCCCGTCCCTAAAAGCATCCTGGGGTATGGTAGAGACCTCAACCGGGACGTGCTGGACCAGCAGAAAGAGCAGTATGACGAAACCCTGGACGCGGTGGTTAAGTGGGTGGTTGGGCAGATGATCACCCCATTGCTGGAGCTGCAGTGGCTGCTGAAGGGCATCCTGCCGGAAGAGGTGAAGTATGACGTCTCTCGGCCCACGAAAGCGATCGTCAAGCCGTCGGATATTCTCCAGATTGCCCAGGCCGCCCAGATCTTGCGCACCCTGCAGATCCCGGAAAACGTCATCGCTACCGTGCTGGCGCGTTTCCTGCCAGGTATTACGCCGGACATGCTGAACCTGACCGGCAACGAGCCGGCCGGTGACGCCGAGCGGCTCAACGCCATCCAGCAGCAGCTCGCCGCCCTTATTCGCTAATGCTTTCCCCTACCCCACTTCATGAAGCCCTGGGCGGCTATAGTTTGGCCGACATCTCTGCCGAGGTGGCGGAGGTGGCCCAGCAGGCAGCCGTGGTCCGCCTGCACCTGTTTGTACTGGCAGAAGTACAGGAAGCCCTGGCGCAGGTGGCCGACTCCGCCGCCGCCGTGCTGCGTACCTCTCCCGCTGACCAGCCCCCGTCGCCCGCGGTTGTTGCCCGGCTGCAAACGGCCGTTTCCCGGTCCTGGGATGAGTTTATTCAGTCCTATACGAACATCATAGGGGTAGCCTTGCAGCAGGCTGCCTCTTTCTCTTTTGGCGTGCTGGCCATCATGCACCACGAGTGGATTCGGCCGGTTGCAAGCGAGATGCAGGAATCGCAGCGCCTGCAAGAGCAGCTCAACGCCGACGTGCTCTTCCAGCCCCAGTTACAGGCAATCGTCGATGCCGCTTACCGGCGCACCTGGGAAGATGGACTGCACCTCAGCAACCGCATCTGGCAGCTGGACCGGTATGGCCGTGATGGGCTGAATACCGCCATCAATCTGGCGGTGGCGCGTGGCGCCGGGGCGTGGGAACTGGCTCAGGACGTGGAGCAATTTCTGAGTCCGGGCCGTGACTGTCCCCGCTGGGCGCGAGAACGCCTCATGGACCTGACCAAAGCCGACATCGCCGCCGGCGACCGCACCGGCCTGCATACGGGGGATGACTGTCGCGGTCAGGGTGTTTCGTACAACGCCCTGCGCCTGGCCCGCACGGAGATTCAGGGGATCCTGAATATGGCGACGGTCGAGATGTTCCGCTCCATGCCCTGGGTTGAAAAGGAGCAGATCCATCTCAGCCCGGAACACACCGTGCTGGATGAGTGCGACGACCTGGCCAGCGGCGGCGAGGGGAATGATGGCGTTTATCCGGTGGGCGAAATCTTTCTTCCGGCGCATCCCCACTGCCTCTGCTACCGCACGGCCGTCCTGGCCAGGAAAGAACAGTTTATCGAGCAGCTCAGGGGTTGGATGGCCGGCTCGACGTCCTGGCCGCAGATGGATGCCTACGCCATGATGCTGGGTGGGCGTGACAATCTGGGTACGGATCTACGCAGCTCGCAGATTGGTCTATCGCTGGCCTACTGGTTGTGGGGCAACGCTGTGGAACTGGGGGGATTGTTCTGGAATATGGCATTACGGCAGGAGTAGCATGGGGATACAGACGGCGAAGCTGGCCATCTTGCATTTGTTGAAAGCAGACACCGCCTTCAGCGCGCCGCTGACCGGCGGGATCTATGCCGTGGGGGTTGATGACGTGGAGCAGATAAGCCGGCAGGATACGCCGGACGCTTTCGACGAGACCAGCGAGTTACGGCCGTGCGCCTTGCTAAAGCTGGAAACCACGACGCCTTTTGGCCCTTTCGCCCACAGTTCACGGCAGTTCATCGTGCTGTACGTTTACCAGCAGCGCGGTCACGCTGTCGTGCACGCCGCTCTGGACCGGGCATACGACTTGCTGCACCAGCAGGACATACCGGGCGCAGGCGCGTGGGACGTAAGCGTAACCGACATTCTCCCTGACCTGCCGGACGACATACTGAACGCGGCGGCCGGCTATATTCGTTTTGCGGCCGTTATCAGCCAATAAACTCCCTGAGGCAGCAAAGGCACCGTCAAGGCAACAAAACCACATCCGGTCTCTGGCCCTACCCGATATACCAGCCTCCTCCATTTAGACAGCCCGCCCGCAAAGGCGCCGTCAAGCCTTCAATTCGCCCATGCGCCTTTTAGAGCCATGACCCTTCTGGTCTGTAAAGGCATTGCAAACTGGCTAAACTGGTTCATTCGCGGGTTAACCACCTGGCCTTTGCGTTTTACATCGGTGTGAAACTGCGAGAGGATCGGGGCATACGTAAACAAAGAATGGAGGTTAGACCGTGTGCCATTTGACCGTTCATTTCTACACAACCAGTAAGGGCATGAAACGCGCCAGTATTGTCGACGCTACCGATGGCGAAAAGAAAGTCCTTTATATGAGCGAGGCAGAGGCGCGAGCGTATCTGGGTGGGCGAGTGTATCAGGAAGGGCACGAGAACAACCCAACGTCGTCAGTATACGGCATTGATTTTTCCTTCTGCAAAACAGAGCAATAAATACACTACTCTTCCTTTTTAATAGTAGTGGGCTTTTTGCCGGCTGTTTTTGTGGGGAGTCTCTGCTAACGGCCGTGCTACGCTCCCCGGTATGGTTCACCCATTCACGTTCCTTGGTTACATGCGGCCGGCAGATGGCTACGGCTATGCCGCCACAAAAATCGCCAAAGCACTACGCAAGTTGACGCTGCCGCCGGCTGACATCGTCGATATGGCCGAAGACGGCTTTATCCCGGCTGAACCGCGCCCCTATGACGTAAAGGGCACGGCTGTTACCCTCAGCATTCCCCCGCTTTGGCACATCACCGCCCGGCGGCTGCTCGGGTTCACGATGTTCGAGACAACCCGGCCGCCGGTCAGCTTCATTGACAATATCAACGACAAAGCCGACATGCTGCTGGTGCCTACTCGCTGGGGCAAAGAGATGTTTCGCAACAACGGCGTCACCGTTCCTGTCGAAGCAGTGCCCTTTGGCATTGACCCCGACGACTACTATCCGCTGGAGCGCCAGCGGGCGGCAGAACAGCCGTTTATCTTCGTCTGGAGCGGCACGCCCGATCTGCGCAAGGGGTGGGACATCGCCTACAAAGCCTTCCGGCTGGCGTTTGGCAGCAGATCTGACGTTCTGCTGCGGCTGCATTTTCGTGAAACGGCTCCGGTGAGTGTACGGTTTGCTGACAAGAACGTGGAGGTGTTCACCGATGTCTTGCCTCTGGAAGCGCTGCGCCTCTTTTACCAACAAGCAGATTGCCTGGTCTTTCCCTCTCGTGGCGAAGGCTGGGGGCTGCCGCCACGAGAAGCCGCAGCCACCGGCCTGCCGGTCATTGTTACAAATTGGGGCGGCCTGGCTTACGAGCTGCCGCACTGGGGCATTCCCCTGAACGTGACAGGTTTGAAGCAGGCGGCGCATGGCTACTGGCAGGAAGGGGAAATCGGCGAGTGGGCCGATCCGGATGTGGACCACCTGGTGCATTTGCTGCGCTGCTGTGTTGAAAACCAAGACGAAACGAGGATCAGAGGAATAGAGGCGGCCGGCTGGCTGGCCAGGCATGCTACCTGGGACCGGACGGCGCGTGGCATCATGATGGCGGTTTCCCTGGCGGAAGAGGAGTAGCGGTATGTTGGTATCCCTGGCGAACAAACAAAAACAGCGAGTGATTGGTCAGCACGTCTGGTCAGCTGAAAACGACCACACCTGCCGGGTAGATGATGTGGATTTGCTGCAGGAGCTGTTCACCAACCCCGCTTACAAAGATGAGTTTTACGTCAGCCCGGACGATGACCTGGTGGTTATCGTGGGCAACGTGCATACGGCGCAGGTGCTGCTGGTTTACGGCCGTGTTGCCAGCGTGGCACAACTGGCGCATCTGTCAAAAGAAGCAGTCAAAGCTCTGGCGAACAGCACGCTGGAAACCGCCCGCACCGTCTCTGGTTGGGTGACGAAAGCAAGCGATTTTGTATCGGAAGCCGCCGGGGAAACGGCCGTTTCCCCGGCGAATGAATAGCACGGTATTGGAGGTAAGACATGGCAGGATATGGTGACAAGCCGTTTGGCTTACGCGAAATCAAGCTGGCGAATCTGGCCGGCGACTCGGTTATAGCGCTGCCGGCCGCCACGACGTTGGGCTTCAAAGCACGACTGGTATCCGGCGAACTGCGCGGCAACGACATTGTCCAGGCTCTGGTAGCCATTGAGGATGCGGTGGAGTGGTCATTGGAAGCAGGCGGTATCAGCCTGGAGGCCTGGGCGCTCATGACTGGCCGCACCGTGACAGAAACCGGCACCACGCCGGGGCGCACGAATACGCTAAACATCGCCGGCGGCACGGTTTACCCCTACTTCAAAATATACGGTAAGGCGGTGGGGGAAAACGCCACTGATGACATCCACGTGAAACTGTACAAGTGCAAACTCACAGAGCCGCTGGACGGTTCGTTTGCCGATGGTGAGTTTTACGTGACAAGCTGTTCTGGTCTGGCGCTGCCTGACGGCGTTAACGGCATTGCCGACATCGTCCAGAATGAAACAGCCACGGCTCTGCCCGCAAGTTAGTTTTCTCCCCTCCCGGATTTGGTAGAGGCGCGCAGGTGGGCGCGCCTCTACCCTATTAAATATGTTGGAGATGGTATGAATGATTTAGCCCTGCTGCGCAAACAGTTAGAAGATTTCCGCCAGGCCAATCAGGTGGAGATCTTCATAACGGCCGAGGATGGTCAAACGCGGATCCCCATGCACATCCGCAAAGTCGGCATCGAAGACCTGATGTTTTCCGGCCGAATTCCCGATTCGCTCTCCGGCATGGTCCAGAAGATGCTGGAGGGTGACGAAAACACGGCGTTTGACCTGAAAGGCCTGGATATGAAGGAAATGGGCGACCTGTTCGATACGGTCATGATGGCCTGCACACAGTGGCCGCCCCTGGCCCTGGAAGGCGATGACGAGCACTTCGGGCTGAACGAAATACCGTTCCAGGTAAAGGAAGCTGTCTTTTCCTGGGTGAACGGGGAGGCGCTCGCCCTCGCCCCCTTTCGTGAAAAACCGCGAGGCGATGGTGCACCTGCACTATCTGGCGAAGACTTACGGCCGCCGGCCAAGTGAGTACCTCGGCATCACAAACAGTTGGACGGCTTATCAGTTGGACAGCGCGGTACTGACGGCAGGGCTGGACCACGAGGCCGAATCCCTG
>Ga0116151_10006264_pt1 | contig 10152 bp, 10 predicted proteins | sample AD_UKC117_MetaG_FD_89893 | JGI IMG/M metagenome (GOLD analysis project Ga0116151, IMG submission 89893) | Active sludge microbial communities of municipal wastewater-treating anaerobic digesters from Hong Kong - AD_UKC117_MetaG | ecosystem: Engineered > Bioreactor > Anaerobic > Digestate... | reverse complement strand
TTTTTTCAAGAAATAAAAAGACAGCCTTGCGCTGTCTTGTTTATCAGCTATTCAGCAGTTTTTTCTACAACTTCTTTACCTTTATAATAACCGCATTCCTTGCATACCTTGTGCTGTTCCTTCAGCGTATTGCACTGCGGACATCTTACCAGATTCGGAGCCTCAAGCTTATAATGTGCTCTTCTTGTATTTCTTCTGGTCTTTGATGTTTTTCTTTTTGGTACTGCCATTTATAACACCTCCCGCCTTATTAATCGAAAAAATCCTTCAACTTCTCCATTTGAAGATTTATACCATGGTCACTGTGGTCACAGGAACACTCTCCATCGTTGAGATTCCTGCCACAGCTGCTGCACAATCCCTTGCAATCCCCGCTGCACAACATGACACTTGGCAAATCAAGAAGAATGTTGTCTATCAACGGAGCGGCAAGCTCAATGTACCCACCCTCGTATTTGTAATAATCATCACTTTCGTCAGTCATCTCCGAAGCATGCATGAAGTTTTCGCGGAAATCAATATTGAACTTTCCATCAATATCTGCAAGGCATCTCCCACAAACAGCATGATATTCACCGGATACAACTCCCGTGACGATGATCATCCCTTCAAAATATTCTATTTTCAAATCAACATGTATGCTTTCACCAAGCTGCACGTCGCTCTTGACAGCAATGATTTCCCGGGAAGGAACATCCTCTTCAACACCTATATACGCACCGTTTATTCCGGCAATTTCCGTGATATCGATACGCATGGCGCCGTCCCCTTTCCAAAACCGTCAAATGATATTATACGGTTGCCCATTATCTATGTCAAGAAAATAAAAGAGAGCTCCATAAGCCTCCCTCAACCCGAATACAGCCTGTTCCCTGACATCAGCCCACGGGTTGCTGCATCTTACTTGCCTCGATTTCAGACAACACCTTTTTAACTTCCAGGGCAATTTCCATTTCTTCATTCGTAGGTATTACCAAAATCTTCACTGGTGAATCATCAGTACTTATATCCATTTCCCTGCCCGTATCTGAAATGTTCTTTGCGGGATCACATTTGATGCCTGCATAATCCATGTTGTCAGTAACAAGCTTCCTGACAAGATTATTGTTCTCACCGATTCCTGCCGTGAATATTATGGCATCCGTACCATTCATGATTCCGATGTATTCTGCAACATATTTATTGACCCTGTATGCAAATACCTCTATGGCAAGCTTGGCCCTCATGTTTCCATTGGATGATGCCTTGAGCAGATCCCTGAAGTCACTGCTTATACCTGATATGCCAAGAACTCCGGACTTCCTGTTGAGGAAAGTATTGGTTTCCTCAATTGTCATTGATTCCTTCTCCATGATAAATGCTATCAGTGCCGGATCAATGGTTCCGCTCCGGGTTCCCATTGCAAGTCCTGAAAGAGGTGTGAAGCCCATGCTTGTGTCTATTGATTTTCCATATTCAATTGCACATATACTGGCACCATTACCAAGATGACAGGATACAAGCTTCAGTTCCTCAACAGGTTTACCGAGCATTGCAGCTGCCCGTTTCATTACATATTTATGGCTTGTTCCGTGGAATCCATACTTTCTGATTCCATATTTCTTATAAAGGTCATATGGAAGGGCATAAATGAATGCCTTCGGTGGCATGGTCTGATGGAATGCAGTGTCAAATACTCCAACCATAGGGATATTGGGCATTTCCTGCCTGCAGGCTTCAATTCCCATTATATTTGCAGGGTTATGTATCGGCGCAAGATCAATGCATTGCCTGAGTACTTCGAGTACATTATTGTCTATCATTGTAGATTTATTGAAAGCTTCTCCACCGTGTACAATCCTGTGACCTATTGCTTCAATTTCATCCATGGAAGCAATGACCCCTTTATCCGGGTCAGTGAGCATCTTAAGCATGGCATCAATGGCTTCGACCTGGTTGTGCAGGGAAAGTACGGACTCCTCCCTGAATCCATCGGCCTTTGAGTATGTATGAATGCTGTCTTCGAAACCTATGCGTTCACACATACCCTTGGCAAGCAGCTCCTGGTGTGAAATATCAATAAGCTGATATTTAAGCGATGAACTGCCTGCATTGATAACCAAAACCTTCATTGCTATTTCCCCATGTTCTGCGCCTGTACAGCGGTTATTGCGACAACACCTGTTATGTCTTCTGCACTGCAGCCTCTCGAAAGATCATTTACGGGACTTGCTATCCCCTGGAGCAACGGACCGTATGCCTCAGCCTTTGCAAGACGCTGTGTAAGCTTGTATCCAATGTTCCCTGCGTTTAAGTCGGGGAATATAAGAACATTTGCCTTGCCTGCATATTTGCTGCCGGGTGCCTTGCTTTTTCCCACGGACTCGACTATTGCTGCATCAAGCTGGAATTCTCCGTCTATTGCAAGTTCCGGAGCCTTTTCCTTTGCCATTCTTGTGGCATTGACCACTTTGTCAGTAAGTTCACTCTGTGCACTTCTGTAAGTGGAGTAAGACAGCATACCTACAACCGGCTCTGTTCCTACAAGACTTTTGAATGATGCCGCTGTTGATATTGCTATTTCAGCAAGCTGTTCCGTGTCGGGATTTTCTATCAATCCACAGTCACCGAAGGCAAAGGTTCCGTTGTCACCATACTCACAATCAGGTACGCACATGATGAAGAACGAGGATACCAGTTTCGTTCCCGGTGCCGTCTTCAGGATCTGAAGGGCCGGCCTGAGTGTATTTGCCGTTGAGTTTATTGCTCCTGCAACCATGCCGTCAGCCATCTTCATCTTCACAAGCATTATTCCAAAAACAAGGGGATCCTTCATGAGTTCAACTGCCTTCTCTCTTGTCATGCCCTTGTGTTTCCTGAGTTCAACAAGCATATCAACGAATTCATCGAACTTACCGAATTTATCTATTTCTATGATTTGTGATTTTGAAATGTCCAGATTATTCGTTCTTGCATCTGCCGTGATTTGTGTGCTGTCACCTATCAATATTATATCGGCAATATCTTTTTCATTTATATCCGCCGCTGCCTTGATTATCCTTATATCCGTTGTTTCAGGAAGCACTATCGTCTTCTTGTCGGCCTTCGCCTTTTCAATCATTTTCTCCAGAAAACCCATGTCCGCCATCTCCATTTCCGCAAAGCGCTTAATCATTATACATAAACCCTATTTCATACACAAGAAAATATATGTTACATTTTGATTACATACCTTTCATTGCGTCAAGTTTATCCTTTATCAGTCCGTTTATAATCTGTGGATTTGCCTTTCCTTTTGTCTCCTTCATTACCTGACCCATAAGGAATCCCACTGCCTTGTCTTTTCCTGCCAGATAATCAGCCACTGACTTTGGATTTTCTTCAATCACTTTTTCAACGACTTTATCAAGCAATCCTTCGTCACTTACCACCTCAAGTCCCTTTTCACTTACAATTGTTCCGGCCGCTTTTCCTGTCCTGAACATTTCAGCGAAAACAGTCTTGCCTATGTTGTTGTTTATCTTCTTGCTGTCAATCAACTTAAGCAGTTTCGCAAGTTCTTCACCGTCAAAAGGTATGTCTTCAGTGTCAATCTCCTTCATCAGTTTCATGAGGTCACCCATTATCCAGTTGGAAGCCGCCTTTGGGTCAGCACCTGAAAAAACAGCCTTGTCAAAGAAATCTGCGGTCTTTACAGAAGCAGTGATCAGTGATGCATCATATTCAGGTATTCCAAGTTCACCTGTATATCTTTCAAACCTTTCCCATGGCATTTCCGGAAGGGATTTCCTGTATTCATCAATCAGGCTGTCAGATATTTCTATGGGAACCAGGTCCGGTTCCGGGAAATACCTGTAGTCATGGGCCTCTTCCTTGCTTCTCATGGAGTAGCTTTTACCTGCATCATCATCCCAGCGCCGTGTTTCCTGTACAACGGCCTCACCTGACTCAATGAGTTTTATCTGCCTTTCAGCTTCAGACTCAGCAGCCCGGTAAATCGACCTGAAGGAGTTCAGGTTCTTCATTTCGGTCCTTGTACCAAGTACGTTGCTTCCCATTGGTCTTACGGACAGATTGACATCCGCACGAAGGGAACCCTCCTGCATCTTGCAGTCGGAAACTCCTACATACTGAAGTATTGACCTGACCTTCTCAGCAAAATCACGGGCTTCCCTGGCAGACCTCATATCAGGTTCACTGACTATTTCAATCAAAGGAACACCGCATCTGTTGTAGTCCACCAATGTTCCCTTGCCCCATTGGTCATGGAGCAGTTTACCCGCATCTTCCTCCATATGAATCCTTGTGATTCCGATGCGCTTGGTTCCGCCGTCAGTCTCTATATCCACATGACCTCCTTTGCAAATGGGGAGGTCAAACTGGGATATCTGATATGCCTTCGGAAGGTCAGGATAGAAGTAATTCTTCCTGTCCATCTTTGAAAAATTAGCAACACTGCAGTTCATCGCAAGACCTGCCTTTGCGGCATACTCAACTACCTTCTTGTTCATTACAGGAAGAGTGCCGGGCATAGATGTACAGACAGGACAGCAATGGGTATTGATATCCCCTCCGAACTCAGTTGTACAGCCGCAGAATATCTTTGATTTTGTAGAGAGCTCCACATGTATCTCAAGACCGATTACTATTTCATAATCCATGGGATACCTCCTCTGCAATGGGGAAAGGATTTCCCATTTCATATGCATGCGCTGCCCGTAGGATTGTCCTTTCGCCATGGGCACGTCCTATGAGCTGCATTCCAACGGGAAGACCTGCTGAGTCAAGTCCACAAGGAACCGATATTGCCGGCAATCCTGCAATGTTCACTGAAACTGTGAATACATCACCAAGATACATCTCAAGGGGATTTCCTTCCTTTTCCCCGATTGGGTATGCCGTTGTCGGAGCGGTGGGTCCTATTATAAAATCATATTCATCAAACAGCTTGTCAAATTCCTGCTTGATAAGGGTTCTGACCTTCAGTGCCTTCTTATAATATGCATCATAATATCCGGAACTGAGTGCATATGTTCCAAGCATTATCCTTCTCTTTACTTCATCACCGAATCCTTCGCTCCGTGAATTTTTATAAAGGTCCAAAAGGCTGTTGAAGTCATTGCTTCTGTATCCATATTTTATGCCGTCATATCTTGCCAGATTGGAACTTGCTTCAGCAGATGAAATGATGTAATAAGCGGCTATGGCATAATCAGCAAGCTCAAGTGATGTTTCCTCACATCTTACCCCTATGCTTTCATAATATTCAATTGCTTTTTGCACCTTGCTTCTGACCTCAGGTGCAACCCCTTCCGACAGATATTGAACCGGTATACAGGCTTTCATGCCAACGGGACTTTCATTTATCCCTTGTGTATAGTCATTTATCCCGGTATCAATGCTTGTTGAATCCCTTTTATCCCTCCCGGCTATTGCATTGAGCACAATGGCGCTGTCCTCAACCGTCTTAGTAACAGGGCCTATCTGGTCAAGGCTTGATGCAAATGCAACAAGGCCATATCTTGAAACTGTGCCATAGGTAGGCTTCAGTCCCACAACACCACAGAATGCAGCCGGCTGTCTGATTGAACCACCGGTATCCGATCCAAGTGTAAAAATTGCCTGCCCCGACGCAACAGCAGCTGCCGACCCACCGGAAGAACCTCCCGGAACCATTTTTGTGTTCCATGGATTCCTTGTCTTCCTGTAATATGAATTTTCCGTTGAACCTCCCATTGCAAACTCATCCATGTTCAGTTTGCCCAGCATGACCGCTCCCGCCTCACCAAGTCTGCTGACAGCCGTTGCCGTATACGGAGGTATGAAGTTTCCCAATATCCTTGAACCGCAAGTGGTTTTTGTCCCTTCAGTACACATATTATCCTTGACAGCCATTGGAATGCCTGCAAGCAGTGAGGATCCATCGTCTATCATTGATGAAGCCTTTGCAGCCTGTTCCAGTGCCTTTTCCTTTTCAAGGGAAATATAAGCACCAATTGTTTCATCGGTCACATCTATTCTTTCATAGAATTTTTCAATCAATTCAACCGGACTGATTTCCTTTTTCCTGAGTGCCATGGCAGCAGTTTTTATGGTAAGTTTCCTGATATCCATCATTCCACCACCTTTGGAACCCTGAATGCTCCGTCCTGCTCATCAGGTGCATTGGAAAGAATCAAATCCCTTTCAAAGGATTCTTCAACAATATCTTCCCTCAGGACATTGCTAACCGGTTCAACATGTTCCATGGCCTTTACGTTTGATGTGTCAAGTGAGTTCAGTTTTTCCATATATCCCAGTATCCGGCCCATTTCATCAGACAGCCTTTCCGATTCTTCATCAGAAAGATTCAATCTGGCAAGGTCAGCCACATACAGAACTGTTTCCTTTGATATTTTCAATTGGTCCCTCCGCATCAACAATAAAAGTTATTATACACCACCGCATCATCGAATTAAAGTGAAAAAGGCTTCCATTGACCCTCGTTGCAGAAGTAAATTTCCCTGAACCCTTTTTCCTTTGCCATATCAATCATCTCCATGAATTTATATCCGACGTTCGATGGTTGATGTGCATCGGAATTCAATGTGATTCCAATACCTTTTTCCAGGCTTTTCTTCAATATATATTCGGATGGGTATGGTATCTTTGTATAACCCCTTGAGATTGCACCTGTGTTTATCTCAAGCAATGCTCCTTGTTTTTTTATGACATCAAGGGTTTCATTTATCTCTTCTTTATAAAAGTCGCTGTCTTCACTGAAGTACTCACTGATGCCGTTGTTTTTCTTTATCAGGTCGATATGTCCGACTACCGTCGGCTTGTATTCTTCAACCATCTTTCTTACATTATTATAATAACCATGCACAAGTGCCTTGGCATCACCCCCAAAGCCACTGTAAAACAGAGACTTAAATGACTCTGCAGGACCGTCAACTTCAAAATGTCCTCCGAGTATTTCACTGTATACATAATGGACGGAACCTATGAAATAATCGAATCCCCTGGATTCAAAGTCAACATATTTCAAAACATCAATTCCATCTATGTAATCCAGTTCAACACCTGTATATATTTCAAGAATGTCATTGAATTCCTTCTTCAGTGCCTCTGCTTCTTCAAGATAGGAACCAAGGTCAGAAAGCTTCATCGACCAGCTGTTATCAATGGGAACAGAAACATGGTCAGAAAATCCGATGGCCTTAAATCCCTTTTCGATTGCCGATACTGCGAACTCACGAAGACTTCCCCTTCCATCGCTGAATGAGCCGTGCATGTGCATATCGCTGTAAAGAATGTCAGTCTTCTTCAATGTTTATCTTTTCCTCAATGATGTACAGTGGTCTGTTCTTGCTCTCATCGAAGATCCTCGCAATGTACTCCCCGATGAACCCCAGCATGATAAGTTGTATTCCCCCAAGCAGCAGTATAAGGACAGCCAGGCTTGCCCAGCCCTGTACTGTTCTTCCAAAGACAAATTTCTGAAGGACAACAACTATCATATATATGAAACCTGCTGCGGCAGTAAGAAATCCTAGATTCTTGGACATGGTCAGCGGCTTTGTTGAAAAGGAGGTTATTCCATCCATTGACAACTTTAGCATTTTTCTCAGAGGATACTTTGTTTCTCCGGCAAAGCGTTCTTCCCTTACATATTCAACGGCGGCCTGCTTGAAACCAACCCATGAGACCAGTCCCCTTACATAGCGGTTTCTTTCAGTGAGGCTTTTCATAACATTGCAGACCTTGCGGCTAATAAGCCTGAAATCCCCCGTATCAACGGGAATATCAATGCTGCACATGTATCTCAGGAATCGGTAGAAGACCTTTGATGTGAATTTCTTGAAGAATGTCTCACCTTTCCTCTTTGAGCGAACGGCATAAACAACATCATAGCCTTCCTTGTATTTTGCAATCAGATCCTTTATGACCTCGGGCGGATCCTGAAGGTCTGCATCCATGACTATTACCGCATCACCCTGTGCATGATCCATGCCCGCAGTAATTGCTATCTGATGACCGAAGTTCCTCGAAAAGGACAAGACCTTTAATTTCCTGTTTTTTTCGCACTCCTTTTGCACAAGTTCCATGGTCCTGTCACGGCTTCCGTCATTTACGAAGATCACTTCATAATCACCGTCAATATCCTCAAGGACACCGGAAACACGCCTGATGCATTCAAGTACTACTTCTTCCTCATTATATAATGGTATTACGACAGAATATAAATCCATAAGCACCTCACCAATAAATTATATCATGTAGTCCTTCCCAGTGAACCATATTCTCTGGCAGCCTTGAACATATGGATGACATTCGCAGGCGGCACATCGGGCTGGATGTTATGGGCGGCAGCGAAAATATATCCACCGTCATGGTTCATGGCCCCAACCAATTCTTTCACCGCTTCCCTGACCGTCTCCTCTGTACCAAATGGCAGGACCGCCTGGGTATCAAGCCCGCCATGGAACGTTATGCGTTTTCCAAAAGTCTTCTTAAGATTGTCAGGTGCCATGTGTTCGTTGGTGGGTTGAATGGGATTCAGAATATCCACACCGCAGTCTATCAGGTCATCAATGATGTCGTGGACATTTCCGCAGGAATGGTGCAGGAATGCTGCATCGGTATATTTTTTAGTAAACTCAATACGCTCCTTCAGGTACGGTTTAATCAGCTCCCTGAACATACCGGGCGACATGAAAAGACTGGTCTGGGTAGCAAAATCATCACCGCTTGATGTGTAGTGTATGTATCTGCCAACCCTTGAATAATATTCCTTTGATACAACTTTTTGGTATTCGAGTATTTTTTCAAAGAACTTTCTGACAAACTTCTCATCAATGGCCATTTTAAGAAGGAAGTCATCGAATCCGCACATCCAGCACCCTATTTCGAATATTCCGTATACAGGATGTTCCCCGCAGATTAGGTAATCTGTTTCTTCATGGTATTTCCTTGCCTGCCTTGCATATTCATCTATAAGGCCATAATCCAAGCTTTCAGGATTAGGCCATCTATATGCATCAAGGTCATCTGCCGAGGCACCTTTCAGCGGATATTCGACTATATCCCAGTACATACCGGTGAACTTTCTTTTGATGCCCCATTCGTCTATATACAGGTCATCAGAAAGCACCTCATACTGTGAGTCCATGGGGGTCAGTATTGTACCAATGGACCTGGTATCAATATCAAGATAATCCAGGATCCTCTCATCGACCTTTCTGGTCTTGCCGAAAAGAATGTTTTCACTTTTCTCCGCCTTGAAACCAAGAAAATCCAGCAATTTATCAGGACTGTCTCCCTCCATGGATGAAAGAGGATTGCCCCCAAGGTCCAATATCATATTTTCAGGTGTAATGTGATTCAGTGTCCTTCTGAAATCCTCGCGTCTTCCCATATATGCCTCCGGAAACCATTTTCTGATATGATTATACTCCCCGGAGAATATAAATGTATTAAAAAACGATTTTAAATTTTCTGCACAGATACTAAAATTGTTCTTAAAAAGCCAAAGTTACCAATAGACCGGACAGTAAAATTTGTTCAGTAAGCACAGATCATGGAGAGGAATAATCATAGCCGCTGGTTTTTCCCAGATTGCTGTTCAGGTTCATTATTAAACCCACTCCACCTGACTTAATGAAGTTATTCTTATATTCATTGATTGCCTCAAGCGGGATGAGATTATCATTGAATATGCTATCCAGTGAATATGTATTCATATAGTTAGATAAATCCTCTCTGTCATCAGCATATGCAAACACCTGAGTGAATATATTCTTTATAAACATATTTCCGCTGTTTATATCATCAATTGCATTTCTTCCTTTGTCATTGTATTCTTCTGCAATTTGTTCATTGATTGTATGTAGTCCTACAAAACTACCCTTACTGGGTGTAATTGCCAGAACCTGTCCCGTGGATTCATCAATATGATAATCTCTGTCTTCAATGCCATACTTCACATCATAATAGTATTCTGTTTTACTGAAAACCATATCGAACAATTCAATGACACCATCAATGTTTTCTATGCTTTTTGGAAATAGATAAAATGAAATATTCTGTCTTACTTCACAAACGTTCTTAGTATTTGTCCCTTCGAGGAAATACCCTTCTATGTAATCATAACCAATCTCCGCTCCCGAATCCAATATAAAGAAATCATAC
>Ga0116151_10006263_pt1 | contig 10152 bp, 8 predicted proteins | sample AD_UKC117_MetaG_FD_89893 | JGI IMG/M metagenome (GOLD analysis project Ga0116151, IMG submission 89893) | Active sludge microbial communities of municipal wastewater-treating anaerobic digesters from Hong Kong - AD_UKC117_MetaG | ecosystem: Engineered > Bioreactor > Anaerobic > Digestate... | reverse complement strand
GACATTACCCGCGTACATGATCCGCAGGGGCTCGCCCGGCATGTGAGAGGGCACGGTGAGTGGCCCGTCACCCGTTGAGTCTGCCCAGTTGTAAATGACAGTGAGTTTTGCCTCTGGCACACCTCTCTCGACAAGCACGGACTTCATGCCTTCGCTGATAACGATGATGTGCTCCGCTTCGCGGTACGAAGCGTTAACAAAGGCGTTAAGGCAGGCGTAGGCGGTGTGATGCACCAGTCCTTCGCGCAAGAATCCGGCGGCAAACACCGAGTCGGGCCAAAGGTCTTGCACAACCAGGATATAGGGCACACCGTGGAGGCGCTTGGCGAGCATGGCAGGCGCGGCCGCGGTGGCTGGGGAGGAGTACACGACGTTCAGATCGGCTCTGCCCAAGATGCCTGTTCCCCTGAGCGAGGTGGACGCGGCGAACGTCGCATACATCGCGATGCGTTTGAGCGCAGAGGAGCTATGGTCAGGGAAGAAGGGGAACACTGCTGTGGGGAATCCTGCAACATTGGTGCGGTTTCGGCGCCACCATGGCCTTGCACTGTCGACTACTCCGGTGCGCAGGTCCATCGGGGGCCCAGTGACTACGACCACGTCATTGCCGAGCTCCCGCAGAAGCTGCGCCCAGCGGCCGGGGACAGCCTCGACTAGTTCTGGAGACCACCACTGGCAGACGTAGCCAATCCTGCGTCTTCGGGACTCAGAACTCGCTGCTGGCCGGCCGTTCATGAGTGGCACGGGCCCGCCACCCCGGCGAAAACCTCGTCGCCAATGACGGCGTCCCGGATGAGCCACACGCAAGCCTCGGCAAGCCGGGGATGGGCAGTTCGGGAGCCACAGACCAGCCCATTCCGGCGATCCTTGCATAGATTGACTCCGGCAGTGGCCGCCTCCAACTTCTTTGGCTCTCCCTGTTTGCCGCGCCAGACCCTGCCTGCACGATCTGGCGGTGAGGGCGGAGGTTTGGTGAACAGTCTCCCCAAGACTTGCTCGAGGGTCCGGCCACGTCCTCCGCGACGTTTGAGCAAGGTTTCGTGGGCCTGCGTGATTGACAGCCACTGCCGCGTCAACCCGACCAGCCCCACCCGTTCCGTATGCGCCTCCCTCGAAACCCACGCCTGGAGGAACGCCTCGTTGGTGCGGCCATGTTCCAGGAAGAAGAGCGATGTCTGGGACCAGTGCTTGGTGAGGGCCGGCTGAGACACTCGGATAGTGTATTGATGCGACAAGTTCCCTGGAAGTGCTGGGTCGTGGACTCGGCAGGCTTCTGTGGCGACTGAAACGGGGTGACATGGGGGATCGTCCAGTGCTTCTTTCACAAGCGCACGTGACCGACCTTGAGGTGCAGGCTCTGACACGAGCGGTCACGTCCGGATGGGTGGCGCCCCTTGGCCCCGAGGTCGACGGGTTCGAGCAAGACATCTGTGGATTCACCGGCGCTAGGCATGCCCTTGCCCTTTCGTCGGGTACGGCCGCCATTCATCTTGCGCTGCTGGGCCTGGACGTCAAGCCCGGCGATGAGGTCATCGTTCCCACCCTCACTTTCGGAGCGACGGCCTTCGCCGTCACATACACGGGGGCCAGACCCATCTTCATTGACGTCGAGGAGCAGTCGTGGGGCCTGGATCCAATTCTCCTCGAAACTGTCTTGGCTGAGCGATCTCGGCAGGGGTTTCGTGTGGCGGCGATCATCCCTGTGGATCTCCTGGGCCGCCCAGCAGACTACGACCGGATTCTGCCGGTCGCCGCAAAGCATGGAGTGCCGGTCCTCGTAGATGCGGCTGAGTCACTCGGAGCCACTCACCATGACCGTCCCGCCGGCACCATGGGCCGCGCCGGGGTCTATTCGTTCAACGGCAACAAGATCATGACCACCTCAGGTGGCGGAATGCTGGTCTCCGACGACGGCGAACTGGTGGAGAAGGCGCGCTTCTGGTCGACCCAGTCCCGTGAGCCTTTTCCCTGGTACGAACATGAGGAGATCGGCTACAACTACCGGCTGAGCAACATCCTGGCCGCCCTCGGCCGGGCTCAATTGGCCAGGCTGCCGGAGATGATCGAACGCAGGCGACAGATCCGACGCATGTACACGGAGATGCTGAGCGGCCTGGAGGGCGTGGTGGTGACCCCGGATCCGCCGTGGGGAACGGGCAACTCGTGGCTGACGACTGTGACGTTCGACCGAGAGGCTCTGCAAGGTGCCTCCACCCGTGTCCGTGAAACTCTCCAATCGCAGAACATCGAGACGCGGCCGATCTGGAAACCCATGCACCAGCAGCCGGTGTTCCGTGGCCACGAGGCGCACCTGAACGGAGTGGCTGACCGGCTCTTCGAGGAGGGCTTGTGTCTGCCGAGTGGGGTCGGGCTCAGTGACGAGGACATCGAGCGAGTCTCAGACGGGATTCGCGAGCTACTCAAGTAGTCTCGGGTTTCTCAAATGGTGTCGTGTCCACGGGGCAGATGATGCTCCGGTATTCGTCCGCGTTCGGATGTGCATCGAAGTCGGAACGAAGCATCGCAACGCGGTAGAGATCCGACCAGCCGCCCGCTCGTTGCACTGACTGCGTCTCGATGCCTTCAAGTCGCCAACCGCATTTCCGGACGGACAGGTGGTAACTGGCAGCATTGAAGTCGAGGATTGCGGCCCACAACCTGTGCAGACCGACCTCGTAGAACGCCCAGGCGTTGACGAGCATGACGACGTCGAATCCGGCACCGCGGGGAGACCTGGAGACATCCAGTTTGATGGCGGACATGGCTGAGCGATTGTGCCAGTCGAGGTCCCACAGCCCTGTGAGGCCAATGGTCTCGCCCGATTCGCGATTCACGACGGCAAGCCCATGCGTGTGCGGCGCACTCCGTGTGGACTCCAGCCAGGCTGGCTGGCCGTGGGCTGAGACTGGCCAGTCCCATCCCACTACGAGTTGACGCACCTCGGGATCGTTGGCCAGCTGCGTGAGCACCGGCAGATCCGATGGTTCCAGCGGCCGGACGGACACCACTCGTCCGCTATACATGGTTCCCCCTAACGCATGGGTCGTTCGGCGCAATCGCGCTTCGATTCGGGACTCTACTCCACTGGTCGCTGGGTGTCAAGGGACCGACGAGACTCACGAATAGTGCCCGCGAAACGCTGCCCGTGCCTCACGTGGGAATGCCCGCGTAACGGTGAGTCTGTTGGGGTATGGGAAGTGAGTTGTCGATGAAGTCCAGGGCTGAGATCACCAGCAGGTATGCGAAGGCGTATCTGAGGGCGGGCAAGAAGCAGAAGGGGCGGGTCCTCGACGAGGTGGTGTCGGTGACGGGCTGGTCGCGGGACAACGCGCGGCGTCGGCTGGTCGCGGCGGCGTGCCGGCCGGGGTCCGGGCGCCAGGTCGCGAAGCGGGCGCGTAGGCAGCGGTCCACGAAGTACTCCTATGACGCGATCAAGGTGCTGCAGCGGGTGTGGGCGGTGTCCGGGGGGCAGTGCGGGAAGTACCTCGCGGTGTCGATGCGCACCCAGTTGGATGGGTTGGAACGCCACGGTGAGCTGGTGTTCGGCACCGACCGGTACAGCCCCCTGGTGCGCGAGCAGTTGCTGTCGATGAGTCCGGCGACGATCGACCGGTACCTCAAACCGGCCAAGGCCCGCGACCAGATCCGTGGTGTCACCACGACCAAACCCTCGCCGCTGCTGCGCTCGTCGATCGCGATCCGCAAGGCCGGTGACGAGGTGGAGGCCGAGCCCGGGTTCTTCGAGGGTGACACGGTCGCGCACTGCGGGCCGACGTTGAAGGGTGAGTTCGCCCGGACGGTGAACCTGACCGACGTGCACACCGGCTGGGTGTTCACCCGCACGGTGCGCAACAACGCCCAGACCCACATCCTGGCCGCCCTGAAGGCCGGCGTGGAAGCGGTCCCGTTCGAGGTGACCGGGCTGGACTTCGACAACGGCAGCGAGTTCCTCAACCAGGCGGTCATCACCTGGGCTGCTCAGATGCAGATCTTCTTCACCCGCTCGAGGCCCTACAAGAAGAACGACCAGGCGACCGTCGAGTCGAAGAACAACCATCTGGTGCGCAAGTACGGCTTCTACTACCGGTACGACACCGACGCCGAACGTGTCGAACTGAACCGGCTGTGGAAGCTCGTGAACGACCGGTTCAACTACCTCACCCCGACCAAGAAGCCCCTCGGGTTCGGCACCGACGCCGCCGGTCGGCGCAAGCGCCTGTACGACAAGCCGGCCACCCCACTGGACCGGCTGCTGTCCGCCGGGGTGCTGTCACCGGCACAGGCCGCCGAACTGGTCGCATACCGCGACTCGCTGAACCCCGCCAAGATCGCCCGCGAGATCGCCGACCTGCAGACCGTGCTCCTCAAACTGGCCAAGGAGAAGACCGAGCAACTCCACCTCGCCTCGATCCCCAGCGCCCTGCCCGATATCCGCAAGGGCATCCGCGTCAAGGCATCCTGACCCCGCCTTTCGCGGGCATTCCTATGTGAGGCACCGATCCGCTTTCGCGGGCATCTTGACATGAGGCACTACGTGGACATTGAGTTCTGCCCAGTGGCGGACAGGAAACCTGCCCGGTGACGGTCACGAGTTTTGCCCGGTGATGGCCATGGGTTCTGCACGTGGGGGCCATCACGGTCGGGGCTATGGCAGGGGCATCACCCCATTGCCGGCCAGTGCCTGGGTGAGGCGGACGCTGTCTCCGCTGGTTTGGCAGACGTGGGCGTGGTGCAGGAGCCGGTCGACGGTGGCGGTGGCCAGCGTCTTGGGCATGAGCTCGTCGAACCCGGAGGGGTGAAGATTCGAGCTGATGGCGATGGAGCGTTTCTCGTAGGCGGCATCGACAAGCCGGTAGAGGCCTTCGGCGGCGTCGGTGGCCACCGGCAGCAGCCCAATATCGTCCACGATGATCAGTTCGGCTTTGAGTAGCCGGGTGATGGCTTTGGCCACGGTGTCGTCGGCGCGGTGCCTGCGCAGCAGCACGCCGAGGTCTTCCAGGCGCAGCCAGGCCACGTGCATTCCGGCCTCGACGGCCTGCTGGCCGAGGGCTTCGAGCAGGAACGTCTTCCCGGTGCCCGACGGTCCGCAGACGACCAGGTTCTCCCGGCGGTGCACCCATTCCAGGTTGCGCAGCGCCTGCTGCGTGGGCGTCGGGATGGAACTGGCCTGCGGGTTCCAGGCGTCGAAGGTTTTCCCGGTGGGGAACCCGGCCGCGGCCCGGCGGGTGGCCAGCGCGGAGCGTTCCCGGCCGGTGACTTCCTCGGCCAGCAGCACCCGCAGCACCTCCGCGGGGTCCCAGCGTTGGGCTTTCGCGGTGGCCAGCACCTCGGGTGCGGCTTTGCGCATGTGGGGCAGCCGCATCCGGGCCAGCAGCGTGAGCAGTTCAGCGGGCAGGGCCGGTGCCGGCCCGCCGATCTCGGGGGTCGTGGTGGTGATCATCGTGGGTTCTCCTCTCGGGTCTGGCCGAGCGCGGCCCAGGCGGTGGTGCCCTGGGTGAGGCTGGCCTGCTCACCTGCCTGGCGGGTCCCTGCCGCTGGCCGGGTGGCCCGGTGGTCCAGGATCGAGGCCAGATCAGTCTCGGCGAACCGGCCGTGGACCGCGGCGTGCCCGAGTGCTGCGTCGACCTCGGTGGTGCCGAACAGCCCGGCCAGTTGCACGGCCTGGGCCATCTTCACCCGGATCCGGGCGGTGCCGGCCTCGGCGGCTTCGGTCAACCACAACCCTGCGCCCGGGCCGATGGCCAGGAATGCCAACTCCGCGGTGTCACGCGGGCGCGGGGTGCGGTCCAGCGCACCCTCAGGGGCGGGCGGGAAGTGCACGTCGTCGACCCGTGGGCTGCCCGGTGTCGCCCGGGGGTGCCGGGCCACCTCGACCGGGCCGGCCTGCCCGAGGTGGGTGATCACGACCTGCTCACCGTCACCGGCACCATGGGCCCGCACCCAGACCGTCTGGCCGAGCAGTTGGTGGGGCACCGAGTACTGCCCGGACTCGTAACTGACCATCGGGGTGTTCACCGGCACCCGCCGGGTGGTGCCGTACCCGGCGGTGAACGCCGCCTCGGGTAGCCGGTGCAGACGTGCGCGTTCCTCGGCGAGCATGTCGATCGGGCGGCGTCTGGTGACCCGGTGCACCCGGGTGTTCACCTGCTCGCAGAACGAAGCGCAGGCCGCTTCCAGCGCCGCGAACGACCCATACTCCGCGAGCAGGTTCGCCTGGGTGGGCACCAGGTCGGCCTTGGCCAGTTTCACTGTGCTCTCCGTGCCGCCTTTGCTGGCCGGGTCGGCCGGCATACACGTCTTGATGCTCACCGAGTAGTGCCTGGCGAAGGCCAGCATCTGCCGGTTACGCACCGGGATCCCGGCCACATGCTCCACGGTGACGGTCTTCTCGTTATCGGTCAGCACATACGTCGGCGCCCCGCCCAGGCGGCGCATGGTCACGTCCAGGGCGGCGAACACACTCGGCAGGGTCTTGTCCCGCAACGGCAGCACCACCCGAAACCTCGACCAGGCCAGCCACGCGCAGAACAGCACTGTTTTCACCCCGTCGATCACCGGGCCGTCCCCGAAGTCGTACTGCAGCCACAGCCCCGGCTCGGTGACCCACGGCCGGTGCACCCGCACCCGCCCAAGCCGGTAGGCGGCCTTCACCGCGGCGACCGCCCGGCGGGTCGTGCGTTCCGAGCCGGTGAACCCCAACGCGAGCAGCTTGTCGTGCACCACATCGGCGCGGACCTTGCCGCCCGAGCGGGTCACCCAGGCCTCGACCTGCGGCAGAAACCCGTCGATCAGCATCGGTCGGGCCACGACCGGCCGGCCCACCAGCCCGGCGTCCCGGCGGGCGACATACCCGGCCACCGTGTGATGCGAGCACCCCGCCAACTCCGCGGCGTCCCGAAACGACCCGGTCAGGTCGTACGCTTCCAGAATTTCCATGATCTCCTCGGCAGACTTCACTTGTTCCCTCCTCGGGGGCTCGAACGCTTCGCAACGTCCAGCCGACCCGAGGAGGGGACCCAAACCATGCAAGGTCGGGGTCAACGAAAGATGTGTCGTGCAGATCCCATGGCCACCAGTGGGCAGTTCTCATGACCGCCAGCGGGCACCTTCATGACCGTCTACGGGCAGTTTGCCGTGGCCGCCGACACGCTGGGTGCTGAATGCGAAGAATGTCGGTGGTGCGGCTGGGGCCGACGGTGCCGTTAGGGGTGGTCCCCGCCGGGCTGTGAGTCATCACACGATCTTCAAGAGTTGAACTACTCCAGCTATCTGCGTCCGCGTGTAGCGGTGGTCGGTGTGGATGACCAGGATCCGGTTGGCCAGATCTGTATCCGGCTCCCGTGAACCTTCCGGCTGGGGCCAAAGGCGGGCAGGGTACACACCCTGGCTGACCAGCTTTCCGCGAACAGTATCTGCTACCTCCTGAGATATGCACACAAGGACGAGCCCGTAGGTAGCTGGTAGCTGAACTGCCCACCGCAGCGGGGGGAGGTGCTCACGTAGAAAAGCGAGATTCGAGAGTCGGACCTGGCGCCAGGACTTCACCGGGAGTGAGCGCAGAAGTTGCTCGTTCTCAGGCAGGAGACTGGCTGGGTCGAGCCGGTCGAAGGCGTCTTCATGTTGCTGCAGTTCGCGGTACCACTCATCCTTGTCAGTCGACGGATCGCCGGCTAGCCACCTGGCCTTTGTGATCATTGCCACGGCGCCCTGCTGGGCTACCTGGCGCGATTCATCCGAAGGCCGTGGCTCTGCGAGGGAAGGCGACGTGGATCTCGACGAGTGCGCGAATCCGCCCTCGGGGAGTGGGAGTGTCTTCCGCAGGGAGCCGATGACCCACCCGGCGCGGTAGTCGTCAATCCACGGGGCCAGGGGGTCGTGAGTCGTGTCGAGGACTACCTGACTGGGATCCAATGAGTGTGCAGGGGGCTCTGCCCCGAAGTAGGACACGATGAGCAGCAGGTCATCCGGCGGGATGTCTGATGGCAGGGATTGATCGGTGGGGTTGCAGGGATAGACCCTGATGGGCGTATTGCGTTGGACGTACCGAGTCACCTCCGAGCAGTAGTAGGACGGAAGCCAGAGGACTCCCTGCGGGTGTCCAACTCCATGACTGTCGAGAACCTGTTGCAGCGCTGCCCTTCCTGAGTTCAATAGCGACCAACTGCGGGGAGGCCACGTTGGGGACTTTCGCTTCGACTCCGCAACGTCGGATGGATCCAACTCCGGGTAGGGAAAGAAGGACCCGATCTCACCCTTGGTGACGTCTTGGCTGTCACCCATCGTTCATGAACCCGAGATCATCGACGGCTTCGAGCGACTGCGACTCGTCGGGGCCGGAGGTGAATGGCGCGGCCAGCGTTCGTAGGAGGATCTTGAGATCCAGCAGCGGCGACCATTCATCGACGTACTTCACATCGAGATCCAGTCTCTGGCTGAGTGTGAGGTGTCGACGACCGCTGACTTGTGCGAGGCCAGTAACACCGGGCCTGACCAGGTGCCTCCCCCTATGGGTGTCTGAGTAGTGAGGAAGGTACTCGACTAGGAGCGGCCTTGGACCCACCAGACTCATCTCGCCTTTGACCACATTCACCAACTCAGGCAACTCGTCCAGACTTGTGCGCCTGAGGAACACGCCCACTCTGGTAACCCGTTCGGCATCCGTTCGGTAGATATCCTCCCCGTGCCGCGGGCTCCTCATCGTTCGGAACTTGTACATGGTGAACAGCACTTCGTCCCTACCGGGACGCCGTTGTCGAAAGAGGACCGGGGGCCCGTCGGAGACACGGATGGCCACGGCGATTGCTGCGATGACTGGCGATGTCACCGCCAGTAGGACAGCGCCACCGAAGATGTCGATAGCCCGCTTCAGTGAGTGCGACAAGCGCTTCTGGGACGGATCAGGGCGAGACTGCGGGTCCCTGTGTGCCGACACTACTCTCCTCCCCCCTCAGCGCCGGGCGCGCGATAGGAGGGCACATACCCTTGCGCGGGTCTCCAGCCTGGCTGCTCGACCTCGCGTTGTCTGGTGAGATTCGATGCGACACCCGGCTGAGACTCGTGGAAGCAGACGTTGAAGTTCGCCACGCCCTGTGGCGAGTAGGCACGCTTGTAACGGAAGAGGGAATCACCCGCCTGCATGCCACCGCCAAGCACATAACGACTCAGACCCTTGGACTTCAACCACCGCATCACCTCGTGCTTCATAACGGGGTTGGCCCGCGCCCGACGCCCTTCATCCGTGGAGCCGGACAGGAAATAGTAGGCGTTCTTAGTGCCCATCAACTGCATCTCCGAGGCAACGAGGCGATCATCAACATAGGCGTGGAAGAGCGCAATCCGGCCACCCATCGAGGTGACTAAGGTTTCCAGGCTGGACTTGGAGAACATGTAGAAGGCATCGGCGCCCTTCGAGGCCATGGTTTCGAGGTAGAGGCGGTGGAACTCATCCAGTCCGTCACATTTCTCGTCTGCGGCGACACTAACGCCCAGTTTGAGTCCTCGCCGGATGTCTGTCCGGACCCTGCCTTCGAAGTTGTCCCAGATGCGTTCCTCGTCCTGGGTAAGGTCGACCACGATGTTCTGGAGGGGAGTCACCTTCTGTCCCGTCGCGGGTAGGACCTCGTCATCGAACAAGTGGCTACGGATTGTTATCCCGCATATGTCACTCGTCAGGGCCCACCGGTCCCACTGGTGCCAGAACCACTCGGCGTCAACAGATCCATCTACGTAGGCACCCCCGTATCCGTATGGAGTGATTGCGTCTCGTACGGCGGCCGAGCCGATCGGGACGGTTCGGACGGCGAAGGGAAGTATGGCCGATCCGTTGCTGAGGACGGCGACTGCCCCTAAGAAGCGATCAGACGCTGGACTGAGAGCCATGCCATAACTGGGGTGGGATTGGGGCTCGCGGTGAGCAGTGTGCGACCAAACCCCCACCCAATCGCGGTATTGGACCGGGTCCAAGGGGTCCAGGATCTGGAACAACGCGCCTTCGTTCACACCGCCACCGAAGCGTCGGCCCGGAATGTCCCGTGCGTCCAAGTCATCTGCAGAGAGTCGACGCCGATGCTGTGCGCGTTGCGTGCCTGCTGTTGGGGACGGTTTCGAGTTGACCCTCGCGCCTGCCATGCAGCCTGGCGGCGACTCCCCCCG
>Ga0116151_10006256_pt1 | contig 10159 bp, 5 predicted proteins | sample AD_UKC117_MetaG_FD_89893 | JGI IMG/M metagenome (GOLD analysis project Ga0116151, IMG submission 89893) | Active sludge microbial communities of municipal wastewater-treating anaerobic digesters from Hong Kong - AD_UKC117_MetaG | ecosystem: Engineered > Bioreactor > Anaerobic > Digestate... | reverse complement strand
CGTGTGCTGGCGGAGGGCGCGGCGGTGGAGGAGCCGGCGGGGTCCAGGCGGTGGGTGTATGGGTTGGCAACGGCCGTGGCGGGGGCGACGGCCGTGCGGGTGCGGGCGGTGGACCGGCCGGGGAATGTGGGGGAGCGGGTGGCTGCGTGTTGATGTGATTGGGGGGATGGGACGCGGATTTTCGCGGGTGCGGCCGGTCGGCGCGGGTGTGGTTTGGGGAAACGGCCGTTGGGAATGACCGGAGATCATGGGGGAGGGGTGATGTTTGTCAGGTGACAAAACTGGGCGGGGTGGGTATTGTTGGCGCATTGTCAGGTGAAGGCGGCAGGGGGTCGGCTTTATTGACCAAAGCATGGGGATTCTTCGGAGGCTGCTTGGACAAGCTCAGCACAGGCCCTCAGCATGACACGTCTCTCGATTACCGGAATAATTTTTTAAGCTGCAATACGATTTGACAACTCTATTTGAAGGAAATTTTGCTGTGAAACATTGGACTATTTTTCTGCTTGTTTTGGCATTGGGGGGGCTGTTGATGGGCTGCGGCGGCGATTCTGAGGCTGAGGTGGCGGCGGCTTTGGCGGCGACGCAGGCGGCGATGCCTACTGCCACGCCTATCCCGCCGACCGATACGCCGGAACCGACGGCGACGATGACGCCGCGGCCGACCGATACGCCGACCAGTATACCGACGGCCGTGCCGACGAGTACGGCGACGCCGACCGAGATGCCCACTGCCGCGCCGGCGATGATCCAGACGGAATTGGAAACGGGCGCGATGTTGTATGAGCTGCCGGCGATTGGTTTTGCCATGACGCTGCCGGCAGATTGGCAGGTGGTTGACCTGGAAAAATTCGACATGGCCGAAATTTTTGGCTCGGTTGCTGAGCGAAATGAACAGTTGGAGGGTTTATTTAGCAGCGACGCTATGCAAAATTTGGTGGCGGCGGGGATTCGATTTTATGCGATTAACGTGAGCAGCGAATCATTATCCAGTTCACCTCCGGCGACGATTAATCTGGCGCTGGAGGAGCTGACTTTTGCCCTGGATGCAGAGCAGTATGCGACGGTTGCCATGGCGCAGATCGAAAAGTTTTTTGATTTGACGTCGGACATTGAGCAGGATGTGGCGGCCCTGGGCGATAGGGAGGCGGTGCGGGTACGGTATACGATGAATCTGGTGGATGCGCTGGGGCAGCCGATTGAGGTGTTGAATACGCAGTACATTGTTATTGATGGGATGACGGTTTATATCGTGACGCTATCGATGCCGGTTGGGTTGGTAGATGATTTTTGGCCGCCGTATGCGGCGGCGGTGGAGAGTTTTCAGGTGGGGGAGTGAGAGCGGGGGGCAGGAACCATAGATCATGGTGGAGTGGTGACATTTGGCAGGTGACAGAACGGCCGTGGTGATTTTATTCTTAACGCATTGCCAACCAGTTCAATGAGGCCACGGATGCCAAGGTCTAGTAAGCAGAATCTGACGATTAGGTGTGGACAGCAGAAATTATGTGATATCGGGAACGGCCGTTTGCCTGCCGTTGGAACTGGCGTAGGAGCGGGTTGGGAAACGGCCGTGGCCGGTTGGCGCGGCTTATCGGGGCGTTAGGCAGTCTGCTGATAAAAGGAGATGATGTGAGCCAACGAAAACAAAGTGAAGACTTGTATAGGAAAATAAACCCTAAGGAAGGAACTCATCTTGCTTCATCACAGGATACCCCTGGGGCTTACCGTGGTACTTTATATGATGATAATACAAATAAGCTTGTAGGTCTTGCTGAGTGGGAAAAAGTTGATGAAAGTGATAACGAATGGGACTATTCGTATGACTATCCACTAGATCAACAAGATGTAGAATTGTCGCCAGAAATGCAAGAGTGGGAACGGGTTTTTACGGATGTATTTGCGATTGTATTTGAGGAGGTTCTTACTCAGGTTATAGATGAACATTTAGCCCCACGAGTTAAAAGTTTGTGGCAGAACACGGTTAAGCCAACCATGAAGGGAAAGTGGGAAATACTTACAGATAAGAAAAAAGGTAAGCTGTCTCCAAAAGGCAAGAAAAAATCTGAATCACTTACCAATGAAATTGTTATGGATAATGAGATCGTTCAAGAAATAGTCTCTCATGGTCTTGAGGAAGCTTATGAAAAATATTCGAATGACATGACCAGCGAGGAAGCACAGAGGGAGTTGCTTGATATTTTTGTTCTTGCTGCACTGCTTACTGCAAAGATAAGAAAACTGTCTAATGCACGTATCATTGAAAATGGAGATGCACCTACAGAATACATAGAGGGACAAAAAATATTAGAGAGGTTAACTACTCCAGAGTATATAGATTGCATCAACCAGATATTAGGGAGCAATCCCCAATTGTTGGAAGAGAAAACAGCAGATCTTTCTGTGATTCTGGGACGAAATTTGATCTTAAACGGACAGTATGTGCCTATTGAAATTGGAAAGTTTAAAGAGGCAATGATCTTGAAATCCGCTTCGGCGTAGTGTTTTAACAACTTTAGTCAAACAAGTCAGCAAAGGCGTTGGTCAGGTATCCCGCCTAACAATGTGTTCCACTTGACGCTGGAGCGATGCCTCGAAGGGTTTAATATCTGGTGAATGGCAAAGGTTTTGGAGACTCGAATCGGCGTGATGGATCGGGGTGTTAAGGACCAATCTTGTTTTTTACCTTGACGGTTGGATAAAGCCAAACACATTTGGGATAAGGTATAAATGTTTAGTGACAAGCTTTGAAGGAAATTGTTATTGGTATAATTTTTTGAAGACCCCAGTTCATCATAGCTTAGGAGGCTAATTATGGTTAGCGAGATGGGCAAAATCCAAACAACCCGCACAGCAAAAGGTCTAAAAAAATACCACGTAGAAGTTCGGCATAAAGGCTTGGGTAAGTATCAACTTATTCGTGGTGATAACCCATATGTTGTAAAGCAAAAAGCGCAATCTCAGATGATTCAATGGGATTCAAAATGGGCAGCTGAACAGGAGAAAAAACAGAAAGCAGCAAGCCTGCAAAAGCAGAAACAACAAGCAGCTAACCAGATAAAAGCGGCTAAAAAAGAAAAGGAAGCAAAAGCGGCGCTCATTGCAATGAAAAAAGAACATGCTGGAGCACAAACTGCAGATGCACAAGCAGCAATGTCCGCACTCAAAAACATCCTTGCCCACACCCAACAAGTTGATGCTAAAATAAAGTGGGAGTTGTTGAAAGATAGGTCAGACTATCCTGTTCCTCCACCTAAACAGCCAGAAATTCCTAGAGAACCCCAAAAAGATGATGGTGAGTATCGTGTGGAATATGGTTTTTGGGATCAGTTTTCTGCTTCCAAACGCGCGGAAAAAGAACAAACTGCTGCTCTTGCTTTTCAGGCTGCACATACACGCTGGGAAAAAGAAAAACAAGCGTTGATGGACCAGCACGCCACTCAATTCGCTGCTTGGAAAGAAGAAGAGAAAGCGTTTGTTGCTTCAAGGGATGTTACCAATGCGGCAATTGAGGAACAGAAAAGGGATTATTTTTTGGGGAAAGATTCACAGGCTATTGTTGACTACTGTGATCTAGTCTTGTCTAACTCTCAATATCCCAATTATTTTCCTCAATCTTATGAACTGGACTATAACCTTGAGAGTAAGATACTCGTCGTAGACTATCAATTACCATCTTTAGAAAGCATTCCTACTCTCTTAGAAGTCAGATATGTGCAGTCGCGTGACGAATATACCGAAAAACACATTTCCCAAACGCAACTCAATCAATTATATGATAATCTGCTTTACGAGATAGCTTTACGTACCATACACGAATTGTTCGAAGCGGATCAAATTGATGTGTTAACAATTGTTGTATTTAACGGCTACGTAAACTCTGTTGATCCAGCGACCGGTCAAGAAAGCAATTCTTGCATATTGTCGTTGCAAGCTGGAAAAGCGGAGTTTCAACAAATCAATCTAGCGCGTATAGACCCCAAAATATGCTTTAAAAATCTAAAGGGTATCGGAAGCTCAAAACTTTATAGTTTGACACCTATCGCACCACTCTTGAAAATAAACCGCGAAGATAGCCGCTTTGTATCTTCGTATGATGTTGCTTATAGTATTCAAGAAACCGATAACCTAGCGGTCATGGATTGGGAAGACTTTGAACACTTAATTCGAGAGATTTTTGAGAAAGAATTTGCTGTTACCGGCGGCGAAGTTAAAGTGACACAGGCTAGTCGAGATGGTGGAGTGGATGCAGTTGTCTTTGACCCTGACCCGTTACGCGGTGGCAAGATCATTATTCAGGCCAAACGCTACAGCAATACAGTCGGCGTTTCTGCGGTGCGTGACTTGTACGGCACACTTATGAATGAGGGAGCAAATAAAGGGATTCTGGTAACTACCTCAGATTACGGTCCAGATGCGTATGAATTTGCTAAAGGAAAACCATTGGTCTTATTGAATGGTGGTAATCTGCTACATTTGCTGGAAAAACATGGTCACAGGGCAAGGATCGACTTGAAAGAAGCAAAGCAAATGATGGGTAAGTAAGCCTTAAGGCTTACTAGCAATCCGTGCAGCCGCACCCTGGCAAGAACCCTAGAATGCCCGGTTATGGTAAATGATAGAGTTTTGGATTTTTGCGCCAGCGCAGGTGAACCTGGCGTTACCCTGCAAAGACCACAAGGAAGCATCGCTTGAAATGAATCAGCCCACAAACCACATCAAGTCAAAGTAGCGCGTCGCCGACCACAGGTAGGTCTTTACTCCGGCGTGGTTGGCGAGGCCATGCTCGATCTGGTAAAAGACGAAACAGAGCTCATTCGTTCCTGTTTTCTGGAAACGGCCTGCGGCAGCAGCAACATTCTTGTTAAAATCCTTTGGCGCAATGGCACATCTAGATTGATTAGTGCGGAACAGGTACGCAAAACGCTAGCTTTTGCTGGAAAGGACAGTATCACAGTGCCAAAGAGGCAATGGGCTTATAGGGAATGGCTGTTACAATTGGTGTGGAGAGCATCATAGCGTTATATGATTATACCGTTGCTGCCTGAGCCGATAGGTGAATAAAGTATGCTCAAAGGACACGGGCTGTGACTGTCGGTTTAGCTAATTAAATTAGTGATATTCTCCTGACACTGGTTTACTCGCTTTCAGACTGGAGATAATTACACTAGACTACCGGAAATCACGATGAAAAAAAAGCGTTTTAACAATGATGGTGAAACAAGCTTTTGGGGACGATTGTACGGCTTTTTCTACAAAAGTAGTAAATCGGATCCCGAATTCGAACTCTCTGCCATTAATAACAACCCATCTAGTGACAAAAGTCACGATTGGGATTGGCTAAGAGCGCCAGTTTTTACTCTTGAAGAGGCAGCTACTTATTTGAAGATTGATGAATCGGTTCTTAAAAGCGAGCTTGAGCAAAGTAATATACCTGGTGTTTGCATTGCTGGTCAATGGCGCATCAATCGAGCTGATCTAGAAGAATTCTTAACTCCTTCGAAATTCGGTTCCAAATCAGATTTAGCTTTAGAAAATCCCTTGAAGGAGGGAGAGCAATCAGAGATCGGTAAAACATACGAGGATAACCCTCAGGTAACCGAGAAAAATAAATCTTCAACTACGGTCGATGATTCGAGCAAAATAAAAATACCTATTCAGACCGACACGGGTTCTCTAGAATTAGAGGACAGTGCCACCAAAGATCATGCTGGCGAGGAGACCGATGAAGCCTCTCCAATACGAAATCACGATGAATATAAAGAACTACCTCTAAATCTTCAGAATAATTTGGAAACGGAATCAGTTCTCGACATCGCTCTTTGGCAAAATCAGGATGAAAAACAGGAAAACAGGGCAATCCGACCCCAATCACCTATTCCATCTTTACCTCCAGAGGAATCAAGCGAGGACGAAGTAAACTCAATATCATTAAACACTCAAGAGCAAGAATCGGGAATAAATGATAGACAAATATCATCTAACAAATCTGATCATCCGAATGAGGAACAGTCACCTAGTAACGAACATGGTTTAAGTAGAAAGGGAATACAACCGTTTAAGAAAGAGTTCGACAATAAACAAGCTAAACCTCAAAATATGCAACGCAGTAAGCAAGCAAAAACCGTGACTGCAAAAATATACACCTCAAATATGATAACAAATACTGGCCGTGGACGATTACCCGATCGTCATGTAGTCTGGCTAGATTATCGATACCTTCACCCAAAATCCTTGACGCCGTTCCCTGGAGATACTGTTGAATTCGAATTGTATCATGGTCGTAATCGGTTTGAGGGCCGAAATATTCGAGTGGTTTCACATGAGAGAGAGACTGCACAAGAGCTTCAACAATCATCCACATCAGATAAGACGAAAAAATCACAAAGCGCAGAAGGAAATACTAATCAGAGAAGCGAACCAAGCAAACAAAAAGGCGAAAGATTACCCCCAACATCGAGATCTTTACAAGTCATTCCCCTAAAAGATCAAAGGGAAGAAGAAAATACAGAGACTCTGCAAAGAGCAATTTTTATCGCGGACACATCTCAAGCCCCACCTAAGAACATACCACTTAGTGGCACAGACGAGTCGCAAGGAATGTACCAAAATGCTGCCGTGGCCCGAGCTGAAGGTCGGTATGATGATGCGCAGCGTTTTTTTGAACAGGCGATTAATCGAGGTGGCGGGACTCAGGTTTATACGGCTTATTTTAAGATGTTGATAGAATTGCGGGGCAAACAACAGGAGGCACGAAAAGTTATCCAACGAGGAATCTATCAATTTCCCAATATGATCGATTTCTACATCATGTATGGTCAAATGGAACGTCGGTCAAAGAATTATGAACGTGCAGAGCTTATCTTTAGAGAAGGTTTGAAGCATTCCTCGCATGTTAATTTGCGCTGGGGGTTGGGTCAAACTCTGGTACAAATTGGTACTGAAAACAGTTTAAATGAAGCTGGAGAGATCTTCTCTAAGCTGGATAAAGAGGGAAAACTCAATAAAACTGATAGACTCTACCAAAGGTTCAAGGCCTTACGCCGTAGTCAACGCGCCAATCGTGCTTATGATTTTTTTCAGTCAGCAAAACTATTACTAGGAATTGCTGGAAAACGAGACCTTCCACAATTGCCGCGATACGCTACCGATCTTGTAGTAGAAATCAGCGATTTAGATTTTAAGGAAACGTTTGGTTTAGCCGGTTCCTTCTTGGTTAGATGTTTCCAAGGAAGGCCACAGCCAATTCATATTTTAGAGCTAAGCCGCTTCTTAAGGGACCTCGACCCACAATTTTCTTTAGGAATCCAAAATGGACGAGATGTCGTGTTAAATCCTACACTCGCATTTATTGCTGTTCCTAACAACGAAGATGTTCGAGATCAAGTGATGAACATTCTTAGTGTGAGCAACGAAGCAATTATTCCATTAGACGATAGTTTCTTTGCAAGAGATTTGGATCCTTTGGTTTCATTAAAAGAAATATTAGGAGAGTATTTAGGTCGTCGTAATCTTTATGACAGTACCCATCCGGTTTCAGGACGTCGGTTTTTTGGTCGGGAAAGACTCTTATTGGAACTAACTGATCAAGTAAAGATGGGCCATTTCTTGGGAATTTACGGCTTGCGTAAAATGGGCAAAACATCTTTGGTGTTTCAACTGCGCGACGAGAAACTTATTAACGAAGCTGTGGCTTACGTTGACTTGCAAGCTAGTGCGGCATTGGAGGAAAAGAATTGCGCACCATTGTATTATGAATTGGAACGCGACTTATATCAAAGATTAAAAGGCAAGGAAAATCCTTTAGGAGACATATTAAGATTAGGCAAAATTGGGAGATTTACCGATCTTAATTTGAGTGATCAAAGTCGGGCAGGCACAATTTTTGGGGAAGATATGAAAGATCTGCTGGATGCCTTACAAACCAACGGTTCGGGTCTCAAACGACTGGTCATCGTTTTGGATGAGTTGGAACGTATATTGCCACTCAGTGAACAACGACCTGTAGAAGGCTATATCGAATTTTTTGGGAAACTTCGTGGATTGGCTCAAATGTACCCTGGGTTAATTGCAAGTGTTGTAGTCGCTGCCAATGCTTCCATTAGCGAGAGGGGGTATTGGGAGGGGCGTGACAACCCTGTATTTGCATTATACAAACGCATTTTTTTGCCACCATTTAGCGAAGCGGAATGCAAACAAATGATAGAGACCCTTGGTAAAGGAATGAGCGTATATTGGGAAGAAGCAGCAATTCAAGCAATATACCGAGAAACAGGAGGGCATCCTTTTTTGACTCGTGTGCTCTGCAGCAAAATCGTGAAAGAAAACATAGATCGTCCAATTACAGTAACAGCCAATATGGTTGAAGCTCAAATTTCACCGTTTATAGGAAGTGAAGGTGACAAACTAGAGCAAATTACAGAACTGTTACATACAAACTTTCCGAAGGAAGAAGCTTTATTAGAAAAAATAGCCTTAGAAGAAAACTTGGGGCAAGAGGTGTCTGAAATTACTGATGAATCCTTACGACATTTACTAGGCTATCATTTAATCGAAGCAGATGATAACAGTTATAATATCAAGTTGAACTTATTGAAACGATGGTTGCGCCATAGAGCTGGAGTAAGATGAGGCCGGAAATTCTTGACGAATTCTATTGGTTGTACAAACATTGCCGATAGGCAACTGTTTGGAATCTACTTGAAGTAGAGGAGATTAATGCGAGTTGTAATAGGGAGGATTAAGAATGATTCAGAGAGAATTTCGGGAATTGTTGGTGAGCGCTTTCAACGAAGGCGAGTTAGTGACTCTTTGTGCGGACCTACAAATAGACTATTCTAATTTGCCTGGTGTTACTAAAGAAGACAAAGCAAGAGAATTGATCGCTTACCAAGAAAGGCGCGGACTTATGTCTGAGCTTGCTGCAGAATGCCAGAGATTACGCCCCAATTTGTCCTGGCCATCTTCTTTCAATAATGAACGACGCAACCATCTAAAAAATCATAATCCATATAGTTGGAATACGGTAAACCCGGAAATCTGTTATGGTCGCAACGAAATTTTAGATGAAATGCTAAATCATTTACCAGGAAACCCCAGACAGTCTTTTGGAATTTCTGGGGCAAGACGTATTGGAAAAACAACTTTATTGCGACGAGTGGAATTAGAATTAAAAGCAGAAATTGACCAGTGGCATTACAGTGGTTTGAAAGTTATCCCGATCTATATTGATGGACTAGCTTTGCCTAGGCCGTTGTATCCTTCAGACGTTTGGGCCATAATACTCAAAAATTTACAAGTAGCGCTTCCTCAGCAATTTCATGTTCCAGAGCACATTGATTTTGATACCTTCAAAACAGTCATTAAACCTGTCTTATTGAATCTACAAGACATACCTCGCATTATTGTGATCTTTGATGAAATTGAACCAATAATTATTTGCGATTGGAGCGATAGTTTCCTGGCCCATTGGAGAGCACTATTAGGGAACACACCGGGCTTGAGTGAATTTTTTACTGCTGTCTTTGCAGGAGCTCGCGAAATGACTGCTCTAAGACAAGATATTGGTTCTCCTCTTAAAGATATCCTGGAATGGCATAACCTCCAAGCCTTCGATTATGAAGATACCTGTCAACTCATGCAAGAGCCAATCGATCGATTGTGGCCAGAGAGATTCTTGAAAAAGGTATATACTGAAACTGGCGGTCATCCTATGCTCTTGCAGTATCTTATGCAAAAAATGTATGAAAAATCGTTTGAAGAGATCGACATTGCATTAGACTCTGCTATTCAAGAGTTCTTCCAGAAGCGTCGATGGCAATTTAGTGAATGGTGGGAAAGATATTGTACAAAAGAGGCTCAGTTAATCTACATGCGTTTACCTGATAATTCAGAATCAACAACTCTTCGTTCTCTTGTTCAAGAGTTTGGAACATCCATAACGCATGATGCATTGGATATATTGCAGCATGTAGGTATTGCGTGCGCTGAGGATGCAGGTTTTTCCTACCGATATAATGGAGAAATGTTCCGAAGATGGTACAAACAATATGGCATGCTAGCGGAGATATCCCTACATGATCCTGAGCTCTATACCCGCTTGCTTCAAATAGGTGATATTTTGGCTGCAAAATATCTGAGTGCTTGGAAAATATTCAAT
>Ga0116151_10006250_pt1 | contig 10163 bp, 12 predicted proteins | sample AD_UKC117_MetaG_FD_89893 | JGI IMG/M metagenome (GOLD analysis project Ga0116151, IMG submission 89893) | Active sludge microbial communities of municipal wastewater-treating anaerobic digesters from Hong Kong - AD_UKC117_MetaG | ecosystem: Engineered > Bioreactor > Anaerobic > Digestate... | reverse complement strand
CCCGCAGCGCAGATGAGCGCGTCGGCGTGGTCGTGGTCTTCCACAACCGCCCGACGCGCTCATCTGCGCTGCGGGTGTACGCCGTTGCGAAATCCACCAGTTGAGCCCCGAACCGCTCAACAAGGTGTTCCACGGCATTACGCTGCGGTGTGGGCAGGTAGTGTCCCATTCGTTCCTCGCTTCCGTTTCGCGTTCTCGAATCGAGCTTGTAGATCCGGGTCAACCGGCGCCACGCCGGTGACCGGCTCGCGTTGCTCCTGCTTCCGCCGTTCGCGTTCTGCGGCCTGTTCCTGCTCTTGCCGGTGACGGGCGCGAAGCTTGCACCGCTCCGAAATCTGCCAGGGCTCCAGACCCGCTTGTTCGAACTCGGCCACCCAGGCGGGTTGCCGTTCGCGCCAAGTCTGCAAGGCGTCCACGAGCCGCTCGCGCCGCTCCTGCTCCCGTAGTTCAGCCGCGCGGGCCTGCCGGGCCTGCTCGGCGTCTGCGGCCTGCACCGCGGCAAGCGGCTGATAGGGGTTGCCCGCCCGGTACGCTGCAATCGCGCTTGCCCGGTAGCCGTCCGGGTTCTGGTACGGGTCACCAGCCGACGCTCGGGCGGCGATGTTCGCCTCGACCATCCGCAGGTAGTCCTCAGGCACGTCCGAAGACGGCCGCGCTGTTGTTGGTTCTTGGTTCTGGTTATTGGTTCTGGTTTTGTCCCGATTATCCGGGCGCTTGCGCCCGGATTTCCCGGGCGCTGCCATTGTCCGGGTTTTCCGGGCGCTCGTTGGTGTCCTGAACGGTGTACGTGAAACCTCGCCGCCGGCCCTCGGTGCGGACCACGAGACCACGCTCAACTAGCTGTTCAACCGCCCGCTGAACCACGTCGTTGTTGAGACCTGTATCCGAAGCAATCCGCCGGTACCCGGGCCACGCGCTGCCCCTGTCGCCGATCCGGTCCAGGATCGCTGCATATACGAGCTTTGACGCCGGGCGCAGGTCGCGCCGGGCGAGTACGTCTAGCGGCATCTTGGCGAACTGACGGGACATCCTTAGTGTCGGACCTCCAGGTTGTTCACGTACTGCTCCACGTCCGCGAGCCGCCAGCGCAGGTGCCGCCCGACCAGCACGCCGGGGCACTGTCCGGTACGGTGAAGGTTGCGCACCGTATCCGCGGGTACCGTCAAAAGGCGGGCGACTTCGTTCACGTCCAGCACAAGGGGGGGCTTCGGTGGCTGTAGCAGCATGTCAGATTCCTACCGCGTCGAGGATGGCCTCAGCTTTGCGCCGCTGGGCTTCGCGTGCCTTCGTCGGGCTTGGGGATGGTGGCGCGGTCTGGCCGGCTGAACAACGCTCCGAAAAGCGTTGCAGGGCTTCCGTGCTGGTGAACCGGGTTCCGCCGATCGTCACCGTTTCCAGCACCACGCCGCCCTTGACGCCGGAACTGGCCCAGCGCCACAGGGTGGAGACGTTCAGCTTTCGCCCGGGTCTGCTCGACGGGAGCCGCTTCGCGGCCTGAGGCAGCGTCAGAAGGGATTCACGGTTAATGTCTATGGCCATGCGGGGTAAGCTCCATCGGATGCAATCGTCTGCACCCGATGAAACCTACCCCGCGATTGTCCGCACTGCGTTCACCGATAGTGATTGCTGTGCTGGATTGTGGCCAATTGTGCTAGATTGTGGGGCGAGATTGCCTAGCGGTCTCGTAGTCCTTTCGCTGCTCGGTGGACAGCGCTGAAAGCGAAACACGCCATTGGGTGCCCTCGCCGCCGCGCTGTTCAGCCTTGACCGTCTGGTCCTTGAACCACTTGCGGACGGTGTTTTCGTGGCGCCCGAAGATCCTCGCCCAGTCGCACAGGGCCAATTCAACCGACCATTCGGCGTCGGCGGCCGCCGGAGCGCTTGCCATACGCTTGGATTCCTCGACTCGCTCGCCCAGGAAACGCTCCCAGGTCCGCAAGGTGTCGATGACCTGCTGACGCAGTTCCAGGCCGACCGGATAGGGGAACGCGGGCGAGTATGGCTCGTCAAAGATGCACGTTCCGACAAAATCAGCGACTCCGACGCGCTCAGGGTTAGTGTCGTATGGGTCGTGCACCCTGTAAATGTTGGTACTGTGAAGCGCCGGAAACTCCCTGCACGCCTGAAACAGAAATCCAAACTCCCTGCCCTCAGGGTTAACCGGGTTCCCCGAAAAGTCTTTTGCACCCTTGCGCGAATATATCGAACGCTCCAAGGGGGGGTTGAACAGATTGAGTTTTCTTGAGAGCTGTATTGCAATGATGGCGGGGCCGGTGATGTCCCCGATTCCATCCGAGTCACCGGACATGCTCGCTATTCTGACGATCAGCTCATGTACAGTTTCCCGCAATCGCGTCCAGTCCTGCACTTTGTTGGTTGTGGTCTGCATTTCTGCATCTCCGCTGTGCGGCTGCTCCGCGGGGCTGGTGGAAGATGCCGCACCAGCCGGCGCGGAACACTCGGCGAGCCGTCGCCCGCCTCACCGCAGTTCCAATGTTACCCGATTGCCGTCGCCACGCGACGCGCAACCGACATATCACGCTCTGCATAAAGCTCGGTTGTCCTCAGGTGGGTGTGACCGAGCAGAATCCGCGCCGCCTCGGCGCCGAACGCCTTGCGGATCGCCGTCGCCGCCAGGTGCCGCAGTTGATTCGGTGACCATCGCGGTATCTCCAGATCCTCGCACGCCCGCCGAACCGCACGGGCGTAGGTGGTCGTGGTGTAGTGCTCGCGGGGCTTCCGTTTCGGCCTGCGCTTCCGGTTGGTGCCTACGCCGTTGCCGTAGTTCTTGGGGGTCTTCCGCCTCGACGTCAGGGCCTCGCGCCGCTCCGCTTCCGCCTCAATTGGGCTGAACAGGTAGGCATCTGTGGGTTTGCCCGCCATGAACCGCCCGATGATTTTCTGCGCCTGCGGTCCTAGCACGATGACCCGCTCGATACCGAAGTGCTCTGTCTTGTGCTTCTGCGGCCTGTACGTCCAAAGCTCACCGGTCACGTCCAGGTCACAAGCACGCATCATCACGACCTCGCCGGGTCGCATCCCAGTGATGGTCTGCAAGTCAATCATCGCGGCAACCTGTCGGCTCACCTCGCTCTTGACCGCGTTGACGTGTTCGACCGGCGCGGGCTTCACCGGTTCTGTTTCGCGGGCCTCACCGCTTCCACGGGAAAGCCCGCCCACGGTCACCAGCGATTGATAGGTGGAAACCGGTATTAGTTCCATGCTCGCCGCCCACTTGAACAGTCGCACCACGACGGCCGTCAGATCGTTCACGTACTTCCGGCTGTAGTCCGCTTCGGTGAACTTGGCGCGGACGGCGCGCAGCCCCAGCGGTCCGAACTTGCCGGCCTCGGTGCGCCCGTAGAGTTTTCGCAATGGGGTGGTGGCGCGCTTGATGAGGGAGAGCCGCGAGCGTGCCGATGCACGCCGCCCGTACTTCGTCTGCGCGTGCTTCCAGTACGCCGCGAGCAGTTCGCTCACCGTCAGGTCATCGGCGTGAACGACCACGCCGCCGGTCGCGGTGTGCTCCGCGATGGCCCGCGCGTACGCGTTGCGGCTCGCCGCGGTGCCGTACTTTCCAAGGTAAGTGTCTTTACCGCCGATAGTTACGACGGCCTGCCCGGTGGGCTTGTGATGGCGATAGGAGGGGATTCGGTCTCGGCTCATGAGCGCGGCCTCCGTCGAGAATCCGGTAGTCTACCGGGTTCCCGGGGATTCAAGGCCGCACTCGCCGACGTCGGCGGGGTGTGCTAACTCAAGCACTCGGCACTACTTACGACAAAAGCGGGTGATGAGATTTGAACTCACGACATTCACGTTGGCAACGTGACGCTCTACCACTGAGCTACACCCGCGTGCAGAGCAAGCTTATAACCAAACAGCGCAGGGATGCAACCCCTCCCAGCCCCGTTTTGGGCCTGCCCGGAGCGCCGCAACCGGCTCAGTAGATGATTTCCGGCCCGTCGTTCGGCCCCGGTGTGCCCAGCTCCTGCCGGACCAGCCCCAGGCCGTGTACGCACGACTCGAACTCCTCGCTCAACCGCCGCAGCAGCCGCGGCGGCGGCAGTTCGTCCAACGGGGTCAGCTCCGAGGCGATCGCGTACGATCGCTTGCCGAAGTTCACGTACTCCGCGACCGTGTCGCGCCAGGACGGGCCCGCCACACGCTTCACGCCCTCGGGGTAGATGCCCGTCCAGAACAGCGTGTAGTCGCCCAGCCGCCGGTGCACGAACCGGTCGCGGGCCAGCGGCGACAGGCCGCCGGTGAGCTCGCACTGCCCGATCAGGTCCGCGACTTCCGCGACCGGCCGGCCCGCCACGTCGCGGGCGATGCTCATTTCGTCCATGCGGACGAATTCGATCAGCAGATCGGAAAGGTAGTCGGCGACGGCTGGGTCGCAAATGCCCAGCTCGGTCTGGAAGGCGTGCTCCACCAGGCCGGCGAAAAGATGCTTGAGCGGATGGTCCTTGCGAATGGGCAGCATGGCATAGCCCTCACGGCGATCCTGCGCTGACTCCTCATGTTCCGGGAAGCCCGCCAACGGCGTGTTGCTTCCGCTGATTTTACGTTTTGCGGAGGGGCAAGGCAAACAAAACCGTGCGACTTATCGGCTGTAGGACAACTTAGGTAAAACAAAACCGCCCGCCACGGCTGCGCCATGGCGGGCGGAGAGTACGTCCATTTCTTGTGCGGTGGAAATGCCTACTCGGGCGGCGTTGGGTCCTTTTCGTCCGCCTTGGCCGGCTTCTCCTTCACCTTGGGTTTCGCGTTATCGGCGTTTGCGTCCTGGGCGGGCGCCGCCTGGGCGTCAGCGGGCTTCTCCGCCTCGGCAGCAGGTGATTCCTTGGGAGCAGGTTCGGCTGACTTCTTGGGTTCGACGCGCCGGGCAGGCTCGCTCCCCCGGGCGGGACCGACGTCGCGGCCCAGCTTGCGCGCGTGGGCCCGCTGAGCCTCCGTCGGGATCGGCTCGAGCCGCGTCTGCAGTTCGTTGAACAGCTCGTGAATCGGCCGATTCAGGCTGTCCCGGATCTTCGTGGCGACGCGGAGCATCGCGGTACGCGCTTCCGGCGAACGGTCGGCCTGGTTGGCATCGTTCAGGTAGCTCTGAACCTGCTCGAAATCCTGACGCTTGGAGCGACGGTAGTCCTCCGCGCGCTGCTTGCACTCCTTCAGGATCGAACGGGCCGCCTCGCTCTGCTGATCGTCGAGCCGGAAGTCGCGAATGAAGTTCTCCACATAGCGGTCCCACATGCTGATCGATGCCAGTTCATTCGTGACCGGAATCGGCTGCGGGGGCTTGTAGTCCGGTGGCGGCAACGGCGGACGTGCCGGCTGCTTCGCGCCCTGATTCGGCGAGGGGAAGATCTCCGCAACGCCCGGTCCACCTTCCGCCATCGTGCGGAAGTTGTCGTTCATCCGGTCGAACGTCTTGGCCATGTCCTGAAGGTCGTAGTCATGCATGCGCTTCTGCTCGGGCGTCAGAATTTCGCGCCAGCGCATGTTGGCCTCGATGATGGTGTCCTCGATGTCGCGAAGCAGCGGCGTGGCCTTTTCCGCCAGACGCTGCGCGACCTTGCCCGACGGTTGTTCGCCAGCCTGCTGCATGCGCGCGAGATCGCGAACCAGCGGCCAGATCTCGCCATGCTCTTCGAGAAACTTGGACGTTTCGCGGACGAGCATTTCGTGCGTGTCCTTGCGCTGCTTCTCGTTCAGGTTGTAGCGGCGGGCAATGTTGTTTGCCGCCCGCTCCATGAGTTGATCCACGTTCCACAGCGCGGAAAACTCGCTGCGCGCCTGTTGCTCATCGTCCTGCGACTCGTCTTCAGCCCGGGCGACCAGCGGCAACGCGACACATGCCGCGAGGGCAACCAGCGCGATCTTCCATGACCAGCGTGAACGGGAAGTACGATCGACCTGCATGATTTGGATTCCTGGCTCAAAGTCCGGCGCCGGCCCGGGCATCCGCGCCCCTGCCGTCAGCCGTTACTGAGATTTCAGAGCGGCGGTTGGCCCGCAACCACCCGCCTCACTCGTCCATTATACGGTTCAGCGCGTGTCGGGTTGCGGACGCCCCATACGAGAACGTCCGATCATATCGCCGTCAAGGCATATGAAAATGGGCTATTTGCGCAAAGTGGTGAGAAGCGTGCGCAACTGCTCGGTACCGCGTCGCAGCACCGCCTGCAACCGGTATCGCCAAAACCGGTCCCGCAACTCGCGGAGGGCCGCATCCTGCGGCTCCAGGGCCAACGCCCGCTCGATCATCGCCCGGGCATCCTTCCAACGCCGCACGTGCATCAGCACCAGCACCGCCTTGTGCATCGCCACGACGTTCTCGGGATCCAGATCCACCGCCCGCAGCATGTGCTCCAGGCCGGCTTCCAGGTTGCCCTCCAGAAAATGACACACCCCCAGGTTGTGGTGCGCCTCGGGGCAGTCAGCCGCCAGCCCCAGGACCCGCCGGAACTTGTCGGCTGCGGCGCCAACCCGGCCCAACCGCAACTGGCAGTTGCCCAGCACGAGCAGCACCGACTCGTCCGTCGGCTCCGCGACTGCGGCGGCGGAAAGGTGCCGCTGGGCGTCACGAAACTCGCTGAGTTGCATCAGCGCCTGCCCCAAACGCATGTGCAGACGCGGGATCTCCGGATCGAGGTCGGCGGCGTGCCGCAGGGCGTCCAGCGCTTCGCGCGGCTCGTCCGTCTCCAGCAGCATTTCGCCGAGCGTGAAGTAGGCCTGACCGTATTCGGGTTCCAGCTCGATGATCTGCCGCAGCTTGGCGGCTGCCTTGGCTGGAAAACCCGCCTCGTGCTCCAGTTCCGCCAAGTCGAAAAGCAGCTCGACGTTGCCGGGATCCTGGCGGATCTCGGCGAGATAGTACTCGCGGGCGCGATCGAGGTTGCCCTGCTCGCGATGCGCCTCGGCGATCGCGTGCTTCACACCCGGATAGGTCGGATCGATATCGAGGGTACGGCCCCAGCAGTAGATCGCCCGCTCGTAGAGGCCGCGGGCCGCCAGTGAGCTGCCCATGTGGAAAAAGCAATGGGGGCAGTCCTCGCGGATCTGCTGGGCGAGGTAGAACATCTCCTCGGAGCGGTCGTGCTCGCCCATGTCCGCGTAGGCGAGGATGCGGTAACAGTAGGCGGGCTCCAGGTCGGGCGCGAGCCGACTCGCCTCGTTCAGCGCGACGACAGCCTCCTCGCCGCGGCCCATGCGCGCGAGATCCACGCCCAGGGCGAGCAGCACCTCGGCGTCACCGGGCTCCAACTCGGCTGACGCCCGGTAGGCATCGATCGCGTCGTCATAGCGTTCGAGCTGGTCGAGCACGTAGCCGCGGTGGGCCATCCAGGCCCCGTTGGTCGGGTTGATGGCGAGCGCAGCGTCCAACTCCGCCAGGGCCTCAGGCCAACGGCGGGACTCGGCGAGCTGCTGGGCTCGCTCCACGCGCTGTTCCGCTTCGAACCAGTCGTTCATCGGTCCCCACCTGTCGTTGGTGCTACGTCCGCGAACGGTTAATATTAGCTGCGTTAGCGGACGCGGACAACCGTTTTTGCCGGACAACAGCGGGCTGTGCAGCCGGATCTCCGCGGTCCGAACTGCCCACCTTGCCAGCGGATCAACCTGCTCATGAAAGCCGCCATCATCGGACTTCCTTACTCAGGTAAATCGACGCTTTTTGCCGCAGCCACCAGTCAACGTCCGGATCCCGGGGAGATGCCCCAGGAGCGGATCGCGGTGGTGGGGGTGCCGGACCCCCGGCTGGCGTTTCTGACGTCTCTTTACAACCCCAAGAAGGTCACGGAAGCGACGATCGAGTTCGTGGACATTCCGGGGTTCTCCCTGGCGGATGCGCAGGGTCGGCAACAACTGCGCAAGCACTTGCCCACGATGCGGTTGTGCGATTGTTTCGTGCTGGTTGCGCGCGACTTTCAGAATCCGTCGGTGCCGGCGTATCGCGATCGCGTGGACCGCGGCGCAGATCTTGCGGAACTCTGGGAGGAGTTGATCTTCGCCGACCTGGAAATGGTAACCAACCGCGTTGAGAAGCTGGAAAAGGCGTTGACCAAGCCGACCAAGACGCATGAGCAGGAGAAGCGCGAATTGGCGGTCATGAAGGCCTGCCAGGAGGGGCTGGAAAGTGGCAAACCGCTCTCCTCAACCGTGCACGCGGAGGAGGAGCAGCGGATGCTGGCCAGTTTCGGCTTCCTGACGGAGAAGCCAGCCATGGTGGTGTACAACGTGGATGAAGGGCGTGCGGCGGACGGGGCAGCTGACCCGCCGGAGCACTTCCACTCGGCGGTTGCGCTCTGCGCGGAGACCGAGGCCCAGATCGCCGAGCTCGAGCCCGAGGACCGGGCGGCGTTCCTGGCGGATCTGGGTATCAGCGTGCCGGCGCGGGACGTGCTCATCCGCCAGTGCTACGACGCGATGGACATGATCTCATTCCTTACGATGGGGCCCGACGAGGTCCGCGCCTGGCCGATCCGCAAGGGGACCTCCGCGGTCGATGCTGCCGGCAAGATTCACTCGGATCTCGCGCGGGGGTTCATCCGGGCAGAAACGGTGGCCTATGCGGATCTGGTTGAGGCGGGCGACCTGAAGGGGGCGAAAGCCGCGGGCAAGGTCCGGCAGGAAGGCAAGACCTATACTGTGCTGGACGGCGACATCCTCAACATCAAGTTCAACGTGTGAGCATCGCGCGGATGTAATGTGCAGGGGGATGTTGCCGACGCGCGGGGAGGAAGGCGCATGTCGTGCCTGGTTGAATTTTCCATGTCGCCGCTCGACAAGGGCGCGTCGGTCGGCGACTACGTCGCCCGCTGCCTGGAGGTCGTGGCTGCGAGCGGCCTGCCGTACCAGTTTCACGCGATGGGCACGATCCTGGAGGGCGAGTGGTCGCAGTGCATGCAGGTAATCGAGCAGTGCTACGAGCGGCTGGGCAGCGACTGTGCCCGCGTGACCTGCGCGATCAAGATCGATGCGCGGCAGGGCGACTCCGGGCGCCTGGCCAGCAAGGTCCAGCGCGTCGAAAAACGCCTCGGCCGCAAGCTGACGACGTGACCGTGTGTGGTCCCGACCGTCGACCTTTGACCTTTGACCTTCGACCGCTGTTCTTTCTCTTTGGAGCTACAATGCCGACGCAACCTGATGAATCCCTCGGTGAAGCCCTGGCCCTCGTCCCCAGCGGATGTAGCATCCTGACCTGTTCTGCCGGCGATGCATCCACCGGCATGCTCGCCTCCTGGGTGCAGCAGGCGGCGTTCGAGCCGCCGATGGTCACGGTTGCCGTGAAGCGCGGCCGCCCGGCGGTGGAGCTCATCGACCGCGCTGGGAAATTCACATTGAACCTGCTCGGCGAGGATCCCGGCAAGCTCTTCAAGCACTTCGGCGCCGGCTTCGCTCCCGGCGAGCCCGCCTTCGAGGGCGTCGCCGCCACCCCGACGGTCCATGGCGTGGATCTCGCCGACGCCGTCGGCGTGCTCCACTGCCGAGTCGCCACGCGCGCTGAGGCCGGCGATCACTGGATCTACGTCGCCGCCGTGGAGTCCGGCCGACGCCAGTCCCCCGGCAAGCCCTACGTCCACATCCGCAAGAACGGGTTTTCCTATTGAGTCCGCCGGTGCGCTTGCACGTAAGCGTGTCGCGCCGCGATTGACAGCGCATGCGGATCCTCTTACGGTGAAACGCCCTTCATCTGGCGGAGGAATTGCCATGTACGCTGTACGGCCTGACCGCGCCGCGCGAAGGTTGCGGCTCCTGGGTTGCGCTCTGCTGCTGTTGCTGCTGGCGTGCGGCTCGAGCGTTGTCCGCGCGGACGACGCGCCCGCGGCGGCGCGCAGCACGAAGCCGAACATCGTCTTTCTCTTCAGCGACGATCACGCGCTGCGGTCGATCGGGTGCTACGGCGCCGGGCTGGTCAAGACGCCCAGCATCGACCGGCTCGCGGACGAGGGGGTGGTTTTCACCAGCAGCTTCTGCACGACTTCCCTGTGCTGCCCCTCGCGCGCGGCGATCCTCACCGGCAAGCACGGGCATCGCAACGGCGTCGTCGGCAACGGCGACAAATGGAACGGCGCGCAGTTCGCTTTTCCCAAGGCGCTGCGGAAAGCCGGCTACCAGACCGCGCTCGTCGGCAAGTGGCATCTCCGCGGCTCCCCCGGCGACCT
>Ga0116151_10006246_pt1 | contig 10164 bp, 11 predicted proteins | sample AD_UKC117_MetaG_FD_89893 | JGI IMG/M metagenome (GOLD analysis project Ga0116151, IMG submission 89893) | Active sludge microbial communities of municipal wastewater-treating anaerobic digesters from Hong Kong - AD_UKC117_MetaG | ecosystem: Engineered > Bioreactor > Anaerobic > Digestate... | reverse complement strand
TCTACCGGGAGCTTGAAAAGGGGACCCCGGCTCCTCTCGCCCTCTGGAAGGCCAAGAAAGACCTGCGCCTCTATTTTCCCCATCCGGCCTACTGGAGCTCCATGAAATACACAGGCAATTGAGCTGCTATTTGTTTCTGAAAAAAAAGTAATAGGTCAGCGCAGAGATCACATAGAGGGCGATGGTGATGTAAAAAGAGAAGGAGAAGGAGTACTCCTCGATGATTTTTCCGCCCCAATGGGCACTCACCGTCCAGGCTCCGTTCCAGGCCAGCATGGAGATCGCGTTTGTAAAAGGCTGATCTGCCTCCCGTACGAGTTCCATTTCAAAATTACTGCTGATGGGGATGTTCATATTCATCAGTGTCCCCCGCAGGATAAAAGCTGCAACGGCGAGAGGAAGGTGATGAGTCAGGGCCAGAGCCAGCATAAACGGGACAGAGAGGAGTTCGGTGAGGACAATACTCTTGATCATCCCGAACCGCTTTGTGAGAAACGGGGCAAGAAGCATCCCGAAAAACATAAAGACCTGGAGGATGGAAAAATAGATCCCGATGGTCTCTGCCCGGAGGTTGAAGACGATCTTAAAATAGAGATTCATAAACGGGATGACCAGCCCGGCCCCCATCCCCACAAAGATCTTGGGGATCATGAGACGCAGGATGATCCCCCAGTTGTAGCGGCGGATGCGTTCTGAAAAGGTGCTTTTGATCCTGGGAACAGGTCTCTGTTCAATGGAGAGGAAGGGGATCACCGAGATCAGAGTGAGGACGATCGAGGTGTAGAGAGAAAAGCGGTAGGCCGCTGTCATGGTGGAGGCCAGATGAAGCGAGAGGGCCAGTTTCGGCAAAAAGCCGCCGATAAAGAACCCGAGGAGCTGTGAAAACATCATGATGGCATAACTGAGGCTGAAGAGGTGGATCCGTTCTGCAGGGGTGCTGTTCCTCATGAAAAAAGGAGCGACAGAGACGCGGTAGACTGTGATAAACATCGTTGCCGTAAAAGAGAAGAGGAGGATAAAGTGGATATCCCTGAAAAAGACCTGAAGGCCGTAGGAGAGGGAGGAGAGGATGGTCCCCAAAATCAGGATATGCTTCAGATGAAACCGTTCGATGATCATGGCCGCAGGGACAGCCACCACAGCAGCACCCAGGGCTCCCGCTGAAAGAATATGGCCGATCACCGTTTCGGAATAACCGAATTCTTTCAAGTAGAGGTTGAATAAAAGAGTAAAAACCGACATCCCCAATCCGTTAAAAAGGCCCCCCACAAGGAAAAACCGGGCATTGGGGGAGATCAGGCGGATCTTGTCCATATATTCGCGTACCATAATCTGTCCCTTTCGCTTTGCGAATTATATAACCCTTTTGAACCGTGTCAACAGGTTTCCTCTCCATTGTGGCGTTGCTTTTTTTTCCATCGTCTTCTACAATGGATCCATGGAATGGCTGATTCACTGCACCCCACGGGGGAAACCTCTGGAAAAGGTCTCTCGAGAGGCCTGTCATGGCGGGACAAAGATCCTGCATCCGGTGGTCCATCTTCAGATCATGGATGCGAAAGGACGTTTTCTCCTTCAGAAGAGAAGCCCGTTCAAGCTGATTCAACCGGGGAAGTGGGATACCGCTGTCGGGGGGCATGTCTCCTGGGGAGAGACTGTTTCAGAAGCCCTGAAGCGGGAATCCTGTGAAGAGCTGGGATATTTTCCCGTGCATCTCCGTTTTCAAGCCCGTTATCTCTGGGAATCCTCCTGTGAGCGGGAGCTTGTCTCTCTTTATACAGCAGCCTACTGCGGTGAAGAGATCCGTTTCGACCCTGAAGAGATCACGGAAGTCCGTTTCTGGGAGAAGGGGGAGATCCTGGCAGGGGAAGAGCTCTTTTCCGAAAACCTCCTCTATGAACTCCGCCGTTTTTTCTCCTGACAACGTCACATGTGGGAAGATTTTTCGCCCTTTGAAACAGGATAAAGATATTGCACACCCAAAAATAGATGCTATAATTTAGTGAAAGATTGAAAGGAGGATTTACATGAAGATCGATGTCGAGAAAAAATCCAATAACATAGTGATGATCCGCCCCCACGGGAAGATCGTCAGCGGCGAAAAGGTCATGTCCCTGAAAGAGGCGATCAACAAGGCTGTTGAAGACGGTTTTGTCAAAGTCATCGTCGATTTTGAGGATGTTCCTTTTATGGATTCCACCGGGTTGGGAGTCCTCATCGCTGCCTATACCACACTGAAGTCAAAAGACGGACAGATGAGCCTGGTCAAGATCACACAGCGCATCAAGGACCTGCTGACCATCACAAAGCTCCTCACTCTGTTCGACTGCTATGATTCGGAAGCGGACGCGATAAGAGACATGACCCGCTGAAAATGGCCGAATTCATTAAACTGCAGCTCCCGTCGTCTCTTGACTATATCGAGACTCTTCTTGATTCAGTGGAGCTGTTTCTTGAACGAAATGATATCGATTCGGATCTCATAGGCACTCTGGTCGCTTCCCTCGCTGAAGCGGCCAGCAATGCCATTATCCACGGCAACCATGAAGAATCTCTGAAACCTGTCTATGTGGACCTCTCCCTGGACGATGAGGTCATCTCGCTCTCTGTTGAAGATTCCAATCCCGAAGGAGACTCCGGATTTCTTGACGAAGAGAGCACCTGCCTTCCTGAGCAGACCGCTGTCCACGGACGCGGACTTTTTATCATCAGGACCTACATGGATGATGTCGCCCTGAAGCAGGGGACTCACGGGTCCCGGCTTGTCATGACAAAGAGGTACCGCTGAGAATGAAGAAACGGGTCAAGCATTTTGTCCTTGACACGAATGTGCTTCTGCATGATTTTCATTCTCTCTTTAACTTCGAAGAAAATTATGTCTATATTCCCATCGATGTCCTGGAAGAGCTGGACAGTTTCAAGTCCGACCTGGGGGAGCGGGGGCGCAATGCCCGCCGTGTCATCCGTTCCATCGACTCACTGAGCAAAGGAGACAATCTTCTCAACGGGATCGCTCTCAATGAAGAAGGGGGAAAGCTCTTTATTCTCATCGACTTCGAGACACCTCTGCCTGAAGGGATCGACCTTCATAATACAGACAACAGGATCATCATGGCCGCCAAACATCTCCGTGATAAAGGGTGTGAGGATGTCATCTTTGTCTCCATGGACATCAACGCCAGAGTCAAAGCCGAAGCCCTCTCCATCACAGCCGAAGTCTATGAACATACGAAGATCGACCTTAATGAGCTTTATGCGGGGACAGGCGAGTATACCGCCGGGCCCGGGCAATGGGAGTCCTTTTCCCGCAAAGGGAGCCTGGACTGTCCTCCCGGCCTTTTTTATCCCAATCAGATGATCAATATCACGTGCGAAGGGCGTGAATCACTGGCTTCACGCTGTGAAGGGGCGCGGCTTGCCCCTCTGAAAAGCCAGGGGATCTATCCCTGGGGGATCAAACCCCTGAACCGCGAGCAGTCTTATGCCCTGGAGCTTCTCCTGGATGATGAGATCAAGCTTGTGACCCTCATCGGCCAGGCCGGAACGGGCAAGACTCTGCTCACCCTGGCTTCAGGCCTTCATAAAGTGACTGAGGAACAAAAGTACAAAAAAGTGCTGGTGATGCGCCCGATCATGCCCATGGGCCGTGATATCGGCTATCTTCCCGGGAGCAAAGAGAATAAGCTGGAAAACTGGATGGAGCCCATCTTCGATAACCTCGATTTCGTGGTGGATGCCAACCATCTCGGGAAAAAGAACCGGGGCTACTTTCTCACATCGGATATCATCGAACTGGAAGCACTCACCTTTATCCGTGGCCGGAGCATCTCCTCCCAGTTTATCCTCATCGACGAAGCCCAGAACCTGACCCCTCATGAGATCAAGACCATCGTCAGCCGGGCCGGGGAAAACAGCAAGATCATCCTCACAGGAGACCCTCACCAGATCGACAACCCGTATCTCGATGCAGAATCAAACGGCCTCACCTACCTCATCCAGCGCTTTAAAGGAGAGCCCATCTTCGGGCATATTACCCTGGTCAAAAGCGAACGAAGCATGCTGGCCTCTCTGGCCGCTGAAATCTTATAACGAAAAGGGGAAATCTATGCATTATGAAATCAGACACCCGCTGCTGCAGCACAAACTCTCTCTCCTCAGGGATAAAGGGACAAAACAGAAAGAGTTCCGGGAGTTATCCTCGGAGATCACCATGCTTCTCACCTATGAGGCCTTCAAGGACATGCCCCTGGGGAAAAGGACCCTGGAGACTCCTCTCACAGAGACAGAAGGGTATGAGATCACAGATGATATCATCATCGTGCCTATCCTCAGAGCCGGCGTGGGGATGCTTGAAGGGATTTTGAACCTGCTGCCCAACGCGCGCGTGGGCTTTGTGGGCATCTACCGGGATCCTGACACGAAACAGCCTGTGGAGTATTACGAAAAACTTCCGGAAAATCCTGTGAACCCTCTGGTGGTCATCATCGACCCCATGCTGGCCACAGGGGGATCCATCATCGCCACCATCAAGCTGTTGCGGAAAAAAGGGTTCGACCGCATCAAGATCATTTCCATTATTTCAGCCCCTGGAGGGATCGAAGCTGTGGAAAAGGCCTGCGCAGATATCGAGATCTTTACCGGGAACATCGATTCTCACCTGGATGACCATAAATATATCGTCCCCGGCCTGGGAGATGCCGGAGACCGGCTGTTCGGAACAAAATAGAGAAAAGGAGTCTGCATGAAAAAGATTGTCGTGGGTGTTCAGATGCTGTTTGTCGCCTTCGGGGCTCTGGTCCTGGTTCCCCTGATCACAGGGCTTGACCCCAACGTGGCCCTCTTTACCGCCGGAGCGGGAACGCTGATCTTTCACCTGGTGACCAGGGGAAAGGTCCCGGTCTTCCTGGCCTCCTCTTTTGCCTATATTGCGCCTATCCTTGTGGCGACCAAGCTCTACGGCATCAAAGGGACCCTCTGCGGCCTGGCGGCTGCGGGGCTTGTCAAGATGCTTTTCGGAGGGTTTATCAAGTGGCGCGGAATCGGTTTTATCGACCGTCTGCTTCCCTCCTATGTCATCGGGCCTGTGATCATGGTCATCGGATTGAGCCTGGCTCCCGTGGCCATCGGCATGATCAAGAATACACCTGAAGCCCCTCATAACATGGCCCTGGCCGGGATCGCCTTCGGCGTGACTGTGATCTTTGCCTTGTTCGGGAAAGGGGTCATGAAGCTGACACCCATTCTGGCCGGGATCGTCTTCGGATACGCTGCCGCCATCCTCTTCGGACATATCGATTTTGCTCCCATCCGTAACGCGGCCTGGTTTTCCGTTCCCTCCTTTACACTGCCGGCGTTCAACTGGAAAGCGATCCTCTATATCGTCCCGGTGGCCATTGCCCCGGCTATCGAGCATATCGGGGACATCATGGTGATCTCGGATATCACCGGCGAAAAGTTTTATGAAAATCCGGGCCTCCACAGAACCATGTTCGGAGACGGGATCGCCACCACCACAGCCTCGTTCCTGGGCGGCCCTCCCAACACCACCTATTCAGAAGTCACAGGTGCTGTAGCCCTGACAAAAGTCTTCAACCCGGTTATCATGCGCATCGCCGCCGTCACAGCGATCCTCCTGGCCTTTTTCGGCAAGGTGGGCGCTGTTTTAAAGACCATCCCGGCCCCTGTGATGGGAGGGATCATGGTCATCCTTTTCGGAAGCATCGCAGCCATCGGCGTCAAAAACATGATCCAGAACAAGACAAACCTCGATTCCAATAAAAAACTCATCATCGTCGCCGTGATCCTGGTCATCGGAATCGGCGGGGCAGTCTTTGACATTCCCTGGCAGGGGGTCTACGGGATCCTCCTGGCCAGCCTTGCAGGACTTCTCTATCATCTTCTGAAAGTGCGCAAGGCCAAAGCGGACTTCAGGGTTTCAAGCGCTGTGGTCATCACCGTTGTGACTCTTCTGCTTGTCATCCTCTCCTATGTGTCCGTGCGTTTTCAGATCACGCTTTCCCTGGCCGGGATCGGCCTTGCGGGGATCATCGGTGTCTTCCTCAACCTGATCCTTCCCGAAGAGAAGGCTGTTGCTACGGAATTCAACGATATCTAGGATAAAAGTGAAAGGAGGAGGAGATGACAAAGACGGTGAATCCGCTCATTTTCCGCGAGTATGATATCCGGGGGCTGGCTGATAAAGATCTGGATGACACATCGGTCAGACTCATCGGTCGGGCTTTCGGGACTCTGATCAGGCGCCAGGGCGGGCGAAAAGTCACTGTGGGACACGATGTCCGTCTCAGCGGCCCCAGGATCACTCCTCTGGTCATCGACGGGATCAGGAGCACCGGACTTGATGTCATCGATATCGGCAGAGTCGCGACTCCGGTCTTTTACTACTCCATCGGTGCCCTTGAGGCCCACGGAGGGATCATGATCACGGCTTCCCACAACCCCCCGGAATATAATGGTTTCAAGATGTGCAGGGGGATCGATGCCATCTACGGAGAGGAGATCCAGTCCCTTCTCCATATCATCGAAAAGGGCGATTTCGAAGAAGGGGAGGGGGGTCTGGACAAGACCTCGGTGGATGAACGCTATATCGCCGACCTCACCTCGCCCTTCCACCTTCAGGGCCGCCTCAAAGTCCTCCTGGACTGCGGGAACGGTTCAGCAGGCCTTTATGCCAGGGCCATCTTTGAACAATGCGGTTTTCAGGCCGATATTCTTTATGAGAAACCTGACGGCCACTTCCCCAACCACATCGCAGACCCCACCGTGGAAAAAAACATCGAAGAGCTTCGGCGACGCGTCACCGAGGAGAAGTATGACATCGGCATCGGTTTTGACGGCGATGTGGACCGGATCGGTGTTGTGGACGGGCAGGGAACGCTGCTTTACGGTGATACGCTCCTGGGCATCTATGCCGGTGAGCTCCTGAAAAGGGATCCCGGCGCCGAGATCGTCTTTGAAGTGAAGTGTTCACAGGGCCTTGTGGAATTTATCCGAGAACAGGGCGGGAAACCGGTGATGTGGAAAGCCGGGCACTCTCTCATCAAAGCCAAGATGAAACAGGACAAGGCTCCTTTAGGGGGGGAGATGTCGGGCCATATGTTCTTCAGAGACCTTCATCCCGGCTATGACGACGCCTTTTATGCAGCCTTGCGCCTGCTGGCGATCATTGAGGAGGAAAAGGCTCCGGTCCATGAACTGGCGGCCCGGATCCCCAAATACCTCTCCACACCGGAGATCCGCGTGGAGTGCCCCGATGAGAAGAAGTTCGGTGTGATGAAAAACCTTCATAATTACTTTAAAAAAGAATACGAACTCATTGATATTGACGGAATTAGGATCCTGTTTGACAAAGGATGGGCTCTCATCAGGCCCTCGAACACCCAACCCGTTCTGGTGTTAAGGATGGAAGCGGACACCAAAGAACGGCTGAAAAAGATCATGCATGTGGTCTACGAGGCCCTGTCTGAGCATCACGAGATCGACACAAAGAATCTGGAGGAGCTTTTTTAATTTGTTATCACTTATATAACAAATCCTCTTGACAGCAACGATGCGATTTGTTAGTATAGGGAAACAAAAAGGAGCGTGAAGATATGCCGAAAAAGACAGTCTTTGTACAAGCCTCGTTAAAAGAGAACTTCAGAGTGGAATGCCAGGCCGGAACGCATGCCATGGTCATCGACCAGCCCAAGGCCGGCGGAGGCAACAATGAAGGCCCGACGCCTCTGGATTATATTCTCATGGCTCTGGCCGGTTGCGTGGCCACCATCGGACGGATCGTCGCTAAACAGCGCCGTATCGATTTAAAGGGAATCGAAGTCGAAGTGGAAGGCGACCTTGACACCGATTTTCTTATGGGCGCCACCGATGAAGGCCGTCCGGGATTTACCGAGTTCCGTGTGAATGTTACTGTGGATGCGCCGCTGTCCGATAAGGAAAAAGAAGATTTTATCCACGAAGTGGACCGCCGCTGTCCCATTTCTGATAATATCATGAATGACAGCAAGATCGTCTTCAACGTCAAGTAATCAACGACGGATAACAATCTCAATGGAAAGGCCTTGCAGAACGCGGGGCCTTTTTTTTAACATTACGAAGGCCGGTTTCAGGCTCATTTGACAAGAGAATCCCGAAAGAAAACTCCGGAAGGAGACACCCGGACAGCGTTGATCAGACCAGCGGGGAAGCTGTCCTTTTCTTTATCATTCATACTACTCAACATAACATATATTATAGGACATTGCAGGAATGATTGTCATCCGTTTTCCAGGGCCGCCTCTTCATAGATGATCCTCCCCCGCTTTTCCCATTTCACGAGCCTGATGGAATAACCTCTGATCTCGATGGCCGTGATGCCTTTCTTATAAAGCCCGCATCCGCAATTGAAATAGAGGCCGCTCTCTCCGGGATCAATCGTTACGTCCCGATGTTTGACGATCTCTTTGATAAGTTGACAAGTCATGGCCGTCATCTTTTTCCAGCTTGTTGTTTTTTTCCGTTCTCTTTTGAGTTTCTGGTAAAATGAACGGGAAGCAAAGACAGCACGGTGTGAGTGGCCGCAAATGATCCGGTATCCCCTTTTTTCGGCCCATTGTTCATGGATCTTTTCAAAATCATGCCGAAAACGAGGTCTTTTGAAGAGCGGTGCCCGGATCAGGCCCGTTTTGATAAAAACCGGCTCAATAAAACGGAATAAACGCACACAAATGCGGGAAAACCAGCTGTAGAGATCGCTTTCGCTGCTTCCGAGATGGCCATGGGTGACGAGCAGAGGTTTCTCTGTATGTCTGCCCCTGAGGATGATTCCGGGATAGAGGCCGGGATACGGCGCTGCAGCATCATGGTTTCCATATAGTCGGATGATACGGCCTCTGAACAGGCCTCTGAGAGACGTAAAAAAGCGATGATACGCCGTCCGGACCGATTCGCTTGAAAACTGCCATAATTCCTCGATATCACCGTTGAAAACGGCAATATAACCCCTTTTTGAGTAATAATCGATCATTTCAAAGGCGATGTCTTCATTATCTTTAAAATTATCCGCTTCAGATCTGTCTCCCATGTGAAAATCACTGAGAATGAGATAATCTTCTCCCAGGGGGAAAAACGGAGTATGCGGATCTCTGATCAGGCGGTCCAGCGCCGATTCGATGTCACAGGCAAGTCTTCTCTTCCGGGCTGACATAACGGGGTAAATATGGGCATGGGGAGACTCGAACTCCCGACCAACAACATGTGAAGCTGCTACTCTACCGACTGAGCTACATGCCCATAGAGCAAAGGAAGAAATGGGCACAGAGGGATTTGAACCCCCGACCAACTGCACGTCAAGCAGCTACTCTACCGGCTGAGCTATGTGCCCTTTGAAGGTGAAAAGAGTATACCAAAACCTTCTTCTTCCTTCAAGAGAAAAATGAGCCTCTCAAGGGGCCAATTTCAATATTTTTTCATAAAGCTGTGTATTGTCATAGAGGCCGGTGAACTCCAGGCTCCCCTCTCCCATGGCCCATACGGGAACAGGACTTCCGGAATGGCCTCCGGTCCCCCACGAAAAACCCGCACGGCCTGCAAAGAGACGTGTGAGTTCTGCAAAAAAGGCAAACCGTCCGTTGATATCATCCCCTTGGCGGGCTTCGTTCCATCGGGACGCGAGTCTCTCCCCTTCTCCTTTTTCAACAAGATAGCTGTAAAAATCATCTCCGAAAAAGGACTTCACCACACGTTCAAAAGGGAGTGGAGACTCTTTGGTCTCATACGCCATCATCTCAGAGGAGACTCTCTGCTCACTGATCAAAGCAGGGAAAAGGGATCCGGCCTCTTCCGAGCCTAAAGCCAGCCCCCCGGTCTCGTGGTCTCCGGTGATCAGGATCAGCGTCTCTTCAGGGTGTTTTTTGTAAAAATCCACGGCCTTACCGATGACATGGTCATAGGCAGCCACTTCATGGATCACAGCAGCGATGTCATTGTTATGACAGGCCCAATCGATATTGCCTCCTTCGATGACAAAAAAGAAGGCGTTCTCATCCAGTCGTTGTAAAATCGAGAGAAAGGCCTTCTCCAGCAATCCGTTTCCGGGGTCATCGATGGCATAGGGGAACTGGCCCATCTCTTCGTCAGGGATCAAAAGGACTTTGGTCTCTTTTTCTG
>Ga0116151_10006242_pt1 | contig 10168 bp, 8 predicted proteins | sample AD_UKC117_MetaG_FD_89893 | JGI IMG/M metagenome (GOLD analysis project Ga0116151, IMG submission 89893) | Active sludge microbial communities of municipal wastewater-treating anaerobic digesters from Hong Kong - AD_UKC117_MetaG | ecosystem: Engineered > Bioreactor > Anaerobic > Digestate... | reverse complement strand
CTCATCGGCGGCGTGTGGGCCCTCATCGTCACCTTCGCCGTGGTCGCGGTCGCATGGCGCACTCCGCGCTTCGACCCGGCCAAATCCGAATCTCTTGCCGAAGGCTACTAGCGTGCGGGGTCTGAGTGAAATTCCGCGATGGCGAACGGGATACCAGGCTATTGTCGTTGCACTTTGTTCCACTCATAGACTTCACCGAGCGGGGTCTCGCCCGAGCGCATCGGCGATTAGGGTGACGACAACGACCGATCAGCATCACCGGTGGCGGGGGGAAACCTTTGCAGTCAGGCGAGGCCGACCGCGATCTCAAGTCAACGGTGCGTCGCCCAAGGGCACACCGCAACACTAACGCGGCCCCCGAGACGCCAGGGGTGCACGACACTCCCGGCGACGCCACGCCGGGGTGGGCCGGGCAAGCCTCCACGGTGGCAGCTGCGGCCGCGGTGTTCGTGATGGCTGTGGTGCTGGCGCTGGTGTGGAACGGCACGCGCAGCCGCTCACCTGTCCCCCAATCCGCCACACCTGAGGTCAATCACGATGTCGTCGTACAGGTGCATCCTGGTGACGACATGGAAGCCGTCGGAGAACGACTGGCCGAACTGGGAGTTGTCGATTCGGCAAAGCTACTTTCGCCGGCGGCCCGGTTGCGTACCCCGCCTGCGCAGGGACCGGAACCGGGCTTCTACGTGGTCTCCCCAAGCCGAGAGCCCGACGATGTCCTCGCTCAACTCCTCGACCCACGCAGCAGGGTCGGATTCGTCGCTGTACAGGCCGGCCGCCAACTTGACGACGCGACCGACCTGGTATCGGGTTCGGTCCGGCCAGGACTGTTCTCTGACATCGCGCGGGCGAGCTGCGTGCCGACCGGCGGAGGCCACCGGTGCCTGTCGGCCGAGGAATTGCGGCAAAGCGCCGCGCAGTCCGACGTCGCGGCGCTGGGAATTCCGGATTGGGCGCGCGGCCCGGTGGCGGCGATGGCCGGAGATCATCACCGTCTGGAAGGTTTGATCGGTGTCGGTCAATGGAACTTCGACCCGACGGCCACACCCGCACAGGTGCTCGCGACACTGATCACTGGCGGCGCTGCACGCTACGACCTGAACTCCCTGCTTAGCAACGCAGCCGCCGAACACGGAGCCAGCCCCTACCAGGTGCTGATCGTCGCCTCGCTGCTCCAGCGCGACGACCAGCTCGACCAGTATCGGCAGTCCGCGATCGACCTCTACGACCGCGTGCGCAGCGACCGAGACGCCTGGCGGCTGCCGCCGGCCCCGGTCACCGTTCCCGGCGGGGAGGCGCTGGCGGCTGCCGAACACCCAAACGGTTGATCGCGCCGTGTTGCCGGCCCAACCACAGGGGACCACCAGACCCGGCTGAAGCCCGGTCCGGCACCCCGCGGGCCTGATCCTGCAAATCGTCTTGGCGGTACGTCAGGACCGCGACCAGTCTGCTTACCGTCGCTCTTGGCCGCGAAGGATCGCCCCGTGACCAGGTCAGCCAGCGCGATGCTAACCAGCCTCCGACTGCAGCGTCCGGCGCGCTCGTGTAAGGGCACCAGACTAGCCGGGCTACTTCGGCCAAGTTGCGACGAAGAATCGATGCAGTCTCAAACAAACCAACTCAGGACACCGTGACGTGCACGTGGTTGAAATGATCCGGCACCCGCCACATCACGTAGTCAACGCCGAAGCGTCCCGCCTGGCCTTGAAGGTCAGCGCTGATGGTGTCCCCCAGGTCCATGTTCGAACCCGTCATGATGTCGAGAGCGCGGCCGCTGGGGTGATCAGGAAGCAGATCGGCTCGCACACCGCCGATGGACTGCACACGAGGGTAGGTGGACATGATGTAGGCCGCCAGGCTCCTCGCGTTGGGCACCAGCCCATTCATCCCGATAGTGGGAACCGGCGCCGCCAGATCGGACGCCGCCACGACCGAAGCGGGCAATGCGGCGGCCCGTGCCCCCCGGTCACCGGGGAGGAGCACCGACGAGCGCGCATTCACCGCGACGATCTGGGTCTGCAGCTCAGACTGCCTATTCTGCAGATCGGCTCGCATCTCTACAGCCGCTTCGACAGCCGCCTTGGCGTCGACCGCAGATCTGGCCGAGGCCGCCTCAAGGGACCTTGCCTCCAGTTCAGCCTGCCGAAGGCCTAGCGTCCGGGAAGACATCTCCGTAGCCATCACCCGCTGGACAGCCAGCTTGTCGATCAGACTCTTGGGCGACGCGGCCGTCAGGACCGCATCAAGACCGTCCCTTTGGCCCCCCACATAAGCCGCAGCCGCCAACGCATCGACGGCGCCCTGGTAGTTGACCAACTTCGTCCGGGCGGAGTTGAGCGCCGCCACATTAACGGCGTACGCCTCGTCCGCCTCCCTGAGCACCTGTAGCTTCTTGTCGAGATCCACCTGCGCGGTGTGGATGGTCTCGGCCAGGTGCTCAGCCTGCTGGGACAGTTCGTTGAGCTCTGCCAGTGCGTCCTCGGCTGGATCGGCGACGGCGGCACTGCCCCATACCGAGACGAGGGTCGCAAGTCCGGCGACCGCACCGGCCACCCGTATACCGCCAATTGACCGTGCCGCAAATCGGGCAAAGAACTTCAAGACAACCCTTCCTTTCTTGTCGTCCCGCGGCCGATCCAGTGTCATAGGTCTCGAAAAGATAACGAAGCGCCGTCGGTGATGTCCAGTGCCAGATAGCAGGGCGAAACCCACGATCAGGCGAATCGGGCGATGGACCACGCGGCGAACGAAAGGACGGCGTGCAGGGTGCTCGGTGCATCGCGGGTGGGAGATCGGCCATGCCGCCACAGCATGCCGCTTCGTCGGGAAATGCCAGCCGCACTCAGCGATCCACCGCATGCACTCTTGGAGCCGCCTTCTGCCCTACGACGCCGTACTCGTCGATCTCGTAGACGTGGGCGGCGCCGATGTCGAAGAACATGCCCACCACACGCACGCGCCCAGCATGTATGGCTTCAGCCAGAATCGGATGGCGAGCCAACCGTTCGACCTGCACCGCTACATTGACGATGGCGAGCTGGTCGACAGCTTTAAAGCCGTACATTTCAGCGCTCGCCCGGGCGGGGTGGTGGTTTCGGTAGGCGACGAGGCTGTCCAGGGCGTGGTTGAGCCACCGGGCTACGGCCGTGCCGGGGTCATTCGAGTCCGACAGCAGGGCCTTCATCGCCCCGCAGCACGAATGCCCGCACACGACAACCGAACTCACACACAGTTGGTTGATCGCGAAGCATACTGAGGCGTCGACCGATCCGTCGTTGACGTCCGTGGGCACTAGGTTGCCAACGTTGCGGACGGTGAACAGGTCGCCGGGGCCGCTGGCAGTAATGACATTCGGCAGGATGCGGGAATCAGTGCACGTGAGGAAGAATGCTTCGGGGTTCTGGGTATCCACAAGCTCCGCGACGTGGGGGCGCAGTTCGTTGGACCCGCGCTCGTTGTACTCATTGATGCCATCGATGACCGAAGAACCGGCGCTCGTATCCTTACCGCGACGCCAGGACCGCCAAGGCACCAAGCCGGTAGCGCGGGATCTGAAGTATCGCTGCGGCGGCTTCGCGAGCACATGGTGCAGTTTGGCTTGGGCAGACTCGACTATCACGACGGTGCCGCCGCTAGCTTCGTGGGCACGTTTCCACTCGGAGATTGCCTCGGAGCAGGCGCGGTCCATGTAGTCGGCGTTGATGCTGAGCGTGGTGTGCGTCCCCGCCGGGACGGCGGCGAGTGTCGTGGTTAGCCGAGGCAGAGACAGAAAGCTCAGCGATCCGTCGAGAGCGATATGCCACTGTCGTGAACCCGGCGTGCCAAATGGCCGGGCTTCCATGCGTGCGCGCATCACCCGGGCGACCAGGATGCCGATGGCGACCATGAAACCTATGCCGACACCCTCCAACAGGTTGAGGAAGACGACGCACAAAGTAGTGATCGCGTACACGACGAGATCGCCTGTACGCCAGGCAAGTTTGATATGCGCCAGCTTGACCAGCTGGATACCGATCACGACGAGTAGGCCGGCCAGCGCGGCCTTGGGAACCAGTTGGATAAGGTTGCTAAACAGTGTGGCGAACAGGAGAACCCACAGGCCGTGCATGATTGCCGAGGATCGCGTCCGCGCGCCGGCGGCCACGTTGGTTGAGCTACGCACGATGACCCCGGTGATGGGTAATCCGCCCAGAAAGCCGGACACCACATTGGCGCTGCCCTGACCGACCAGTTCTCGATCGAGGTTGGTCCGAGGTCCGGTGTGGAGCTTGTCGACTGCGACGGCGGACAACAGCGATTCGACGCTGGCAATCAGCGCGACGGTCAGCACACTCAAGATCACACCAAGCCAGTCGCCGTTGGAAGGCCCGGTTAACGTCGGCAGGCTCAAGGCTTCGAAGAAGTTGCCCGCGAGGGTGATCCGCTCAGCCGGCGAATTAGTGATGACGGCGAACACCGTCGCAACGACGATGCCGACCAGGGCTCCAGGGATTATTCGCGCCTTAGCCGGCAACTGGGGCCACAACAGCAGGATCGCTACCACCGTGATGCCGATGGTCACGTCAGACAAGTGATGGTTGAGGACTGCCGCGGGCAGCGCCTTGAGGTTCTGCCACGCGGAACTCTGCGATGCGCCGCCAAGTAGTACGTGGACCTGCTGCAATGCGATGGTCAATCCGATGCCGGCCAGCATGGCGTGGACCACCACCGGCGCGATGGCGAGCGCGGCGCGTGCAGTCCTGCTCAAGCCGAAAAGGATCTGCAGCGCACCAGCGCCGAGAGTAACCAGGCAGGTCACCTCCCAGCCGAACTTGCCAACGATCTCGGCCACCACGACTGTGAGCCCCGCTGCAGGGCCGCTGACCTGCAGCGGGGAACCTCCAATTGCGCCCGCGACGATGCCGCCGACGACAGCGGCAATAAGGCCAGCCATCAGAGGTGCGCCTGAGGCAATCGCGATACCTAACGAAAGCGGCAATGCAATAAGGAACACCACGAGCGACGCCGGAAGGTCGTGTCGCAAGCTTCGTCGGAAGTCGCCGGTCGATTCGTTTCCGGACGCGCGCTTGTCTCCCCTAGCAGCCGAACACCCTTCGTTGGGGCGGGTTCGTACTTTCTGTAGGCCTTCGTTCATTGCAGAGTTACTTTCTGTAGTACATCGCGCCGAAGGACGGCGACGACAATCGAATGAGGCGCGGTCGATGCGATCGCGTTGTCGTCTCTTGAGTGCTAGCCCCTCGGACGGCGGCCGGGGGCTACCGAGGGCTCGGCGGGCGACGGCAAAGTCGAACCCGGTCGGCGATTGTTCTGTTTTGCGGCGCGACAGCCGCCCAACTCGCCGGGACGGCATCCCTGGGAGCCGTTGGCGCTACCCATCCTGTTGCGGTCCTGAACCGTCCAGCAGTTCGCCGTGACCGGATCCCATTGGCCCCCGGCGCTGCAGTTGGCACTCGCCTGCGGTGCGGCGAAGAACGGTGCCGACAGCGCAAGTCCGCTGGTCAGAATCGCAGCCGTGATGGCGACGAGGCGGTTTGTCTGCGCTCGGGTGACGGGTACTGACATGTCGTTCTCCTTGTCCGCTGACGATGGTCAGCACTGGCGTGAGACGCCGCAGTGCCGACCAATGCGTGCGTCTCAGGTGATCCACATAGCGCCTAACTATGTAGTTACTACGTATGTAGACCCAACGTATGTCTCGGTGGCCGCTAGAGAAACATCCGTCGCATCAAGAGTTGGCTACGGTTCTGTCACGCGACCGACCGAAGGGCCGCGCGAGCTCTTTTCCTTAGGCGCGCATGCCACTTCGGTGTCGATCCAGGGGCTCGAAGGAATGGTTTCAGCGGCGATCTACTGTTTTACTACGTATAATGTGGACCACGCGATGCACGCCCCCAGGCCCGTCTCGGCGCGGAACCGCGGGATGCCCTCCCGGCGCCCGGACGGACTTCACTAAGGAATACACAGATGGCCCCTGTCACAAGGATTCTGCTAACCGCCTTCGCGGTCATCATCATGATCGTCGGGGCGGGCATCTACCTGTCGGCCCAGAACAACGACACCGCGACCAGTTCACAGGCCGGGGGTGGCGCGGTGGGCCAGCTGGTCCGGGACAGCAGCCACCGCCTCAACATTGCGCCAAATGGCGATGTCACCTTCGTCGAGTTCCTCGACTTCGAATGCGAGGCGTGCCGCGCGGCCTTCCCCCTAGTCGAGCGGTTGCGCGCCGACTACGGAGACCGTGTCAACTTCGTCATCCGCTACTTCCCCATTCCGTCCCACTTCAATGCAGAAAGGGCCGCGCGTGCCGTGGAGTCGGCCGGCCAGCAGGGCAAGTTCGAGCCTATGTACAAGAAAATGTACGAAACCCTGGCCGAATGGGGCGAACAGCAGACGCCGGCTGACTCCACCTTCCGCGGATTCGCAACCGAACTCGGCCTCGACATTGCCGCATTCGACGCCGCTTACTACGACCCCGCCACGCTCGACCGGGTGAAAGTCGATGTCGCTGATGGTAAGGCTCTCGGTGTTAAGGGCACGCCGACCTTCTTCCTCAACGGAGACAAGTTGAAATTCACTAACTACGAGGACCTTTCGGCGGCAGTCGAGGAGGCCTTGAAGAAGTAGACGGGACCCTTGGGACGTCCATGTCTGAGGACCCGGCCAGCGGCATTGCATCACCTTCTACCATGTAAGTACGTAGGAAAGTGGCGTCGGCGGCCCCGGAGCGTCGGCTGTGGCCTGTGCAGAAGCGGTTCCTCACGCAGATGGGCGGGGACTTCAAGCGGGTTCGGCCGGTCAGGGCCGTCGTCGCCATGTTGACAACCGTCGTGGCGGCGATGATTGCCGGGAGAATCGGGACAGCTTGCCCAGCCGAGTTCAACTGGTCGGCGTCGTGTCGCAGAATTCGACACAGCCTCGGCTCTAGCTATAGCTAGCGTCCCCACGAGTCGAGGCGCTTTGGAAGCCACCGTGCGGATTGGCCTACTTTTGAACGGCAGGGCGGGATCGCGACTCCCCGCCTGCCGCGGCGTGTACCACTCACACCGATGCCCCGAAGCCAATCGGCCTTGTAGGCTACGTACTGACTAAGTCAGGAGGTCGGAGTGGCTCGTGTGCGTGGCTTCGGAGAACTCGAAGCGACGGTCATGGATCGTCTCTGGAATCGTGGTCCCGACGCCACCACGACAGTCAGAGAGATCTTCGACGAGCTTGGCGCAGAGCGGCACATCGCCTACACGACGGTGATGTCGACGATGGACAACCTGCACGGAAAGGGTTGGCTATCGCGTGAACGCGAGGGCAAGGCGTATCGCTATCGACCAACCCTCACGCGCGAAGAACACAGTGCGCGACTGATGCTGGAAGCGTTGAGCGGGGGCGGACATTCGGAGGCGGTCCTCAATCATTTCGTCGCGCAGATCGACGCGGAGGAGTCCGCGAACTTGCGCAACGCGCTGCGGCGCCTGGCCCGCAAGACCGGTCTGCGATGACCATCGCTGCGGCCTTACTGCTGTACGTCCTGGCCGTCATGTCGATCGGACCAAAGTTGTTGGTCTGGATCACCGCCGATGGCGAGGTGCCACACCTGGCGATAACCGCCTGGCTGACCGCAGTCGTGACTGTGATCGGCTGCACGGTAGCGGCCCTCGCGCTGCTCCCCGTCGAGGTCGCCGGGCACTGGGATCGCCCCGACGCTCTACTGGTTTCGTGCTTTGAGCGCCTCCGCGCAATCGTGTTGGGACACGCCGGAGGGCTGGCGCAAATCGTTGCGATCGTAGCCTTAGCTGTCGCCGTCGCGAGCCTGGTAGTAATCTGCCTCCGATTCGGCCGGTCGCTGAGCCGTATGCGCAGCCATACCTTCGCGCACGCCCACGCTGTGCGCCTTGTCGGCAGATCAATCGGCAGCGACGTCGTAGTTATCGATACGCCCGAGCCCGCGGCGTACTGCGTCGCGGGCCGACCCCCGGCGATCGTCATCACCACTGCCGCCTTGACCGAGCTCGATCAAGTGCAACTCGCGGCCGTCATTGCCCACGAGCGTGCTCATCTCGACGGGTGCCACGCATACCTCGTCGCAGCGGTGCGCGGACTCGCCACCGCGATGCCCAGGATCGGACTCTTCGCCCTGGCAGCCATGCATATCAGCTCTCTGCTGGAAATGTGTGCCGACGATGCCGCTGCTCGCCGACATGGTCGGCAGCCGCTCCTCAGTGGGTTGTTGACTCTTTCCGTCGCCAATACGCCTGTACACGGTCTGGCAGCAGCCGGGTTAGCCGTGCTTGCCCGCGCCGAGCGCTTATCGGACCCACCACGCGGGTTAGCCCGAATCCAGACCTGTGTCGCGCTCGGCGGTACGCTCGCGACGCTGGCCGCCACACCCGTGGCTATCGTCGCACTATCACTGTCGGGCGCATTGATTTGTTTTGTATAAGCAAGCACGCCTCAGCGGGAGTTGCATCCCCACGGCGGGTTCGTATCACCCGAAGTCGACATGTCCCCGCAACGGGCAATGCCGACGCCGCAGCCGCTAACCGTTCATCCCGGAATTGCGGTGACGGAGCAGTAATCGCAAAGCGGAGCTCAGATAGGAATTCAGCCCATGCGCGGCCTTCCACCGCCGACCACCGGCGCACCCACCACCTCCAGGTCCCGTCGCCGCAGCCTGCTGATCGCGATCCACCTCGCGATCCTGCTCGTCATGGTGACCGCGATGCCCGGGGCGCTGACATGCCCCCCACCTCTGTGTGAGCACGACGCCAACGCGGCACATGCAGCCTCCAGTCTGGCACCGGCGCCACCACCGGTGCCCGTGGCGCTGTTGATGAACCCCGGACCCAACGCCGAAAACGTCGACCCGCTCGCGCCAGTCACCGTGACCGCGAGCGCCGGAACCCTGCTGAACGTCAGCATGGTCAACGACGCCGGCAAGCCCGTCGAGGGCGTCACGACCCCCGACGACACGGTGTGGAAACCCACCGTGCCACTGGGATACGGGCGCACCTACACCGTCTCGGCCACCGGCCTGGGCGCCGACCAGGTGACCCGCGCTCTGGTGTCGACGTTTTCCACCCTCGTTCCCGGTAACCAGACCGCGGTCCGGCTGACCACCACCGGCAATCACGATCTGGTCGATGGCGGGACCTACGGCATCGGGACCGTCGTCGTCGCGCGCTTCGATGAGCCCATCCCCGACCGCGCCGCCGCGCAGCGCGCCCTGCGCGTGACCACCAGCCCGCCCGTCGAGGGTGCGTGGACCTGGGTCAATGACGCGACCGCGCACTGGCGCCCTCGCGATTACTACGCACCGGGCACGACCGTCACGATCGCGGCCAACATCTACGGCGTCCCCCTCGGCCAGGACCTCTACGGGCAAGCCGACACCGGCGTGAGATTCCGCATCGGCGACGCGCACATGTCGATCGCCAACGACATCACCAAACAGGTCAGCGTATTCAGCAACGGAAAACTGATACGCACCATGCCGACATCCATGGGCATGGGCGGCAGCGAGACCATCGGCGGACGAACGATCAGCTTCTGGACCCAACCCGGGATCTACACCGTGATGGACAAAGCCAACCCCGTCATCATGGACTCCTCCACCTACGGCCTGCCGATCAACTCCCGACTGGGCTACAAAGAGACGATCAACTGGGCCACCCGGATCAGCACCGACGGCATCTACCTTCACGCACTCGAGGACACCGTCTGGGCCCAGGGCAACACCAACGTCTCCCACGGCTGCTTGAACCTCAGCGCCGAGAACGCGCGCTGGTTCTACGAGTTCTCCCGACCAGGTGACATCGTCGAGGTCCGGGACACCGGCGGAGCCCCGCTGGAGCTGTGGCAGAACGGCGACTGGAGCATGCCCTGGTCGCAGTGGCTGGCCGGGCGCGCCGAGGATTCGACCGCCCCACAAGTTCAGACGTCAGTGATTGGCGTTCCATCATCACCAGAGAAGCAGGGAGCCGACGGGCAACCACCACGGTGATCGGCCCGCGAATAGGCACCCGTTATTGGTGATCGCCGCGTTGATCACGGTCGGTGCGGCGATGGTCGCCGTTGCGGTGACCACGGGTGCGCTGCGGCTGGGAAAGTCCGCCGACTCCGCCCCAACGGCTGAGCAGTTGGCCGAAAAGCGCTGCCAGTCCGAGGTGCACAAGCGGTT